>Ga0075522_10001716_pt1 | contig 16559 bp, 17 predicted proteins | sample NGEPerA_FD_74796 | JGI IMG/M metagenome (GOLD analysis project Ga0075522, IMG submission 74796) | Arctic peat soil microbial communities from the Barrow Environmental Observatory site, Barrow, Alaska, USA - NGEE PermafrostL2-A | ecosystem: Environmental > Terrestrial > Soil > Wetlands > Peat ... | reverse complement strand
TGAACACCTGCTGCTTGTAGGTTTCCGCATTCGCGTCCACCTGCTCGCGCGTAAGCGGCTTACGCGTCACGTTGCGGCCGGTGGGGTCGCCGATGAGCGAAGTAAAGTCGCCGATGAGAAAAATGACGGTGTGGCCAAGCTGCTGAAAATGGCGAAGCTTGCGCATAAGCACGGTGTGGCCCAGGTGCAGGTCAGGCGCGGTGGGGTCAAAGCCGGCTTTAATGCGCAGCGGGCGGCCGGTCTTGCGGCTGTCTTCAAGGCGCTCGCGCAAGTCGCTTACGCGGATGATTTCTGCCGCGCCTTTTTCGAGCAGGTCCATCTGCTCGTCGACGGCCGGAAAATTGCGGGATAATGACGTACTCATGGCGTCTTTTAGTATACGGGGCCGCGATTCACCGCAGTTTTACACAGCATTTTGCCCGTTTGCCCAAACCGGCTGAAAACTGGGAGCTGATGGCTGCAAGCTGCCCTTACGTTATAATCAAGGGGATGCAACAGACCACACGCCATCTCGCTCTTGCAAGCGCAACCGGCGCGGCTCGTGCTGCTGCGGCTCCGGCCGCCTAGAGACTGCTGCACCTCATCCCCAAATCTTAAAAACGATGTTTCACCTTCAGGGTCGTCGTGCCCTTTTCCTGGGGTGGCCAACCTCAGCGCCGTTAAACTGGAGTCATTATGGAAGAATTCAGCCGCATTCAGCGCCTGCCTGCTTATGTCTTTAACATCACCGGTGAGATGAAGATGTCCGCGCGCCGCCGCGGAGAAGACATCATCGACTTCGGCATGGGGAACCCGGACGGGGCTACGCCCAAACACATTGTCGACAAGCTGATTGAGGCGGTGCTCAAGCCCGCTACGCATCGCTACTCGGTGTCGAAGGGCATTCCGCGCCTGCGCCGGGCCATTACCAACTGGTACAAGACGCGCTACGACGTCGATCTCGATCCTGAGACGGAAGCGATCGTCACCATTGGTTCCAAGGAGGGCATTGCGCATCTCTGCCTGGCCATTCTTGACTCGCGTGACACGGTGCTGGTGCCCAACCCAAGCTACCCCATCCACATCTATGGCCCGGTCATTGCGGGTGCACATATTGTCAGCGTCCCGGTGCACGACCAGGAGCAGTTTCTGGCGCAGCTTGAAGAGCTGATTCCACGCATGACGCCGCGGCCCAAGGCGCTGATTGTCAACTTTCCGTCGAACCCGACTACCGAGTGTGTGGAGCTTCCCTTTCTGGCGCGGCTGGTGGAACTGGCCCGCGAATACGGCTTCCATCTGATCCACGATCTCGCCTATGCCGATCTGGCGTTCGATGGCTACAAACCTCCGAGCGTGCTGCAGGTTCCGGGCGCAAAAGACGTGGCGGTGGAGTTCTTCACCATGTCAAAGAGCTACAACATGCCGGGATGGCGCGTGGGCTTTATGGTGGGCAACCCGGTGCTCGTGTCCGCGCTGGCGCGGCTCAAGAGCTACTTTGACTACGGCACATTTACGCCGATCCAGGTAGCGTCGATTGCAGCCCTTGAAGGACCGCAGGAGTGCGTGCACGAGATTTGCGAAATCTACCGCAAGCGCCGCGACGTGCTGGTGGAAGGGCTGAACAAGATGGGCTGGCCGGTGGCCATGCCGAAAGCCACGATGTTTGTGTGGGCGCAAATTCCCGAGCAATACCGCAAGCTTGGTTCGCTCGAATTTTCAAAGCTGCTGCTGACGGAAGCGAAAACCGCAGTAAGCCCCGGCATAGGCTTTGGCGACTACGGCGACGGCCACGTGCGCTTCTCGCTGATTGAGAATGAAGAACGCACACGCCAAGCACTGCGCGGCATGAAGCAGATGTTCGCAAAGAGTGTGCTTGTGGGGTGAGGGAAAGTTAGATACCACTACTGGCGCGAAGTCTCAAGTTCGACTATGCGAGTACCTGACAATGCAAAGGATCGAAAAAACCGTCTTTCTTAGCTATCGCCGCACGAACGTGCCCTGGGCCCTCGCAATTGCTCAAAGCCTTACCCAGAATGGCTTCGACGTTTTTTTTGACTTTAATGGCATTGCGAGTGGTGACTTTGAGAAGGTAATAATCGGGAATATCAAAGCGCGTGCGCACTTTGTCGTGTTACTCACGCCCTCTGCTTTAGATCGATGTGGAGAGGCAACCGACTGGCTTCGGAGAGAAATCGAAATTGCGATTCAGACGAAGCGGAACATCGTGCCAATTACTCTGGAAGGGTTCGATTTTGCCACTCCAAAAATTGGCACTCAGCTTACTGGCTCGATTGAGCCACTGAAGAAATACAATGCGCTGTCCGTTCCGGCAGACTACTTCCAGGAGGCTATGGCCAGATTACGAGACCGATACCTCAATCTTCCGCTCGAAGCTGTTCTTCACCCGGCGTCGTCAGATGCCTTACATGCAGCTAGGAAAGTACAGGCAGCAGCAACTGCAGCGCCGGCGGTTACCGAGAAGGAGCTAGCAGAACAGAACCTTTTTGAACGCGGATACAGTGCTAAGGAGATCGAAGAAAGGATCTGGTATCTGACTGAATCTGTTCGACTGAGACCAGCACCTAAGAAAGAATCCGGAGTAGAATCCCATGCCGAGTCGCTGGACCGAAATCACGCCGCCGGATCGAAAGTTAAATCCCAGGAAGATCTAGAACCCTCAATAAGCGCCAAGACGGGTTTCCTGCGCCAAGCGTTAGAGGATATAGAGCATTCCTATGACGTTACTCTTGAAGCATTAAGTGACGCATTGGACCTGAGAGATCATGATAATCCGGGGCATTCAAAGCGGGTTACTGCCTATTCCATCGCGATTTCCCGGGCTTTAGGTATAGTGCCCGCGCAAATCAAAGTTATTGCTCGTGGGGCGTTTCTTCATGACATTGGTAAAATGGCGCTACCTGCACACGTCCTTGCCAGAAAGGCAAAAATAACAGCTAAGGAACGTGAAGAAATCCAAGAGTGCTGCATACGAGGATATGAGGAACTACGCAGTATTCCGTTTCTCGCTGAATCAGCCGAGATAGTTCGTTCTTATTAAGAATGCTATGACGGCAGCGGATATCCACAGGGTCTGCATGGGGCGGATATCCCACTTGGAGCGCGAGTATTGGCTGTCGCGGAAGCTTTCGATGCGATGACAAGCAAGCGTCCACATCGGAAGGAACTGGACTTCGAAGAAGCAAGGAACGAAATATTACGCCGCTCTGGTACGCAGTTCGATCCTGGGGTTGTTAAAGCATTTCTGAAAATACCGGTGGCGCTTTGGCTCGAATTGCGCGCCGAGATTACAGCAGTGGAAAGGCGATTCAGCAGACATTAGTCTAGGGCAGGTGAGAGAAACCCGATCGACCTTCCAGATCATGTATTTGATCCAACTCGCAACTTACCTTGATCTCCGATGACCATCCAATAGTGCTGAGATGCTAAGTTCAGGACAAGTCAATTTGTACGGTTAGAAGAGTTTTTGCATTTTGATTCGAATTCGAGGAAGGCAGACCAACGCAGCGCCATAGACTTTGCCCCCTCAGGCTCATTCACTCGAAGTTAACCAAGCACCACACGAGGACAACGCAGAGCGGCCGCGCGCCAGGGTCTCTGATGCGCGGCCGCTTTAAGCTGAGTTACAACTCGCTTGTAACTCTTAGAACGAAATACTTATCGCCAGTCCGGGACGGCTTGGGAACCTTCGGTCATACAGGTAATAGCCGCCGTCGTTGTAGTCCACGTACATATCGTCATCGCGGTACCAGTTTGCTCCCCAGTACTCAGGATACGGATCCATCATGCTGAACCAATAGCCTCCGTATTGAAAACGTGACCTACCGCCAACTTCCATGTAGGGCAAGCCAAATACACGAAAGCTGTGTTGTCCGCCGAAGTGTTGGCGGAAGCTTACGTCGGGAATGCGATCTCCTCGATAGCCCCCGCGCTGCGTCCACGATTGGTGCTGCGACTGGAAGTTACTTGCCTTGTGCTGTTGCCAGTCGTTGATCTGTTGGCTCTGCTGCATGCGCTGCTGTGGTTGCGCGTGTTGCTGTTGCTGAGCCCGCTGAGGCTGTTCGCGTTGCACGGGCGCCGCCTGCCGGGTGTTTTGCTGTTGCCCTCTGCCCTGTTGCTGGTCTTGCTGCGCGTGCTGCTGCGGCTGTCCGTGTTGCTGGCCTGATGGCTGCGCATGACGATCTTGCTTGTCCTGGCCCCCGTGATCACCTTCGTGCTGCGCGTAACCAAAACCGGCAGTTGCAATCAGTAATAGCGAAAGGACTGCCGTTTGAACCACTGCAGTTTGTTTCATGGTGTTTCCTCTGTTCCACTCGAATCCGGTGTACGCTGCGCATCGTATCGCGATTTGCCGCGCGTTAATCTCAGATTTGATCGACTGCTACTGAAGTAGGTTGTGGGGGAGGGCACAATCCTAGATGCGGCGTCGCCCCGATAACAGATTGAAGACGAGAACGATTAGTGCGATCACGAGCAGGATATGAATCAATCCGCCCGCCACGTGAAAGCTGAAGCCCAGAAGCCACAGCACGAGGACGACTACAAAAACTGTCCAAAGCATGGATTGCTCCTGAATGTTATGGTTCCTGGGTTCACGTCAGCTGACTAGCGGTCGACTTGCGCTACTGCCTGCGCCTTGGCGCCGCGAATCGAATCCAGGAATGCATCAGCGGAGGCAGGTGTTGCCACATGGCCCATAAGCACAGAACGCGTTGTGGCATGACGTCCGTAAATGGCCCGCATCGAGTCATCGTCGCGGCGTATGGAGGCGCCGGTGAGCGTCAGTCCTGCAAAGGCGCCGCGTGCGCGCGAGTAAGTCAGGATTTCCGTGTTTAGTTTCCAATCGGTATTAGCTGAGGCATGACGTCCGACTGGGCCGGCTGCCGCTGAGGCGTCGCCACCAATCTGAAAGCCACTGGAAATGAGCTGCTGCATCCCGCGGTCATTCTGGATAATCATGACCAGGTCCACGCCTTCAACGCCGATCTGTAATCCCCAGCTTCCGCCGGTGATCGCAAAGAATGCGGGAGCGCTCCAACCTTTATCTGTTCTGCATGTGGCCACGCCTCGACCGTTCTCTGCTCCAAACACAAATCCGCCCTTCAGCAGATGGGGAACCACGGCTACGCACCGTGCATGTTCCAGAACTTCCTCGGGGATGCCACTGTCCGGAGCGGCCATGATTTCAGACATGACTCGGCCGGCATGGTCCAGGCGATTGATTGTTGCTTCACGATCGGATGCTGCCCAGACTGGGAAAGCCATGCTGACCAACGCTACGCACATAATGATTTTCTTCACGAATTACACCTTTTCCTGACTCTGCATTGCGCGGTTTTCTTTGCGCTTGATCCCAATGCATGAGGCAAGTTCAACCCTATCCGCACAAGAATCAACTGTCTGAGCAATCAAGCTCACAGGCCCTGGGACAGCTAAAGGGTGATTGGTAAAGCAGGAGGCTTGTAACCTGACGCCCTGAGAATCCCATCTTGAGTCAGGAATCCCGATGCATTTGCGGGACCTTATTGAGTTGGTGCGTTCTTGCGGATAATTGGCCGGGGATCATGCGGATTGCTTGTCCACCGTGGCGAGAAATGGCCAGGTTGGGAGCGATAGCTAGCAGAAAGTGCGGCATTTAACGCCCTCGCGCATCTGACTTGTGTGCCGAATCCTAATGACGTTTAGCGAATCCAAATGAATGAAGAGTTGTTCATTCTTGCCCCATTGGGAATGCGATTGGCAACTCCAAGAGGTCAAAGAAACATGAGGCAAATGCAAGCGTCCTTCTTTTCGTTGGCGTTGCTGGCTCTGGGCGGCGGTAACGTGACGGCGCAAGGTGCGGCCACAGCGAGCGCCTTGATGCCGGCTGGCAGTGCCGTGTCGATATCGAACTCGGCGTCTTCAGCATTGCCTGACGCACCGGAAGCCGCTCAGCCGGAAAGCGACCATAATCCGCAGCAGACCAAACGCATTCTTGGTTTGATTCCGAACTTCAGGGCGGTAAGTACAACTAGGCAATTGCCACCGCAGTCAGTGAAAGGGAAGTTCCTGACCACAACAGAGGATTCGTTTGATTATTCCTCCGTCGCGATTCCGGCGGCACTGGCCGGCTATGGGCTGGCGAGGAATGCGACACCTGAGTTTGGTACGGGTGGGGCTGGATACGGGCGCTACCTGTGGCACTCTGCGATCGACCAGACGAGCGAGAACTATATGGTGGAGTTTGTGGTGCCGGTGTTGACGCATGAAGACACGCGCTTCTACACGCTCGAGAGTGGCAGCTTTCTAAAGCGAACCGGATATGCTTTGAGCCGTGCGGTTGTTGCGCGATCGGACTCAGGAACAAAAGTTATCAATCTAAGCGAGATTGTTGGTGCGGGCATGGCCGCGGGTTTGTCGAATGCTTATTACCCGGCGCAAGAACGAAGCTTCGGGAATACCGCTACGCAATGGGGAATGGACATTGGGATAGATGCGGCTGCGTTTGTCGCCAAGGAGTTCTGGCCCGATATCAATCGGCATTTATTTCACGGGAACTGAGAACTCCCTGGCGGCAAAAATGAGTTTGAGATTTATACCTGACCTTCTGCTCCAGGGCCCGTAGCGGGCTCGCCGCACCAACGGCCGCGTATGCTCTGGCGGAACTTCTCGCGTTCTTCCGGCGTCATCTTCTCCCAGTGCTCAGCCCTGTAGTCGCGCCGCCCCTTGCCGCACCTGCCTCCGCCGCCGCGCAGGCCGCCAAACAGGATCTTCGACAGAATGAGCAGTCCGTAAGCCTGCCAGTAAGTGATGGTGTGCAGGCCAAAGATGGGCGGCATAAGCCAGTTCCAAATGGCCATCACCACAAAGCCCAGCGCAAAGAAGAGCGCGACCACCAGGATGCCGATTCCAATCATTTTCAGTGCACGATGCCTTCTCATTTCAATCCTCACAATCTGCTACACAAACTTGTGAACTCGTCGTAGATGCTTTGCAGGCGGCTGCGCAGGTACTGCACGGCGTAGCGCTTGCGCGCCAGCAGAGTGTTGATATTTGTTCCGGTTTCGGCAGCCATTTCCTTAAAGCTGCGTCCCTCAATCTCGTGGGCGATGAAAACGGCGCGCTGCTCTTCGGGCAACTCTCCAACTGCATCCTCAAGTGCGTCGATAAGCAGCGTGCGCGCGTAGATAGCTTCCGGCCCCGCATCGGGGGAAGGCAGAAATTCGTCAAGTGAGAACCGCTCACCATCTTCGTCGAGCACCTGCTCGGATTTGAGCGGGTCATGACTGCGCTTGCGAAAGCGATCGATGATGCGGTTGCGCGCCACACGGAACAGCCACGCCCCAGCTTGCTCAATCGGCTTCATGAGCCGATAGGTCTGGACGAACTCGTAGAAGACCTCCTGCAGGATGTCTTCTGCGTCGGCCTCGTCGGCAACCCGCTTGCGGATGAAATTTCTGAGGCGCGCGCCCTCGGCCTTCACGACCGTGGAGATGCGCCGGTCTTGCTCAATCGTCATCCACTCCATGGTAGGCGTCTGTTCCATCTACTGGTGATGACGCAAGTGTGGGACAAATATTTTAGTAAGTCAGTTTCGCGCGCCGCGTAGCGAAGTCAGCCGGAAAAGTAACTTAGTTGAATGCTGTATAAGTCATTTGATGAGCACTTTGCGAGTGACTCGACACATAATTTGCACCGACGTTTGTTCACTTTCTTTCCTGCTTACGATTTATGCACCAGCACTGGTGAAATCCACAGATTTACCTTTTTTTTGCACTTGCTTCCACAGATTCAACAGGCCTAAGCTCCTTTCCAGTTGATGAGCCAGTAGGGAATTGGAGATGTAGTTCCACTTCGACAGGAAGATGCAGGATGCAGTTGAAGGCGGCAATTCATAAGCCGGTTCGCCGGTAAGTGGAAAGCATGAATGAGATTGAAAGAATGCATCCAGAGTCGGAAACGGAAACTGCATAGCCCGATTGGATACGAAGATTCATCCGCGGTGTAAGCCGAGGATGCAAGGTTCGCGAAGACCGGGATACATCATCGACCCAGCCGTAGATGCAGGATTCAGGGAAACCTGAAGACGCAGGGACGGCGGAGCCGGAAGATGCGAGAACCGAGGAAACTCGGTGATCCATCAGCCGACGCCAAGGGAGAGAGAAGCCGGGGAAACCCGGGGACTCAAACCCAAGGCCAAGCCGGAAGATGAAGCTCGCAGGGAAACCTGCAGCGACATCGGGAGGCGCAGCCGGGAGGAGCGGAGTTCAAGGGAAACCGAGAACTCAAGCACCGGAGGCGCCGAAGAACGAGAGATTCGGGGTAACTCGAAAATCTGTTGCCGGTATAGCCGGAAGATGCAGGAACCGGGGCAACCTGGAACTTGTATCGGCAGGCGCATCTGGAAGAGCGAGGCAGCGGGGAAACCCGGGGCTGACGCAACAGAGGCGCTGAAGGATACGAGAGTCGGGGCAACTCGACAATCGATCGCCGGCAGGGCCGGAAGATGCAAAGTCCGGGGCAACCCGTGATGCATCGAGAGGCGCGACGGGCGAAATAAAGTTGCGGGGGAACCCGGAACTTGAAAACCGCTGGAAGCGCTGAATGGATTCGAGCTTCAGGGCAACTTGAAGATCGAACGCCGGCAAAACCCGAGGATGCGGAGTGCGGGGCAACCTGCAGCCACATCGGGAGACGCTATTTGGAAGAGCGAGACTGCGGGGTGACCCGTGGATCCAGCGCCGGTAGCGCCGAAGGATGAGAGAAGAGAGGCAACTCGAATCTCCATCGCGGGCACAGACCTTGAGATGCAGTATCCAGGGAGACCTGGGAACTTAGCGCAAGGTGCTGAACGGGTCAGTGCATGATCCAAGGCTCCTAATGGTTCACCCTATCGAAGACGCCAGAGGCTCCGGTCTCTGGCGTCTTCGTGTTTGGGCATGCGTGTTGAACTTCCTCCTCAGTTGCTAATACACGCCTATCCGCGCTTACACTGGTTGCGGAGATTTTTCATGCTTATTGAATTCATACGTAAGATGGGAACGATCGTCGCTCTCGCAGGGCTCATCGCGTTGTGCACACGCGTGCAGGCGCAGGGACCGTTCGGCACGCCGAACGAGAGCAGCGCGTTTTCAATTCCAGAAAAGGAGCTAGTCCAACCAGCGGAACTCAATCGTATTCTGGCGGACAAGAGCGGCGACAAGCCGCTCGTTCTTCAGGTGGGCTCGCGCGTGCTGTTTGAGCAGGCGCATATCGCCGGTTCGGAGTACGCTGGCCCTGGATCGCAACAGGCCGGGCTTGATCAATTGAAGAAGCGAGTTGCATCCACACCCAAAGACAAAGCCATCGTGCTCTATTGTGGTTGCTGCCCGTGGAATCGTTGCCCGAACGTGGCGCCTGCATTCAAACTGCTGCAGAGCTTGGGATTCACGCGGTTGAAAGTGCTTTACATGGCTAACAACTTTGGCAGCGATTGGGTTGAAAAGGGGTATCCCGTTGCGCGCGGCTACTAAGGCGCACAGATGGCATAGCCGATTTGCGTGGTTGGTTCGGGTACTTCTTTTCGCCGGTCTGCTGCCGGTGGTTCCCGTCGCGCCAGTCTGTTTCGCTGCACCGCCAGGGGCGCGCTCGATCATTGACAAACACGCGCCGCAGATTGACCGCCTCGACCTCGATGGGCACCGAGTTGATCTGAAGGGTCTGCACGGGAAAGTTGTTCTGCTCAACTTCTGGGCAACGTGGTGCGCGCCGTGTTTGATTGAGATGCCGGCATTCAGCGCATGGCAGCAGCAATACGCATCGCAAGGACTGCAGGTGATCGGCATCTCGATGGATGACGATGCTGCACCGGCTCGGCAGCTTGTAGCCAGGCTGAAGACGAAGTATCCAATTGCGATGGGTGACGCGAAACTCGGCGAACAGTATGGCGGCGTGATGGGACTGCCATTGACCTACCTCATCGACAGGCATGGGGTGGTGCGGTTGCGCTTTCAAGGCGAGACAGACTTGAAGACAATCGAAGAAAAGCTCAAGTCACTGCTGAAGTGACGTCGATTTCGCGTAGATTTGTTGAGCGGCCTAAACCAACTGCCCGGACGATTGATGCATCTAACCACCGGAGATACCAACTCCTACTGAGTGCGCCACCACGGACGAAATGAACACCAGGCATGGAGTGCGGTCGTAAGCACTGCACAAATTGACCGGCAATGGCAATCAAGAGTGCCATCGCTCTGAAATGAAGGGAGATCTCCAGGCATGGAAGTTCAACCAGCTTCCGGCGATTTCAAACCCAAAACCGTTATCTACGCGGCGGATTTTTCGCTGTGTTCTGAGAATGCCGGGCCTTTCGCGGCGCTGCTGGCGACGCAGTTCAACGCGGAGTTTCTGATCGCGCATGGTTTTGTCCTTTCGCAATCCGCTATGGAATTGGAGGCGGAAAGCAGCCGAGGATCGAAGAGTCTGCAGCGCATTGATCTTGAGACGGCGCTGGATGAAGCAGCGCGGCGCTTCGGCCATAATGCATCCCAACCAAAGACGCTGCTGTTGGAAGGCGACCCACGGCAGGTTATTCCTGTGCTGGCAAAACAAAGGGCTCCGTCAATAGTTGTTCTGGGCACCAGCGGCAGAGGAATGATTGAACGAGGGTTGGTTGGGTCGGTAGCAGAGAGAATTCTGCGTACAAACAACGGACCATCGCTTACTGTTGGTCCGCAGGTTCCTCCTCTGAAGCCGGAACCGCCGGCATTTCGCCGAGTGCTTTATGCTACCGGGCTTTCATCTGCAGCCGCGCAGGGGGCGCGGTATGCAGTCGCCATTGCGAAAGCGTTTAATGCGTCAATGGAGGTGCTGCATGTGGCCCACGAAGATGACGTGGAACGGCCGGAACAACTCAAGGCCCTCCAGCAGCGATTCCACGAGGTGCTTGACGGCCTGGTGCCGGAACAAGCGGAAACGCTGTCGGAGCCGTCGGCTGTGATCGAACTGGGCCGTGCGCACGAGCGAATCCTGAAACACATTCAGGAAACCTCTGCCGACCTGTTGGTGCTGTCAATTCGCAAGAGTTCACATTTGTGGCTGCAATCTCGACTGTCGGGTGCATTCAATATTATTTCCAATGCACCTTGCCCTGTATTGACCATTACCGGCTGACCCAGGAGAAAGGTCTAGTTGAAGCTTAGCGCGAAGGAATGATGCCGGGAAACCAGCGGACAGCGTTATCGTGATAGATCTTACGCAGAACAGAATCAGGAAACGCCATTCGCGCGCGTAAGTTTCTTCCCAAAACCGATCCCGTCCCGACACATTTTCCGAATTATGCGATTCCATATCAGATTCGTATATAAGCCGGTCCTGGTATTTAAGGATGAATGCAATGGCCTGGTCGCGATGCTGAAGCGCGAAGTATGGCATGCGGCCCGCAAGGTCCACGGCAAAATTTGGATAGCGATCGAAGTGATTCGCCAGCATCGGAAAGTTTCACTCCATGCTGCCGAGGTACGCTCCAACCAATCGCAAAGTCGGATGCAGCTCAAGAACATGATCACGCGCCGCTAAGAAATTATCTTCAATGCGGCGTTTGACTTCCCGTACATGTACCACTCGGGCTGCAGGCAATGTTGCTGCAAGCAAGAGGCCACAGAGGAGGAACCCCTTCATCTGACCACTCCACTGGTACGTGCGCGTGCTTCTAATGGTCCTTCGAACAGGACGTCACTTTTGAGCGGCCTATTGAGCGCCCGCCATCTTGCGGATGTAGAGAATAAGGTTCCAAACAGTAGTGTCGTTGGCGCGGCCCGCGGCTTCAGGAGGCATTTTATCTTTGCCGTTGCGAATAATATCGAACAGATCGCCATCTGTCTTCGCAGACATGACCTTTCCGTTGGTAAAGTCCGGAATGCTCAAGCCCATGCTCTTGGCAAGATCGGTTTGGCCGTTGCCGTTGTCGCCATGGCACATCGCGCAATCGATCTGATAGAGGCCCTTCGCTTTAGCAAGACCTTCGGCGGTGGCCTTTACAGGATTGGGAGCGCCTGCGTGTGATGCGGCTGCTGGAGCGGGTGCGGCATCTTGCGATGCCTGCATCAAGGCTGGCGAAAAGACAAACAGGCTAGCTGCAGAAAGTAGCAGAAACGGCTTCAACATAACATCCTCCTCAAGCAGATGTCGGACAGAGGCATCGTTTCGAGTTTTGATTTTATGGCTCGAATTATAGGCCTAATTTTCCGGTTATCCAAGAATGCAGATCACAGCCCACCAGTTTTGGTACTGCAACCGTACCGATCAAACTGCGCCTGGGTTTTCCTGAATTTATTGTGGTTAGTGCACTGCTGAGGAGCCAGGGCCTGTGCCGGGCCGGTTCTTGCTCAGCAAGAATGCGAGCGCGATGAGCCCCAGCGACATCCACGAGAGCTCCATGTAAACGTCCTGGTAGCCCTGCGTCGCAGCCTGCCGGTTGAGTTGGGAGTACATGTTGGCCAGTGCCAGGGCCATACCGTTCGATCCACCAAAATGGTTGCTGAAGAACCCGCTCAGCGTTTGCGAGTGCTGCTGGAACGCAATCGATCCCGACTGCATGGCTGCCTGCAAGTGCTGCTGGTGCCACTCAGTGCGATTAGTGACCTGCGCGTTGGTGATGGCGATGAGAATGCTGCCCCCGATATTGCGGGCAAAGTTGATGAGGCCCGCCACCTGGTTGCTCTGCTCGCGAGGCATGCCTACGTATGCGGCGGTCGTGATGGAGATGAAGCAGAAAGGCAGCGGCAGCATCTGCACGACACGCAGCCACGACGCCGCTGAAAAGCTCATGTCAAGCGTGGTGATTTGCGCGGCGTAACGGAAGGTAAGAAAGAACATGCTGAAGCCGATGACGGTGAGCGTGCGCGCGGAAACTTTGCCGGTGGCGTATCCGGCCAGCGGCATCACGATGAGAAGCGCAAAGCCACCCGCAGTTAACGCCATGCCCGCGTTTGTGGCCGTCCACCCCAGCAACTGCTGCATGAATTGCGGCTGTAATACCGTGTTAGCGTTCAGCACTCCGCCCACCAGCATCATGAGAAAACAACAGATGGCGAAATTCTTAAATCGGAAAAGCTTGAGGTTCATGAGGGGGTTCTTGTGTCGCCACTCCCAAATCACAAGGCCGATCATGCCGAACACAAATAGAGCGCAGAAGAACTGAATGAACCCGGAAGCGAACCAGTCGTTTTCCTCGCCTTTGTCGAGCATGATCTGCAGACCGCCCATCGCGACGGTCAATAAGCCAAGTCCGACATAGTCCATGTGCCGCAAGCGCGAGCGATCCGGCTTGATCCAAGGCGGATCTTCAACAAGACGCGTAACCAGAATGAAGGCCAGAATGCCAACGGGAATATTAATAAAAAATATCCAGCGCCAAGAAAAGTTGTCAGTGATCCAGCCGCCGAGCGTGGGGCCGATGGAAGGCGCCAGCACTGTAACCAGCCCGTACACAGAAAATGCCTGCCCGCGTTTGTGCGGCTCGAATGAGTCGGCCATGATGGCCTGCGCCATGGGCTGCATGCCGCCGCCGCCGGCTCCCTGGATTACGCGGAAGAGCAGAAGCATGGGCAATGAGGGTGCGGCGCCGCACAAAAAACTCGCAACCGTGAAGATGATGATGCAGAAAACAAAGAAGTTGCGGCGCCCCATCAGGCTTGAGGCCCAACCGCCGAGGGGCAGAACAATCGCATTGGAGACAAGATAGCTGGTCAGCACCCAGGTGCCTTCGTCGGTGCTGGCGCCAAGGGTCCCGGCAATGTGGGGCAATGCCACGTTGGCAATCGAGGTGTCCAGCACCTCCATGAACGCAGCCAACGCTACCGTCATGGCGATAAGCCACGGGTTGACTCTCGGTTTCCAAGCCGTATTTTCAGCCAGAGCCGGATTCTGCATCTGCCGGGGCGCTGGTGCGGCTGCAGGTCGCGTTGACAACAGTCCTCTCCTATGTCCTTCTGCTTACTTTAGTTAGGCCGGGGAAGATCGGCGCCGTGAGGTCCAGTTAATACTGCCAGGAGTTTTGATTGATGCCAACCAGTTGCGCTACTTGTCTCATTTCTATAGATTCGCTTCCCCACCCTCTGGGTTCACCGGATTCCCAAATCAGCCGGATTGAAAATTTTGGGCGCTCGCCAACCGATGAGGGCGATGAGCAGCGCAACCATCTGCATCGCGACAATAAAGGCGACGCAGGCTGGCCAGCCGCCAATGGTCCAGAATGCTCCTGGAAGCACGCCGGCGGTTGCTCCACCAAGATAGTAGCAAGTGATGTAGAGGCCGGCGGCCGTTACCCGCGCTCCTGGCGGAGATGCGACGCGCAAGTGGCTGCTGGAGGCTGTCTGGGAAATGAAGACGCCGGACGACAACAGCGTTAGCCCGATGATTACGACGACAAGTGAACGGTCAAGCGTGAGCAGAACTCCGATGATGGAGCAGACGATCGCTCCTGCGATTCCAGCGCGAAGACCAACGCGGGTGATCAGGTATCCCGCAGCCGGCGTTACAACCAGGCCGATTAAATAAACGAAGAACAGCGAACTGAGCGCAGTTGCCGACAGATGAAACGGTGGTGCGCTCAGGTAGAAAGTGATCCACGAAAAAACGCCCACCATCGAGAACAGAACGTTAAAGCCAACGGCAAAGGTGGCAACCAGGCGACGGCTGCGCAAAAGGCCCTGAACCTGGCGAATGAAGCTGTGATCGAGATCGTGGGCCGCCAGCGGTGATCTGCGAGCGCCACGCGGAAGCCATGCGGCGATGGCGGCCGCACCGGCGAGCGAGGCTGCTCCAAGAGCGAGAAAACTGACGCGCCAGTTGAAGTGATCTGCCACAATGCCGCTCGTGATTCGGCCGATGAAGCCGCCAAGCGCGGTTCCGCTGACGTAAAAGCTCATGATGAGTGCGACGCGGTCCGGTGGCCACTCTTCGCCGATGTAGGTAATGACCACTGCGATGATGCCGGGAACGGTGATGCCCTGAAGGAAGCGCCAGAAAATGAGCTGCGCCAGGGTGGTTGAGGTCGCCGCCAGCAGCGTGGGCACGCTGACTCCAAATGCGGCAAAGACAATGACACTCTTGCGCGGAAGCCGCTCAGCAAGCGCGCCGAATATAGGCGCAGAAAAAGCAACACCCAACGTGGCGGCCGAAACGGTCATGCCGACGGCGGTCTTTGAAGCATGGAACAATCCTTCCAGCATTGGCAGCATGGGCTGTGTGCAATAGAGCCCAAGAAAGGCGCATACGCCGCAGAGCGTGACTGCGGCCGCCGCGAGGCTGCTGGGCGTTGGGTGTTCCGATTGCGAGTAGGGTGTCAACCCTTTAGGATAGACCGAACTGGGTCGGGCCTCTTTCTCCTCCGCGTTCCAGCGATATAACCTAGGTGCAAGACCATGCATGCACTTCCCCGAAAGCCGCCCAGACGCGGCATGGAGGCTTTTGCCTCGCGCGACTTCAGGCGGTTCCAATTGGCGCGCGTTGCAGCTGTGCTCGGATACGCCGCCCAATCCGTAGCGGTGGCGTGGCAGGTGTATGCCATTACGCATCGCGCAATTGACCTTGGCTACACCGGACTGGTGCAGTTTATTCCAGGACTGATCTTTCTGCTTCCAGCCGGACATGTTGCCGACCGCTTCGATCGACGCCAGATCATCCTTCTCTGTTATGCCCTGCAGGTCGTGTGCACCACAGCGCTGCTGTTGCTGGCCCGTGCGGGCGTGCAAGATGTGTATTCCATCTACGCGGTGCTGTTCTTCCTGGGTACGTCGAGGACGTTTGCGGGCCCGGCAACCACGGCTCTTATTCCGCACCTGGTTCCTGAAGAGCATTTTGTAAACGCGGTTACATGGGGCGCAACGATCTTTCAATTCGCCACCATCATCGGCCCCGCGCTGGGCGGCGTGCTTTACTCCGTGCCGATCACGCAGTTTGTCTCGGACTCTAAACTTCAGGGCGCAGGCATCGTGTACGTGTTTACTCTGGCCACCATGGGATGGTCATTGGTGCTCGTCGGCAGCATGCATGTGCGCTCCGGCCGGATGGAGCACCGCGCCATGTCGCTCAAAGTGGTGCTGGCGGGATTTCAATACATGGGCCGTTCGCCGCTGCTGCTTGGCGCTGCTTCGCTCGATCTGTTCGCCGTACTGCTTGGCGGCGCGGTAGCGCTCACGCCGATTTTTGCCAACGACATTCTCCATACGGGACCACGCGGACTGGGCATGCTGCGCGCCGCTCCGGCAGCGGGCGCAGTGGCTATGTCACTGCTGCTGGCGCGTTATCCGTTCCGCCGCCATGCGGGAGTGCGGCTGTTTATCTGCGTCGCGATCTTTGGTTCGGCCACCATCGTGTTCGGTTACTCCAGCAGCCTGACGCTGTCGCTCGTTGCGCTGTTCATTGCCGGTGCCGTAGATGCGATCAGCGTGATCATTCGCGGCTCCCTGCTGCAATTGGGAACGCCGCCGGAGATGCGCGGACGTGTCAGCGCAGTCAATTCGCTGTTCATCGGCGCTTCAAACGAACTGGGCGAATTTGAGAGCGGACTCACAGCGCAGTGGTGGGGCGCGGTGCGGGCA
>Ga0075522_10001711_pt1 | contig 16573 bp, 17 predicted proteins | sample NGEPerA_FD_74796 | JGI IMG/M metagenome (GOLD analysis project Ga0075522, IMG submission 74796) | Arctic peat soil microbial communities from the Barrow Environmental Observatory site, Barrow, Alaska, USA - NGEE PermafrostL2-A | ecosystem: Environmental > Terrestrial > Soil > Wetlands > Peat ... | reverse complement strand
TGAATGGCTGACGCACTCAAGAGTTGCCGGAATCGGCTGGACCGCGATGCGGATCTGGCTAGGAGTCATGTGGATTCAAGCTGGAGTGGCGAAGATCTGGGGCGCCGAGAACCCAGCGTTCCTTCATAACAACGGCGCCGGCGTGGCTGGCTTTGCGGCTCACGGAGCGCCTGCCTATACGTGGTGGGGAAGCTTCCTTCACAGCTTCGTCGTGCCGAACTCGGGGTGGATCGGACTGCTGGTCGCCTTTGCAGAGTTCGCCATTGGCGTCGGTCTCGTACTGGGCCTGTTCACCAGGATCGCCGCGCTTGGCAGTCTGGCCTTGCTCTTTACCTACGTGATGTCCGGCACCGCGAGCGTCTGTGCGTTCTATGCGCTCTTCGCGCTTGTGATCCTTGCAACATGGAGGTCGTCGAGCTTGTTCGGTATCGACGGCTTCATCGCCGGCTACCGCCAACGCCGCTACGGCAGTCATTCGACTGGACACGTGCTGAACACCGTCGAGCCCGAAATCGCACTGGTGGCCTAGCAAGTGGGACCTCGCCCCAGGGCGAGCGAAACAGACCGGTATCGCCTGCATCTCTTAGGCGGCACTGGTGCATCACGGCCGCGTTCTCATTCTCCTAAGTGCAGACCGAGCCCGACACGATCTCTCCGACAGCATGGCCCAAAGGTCACCGCTGGCGCCTAGAAGATGTCACTCAACCGGCCAATTCGCCCGCTACCGCAGTGGAGGTGCTCACGTGATTAACACAGCTCGAATCAAGCCACTCCGGGCACTAACGGAGTTGGAGTGCCTCAGACTTCTGGCCACGAGCAACGTTGGACGACTGGCGATTACACAAGATGCGCTTCCAGCCCTCGTCCCCGTTCAAGTTCGACTCGAAGCCAACCATCTCCTGATCACGTCACTGCTCGGATCCGCCGTGCCACTCCACAAGCAGGGCGTCGTTACCTTAGAGACCGGCAACCTCGGCGAAGGAGTCGGTCGCGAGTGGTCGGTCGAGGTATGCGGCATGCTCCGAAGAGAGATCCCGTCGACGCTCGGCGCCGACGAGGCTGGCCTCGACGACGGCTTTCAGCTGTCGACAAGGAAGATCCGCGGATGGTCCCGGTGACGACCACCAGGTCTGCGATCTCGTGGGAGGGCTTCCCGCCGAGAAGATCCGCGCCGCCAGTCACAGCGACCGCGCCGACGGCGTCCGCTGGCTCACTTGAGAGTCTCGATTGCCCCGCCATCGCCAGCGCGGATCTCCTCGGCGGGATGCCCCGGCTCGAGGTTCATCGCCGCCGATTTGAGCATCGTCTCATGGTCCAAGTCGGGGCCTACATCGATTACCTCGAGTAGGTATCCGACGTGGTCACCAAGTGGGAATCGCTCTAGCACCATGCCCTCGAGCCACGCAGCGCACTCCTCGAGGATCGGCGCACCCTCGAGGCCTTCGCGCCATGCGACGTTGCCAAGTTTGTCGGTGTCGTCTCCGGTCACCTCGCCGAATAATGACGCTAAGGCGATCTGATCGCGTCGAAGCACGTGAACACCCACGGCCCGTGCGCGTGACGCGATCGTCGTCGTGAGATTGAGCTCGGAGAGGCATACCAACAACCTCGGCGGATAGATGCTGCACTGGGTCGCGAACGCCACGAGACAGCCCGATCGACCAGCATCGGATTGTGCAGTCACCACCAGTGCCGGCCCATCGAAGAGGGAGAAGAAGTCCGATACCTCCGTCATCGTGCTGGTCCACCCCGTCTGAGTTCACGTCGTCTGCTCGGGTTAAAAAGGTCGGGAACTCCGAAATTCTCGCGGTACTCGGGTACGCGTCGCCTCGTGCCAGCTCAGCTAATCACACCGATTCGCTCGGGACCCGCACGACGACGTCGGCCACAGGCCGGTCGACAGCAGAAACGTCTCCGTTTCGCACAAACGAGTCGGAGGTCAAAGCGAGGTCCTCGTCTGAGCCGCGCCAGCGCGACGCACAGGCGAGAAAGCCGAACACCAATGCTCCGAAAGCGACGACGAGCACACCAGGACCCACCGCGATTCCGACGACGTAACTGAACCGACGAAGCGCGGTCCCGCTGGCGAGGTAGGAACCCCCGTGTATCGGGCCCCACGCGGCCCATCCAAGCGCGAACCAAGCCCCAGCGAGCAGCGACAACAGACCGCCAAGACGCATCGACGCCCTGCCTTCGCGAAGGCGCCAGGAGCCGGAGGCCCCAAGAACCAACAGTGCGCCCACAATTCCGACGATGGCCGGGAGCACGCTCAACGACGCCCGCGAGAAATTCCACTGAAACGAGCTCCCGCCTGCTCCGCTGTAGCCGAAGGCCGGACCTATGAACGGGGCGAGACCTCCCCAGGCATTCACGACCAGAGCAAAGAACGCGAAAATCCCTATCGAGACGGGGTAGCGAGTGTCGATGCGGGCGCTCTCTGCTAACGACCCCGACCGCCGGTGCCGCGTCCGTCGCGCCGGCATTGCCGCTGTGCCTGTAGCCATGGCCCACCTCGTTCTCTCGCGCCTTGCGCGCGTTCCCAAGGTCCATCCTTGAACCGCTTCCTCTGAACACCTACCCGGCTCTGAACTGATCAAACCGGACGGTACGCGCCCGCGCGTCCTTGCACCGACTCCCCGTCCATGGTTGGATAAGTCGCGCCAGCAGCAGTCGGCAAGGAGGCACACCAGATGTCCGAGAGTGGAAATCCCGCAGCCAACATGGCGCTGTTCGACGCTTCAACGGAGTTCCTGGGGACGACATCTATCGTCCACGCGACCGGCGAAGTCGACATTGCCAGCGCTCCCGCCCTCGCAGCGCACGTGGACCGCGCGCTCGCGCCGCGACCATCCCGGCTGATCATCGATCTGGCGGCGGTGACGATGCTCGACTCCTCTGGGCTCGGTGTGCTTATCGGCGTCCTTAAAGGTCTCGACGCGGGCGGCAACGCGACCGAGCTTCGGCTCGTCGTCGGAGAGCCGCACGTCCTCAAGGTCTTCGCGATTACCGGCCTCGACGGGGTGTTCTCGATTTTCGGCTCGCTCGACGCTGCGATGACCCCACTTCCTGAGTCACAGCCTCAGCTTCCTTGAGTCACGGCCTCGGCGCCGACGACAACCTTGGCCACGACATCATTTCGAGCGATGAAGCACAAAATCGCGGTTACCGCCTGACGAACCGGGTAGCAACAAAGCAACGCATTCGGCTATGGAGGTTCGGCCATGAACGGGAGACTTCGACGCTTCGGGCCAAGACACGGCGACAGCATCCTCGTGAGCGAGGCCGAGCAGTTTCTTAGCGGCTCGCTTCTTGACGTTGCATTTGAAAGTGGTGGCGATGTCCCGGCCTGGGTTTGGCTCTCCGCCATCACCCACGGCGACGCGGCGCTCCTTGCCCATGCCAAGAACTGGCTCTCCGATCACCAGGGAGCTCGACCCGAGCTAAACGGCTGGGGCCGCGTCCTGCAGCACCTGACCACCCGGCTCCTCGAAACCAGCGAAGCCATGGGATGTCCAGCAAGTGATCTACAGCGAGATCTTCTCGTCCCTTTGGAGCTCGCTGTCACGATCACACCGGTAGGCCCGGCGACGATGTGTCGGCTCGTAAACGTCATGCTCATTGACGCCAAGACAAAAATCGGACTCGACCGAAGCTGAATTGGTACCGCGCCAGCGCCAACCATGAGCGCGGCGAACATCGACTCGGCCCGCTCCCGATGATGCGCCAGCAGTTGCGAGTGCGGCACCACACCTCTCATGCGGTGCGAAACGTCGATATGTGAGTTCTCGGTCTGCGGATCGCCGCCGCGGAAGTCTTTTCGGGCCGAGCACCCGCGCACTTCGTGTCACGGGACCTTGCAATCTCGCTCCTTCTAGGTCACCGTTATCGGCATCGTCTCGGGTTAGGGCAGACGAAATCAGGGCATAGAGCAAGGGATGGCAACCACATGGCAGCTTCTCGCACAGTTGGACCTTCTCCATCAGCTCCAGCCATCGTCGGCGAGCACCGACGACTCGGCTCGGGAGTCGGGCGATGAGGAAGACGAGTCGTCCCGTGCCCGCGGTTGATTTGAACCGGGTCCGCGACCACGTGATCCTCGTCGTACCTGCTCGCCCAGAGATGTGGTCGATCGTGCGAATGACCGCAAGCGTGCTCGCAGCGCGCCTCGAGCTCTCCTTCGAAGACGTCGAGGATCTTCGCCTCGCGGTGACGGAGCTGTGCAGTTCGTGTGCCGTCGACGCCGCGCCGGACGCAACCTGCGAAGCCCGTTTCGAGATCTCGCCCGATCGCTTCGAACTGCACCTCGAGATATCCCCCGTAGCGGAGTCGCCATCTCCGACTGGCGAACACGGCATCTTGAGCATGCTCGAGCTCTCAGAGCAGATCTTGCTCGCTACGGCCGACAACCACGTCATCGACCCGGTCCAAGATGGGCTGCGCCACGCCTACCTCTGCAAGAACAGCACCCCCCTGGCCCTGCGGTGACGGCCAAAGGAGCGCGTGCTCCGGTTGCTGAGCGGTTGGCACTCTTTGCAAAGACCCGCGATCCCGAACTGCGAGCGGAGCTGATCGAGGAGCACCTCGAACTTGTCGAACGTCTCGCGCATCGCTTCATGTCGCGCGGTGAGCCACTTGACGACCTCGTGCAGGCTGGTTCGATCGGATTGATCAAGGCAGTCGACCGCTTCGATCCGACGCTTGGTTATGAATTCAGCGCCTACGCGACCACGACGATCCTTGGCGAGCTGAAACGGCATTTTCGCGATCGCGGTTGGTCGATCCGCGCATCTCGACGAGTGCAGGAGCTCTATCTCGAGCTGGCGCCGACCGTCGAGGTGCTCACCCAACGACACGGTCGCTCGCCAACCATCCGTGAAGTGGCGCTCGAGATCGGAACCAGCGAAGACGCCGTCCTCGAAGCGATGGAGGCCGGCTTCGGCTATCGCTCGCCCTCCCTCGACGCTCCGGGTCCCGAGGGCGGGACGCTAGGCGACCGACTCGGCGAACAAGACAGCAACTTCGAACTCGTCGACTCCCGGGTGACGATCATCCCAGAGCTCGCACAGCTGCCCGAACGAGAGCGCGACCTCATCAAGATGCGCTTCGTCGAGGAACTGAGCCAGGTAGAGATCGCCGAACGACTCGGCGTCAGCCAGATGCACGTCTCACGCCTCCTCGCGCGAACGATGGCGTCGCTGCAACGCGCCGTCGAAGAGCCCCGAGAGGCGCGCCAAAGCTGATTTGCATGGCAGCGAGCATCCTCGGAAGTCTCTGCGATGTTACGAGATGTAGCTCGTCGAGGCGCTACGACGCTTTCGCGGCACCCGACTTGGAGCGGCACAGCACTGTTTCGAGGTCTGCCTTACTCATCGCAGACCGACCCGGCACACCCCGGAGCCGCGCCTCCTCGTAAAGCTGGCGATAGGTGCGCCCTGCCGAAGCTCGATGCGAATCGAGCACGCCGCGCCGCGACGACGACAGATCGCTGATCGAACCTGCCGTTCGAGTCCCATTTGCTCGAGTCCACTGCTTGTTGACCGTGCGCGCAGCTACCTCCTCCGCTACCGCTTTGGAGCCTCCGCGGACTTCGAGCCCCGTCTTTGCGTGGTCGTACGGTCGTTCTCGCTTCGAGCCCCGTGCCGACTTCGGCACCCGTGCTGCTTCCTCGTCCTGGATCGACCCGGCCCGCATGGCCAAACGCACGCTTGCGTAGATCGCGAGCATTCCGACACCGGAGGCCACGAGATCGCCGACGGAGCGAATTCGCCTACTCATCACAGAACCCGCCATCGCCCCTCGCTCCACCTTCTGGGATCGACGATTCAACTCCGGCCGATCGCGAGTAGGTCGCTTTGTCCGCCTCGGACCACTCGTCGTGGATCGTCCGAGCTCCTCGCTCAATCACCGATGCCACCGGAACCGGTAGATAACTCGGGCGATCATTTCGCACTCGGTCTCGTCAGCGACCTGCTCCGCGTCGCTCGACTTGGACGAAGGGTCCGAAACTGGCATGCGTTACCCATACCCCGATGCGTGACACTCAACCTGTATGCGCCGAGCTCTGCGAAGCGTTCGTCTCGCGTAACTAACGATGCGAGGATGCCACTTGCCTGGCGTTGGTTTTGCCGGTCCAGATCTCGGGTATCAGGCGGTGAATTAGCGAGCGCGTCGCAACGTCGGAAAATTAACCGTTTCTCCTCCACACCTCATGCGTCCTCGGCTCGCCGAGGTAAGGATCGACGAGAGCCCGCCCTAAAACCCAAGTGCGCATCTTCCAGCTCGCAAGTAGCAGAAGGGCCCGTATCGATGGTGAGAACTGGCACCCCATTACCTGAAGGAAACCGACTTCTCGACTTGCTCGCAGAAAGCGACCGACGGCGACTCGCTGAGGAAGTCGAGGTTGTCCGGCTGAAATTGATGGAAACGCTTTACGGGGCGGGCGAGAGCATCGACAGCGTCTACTTCCCGCTTCAGTCCGTCGTGTCAGTCCTGACCCGTGCGCAAGGCACGAGCGGGGTCGAGGTCGCCACTATCGGAAATGAAGGTCTCGTAGGACTCTCGCTGTCGTGGGGAGCAGCGAAGCTGAATCCGGCGGAGTTTCTCCAAGTCCAGGTCCCAGGGCCGGCGCTTCGAATGCCGGCGGAAGCGTTCGCCGCAGAGCTCGCCCGCGGCTCAGGCCTAGCAGACGTGGTCCGGCGCTACACCCAAGCGTTCGTTAGTCAGCTGATGCAGCAGGTGGCGTGCAACGGACTCCACTCCATCGAGGAACGATGCGCGCGGTGGATGCTCTTGACACACGACCGCGTTGGTGCCGACGAGTTCCCACTTACCCAGGAATTTCTCGCACAGATGCTCGGCGTCCGACGTGCCTCGGTAACCTTCGTCGCAGGATCGCTCCAGCAAGCAGGCTTTATTCGTTACCGCCGAGGGCGCGTGACCGTAACCAACCGTGCGGGGCTTGAGAACACTGCATGCGAGTGCTACTCGGTGCTCCAAGAGGTGTTCGAACGCCTGGTGCCGTAATCAGCGGCCACCCCCCGTTGCGTCGGTACGGTATCGGACAGAGAAAGCAGATTGTTCACCCTGTCCGAAGCACTCCGGCAGCGTCACGAAAGTGCGCTGCCCTAGGCATGGAGGAAGACCGTTGGCCGGCGCCACCCCAGCATCGGCGATGATCACCGCCGACGCGACTGAAGCTCCGGCAAGTGAGGTCGCGTCCACCCCGCGACCGTCCGGAGTGATCGTCGGGGTCTTTCTACTCGGCTTGGTCATCACGGCAGCGGTGTCGTGGACCTCGTTGGTGCTCAACAACCACAACGACAACCGCCTGCTCAGTCTTGAGACCGAGCAGGCAGCCGACGTCCTCGCGGCGGCGTTGCCAAATACCACGACGCCTCTTGCTTCAGCCCTCCAGATCGCCGCCGTCACGAACGGCTCCGCCGCCAGGTTCTCGAGTTACATGTCCGCCTACGTCGGAGCCTCCACAGGAGGGTTCACGTCCGCCTCGCTCTGGACGCTAAGGGGCACGAGCGTCGAACAGGTCGCGGCCCTCGGCTCGGGCTCTGCACTGACGGGTTCTTCGCACGCAGCCGAAGTGGTCCAAACGGCCATGCGAGTCCCGAAACTCATTGTCGAGGAGCTGCACGCTGGGCAGCGCGAACTTCTCGCGTACGCCCTGGCACTTCCTGGTACCCCATATGCCGTACTTGTCGCACATGCGATTCCGGCCGATCGCCGGGCTGCGGTCGCAAAGAACTCTGCCTTCTCTCAGCTCAACTACGCGATCTTCCTCGGTCCGTCAACGAGTCCGGGGAACGTCTTGACAACGAGCTTCTCTTCGCTCCCGCCGAGTGGCCCCATCGCCGTCAAGTCGATTCCGTGGGGTGACTCGTTCCTCACGCTCGAGACCACCGCTCGCGGGCACCTCGGCGGAACTCTGCCGGCACAGCTGCCCTGGATCTTCGCCGTGCTCGGACTCCTGCTAAGTGTCACCGCGGCGTGGATCACCGAGCATCTCGTGCGTCGACGGCGAGCGGCTGAGCGCGACTCGACGCGAATCCGCGAGCTCTACGCGGAGCTCGCAACACTCTTTCAACAGCAACGCACGACATCTGAGACGCTGCAACGCGCGCTGCTACCACGTACCTCGCCAGAGATTGCGGGCATGGAGTTCGCCGTGAAGTACGAGCCGGGAGCAAAAGGGCTAGAGATCGGGGGCGACTGGTACAGCATCGTCGCGATCGACGACGCACACTTCGTCTTTGTCATCGGCGACGTCTCGGGCCACGGACTGAGCGCGGCGACGGTGATGGCTGAGCTCCGGTTCACGATTCGTGCCTACGCGCTAGAGGGCAACACTCCAGGAGCGATCCTCGAGAAGTGCTCCAAACAGCTCGACGTGGCGAATGGCCACTTCGCGACAGTCCTCATCGGCAGCGTCGATGTTGCCCGCCATGAGATCGCGATTGCGAACGCGGGCCACCTCAACCCACTTCTCCTCGCCGGCGATGAGAAGTCGTTTATCAACACGGCACTCGGCGTGCCGCTCGGCGTCTCGGGGGAGAGCTATGACTCGGTGACGATCTCCGTGCCGCCCCGCTCGTCGCTGATCGCGTTCACCGACGGCCTCATCGAACGACGAGGCGAGAACCTCGATGTCGGCCTGGCGAGACTAAAGGCGTCAGCCGACGACGGCACCCTTTCGCTCGAGAGCCTCCTCACGAAGATCTCGACCGACCTCGCGTACGACGCGTCCGAAGACGACGTCGCGATGCTCGGTCTGAGGTGGCTGACCTAGCTGTCCGACGTTCGCCAGTCTCACCTCCTGGGGCACCTCGGAGGTGAGACCTTTGCACACTCTCGAGCCGGAGCGGCACCGATGCTCGTGCCGAAAGCGCATGTTTGGACCCCAGAAAACGGGGTATCGGCCTAGCACTGAGCATCGTGGCCGAAGGACATTCGATGAAGACGATCCGCAAATCCCAATCCTCGAAGAAGCACCCGGCGAAGCAGACCCTGTACCTACTCCCGGTGCAGGCCCAACAGTTACGTCTGCACTCCTCGCTTCGCACCGCGGGCGAGCTCGCGACACCGTCGACACTTCGCCTTAACTCAGCTGCATAGTGAACGACTGGGCCGAGCGACAAGGAACCGATCCGGCGCTTCTAACGATCCGCGATCGCCGCTCGAGAACCCATTCGACGAAGCGAACGAATCCAAATCCTGAGGTCCAGCTACGCCAAGCGGATATTCTTTCGCCGTGCCGCGCGTCCGTTCGTATGGCTGGTCGAGTCCGGGTGCCGTGCGCCACGACGAGCCGACGAAATAGCCAGAGCTCGCGGAGATCTCGTGGCTGCGATCCATAAGGCACCTTCTGCAGCTGTCTTTGTTACCTGCGTAACTGGTTCAGACGGCGTGACGGTGGTTTCCATCGCCGGAGAGCTCGACACGTCCAATGTCGACGAGGTGCGCCGGCAACTCGAAGCGACACTCGCTGCCTCGTCCACCGCGCTCGTCGTCGACCTTTCCAAGCTCGGTTTCATGGACAGTTCCGGCCTAGCGCTCCTCGTCCAGGTCGCGGCTCGCGTCGAGACAATCTCGCTACGCCATGTGCCAGCGTTGATTCAACGCTTGCTCGATGCGACGAGCCTCTCCGACATCCTCGCGGCCGAGAAGTGACCGAGCAGCGCGCGTTCCCCGGCGCGCCAGAGTCGGTACCTACTGCGCGCCACTTCGTTTCCAACGCCGTGGCGGACGTCCCAAAGGAGATCGCGGACCGCGCGGCGCTGATGGTCTCAGAACTTGCGACCAACGCGGTCCGCCACGGCGGAACCGACTTTGAGGTACTCGTCGATCGCACGCCCGACGAGCTTTACATCGAGATCGCCGACTCCGGTGACGGCTCGCCCGTCGTCCGCCACGCCTCCCCACGCGATACTTCAGGCAGAGGGCTACAGATCGTGGAATCGCTTGCGGACAAATGGGGCGTGCGGGCCTCGACAAGTGGCCTCGGGAAGACCGTTTGGTTCACCATCTCGCTACCGGAGGGTCGGCCAACAGAGGATCGCGCCGGCTGCGAGTAGTCGCCTTCAGTCACGAGAGCCCCGAGGACGACCTCGCGACCGACGACGCCATCGAGCCGCAAGCCGCTCGGCGCTACCCCGCTGCAGCTATCGCCAATGGCGCAGCGGTTCGTGCACGATGTGCGAGCGAACCGAAGTCCCGCGCATCACCGCGAACGTAGACAACGCCGCTCGCTGCGAGAAGGTAGTACCCCTTGGCGTCGGGAGTAAGCGCGAACGAGATGATCGGTCGCTTGCTCTTCACGGCACCGTAAGAGACGGCGTCACCGAGTGTGTAGACAGTTCCCCGTGACGAGACAACGTAGAGTCCGCGGCCGTCGAGACTCGACGCCACGGCCACCGCAGCGTCGAGTGTCGGGTTGAGCCGCAGCGACGACATCGCCGCCGCGTCGCCAAAGCCCAAGATGGTCCCATCCGCGGTCGCGAGCCAGTAGCCCTTGCCGTCTGGTGTCACCGCGATCGAGGTGACCTTGGAGCGAAGTCGCGTATGCACCGCAGAGCCGAAAAAGCCAGCGTCGCCGAAGTTGAAGATCCGACCACCAGCGGTCACGAGGTAGTAGCCCGAGAAGTCCGGCGATGTCGCGAAGGCAACTACCGGACTTTTCGTTCGATTCGAAGCCAGATCGCCCTGCCATACGGCCTTGCCGTAGGCGCGTACCTTCCCCGCGGAGGAGACGAGGTAGTAACCGTCGCCGTCATAGGTCGAACCGATCGCCACGACACCAGAGAGACCGCTCACCCGTGCCGGGGTGAGCGACTCCACACCTCCGAAGCCGAACGCGCGGCCATTCGCCGTCAGGATCCGGTACCCGAGCAGTGACGCCAACGACACGACGAACGTCACCGCGGTGCTGGCCTTGGCGCCGACGCCGTTCGAGGCCGAGAGGGTGACCGTATACACCCCCGCCGTGTTTGATTGCGGCACGCCGGTCACGACAATCTCTCCGGACTCAACATCCACGCCGATGCCGCTCGGCAACGCTCCGCCCACCACGATCGTCGGCGTCGGACTTCCCGCGTCGCCGAACTGCAGCGACACCTGTTTGCCGACGATCACGTTGGCGCTCGACGGTCCCGAGAGGGACGGCGGGATGCCCGCAAAGAAGGTTTCGGTCAAGAGCGACTCGCTCAGCTCCGTGCTGCTGTAGCCGCCTGCTGCGAGGGCAACTCCGTTCCCCATCAAGGTCAATGTGCCGCCGGACTGTGGTGAAAGCAGTACCGCCGCCCTCGCCCAACCGCTGGAGCTGTACCGAAAGACATCCGCCGAAGGCACGACCGCTGCAGTAGGCGAGCCGCCTGCATAGAGCACGGATCCGTCGGGGAGCAACGCGATCGACCCGCCACTTCGCGCCCCGGGCAGCGAGTGCGTCGTGGTGAAGTACCCGTGCGACGGGCTGTACAGCGCGGCGTTCGCGAGCGACGTCGCTCCAGATAGGCCGCCAACCACCAACGCGCTGCCGCTTCGAAGCGTGACCGCGGACGCGTCGATGGTCGCGAACGGCAAGGAGCCGGTGGCTGCGAACGTCCCACTAGCGGGGTTGTAGAGCTCTGCGGTGTGCGTCGCGCTCCCATTCACCTTGCGCCCACCAGCGATCAGCACCTTGCCACCTGGCAGCAGCGCCGCAGCCGCCTCGTAGACCGCAAGCGTGAGCGATCCCGTAGCGGTGAAGGTGCCGTTGACCGGGTTGTAGAGCGCGGCAGTAGCAAGCGGAGCGCCGCCGCTCGTCGCGCCACCTGCCACCAATACCTCGCCTGTCCCAAGCAGTGTGGCTGTCGCGCCGCGCTCGGGACTTATGAGCGATCCCGTGCCCGCGAACGTTCCGGAATGCGGGTCGTAGAGCTCTGCGGCGGAGACAGGCGTACCACCAGTCGTCGCTCCGCCCGCGATCAACACCTCACCGTTTGTAAGGCGCGTCGCCGTCGCGCCATAGATCGGTTCGGGCAAGCTACCCGTCTCATGCCAGGATCCGGTACTCGGGTCGTAGAGCTCCGTGTCGGCGATCGCTGCCGCCGAGGTTGTCTCTCCACCTGCCACGAGCACGTCGCCGTTCGCGAGCAGTGTGGCCGTAGCGTTCGCGCGGCCGAGCTCGAGCTCACCACTACTCGTCCAGCTATTGAGCGTCGAGGCCGCGCCACTCGCACCGAAAACGACGAGCAGCGAGCTGGCGGCAATCAGCGTCGCGAGCAACAGAACATGAAACGTGTTTCGACGAGATCCGATCATGATCGTCCACCCCTCCGATAGGCCGTCGCCTGCGTGACTACCCAATCGCAACCAGAATGAAATATTTGTACCACGATTCACATCCCGGTCGAGGCTGACCGCCCCGGTGACGGGCGGTTCCTCCTTCCACGGCGCGTAGCCGCCTCCCTCAGCCAATCCCGATGCGGAGGTCCCCCACGGCGACGGGTCGCAAAGCAGCCAGGGGCGCGGAATATTTCTGTTACTAACACCCGTCTCCCGCGGTATAGAGATGGTGCTGAACGAAGCGCCGATGCGGCACGCCGTCTAGCTACGCCAATGAGGAACAGTTCCTCACGGATTGAGAGGGACATTGAACGCCTTCGAACGTGCCACTCGTCGTCTTGACGGGGCGCAGCAGCGACACACGGGACCGGCGGTGCTCGTTGGCGTGGTCAAGAAGTTCGGCGACGACAACGCCGGGGCGCTAACGGTACAGATGGCGTACGCGATGTTCATCGCCGTCTTCCCGCTGTTGCTGGTTTTGATCACGGTGCTCGGCATCATCCTCGCCGATGAACCCTCGGCTCGGTCACGCGTGCTGAACTCCGCGTTCGGAGACTTTCCAATCGTTGGCCAATCGTTGGCCCACAACCTGCACGCCTTGAAGCGAAGCTCGACGATTGGACTGGTGATCGGCATTCTCGGCCTCATTTATGGGTCGACGGGAGTCGCGCAGAGCGCGATGTACTCGATGGAACAGGTCTGGAACATTCCAGGTGCCCTTAGGCCGAACTTCCTGACCCGACTGAGTAGGAGCGCGATCTTCTTATGCGTGCTGGGCGTCAGCTTGATCCTCTCCACCACGCTTGCTGGATTCGGCACCTTCGGTCGGCACAACTTCTGGCTCGGCTGCCTTGGCGAGCTGCTCGCGCTGATTTGCAACGAGGCTTTCTACGTAGCTTCGTTCAGAACGCTCACACCGAGACAGATCGCCACGAAGAACCTCATCCCCGGCGCGCTGATCGGCGGCGCGGCCTGGACGCTGCTCCAGGCGGTGGGTGGTTACGTCATCGGTCACGACTTAAAGGGATCGAGCGCGCTCTACGGCACGTTCGGCCTCGTACTCGGGTTGATCGCCTGGCTCTACCTCGCCGCGGAGATCACGCTCTACGCCGCGGAGCTAAACGCCGTGCTCTATCACCGTCTCTGGCCGCGAGCCCTCGTCCAGCCGCCGCTCACCGAGGCCGACCAGCGCTCGCTCGCCTTGCAGGCGATGGGCAACCAACGCCGATCCGACCAGGAGATCGTGACGCGCTTTCGAGACAGACCGATGGACCAGGCGGAGTATCGAGCAGCAGGCTTCGAGCTCGACCAGACGAGTGGCGACGTCGAACGAAGCTCGAGCGACCCCAGCGACGGCGGGCGAATGACCTGACATACTGCGACACTCGATAGGCCCGAATGGGCTATTTGTCCTACTCAAGGTGGAATTTGTGGCAACTCGTCCTTGCGTCCGTACGGTATCGGACATGACCTCGAAGCAAGCTCGACATCTCACCAAGTGCGTCTCGTACGGGCCGCAGCGACTTGGCGAACGCAACGCTCGCGAAACGTCAGGACGCACATGGCAGAACTGAAGGCAGCTAGCGGTGCGAAGGCAACCGCTGTAGCGCGGCGAGACGCATCCGGAGTCCCGATCGTAAAGCTCACCGGCGAGGTGGACATGTCGAATGTCGACTCCGTGCGAGCGTCTGTCGACCTCGCGATCGAGCACGACCCCGAACGGATCGTCTTCGACCTAGGAGCTTTGGAATTCATGGATAGTTCCGGCCTAGCGATGTTGCTGGCCGTCGCCGAGAAGATCTCGGTCGTGGAACTTCGACGGCCGCGGCCACTGATCCGTCGGGTCATCGAATTGACCGGACTCTCTACGACATTCGTCGTGACTGCCTGAGCCGAAGCGTGGGGCTCTGCCACGCGGTTAGCTGCGAGCGCCACTTAGGCGCCCGGCGAAGAGATTCCTTGATTTAGGGTCCACAACTTGGGTATACCTGCCGCGGACATTGCAGAGAGGCCGAAATTGACAAACACCGAGCGCGTAGCGCCGAGGGACCACGTCGTTCTCTTTTATGAGAACGACGTGGAGCTCCGTTTAAGCGCGGGCGCGTACCTGCGTGAGGCCTTGCGCGGAGGAAGCGTCGCAGTTGTCATCGCGTCGGCATCACATCGGGCGTTGTTGGAACAAGAGGTCGCCGCGTCGGGGCTGGACCTCGGCGAGCTGAGTAACCAGGGTTCTTTTATAACCCTCGATGCCGCGGAAACGATCAGCCGCCTCGTCATCGACGGTCGGCCTGATCCGGCGGCATTCGAAGCCGTGGTCGGCGAGCTCATCGTGGGCGTCGCTTCGAAAGGCCGGCAGGTTTGTGCCTACGGCGAGATGGTCGGCTTGCTCTGGGACGCACGGCAGGTCAACGCCGCCGTCGAGCTCGAGGAGCTCTGGAACAGCCTTGGTGAGCGAACACCGTTCTCGTTGTTTTGCTCCTATGCATCCTCTTCCCGGTCGGACCCTTCGGTAGCGCACGACATCGAGCTCGTCTGCACGCACCACTCGGCTGTCGTCGACCCGGACGCCTCCGACCTAGCAGCTGGACTTCGAGCGCTTCGTCGCTCGGCTCACCGCTTTCCCCGAGAGCTCGAGTCGGTCACGAAGGCTCGGCACTTCGTCGCCGACACCGTGCTCGAGTGGGGCTTCGACCAGATCAGCCAGGAGGCCCAGTTGGTCGTGAGTGAGCTCGCCAGCAACGCCGTGCGTCACGCGCGCTCCGCGTTCAGCGTCGTCATTTCAGAGGCTGATTCGTCGCTGCGACTCGCCGTCTCGGACAAGAGTCACGCTCTTCCGACCAAACAACGCCCAGCGAACAGCTCAAGTTCGGGACGGGGCTTGATGCTGGTTGCCGCGCTCGCAATCGAGTGGGGCGTCGAGCAGGCACTTGATGGCAAGGTTGTCTGGGCGGAGCTGTCACTGTAAGAAGCGATCTCCGCGCCGGTCGCTGCGCCAGCTCCACAACGTAAGCGGCCGCAAAATCCGGCTGCTTACGGAAAGAAGATTAAGCGCACGCCATTCTGGGCATCACTGCTGCAGGGACTCAGGAGGCGCTCGATATGACCAGCACGGCAAACGCGGAGCAAGACGTCGCACTCGAAGCGTTGAACACGCTTTCGGACGTCGCTGCTTCGAGCATCACCGGCCTCACCGAGGTGCACGCACAACTCGCCGAGGTTCGTCGCCGGCGACGACGCGGGTGGTCGTGGCGACGGATTGCCTCGAGTGGCGACTCGCCGAACCCCCTCGCGAGCGTGACCGGAATCGCCGCAAGCCTTGCGCTAGCCAGTGCCGGGTTCCGGCGAGCACTCGCTCATGCGCTCCGAAGCGAGGGCATGCAACTCACCAAGATCGCACCACTTCTCGACGTCTCGCGACAGCGCATCGGCGCGTTGCTGCGCCCGAGACGAGAGGGACGAAGCCCTTCTTAAAGGGTCCCGCTTCGCTGTAACAGCACGAAGGCGAGCCAGCCCGCTGGAATCGGGAGCCAGAACGTGGCTACTCGGAAGACGAGGACAGCGGGGATCGCTTCGTGAGCGGGAATGCCTATTGCCGTCAGCCCGGCCGTGAGCACCGCCTCAACCGCCCCGAGCCCGCCCGGGGTAGGCGCAGCTGACCCGACTGCGTTCCCTGCGAGATAGACAACGGCTGCCGGAAGAATTGCCGGATGCGACCCGAGCGCAAAGAGGGACGCGAGAAACGCGAGAAGGTAACCAAAGGTCAGCAGCAAGTTCGCGCCGATGCCCCAAAGGAGGCGAAGCGGTTTCGTGAGCGACTCGAGCAGGCGCGGCCACACGCCCTTTAGTCGCGGAAGCACGCGATGGCTGATGATCGTGCGAGTCCGGGGAATCAGCATGAGTACCGCGGCCACGACGGCGATCGCCGCGAGACCAAGTAAGAGGTCCGTGCTCGGGGCGATCTTGAAGCGACTGACGCCGGTTCCCGTCAAGAATCCGAATACGACCAACAGTATGACCGTCGATACGACATTCACGATCTGGGAGAGCGCGATCGCCGCAGCGACGGCTCCCTCGTCAACTCGCTGACGATGAAGATACCGGGCGTTCACGGCGACGTGGCCGACAGTGGGCGGCATCGCGACTCCAACGAAAGCGCTCGAGAGCTGCACGAAAAAGCCGCGGATCGGCGAGAGGCGCGCTGGCACGAAGGCGGCGAGATTCTGCGCGGCGGCGAAGTAGGTGA
>Ga0075522_10001710_pt1 | contig 16576 bp, 9 predicted proteins | sample NGEPerA_FD_74796 | JGI IMG/M metagenome (GOLD analysis project Ga0075522, IMG submission 74796) | Arctic peat soil microbial communities from the Barrow Environmental Observatory site, Barrow, Alaska, USA - NGEE PermafrostL2-A | ecosystem: Environmental > Terrestrial > Soil > Wetlands > Peat ... | reverse complement strand
CGAAGCCGCCGACATGCTCGGCGTGGATTATTTCAGCGTCTATCGGCTCATCCAGCGGGGAAAATTGAAGGCGTGTCGCGCCTTGCGCGGAAAGTTTCTCATATCGAAGACGGAGCTTTTTCGCCTGTTGAACACGGAGTAAAATTTATGTTGAAACGAAATGAAGAATATTGCGAACACCCGGTGCCGAATTATCCCGGCCTGCTGACGACGAGCGAATACAAAGCCTACAACGTGGCCGTGCCTTTGGTGGCGGTGGAGGTGCAAATGTTCAACGAACGGACAAACACCCTGTCGGGAATTGACAATCAAAGCGCCCAAATCGCCGAGCAAGTTGCCGCGCAATCAACGCAGGGACTGCAATCTTTGACCGTGAAAGGGACGCCGGAGAGCGCCTGGCAAATCCGGCAAACTTTGTTCAAGTCGTCCCGGAGTGAGATGCTGCTTTGTTCGCGTGACGTGGAAGAAAAAAAACAGTTTGCCATTGTTGAAAAGTTTGACCCCCGTTCTCAATATGCGCGCATCCACGGGGAGACGGATTTGCACATGATCGGCACCAACGCTTTTGCCCTGTTGCAAATGTTTGTGGAAAGCGAGCGCAGCGTTCTTCAGTTGTTCCGCAAGGACATTGAAGCCACGGTGGAAGAAAGCCTTTCTGAAAAGTTTCCGAATCAAAACCATAGCCGGGTGGTGCGGGCAATTTCGGCGCGCTGTGGAAATCAAGCGGCGGTTGAAAGCGAAAAGGAAAAACCCGCGAAGAACATCAAAATTCGGATGTGAGGCGACTTTATGGGCGACTTCAATTCCATGTTCCCTAATTTTCTGACCCAGTGTTTGTCGCTCAAAACATTACTCACGCCGGTCGCTTTTTTGCTCATCACCGGCGGGTTGATTGCCTCGACCATCGCGCATCATCGAAGCGGGAACGCCCAGCTTCAGGCAATCGGGAAAGTGATTGTCCTCATCATGCTGATTGTTTTCCTGCCGACTTGGGGAAATCAAATTGTGTCCATCGTGGACGACACGGTGAAAAATGTCTTGAAAGTTGATCCGGCGAAAATCCACGACCAGTATCAGGCGGCACTTCAAATAAAAAAATCAAGCGACGGAAATACAAGCTGGTGGGATAAACTTGTCAATTTTCCAGCTTCTATGGTCGAAGCCCTGATGTCGGTTGCCTTCATCATTTTGGGCTGGCTCGCGAGCACGATTGAATGGTGGGCGTATATTTTACAGAGCGCGATTTTGTTCATCGGCTATGCCCTGTCCCCCATTTTCATTGGGATGCTGGCGTTTCCCTCGCTGCAACAAACGGGGCGAAATTACCTGCTAAATTTGGTAGGCGTAATGATCTGGCCGCTGGGATGGGGTGTCGCCGGCCTGATTACACAGGGCATGATTGATTTTATGACCGACCAAAGCTTTTTAAGTTCTTCCTCTGCCCCAAACACACTTTATACTTTGCAAAATTTGATGGGACTCGCGTTCCTGGGCATCTGGATTATTTTCAGCACCATCGCCGCACCAACGGCCATTCAAAGGGCGATAACAATGGGACACTCCGCCGTTTCAAGCTTGTTCAGCGGAGGCTTCGCGGCGGGCCGGGCGGCGGCAACGGCTGGCGCGACCACGTTTGCCGATGGAGGCGCAGCCGGAATCAAGAACGCCATTGCTGCCGGGGCGATGGCGACAGCCGCTGCGACAGAATCATTGGCGGCATCTTCAATGAGCGACGGACATGGCGGCGGCGGCTCGTTGCTCGGTTCGCTCGCGCAAATGAACAACCGGGCGCACGAGCGCGAGCGCGACAAAGAGGCGCAAAATAAACCGCAAGGCTTTCCGACCAATGATCCGACGGGTGATAAAACCGTCGCTGGATTGATTGATAAAAGCCGCAATTCCGGCTCTTGATTTTTTACGATAACAGGTGAAATCGCCCTGCCGTTGTGTTAGATTAAACCCGTATGGAATTCCTTGCCATCATGGGAATTGGAACGCTGGTTGCCATCTGGGTTGTGGCGAACCTGCCGAACTCGCGCAGTCTTCGCCGCGATATGGTTTCGTTTGAAGAAAAGCCGCCCCAAACCCCCGCTTGGGGAAAAGAGATGTCCGACGTTTATTCAACGGATGGTTTTGATTATTTAAGAAAACTGGAGCTTAATCAAAAAGACCCGAGCCATTGGCCTTGTCCGTTCCCGCCGCCAGAGCCGCCCAAATACGATTAGGTGGCTGGTTGCTTCTGGTTGCCGGAAATCTTTGCCTTCAATTTCTCAATGGTTGCAACGCCGACACGTTCCAGCAATTCATCCAGTAACGCTTGCGGCTCTGACAGTTCTTGTTCAAATACTTCGCGCCCCATTGCTGCTTTTGCACTCTGAAGATATTTTGGCAGCGGCACGATTTGCACCGGCTCGTTAGCCTGTCCCCAAAAGATTTCAGTCGCCTCGTTTGATGCCCACCACGGATATGAATACTTGGCCTTTGCTTGAGCAGGAGTTTTTTTCTGCGGCTCTGCGGTTGTTGGTTCATTCTTTTGCAATGGCAATGAAGCGATGGTCGTTTGCGGTGTTTCCGAGAACAGAACTTTTTGCGCCATTGTGGTTGAATGCAAGTCGCGCAAATGCCCATAAGTTTTCATGGCGAGCGCACCGCCATCTTTGTGGCCAAGCCATCGGGAAACAGTCGGAATATCCACGCCCGATTCGATGCACCGAGTCGCAAACAAATGACGCAAATCATGATGAGTAAAGCGGGTGATTTCTAATTTTTTGCACGCCGAGTCAATTGCTTTCTGACATTCACGCACGCCGACAACTGGATTCTTTGCCCATTGCTCTTTAGCTTTTTCAGAATGAATGCGTTCCAGCAACTGGCGCATGTCGGGAATCATAGGAATCGTCCGAACTTCCCAATTTTTGGTTCCGGTTTCCAAGTCGCCTTTGATGGCAATTTTTCCATTGGCAAAATCGCAATCAGAACCATAGATGCGTGCGGCTTCGCCTAGACGCGCCCCGCTGTAGGCAAGAAATTCAATCAAATCTCCGCAATCTTTGCTGAATCTGCCGCCCGCTTTTCTCACTAATTTGACAAGGGCTGGAAACTGATCGTGTTCCGGCAGTTTCAAAATTTTCTGGCGCACCTTGACCTTTTTGATTTCGCTCGCGGGATTTCCATAACGAGCGCCGGAGTCAATGGCGATTTTAAGAATCAGGCGCAAAGTGCCGACGGTATTGTTAAAAAATGAGGGGCAATACTTTTTGGCAAAACCAGAGGCCCACTGCAAACAATCACTGACCGAAAGTTTCCGAACATCGGTGCTTCCCAAACCCGGCCAACTTTTAAGAAGCGCATTGATTGTGTCTTGCCGATATTCCTTTGCGCGTGGTTTTAGATGCTGTGCATCTTCAATCCGTTTCGTGTAAATGGCAACGGCATCGCCAAAGGTCATCCTTCCACGCGACGCCGCTTGAACGATTTCAACCCGGTGATTTTCCTGTTTAAGAAAATCCCCCAAACGCAATTTTGCCACCGAAAGGGTGTCCGTCTTCAGTGATTTCCAAATCAACTTGCCCTTCACTCGGACTCTGGCATAATAATTTCCCGACGCTGTATTGCGGACGAGATTGGCGATAGGTGTCTTTTGCCATTGCGTTGCTTGTTTAGGTTCTATTGTGCTTGCCGTCATGTAAGCAGTATAGAAAAGCAGTATAGAAAAGTCAAATAATTGAAGATTTGCGAGTGAACAATCTTCAATTGAATCATTGGTTATGCACCCATAGCTCAATTGGATAGAGCGGCTGACTACGGATCAGCAGGTTATAGGTTCAACTCCTATTGGGTGCACCATTGATCATGGCTTTGGTAACATGTCTGATTGACTCAATGCTTGTATCAGCAAAGGAACTTACCTATTGATTATGTATGTCCCGAAATTCAGGTAATTTATTTCCGGCTGGCGTTCTTAAAAGTTGCCATTGCTGGATGTTCGGACTGATGATCCTGGCAATATTGGCATGGCCGGATTCAAGCGAGGCCATTCTTTTGTGGAGTGACTTGGGCACCACTCAAGTTCACGAGACCGGAACCGGCGCTGACATTTTGGGCGGCGTTTTGCGGCGGGACGATTCATCCACCGATACACTCTATTTCAAGTTTCATATTGATCCGGTATCGGATGCCAATACCGAACTTTATTTCGCAGCCTTCCAGTTGTTTGAAGGGAACCACGAACGTCTGGCCGTTGGAAATGAGTTGAATGCGTGGGCTTACAGCGCTTTTGTCACGGGTCAAACCGGCCCGTCCAATCGGGTGGTCGAATATATTGATTTGAAATCTTCACAGCCAGAACCCTCCGGCATCGGGACATTTCATACTTATGAACTTCCTCATTCGGGCATCGAACGAACCATTGTTTTCAAGGTTCAATATGTGGCAGGTGGTGACGACTTGGTCACCGTGTGGCTAAATCCTGACTTGCGACCGGGGGCGACCGAAGCGGGTCAGTTGCCGAGCCTGACTACGGAGTTCAAAGCCAATGCTTCTTTTGATCAGATTCATTTGCGCCACGGCGGCGGCGGCGACGGCTGGATATTCAGCGAAATGGCCATAGCTACTTCGTTCAGCGACCTCGTCAATGCGAATGGATCGGGTGCTGGCGGCGAAATACCCTTCACCTTTCGCTCCTGGCAGCGGGAGCAGGGTTTGCCGGAAAATTATGTGCGCGCATTGGCCCAAACGAGCGATGGTTATATCTGGGTGGGCGCGGATGAAGGCGTGAGCCGGTTTGATGGCGTGAACTTTTTCTCCCTCGGTCTTCAGGAAGGGTTTCAAAGCGGGCCGGTGCAGGTCTTGTTCGGTGACAGCCGGGGCGCATTATGGATCGGAAGTGTGGGGAATGGTTTGAGTTGTTGGCAAGGAGGCAGGCTGCATACCTTCACGATGCGAGACGGATTGCCATCCGACTCAATCACGGCACTGGCTGAAGACGGCCAGGGAAGGTTATGGGTAGGAACGCGAGCTGGTTTAGTTGTCTTGCAAAGTGGGCGTTTCAGTCCGTTAAATGGCATGGATAATTTTTCCGGCAAAGCCATCACTACAATTTTTCGTGATCGCAAAGGCACGATGTGGGTGGGAGCGACAGGAGCAGGAGTCTTCTCTTATCAGGGAAATAAGTTCATTCAACTCCACGACGCCGCAGTGAATAGCTTGCTTCAAGACCCGCATTGCCTGTTGGTGGATCAAAAAGGGCGGATGTGGATTGGGGCGGGAGACGCCTTCGTCTTATGCCGCGAGGATGGCCATTGGCGGCGCTTCGGCATCCCCCAACATCTGGCTACGCACTACATCAGCGCCCTGGCGGAGGAACCGGATGGAACAGTATGGGCAGGATCAGTAGGCGAGGGATTGTTTCAATTCAAGTCCGGCAAGTTGGTGGCCGTCAATGCCAGCAGCGGATTGTCCGATAATCTAGTCGAAGCTTTGCTGGTGGATAGCGAAGGAAAACTTTGGGTTGGCACGCATGGAGGACTCAATCGCATCTGCCCCAAAAAAGTATCTGCCTTAAGCCATGCCGACGGCTTGGATTATGGCGCAATCCAGGGACTGGCAGAAATTAAGTCCGGCTTGATTTGGGCCGCCCAGCCCAATGGGGTTTATCAATGGGATGGCCGCATGTTCCGGCGACTCATGCTCAATGGCTTACCGTCACGAGAACCGACGACAAGTTCAATGTTGGCGGCCAAAGATGGCAGTTGCTGGGTGGCGGGATCATACGGATTGTTTCACTTCAAAAACCCGCAGGCCGCCGAGGAAGAAGGCGGCGTGCCGGCTTTGACGAATTTAAGTATCACGGCGCTTGGTCAAAATCTAAAAGGCGAGTTATGGGCGGGCACACGACAAGGCGCGCTCTGGCATTTTGCGGACGGAAAATGGCAGATGGAAACCAACTGCCAACATGGTTATGCAATTACCGCGATAGTATCCGGCGCAGATGGTAACTTATGGGTTGGCACAGAAGGTGATGGAGTATATCGGTTCAGCGAGGGAACTTATGTTCAAGCCGAGAAGTTAAGCGGTTTGCCAAGCGGCTGGATCCGCACGCTCTATGTGGATGCGCAAGGCACCCTGTGGATTGGCACTGCTGGCGGCGGCTTAAGTCGTTTTCAAAATAACCATATAGCTACTTTTACCATGCGGGAAGGCTTGCCGGATAATACCATCTCCCAAATTCTTGAGGATGACGTCGGCGACTTGTGGTTGGGCGGCGACCGGGGAATCGCCCGCGTAAAAAAAAGCGATCTCGCCAATTTAGCGGCGCATAAAATTCCGGCGGTTTATCCGCAGATTTATGGCCGAACCGATGGCATGTTATCCGAAGAATGCACCAGCGGTTTTTTTCCTGCCGGCCTGAAGACGAAGACCGGTTTGCTATGGTTTTCAACCCTCAAAGGCATTGTAATAATTGATCCTCACCGCACTATTAGTTCGCCCGCGCCTGCCGTAGTCATGGAACAGACACTGGTAGATGGAGTGCCAGACCTTCCAGTGAATATACGGCCCAATACAAAAGCAGGACTGCCGCAAAAAGTGGATGGAGGAGTAACCAAATCACTTCGCTTAACTCCCGGCAAACATACGCTTGAATTCCATTTTGCGGGCTTGAATTTTGATGCGCCCGAGCGGGTGCGTTTTCGTTACCGGTTGGAAGGACTGGATTTGAACTGGGTTGACGCCGGCACCCGCCGGGTAGCCTTTTATAGTTTTGTGCCGCCGGGAAGCTATCGTTTTGAAGTGATCGCCTGCAACGGCGACGGGATTTGGAACAAGGCTGGCGACAGTCTCATGCTGACAGTGCTTCCCCACTTTTGGCAGACCTGGTGGTTTATTGGAATGATGGCATTCGGAGCTGTAATTATCGGTGCGGCAAGCATCCGCTTCGTTGTAAAGCGCCGATTACAACAACGGCTCAAACGTCTGGAGCAGGAACAGATTCTGGAACGGGAACGCACGCGCATCGCCCAGGACTTGCACGATATAATGGGCGCCAAGTTATGCCGCATCTCATTTTTAAGTGAACATGCAAGGGTCAGACAGGAAATTCCCATTGAACTTCAAGAAGAGATGCGTTCCATATCTGATGATTCTCGCGAAGTGCTTCAATCCCTTGACGAAATGGTCTGGGCGGTCAATCCGCAAAAGGATACTCTTGATCACCTCGTGTCTTATATCGGACAATATGCCCAGGAATACTTTCAACGGACGGGCATAGAGTGCGCTTTGGAAATACCTCCTTTTGTGCCCGTGCAACCCATCTCATCGCAGTCGCGTCATCACCTGTTTTTAGCGGTCCATGAAGCGCTGACGAACATACTTAAACATTCGGGAGCAACTCGTGCCGGGATCACCATGTCTTGCCCCAACTCCGATTTCAAGGTGGTTATTTCGGACAATGGCACCGGTTTTGATCCGGGATCCACTGAATTCAACTCATCAATTTCCGCCGCCGGATTTTGCAATGGTCTGGACAATATGCGCCGGCGCATGGATGAATTAGGCGGGCGCTGCGTGATAGAGTCCCGCCTGGGAAGCGGGACAACCATCCAGTTTTTGCTTTCCCTTGATAATGCGGTGAAGTAGAAATACTCAAATGATTTCGGTTTCCATTGTTGACGACGAGAAAAAGCTTTGTAAATCCATCGCTACTTTTCTGAACGATTCACCCGGATTTCGTTGCATCAGTATTTATGGAAATGCTGAAGTAGCTTTGCGGCAATTGCCGACGGATCGGCCGGATGTAGTCTTGATGGACATCAATATGCCGGGCATGGACGGGATCGAATGTGTAAAACGGCTTAAAGCTTTGGCTCCTCAATTGCAGATATTGATGCTCACCGTCTATGAAAATACCGAGCAGATTTTCAATGCGCTGGCTGCGGGCGCCACGGGCTACCTTCTCAAACGCCTTGAGCCGGGTGAATTGCTGCAAGCCATCCGGGACGTTCACGCCGGAGGTTCGCCGATGTCCAATTCCATTGCCCGCAAAGTAGTGGCATCGTTTCAGGAGGCCAACCGCGTTGGTGAAAAACAAAACCTTCTTTCACCGCGCGAACAATCAGTGCTTGATTGCCTCGCGCAGGGCCTGGCCTACAAGCAAATTGGCGATCAACTTGGCATCAGCATCAACACCATCCGCACCCATCTTCGCCATATTTACGAGAAACTGCATGTCCAGTCGCGAACGGAAGCCGTCGCAAAATATCTCCGACTCTGACTTGCGAACAGTGGTGTAGGTTAAACTTCTCCCCCACAATTCATGCGATAGCGGCGCAGATTTTCCTGTGATATTATCACGCCCTGACCACATTGATGATTAGCCGGCTTAAAAGGCCGCACATTACAATGAGGTCGCCAAGAACAAGAACCTGATTAAAAAATGAACCTAGTAACTCTATGAAACGAAACATGCTAACCTGCGTTTGGGCCGGTCTCTTGCTTTGCGCAGCCGGATTAATGACAGCTCAAGCTGCAATCACCAACGCCTTTATCACCTTCAGCGTGGATATGTCCTCAAATCTCGTCGCTGGAACCTTCAACCCGCCAACGCCGGCGATAATTGGAGGAAATTCATACGGCGGAACGGGAGCGGATACAGTTTGTGCCCGCGGAATTTTTGACGGATGGGCTAATCCGGGGTTCCAGTTGGTTCAAGTCGGCACCAGCGGGGTTTATACAAACACTGTGGATGACACCACTGCCCAGGATTTAAGTGACGGGAACGCGAATTTTCAATATGCTTGTTATGAGAACGGCACTCTCATCGATGAGGACGGAAGTGGGTCAGGTTATGGAAACCGAGAGACATATCTGCCTACAACCAACAATGGCACCGTTGTGTTGCCAACTGCATTTTTTAATGATAGTGGACCCGCTACCACAAACAACATAACGTTTCAAGTTGACATGTCCGAACAGATTGAGCTTGGCGCCTTTCACCCAGGCAGTGGCGACTACGTTGTCGTCGCGGGTAGTTATGATAATTTCGTGCTGGGAAGTTCAGTTCCACCTGAAGTGGTGTTAACCAACAACCCAAACATTGTAATAACGAATAATAATTTCTCTCCGCCAGTGGTCGAGTCCAATGTCTGGGAAGGAACTGGTGCAATCAGCACGGATTCGGCGAAGCCAGTAGCGACAGTTGGTTGTAACCAGCAATTTAAATTTGTGATTGAGCCGGAAGCCAATTGGGATTCTCCAGCATTTCCTGATGAGGATCCTGATAGTGGCAATCGGTTTTACACTATGAGCGGCGACCAAACCCTGCCGTTGGTGAACTTTAGCGATGCACCCTATGCCCCGCTGGCCACGGTAACTCTTAATTTGGACATGTCAGGCGTGGTTCTTTATGATACCAACTACGTTCCCAATAGCGTGACTGCATGGGGAGCCTTCAACGGCTGGGCTGCCGGCGTGACCATGACCAATAATCCCGCTGCTCCGAATGCAAATCTTTTCAGCGCGACTGTCTCAATGGCGGAAGGCGCATCGTTTGTTTTGCAATATAGATATACCAACTCATTCATAAATGGCTGGGTGTATGACTATGCACAGGACGGCGGTCCAAACTCTGCGAACAACAATAATTATAGACGTATCATTGATTTGCCGATCACCGCCAGCGTCCTCACCACCAATTTTCCTGCTGTCTACTTTAATGACCTCGCTCCTGATGACTGTTTACCAACAGACACGGCGGTTCAATTCAGTGTGGACATGAATGGCGCGGTGGACACAAATGGGTATGCGTTCAATCCCTCTTCAGACACGGTCTACATCAATGGCATGTTTGCTGGCGCAACGCCGTCTGCTCCCACCGGCGGCATTCCTCAAAGTTGGTATCCTTGGTCGGGCGGTATTAATCTAACAGCAGCTCCTCCAGGCTATCAAATGATAGAGGTTGGAACGACGACGGTTTATACCAACACGATTATCCTGCCTCGGGGGACGCCGGTGGCATTAAGCTATCAATATGGCATAGACCCGGGTAGTTTTTATGGCGGACCTACCGAGGACGAGGCGGCTGCAAATGTCGTTCACTATCGGGCGGTGCGATCAACTAAATTCAATCCTTATGTGATGCCCACCGATACATTCACCAATCAACCGTATGTAGAACCGTTTTTCAGCACCGGCAACATTGGAGCCAATGGCAGCCTTGCTGGTGGCGATCTTACGGTGGCACCTCTCGCGACTGGCAAAGTGCCGGTTAGCTGGCTTGGTCGTCCCGGCGCTCATCTGCAAGTTTCCAGCAGCTTGACGGGTGCTTGGCAGGACTTGTGGGCAACCGACGGAACCAATTGGAATTCAGGTTACAGTTCATCCAATGGGTTTGTAAGTGTTACCAATTGGCCTTCCAGCGGCAACATGTTCTTCCGCTTGGTCAAGCCTTGAATTGGTTGGGGAATGGACAATACCCGCCCAATCGATCAAACAGCGATTGGGCGGGTTCTATTTAGATGCTTAAACAATAACAAGTATAAATGAAAAATTGTCGCGCCGGTTTCACATTAATAGAGTTATTGGTGGTTATTGCCATCATCGCAATTTTGGCCGCCATGTTGCTGCCAGCGTTAAGTGCGGCGAAGCAGAGGGCCCAAGCCACGGCTTGCATGAGCAATCAAAAACAGCTTGCGCTGGCTTGGATCATGTATTCGGGCGACAACAATGAAGCATTGGCCATGAACATGGATGTGCGCAACAATACTCAATTTCCACCAACTCTTTATGACGGCGCTCCAGCATGGATTACTGGAGTAATTGACTGGAGTCAACAATCCTATAACACGAACATTGCAGAAGTGATTAATTCAAAATACTCGTTGCTCGGACAATATCTGGGTAATTCGGCGAAGGTATTTGCCTGTCCGTCGGCAAATTATTTAAGCGCTGCCCAGCGAGGCTTGGGCTGGAATAATCGCGTCCGCAGCGTGGCTATGAATGCCGCGCTGGGCGACGGTCCCAAATACCCCATCTCCAATTTCAAATGGATTCAAAGCACTTGGTATGTCGCCAATAAATCCAGTGACTTACACAACCCCGGCCCCAGTGACGTCTGGGTGTTCTCCGATGAACATCCCGACAGCATTGATGATGCGCTTATGTATATCGCCAATTATCCGGTTACCACGTTCATAGAATTACCCGGCAGCCAGCATGGCGGTGCCTGCGGAATGGCCTTTGCCGACGGTCACGCGGAGATTCACAAGTGGCAGGGACCGATATCCAAAGTGCCAGTTATTTATGGCGATACCCTAGGGGCTTCCATTGCCAGTGGTGGCAGACAGAGAGTTCCTTGTTTGATTACTGATCCGGATATGCTTTATCTCGCTGCGCATACGCCAATAAATTAATACGCTTGTGCCGCCTAAATTTGTTCGCATATTGATCCGGCTGGCAGCAAAGTCTTTTGAACTTAAGCTTCCAACTCTTAAATCTTGGCTTTTGAGGAACATCTCTGTCACGTTCGCCGCCGCGCTTCTTTTAATTTCGTTTCATGCCTGGGCCGCCGGGGAAATTTCCAATGTCACAGCCCGTTCGTCGCCTGACTGGCTTCGCAGCGGCACCATTTACGAGATTTTTCCGCGCGATTTTTCCAAGGCCGGCAACCTCAACGGCGTTACCGCCCAACTCGATGAATTACACACACTCGGCGTGAACATCTTATGGACAATGCCGATCCATCCGATTGGTGAAAAATTTCGCAAGGGTGAATTTGGCAGTCCTTATTCTATTAAAGATTATTACGCGGTTGATCCAAATTATGGCACGGTGAACGATTATAAGCGGCTGGTGCTTGAAGCTCACCGGCGGGGAATGAAAGTTATCATGGATTTGGTTGCAAACCATACCGCATGGGATAGCGTGATGATGAACCATCCTGATTTCTATAAACATGATGCCCGGGGAAAAATGATTCCGCCCGTGCCGGAATGGACGGATGTGGCTGCCTTGAATTATGACAATCCCGCATTGCGCCAATATATGATCGCGATGCTTAAATACTGGATTCAAACGTGCGACGTGGACGGATTTCGGTGCGATTCCGCCGCCATGGTGCCAACGGATTTTTGGGAACAGATCCGCGCCGCGCTCGTCAAAGTCAAGCCGGATATTATAATGCTTGCGGAAGCCAGCAAGCCGGAGTTACTCACCAACGCCTTTGACATAGATTATTCCTGGCCGTTATTGTCAACGATGAATAAAGTTCTGGCCCATGATGCCTCCGCTGCCCGCGTCCGCCATTCGTGGGAAATAAGCCGCGCGCAGTTTCCAAAAAATGCGTTGCACCTGAGAATTTCCGACGATCATGATGAGCCCCGCGCCGTCAATCGTTATGGTTTCGATGGTGCGCTCGCTGCTTCTGCGCTCATGTTCACGCTTGATGGTGTGCCGCTCATTTATAACGGCATGGAAGTCGGCGACAAGGCTGAATCCGCCGGCGGCGCGCTCTTCAATCAGCAGAGCATTTCCTGGCATTCAAAAGAACATCAGGAATTGCGCAGCACTTACCATGACCTGATTGAACTCCGCCACCAATATGCCGCGCTCTGCAATCCAGATGTGGAATGGCTGCACAACTCGGATGAAACCAACCTCGTCACTTTTTTGCGCCGCGATGACAAGGACGAACTGCTTGTGATCATCAATTTTTCAAAACTTCCACTTAAAGGCAGCATAGACTTAAAGAACGCTGACGGCTTTGTGCCGGTGAAAATTTCTGGTAGGCAAAATTCTGATGATACTCCGTTGCCGATAGTTCATCTGCACGGCTTTGAGTGGCGCATATATCATCGCTCATCACTGTTATCCCCTGCGACCAGCGTGGCGGCTGGCAATAATTAAGTATCGTGAAGTCTAAAATAAAAAATTTCCGCAGTGTCTGGATTTTATTTTTGCTGATAGTCATCGGCGGTCTGGCTGCGTCTGCTCATGCTCAAGTAACCATTGATGGAACTTTGAATAATTCAGAAGGTTATGGCAATCCTCTGGCTGCTCAAACAATCAACACTGGTTTTGGCGATAATAGTTCGGATACCAGCGGCAATTCAAGCGGCGGTTCGGAACTGGATGCCATTTATGGCATGGTAAGCGATGGATACCTTTACTTGTTCATCGCTGGCAATGTCCAAGCCAATGGCAATAACATTAACGTTTTTATCGCCGACGAACAGGCTGGCGGCCAGCATACTTTGGAAATTAACGGTTCGCCGGGAGAAGCTGCCATGAACGGCTCGACCTTTAGTTCAGGCTTTAGCCCCAATCTCATGTTCACCTTCACAAATAGTTCCCGTATTCTTTCAGTTGACGAAGCAGTTTTATCGAGTAGTTCTGGTATTGAGTCTCGTCTTGGCAACGTTACTTTGAGCGGCGGCATTGGCAATAACCAGAATATCAGCGGCAGTGGCATTGCTGTTGGGTTCAACAATTTGAATTTGGCAGGCGTAACCGGAAATAGCGGAACCGCCGCGAATACGACGGCGGCCAATTCCGTGACCACCGGTCTTGAATTGGGTATTCCGCTTTCTGCGCTGGGCAATCCGACAACTTCGGTGGAGGCGCTTGTGGATATTAACGGAAATGAATATGTCTATTTGTCGAACCAATTCCTTCCGGGTTTGGCCGTTGGCACTGGCAATCTGGGTGCGGGCGGGACTAGTTACGGTTCCGGCGGCGGAGTATTTAACTTTGGATCTACATCTGCTGAATACTTAACGGTGCCGGTTTCAGGGCTTCCGGTCTTGCCACCGGCTCTAACTATCAATGGCCTTGATGCTGATTATGGTATGACGCATATCTTCGTCAATGAAGTGTCAAATGATGTTGTGCCGCTGACGATTTTATTTTCACCCAATGCCTCGAACGTAGTGGAAGCAGATGCCTTTTCCAATTTGAACCGGCGCGACTATGCCACTAAAGATGCCAACGGCGACGGCATTGAAGACGGCATTGTGCCGCCGGATGGCAATACCATTCCCACTGGTGACATCAATAATTACTACGAAGCATATGCGATGTCTCCAACCAGCACACCGGGACAGTATTCGCTGACGCTCTACGCCCAAAAGACCGGTGTCTATCGGCTGACGGCGCGTTGGAAGACTTCCGCTTCTACGAACTGGAACTGGTATAGCACCAACGCTCCTTATCTGACTGGAAATCGCCGCGACTTTTCAATAGTCGTTTCGCCTAAAAAGGCGCAAGGTGCCGTGATTTATGAACTGGCGGTCAATAACATTGACGCGTCCGGGGCGGCATCCAATGGTTCCCAACGCAGCACTTTCAGCGATCTCACGAACGGTGCCAGCCGCTTTAATCTTAACTATGTGACTAATCTAGGGGTGAACTGGCTATGGCTTGAGCCAATCCATCCTCGCGGCATTGCCGGCAGCATAAATAGTCCCTATTGCGTAAAGAATTTTTTTCAGGTCAATCAGACCATGAGCAACGCAAACACGCGGGCCGCCGCGCTGACGGAATTTACAAACTTCGTCGCGGCGGCGGATGCCGCCGGGGTGAATGTAATGCTGGATGAACCGTTTAATCATACCGCTCATGATGTTGAGCTGGATAAGGAAGGGGTCACAGACTTCGGCGGCGCAGGGAATCCCGGCAATTGGCAGCCTGCCGATCTTATCTCAAATCGCGTGCCCCAATTTTTTTCGGCGGCCAACGATTGGTGTAGTCGCGCTTCGGGTTCAGACGATATTGCGCTGGCACCGGATATTGATATTGCGAAATGGACCGACGTGAATGATGTCTTTTACGGTGACTATGCCGCGTTGGTTTGTGAAAATCCTCAAGACGATAACAACGAATTCAGCGCCGATGATTGGTTTGATTATGGAGCCAACACGGGAAATTTCGATTACACCACTCAAAACGTTTGGAGATATTTTTCCGACTCCATCCTATATTGGCTTAATCAAACTGGTTGCACGAATGACACACCTGCCAGTCGGACTTCCGTGGGCATAGACGGCATCCGGGCCGACTTTGCGGATGGATTACCTCCCCAATGCTGGGAATACATCATCAACAAAGTGCGCTCGCAAAAATGGGATTTTGTTTTTCTGGCTGAATCTCTTAGTTGGCCGCCCCCGAGTCCGACCACCTATCGTTCAGGCCGCGATTTTGATGTTCTGTGTGATAGTGTTTACAGCGCATTTCAAACCACCACCTCGGCCAACGGTTATCAGAATATTTTCAATTCGGAACGGAATAGTTACGGCCAATGTCCGATGCTATGGAATGCCGCTTCTCACGATTCGGGATTCTATTATACCGATCCCTATCAAGCCTTGGTCCGATTCATGATAAGTGGAACTATTGATGGAATGCCTCATCTATTTTATGGTCAAGAGCTGGGGACTACGGAATCGTTTGGCTTCTCTGTCTACTCCGGAGACGTTCCCGGCTTATACACATTTAATTCCCTGCAACCAGCCTACGCCGCAACCATTAATAATTTGAGGATTGATCAACTGTATCCGCTCTATGCATCGGTGGGAACGGCCCGGCAATCCAGCCCGGCGCTGCAAAACGCCAATCGTGTTTTCTTGAGTCCAACCGCGTCGCAACCTGATATTTTTGCAGTTGCCAAATTCATAACCACCAATGGCGCCCCCAATTTTAATGAGGTGATATTTGGCTTTGTAAATCTTGCCTATACCAATAGCGAACAAGGCTATTTTAACGTCAATATCTCGCAAAAGGGCACTAACCTTTTTGGCATTGATCCCGCGCGCATGTATAACGTGAAGAACGTTGCTGCTTACTTGGGAGCCGATCCAAATCGTCGCAGTTATTGGTTGTGGGGACCAAATGGAATCGCCGGTAGCGATCTATTAAACGGCGGTCTTTTTGTTTCGCTCAATCCTGTGCCCGCAAATAATGTTGGCTGGACTAATGCCCCATTTGAGGCGCAGTATTTGAAGCTTTATGACGTTACCCCGTCGGCAACCCTGGCTGCTCCAACCTCGACAAGCTCTTATGTTATCGGAAACAACGCAACGTTCACTTGGCTGCCCTTAAACGATCCGATTGGCGGCGTATCCGGGTATCAGGTTATTGTTGGAACTTCGCCGGGATCATCCAATGTCTTTAACGCCATTGTTCCCGGCACCAGCTTGACGGTGACGAATATTTACGGCGTGACCCTTTACGCAGAAGTGAGCGCGGTGAACAATGCCGGGATACCAGGGGCTGCCAGCGCCAGCAGCGCCGGAGTGACTTTGCTGGACCCGGATTGGATTCCTGTTTTAAGTATGCAAGGCGATACCATCTTAAGTTGGACAAGCGTTTCCGGCTTGACTTATCAAGTATGGTCCACCACAAATCTTGGCATTCCGTTCACATCTATTGGCGGAGTTATCACTGCTTCAGGACCGATAACCCAAAGCACGAACAACTCGGCTGATTCGGCGAAGTTTTATCGCGTCCAACTTTTTCCATAGTGAAATGGTTGCGTCATAATTCTTGATTTATTTTTTTGACTGGCCGGTAAGGGAATTGCATGATAATC
>Ga0075522_10001709_pt1 | contig 16586 bp, 17 predicted proteins | sample NGEPerA_FD_74796 | JGI IMG/M metagenome (GOLD analysis project Ga0075522, IMG submission 74796) | Arctic peat soil microbial communities from the Barrow Environmental Observatory site, Barrow, Alaska, USA - NGEE PermafrostL2-A | ecosystem: Environmental > Terrestrial > Soil > Wetlands > Peat ... | reverse complement strand
CGCTTTGCGATCGTCCGCACGCTCGAGGACACCACGCTCGCCGAGCTCGTGCTCGAACCCGCGCTCTTGAACCCAACCCCTCCCCTGACAGACAAGACCGTCCCGCCCCGCGCCAAGACCATCCCGCGCGCCGCGCCCAAATCCATTAACCCCGCACCACTGACAACCGGAGCCTAAACACAGAACATGGCCGATTTAGAGATCAGAGACCTGCACGTGCGCATCGAGGAGCGCGAGATCCTCAAGGGAGTCGACCTGGACATCTCACGCGGGGAGGTCCACGCGCTGATGGGCCCGAACGGCTCGGGCAAGTCGACGCTCGCCAACACCCTCCTCGGGCATCCCTCGTATGAGATCACCGAGGGGTCGATCACCTTCAAGGGCGAGGACATCACCGCGGCCGAACCGCACGAGCGCGCCAAGGCCGGGCTGTTCCTCGCCTTCCAGTACCCCGTCTCGATCCCCGGCGTCTCCGTCGCGAACTTCCTGCGCATGGCGATCAACGCCAAGCGCACCCGTTCGGGCACAGGCGACGAACCGATCCAGGTGAAGGAGTTCCGCACCCAGCTGCAGCACGCGATCGAGCTGCTGGACGTCGACAAAGCCTTCACCTCCCGCCACCTCAACGACGGCTTCTCCGGTGGCGAGAAGAAGCGCGCGGAGATCCTCCAGATGGCGATGCTCGCACCGGATGTGGCGATCCTCGACGAGACCGACTCGGGTCTCGACATCGACGCGCTGCGGACCGTCGCCGAGGGCGTCCAGAAGTTGCACGAGGAGCAGGGTCTGGGTGCGCTGATCATCACCCACTACCAGCGCATCCTCCACTACATCAAGCCCCAGTTCGTGCACATCCTGATGGATGGCCGGATCGTCCTTCAGGGCGGCGTCGAGCTGGTCGAACGCCTGGAGCGCGAGGGCTACGACCAGATCCGCCAGGAGGTCGGCGCCAGTGCCTGAGGTTGCGGTCAAGCCAGGTCGCCACCGCGAGGCGAGCCTCTACCACGCCCTCGCGGGCGCCGGGGCGGGCAATGGACGCACGCTCGAGCAGTTGCGTGAGGCCGCCCTAAAGACCTACGAGACCTCCGAGCTGCCGGTGTGGCGACGCTCGGGGTTCTGGACGACGAGCCTGCAGAGCCTCGACCTGGACGCGCTCGAGACTCACCGCGAGGCATCCGTGCCGGGCTCCGTGCCCGAGGTCGTCACGCGCACGCTCCCCGACCGGCCCCACGCCGGCAGGCTCGTGCAGAGCGGCGGCGAGGTCGTCCATGTCGAGCTCGACCCCGTACTGGCCGAGCGCGGAGTGATCCTCTGCTCGCTGGAGGACGCCTTCCGCGACCACAGGGAGCTGGCCGAGCGCTGGTACTCGAAGCGCCTGACGATCGACCGGAACAAGCTGGAGGCCGGGAACGCGGCGTTCTGGACGGGTGGCGCCTTCCTGTACGTTCCCCCCGGAGTCATCGTGGAGGAGCCGTTTGAGATCGTCTATGCGATCGACGGCCCCGGCGTCGCGCAGTACGCGCGGACGCTCGTGATCGGCGGTGAGACGAGCGAGTTTCGCCTCCACGAGTACGACCTCGCGGAGGACTTTAAGGATGCAAGCCCACCCGCCCAGTCACTGCACGCGGGGGCGTTCGAGCTGTATCTGGAAGACGGCGCGCGCTGCCGGCTGGCGCAACTGCAGGATTGGGGCACGGGCGATGTGTATGACTCCTCGACGCGCTTCGTCGGTGTCGGGCGCGACGCCTATTGCCACTGGCTGCCGGCGCTGCTGGGCGGGCACCTGGTGCGTCAGCACCTGGAGCTGGCGGTCTCGGAGCCCGGCGGTGACATGGCCTTCAGGGGTCTGTTCTTCACCGAGGAGAGCGAGCACCTCGACGTGTTCGCCGTGGACCTCCACGAGGCGGGACCGTCGGGCGGGGATGTGCACTGGCGCGGCGCCGCGACCGGTGAGAGCCGGGCGAGCTTCGAGGGGCTGATCCAGATCGACCCGGGAGCCCAGCAGACGCACACCTATCTGCAGATCCACTCGATGATGCTCTCGCCGAAGGCGCGCGTGGATGCGATCCCCTCGGTGCTCGTGTCCGCCGACGACGTGTCGGCCTCCCATGGCGGCACGGTGGGAGAGCTGGACGAGGCCGCGATCTTCTACATGCAGACGCGCGGCCTGGACCGTCCGGCGGCGGTCCGCGTGATCGTCGAGGGCTTCTTCGAGCCGCTGATCGCCGAGCTCGCCGACGAGGCGCTGGAGGAGTTGGTGCGCGCGAAGATCGCCGCCAAGCTCGCGGCGGCGCGCGAGGACATCGAGGCCTATGCCACCAGTCGTTGAAACGACCCTTTTTAAGGGGCCGCCTACCGGCGGCTGCGCGGGTCGCGTTGTTCGAGTAGAGAGGTCCGTTGACTATGCCTGATGGAGCGACGGTCACCGGCGGGCTGGACGTGAAGGACGATTTTCCGATCTTCGCGCGGAGATCGAGTGCCCGCCCACCCCGCGAGCTCGTGTACCTGGACTCGGGCGCGACATCGCAGAAGCCGGAGGTCGTGATCGAGGCGGTCGCGGAGCATCTGCGCAACCACAACGCGAACGTACACCGCGGGGTGTATGCGCTGGCACAGGAGGCCGACGCGGCATATGACGGCGCGCGCAGGCGCGTGGCCGCCTTCACGGGCGCGCGGCCGGAGACGACGATCTTCACGAAGAACGTCACCGAGGCGATCAACCTCGTCGCCTACGCCTGGGGCCGGGGAACGGCCGCGGGGGACGCGGACGCCTGGGGCCGAGGCCACGCCCCAGGTCGCGCAGGCGCGGAGGGTCGGGCGAACGTCGGCCCTGGCGACGCGGTGCTGATCACCCAGATGGAGCACCACGCGAACATCGTGCCCTGGCAGGTGCTCTGCCGCGAGCGCGGCGCGGAGCTGCGCTACCTGGAGGTCGACGAGCGCGGCGAGGTCTCGCTCGATCAGCTCGACGCGGAGCTGGCGCGTGGCGACGTGCGACTGGTGGCGGTGACGCACGTCTCGAACGTGCTCGGCACGATCCTTCCGGTCGGGGAGATCGTCGCGCGGGCGCGGGCCGCGGGCGCGGTATCGCTCGTGGACGGCGCCCAGGCGGTGCCGCACATGGCGGTCGACGTGGAGGCGATCGGCGCCGACTTCTATGCGTGGACCGGCCACAAGGCGCTCGGGCCGACGGGGATCGGCGTGCTGCACGGCCGTCGCGAGATCCTCGAGCGGATGGAGCCGTTCTTGACCGGCGGCGACATGATCGCCTCGGTCGACCTCCAGTCGGCCACGTGGAACGAGCTTCCCTACAAGTTCGAGGCCGGCACGCCTCCGATCGCGGAGGCCGTCGGGCTGGGCGCGGCGGTCGAGTACCTGGGAGCTCTGGGGATGGATCGAGTGCGCGCGCATGAGCGCGCCTTGACCGGATACATGCTCGAGCGCCTGGGAGATGTTCCCGGTCTGCGCGTCACCGGCCCCCCGGAGGCGGATGCTCGCGGCGGATTGGCGTCGTTCACGATCGAAGGAATGCACCCTCACGACATCGCCGAGCTGGCCGACCGCGGCGGGGTGTGCATCCGCGCCGGTCACCACTGCGCGCAGCCGCTGATGCGCTGCCTGGGCGTGAGCGCGACGGCGCGCGCGAGTATCGGCGTCTACAACGAGCCCTCGGACATCGACGCGCTCGTCGACGCGCTGCTCGCCGGGCGCGAGGTGTTCGGCCTATCGTGAGTCCGGAGGCGTCAGCCAAATCGTGCCCAAACTGTGTCGGGCCGCCAGAAGTTGTTCCACTTGAAGGAAGGTGTGTAACCATGGTTACACACCCCAGAAAAAGTAATACAACAAATATCCCCGTCTTTATCTTCACCCCCGCGTAAATGGACGACCTCTACCGCGACTACATCCTCGATCACTACAAGCAGCCGCGAAACTTCGGCGAGCTGGAGCCCCACGACATGGAGGCGATCGAGCACAACCCGCTGTGCGGCGACGAGCTGGGGGTGCACATCCGCGTGAAGGACGACCGCATCGAGGACCTCCGTTTCCACGGTCACGGCTGCGCGATCTCGCAGGCATCGGCCTCGATCGCCTCCGAGGAGCTGAAGGGCATGACCCTGGAGGAGGTCGGGAAGCTGGGCGCCGACTGGATGATCGAGCTGCTCGGCATCCCCGTCTCCGCTACCCGCCGTAAGTGCGCGCTGCTCAATCTGAAGGTCGTGCGAGGCGCCGTCACCGGCGATCACGCCTGGCCGGCCTGATGATGCTCGACGACGACAACCTGCGTGACTCGGTGACCTTCAACGTATCCGACGAGGAACTCATCGAGCCCGTTGACATCGAGTGGGACGTCACCGCCGCCCGCGATACAATCCCTACTTCAGCGCACAGGATTCGCAGAGCAACCGCAGCGAGGAGCCAGATGGCCACGACGGATCGCACCAGGATCACCAAGCCCAGCCCGATCGTCGAGGACGAGCAGGGTCAGCTGCGCGCCCGCCAGGGCATCTCCCGCGAGGTCGTGAGCGAGCTGTCGAAGATCAAGGGCGAGCCCGACTGGATGGCCGAGAAACGGTTGAAGGCGCTGGAGATCTTCGAACGCAAGCCCGTTCCCACCTGGGGTCCTGATCTGAGCGGCCTGAACCTCGACGACCTCGTCCTCTACTCCCCGCCCACCGCGGGGCGCTTCGACAGCTGGGACGACGTGCCGGCCGAGATGAAGCAGACCTACGAGGACCTCGGCATCCCCCAGGCCGAGCGCGAGCACCTCGCCGGCGTCGTCGGCGTGTGGCGCCAGGAGCCCGTGTATGAGGGTCTGAAGGAGGAGTACGCGAAGCAGGGCATCCTGTTCTGCTCGATGGACACGGCGGTCACCGAGTATCCGGAGCTGGTGCAGAAATACTTCATGAACAAGTGCGTGCCCGCGCAGGACAACAAGTTCAGTGCACTGCACGGTGCCGTGTGGTCGGGCGGGGCCTTCTGTTACATCCCGAAGGGCGTCAAGTGCGACCTGCCGCTGCAGTCCTACTTCCGCATGGAGGGCGCCGGCGAGGGCACCTTCGAGCACACGCTGATCGTCGCCGACGAGGGCTCCGAGGTGAACTACATCGAGGGCTGCACCGCGCAGACCTACTCGGTCAACTCGATGCACTCCGCCGTCGTCGAGATCTTCGTCCACGAGGGCGCGAAGGCGCGCTACACGACCGTGCAGAACTGGTCGAAGGACGTCTACAACCTGAACACCAAGCGCGCCGTCGTCGACGCGAACGGCACCGTGGAGTGGGTCGGGGGCTCGATGGGCGCGAAGTACGTGATGCTCTACCCCGGCTCGTTCCTGATGGGCGAGGGCGCCCGCGCCGACCACCTGAACGTGGGCGTCGCCGGTAAAGGCGTGCACAAGGACACCGGCGCGAAGGTCGTGCACCTGGCGCCGAACACCACCTCGAACATCCTCGCCAAGTCGATCTCGAAGGACGGCGGCATCATGGGCTACCGCGGCCTGGTGAAGATGGGCGCCAACTCCCAGGGCTCGAAGTCGCGCGTGCAGTGCGACGGCCTGATGATGGACGGCGAATCGAAATCCGACACCTGGCCGGACATCCAGATCCAGAACCCCCACGTGACCGTCGCCCACGAGGCGACCGTCGGGCGGATCTCCGACGACCAGCTCTTCTACATGGGCTCGCGCGGCTTCACCGAGGACGAGGCCGCCGCGATGATCGTGAACGGCTTCATCGAGCCGGTCACGAAGGAGCTGCCGATGGAGTACGCGGTCGAGCTCAATCGACTGATTCAGTTGGAGATGGTCGGCTCCATCGGCTGAGGCGCGCTCGGTTTTGCGCGCTCCTGTAGACACGATTGTCGCTCCGCTGTTCCCCACGGGGTTGCCGTGGGTGAACGTCACCGGACGGGGAGAAAGCATCATCCAGCGGGGGAAGCCGATGCTGGTGGAGTTCTGGGACTTCTGTAGGCCGAACTCGCTGCGCACGCTGCCCTACCTGAAGGCCTGGCACGAGCGCTACGCCGAGGATGGGCTGCGCACGATCGGTGTGCACTCCCCCGGCTTCGAGCCCGCGCGCGATGAGGAGGCCGTGCGGGAGGCCGTGGCGCGGCTGGGCATCGAGTACCCGGTGCTGATCGACAGCGCGCTGGAGGTGTGGCGCGATTACGACAACCGGGGCTGGCCGGTGAGGTACCTGTTCGACGGGCGGGCACGGTTGTTCGAGTACCACTACGGCGAGGGTTCCTACGAGGAGACCGAGCTGGCGATCCAGGCGCTCCTCGGAGTGGAGCGCGAACCCCTGGCGCCGATCCGCCCGGAGGATGTGCCCGGCGCGCAACTCCTACCCCAGACCGAGGATCAGCCGGGCGCCTACTCGGGCCGGTATGAGGCAGGCGGGGTGTGGGCGGTGCTCGACGGGACGGGCACCGTGAAGCTGAGCGCCACGAGCATCGACGGCGACACCGGCGCGCGGTCCGAGCCCGCCGTGACGCGCGAGCTGACGATCGCGCACCCGGGCGCCTACCCGCTGATCGAGCACGAGCGCCACACGACGGCCGTGCTCGAACTGGAGATCGGCACGGGCGTGGAGTGCCTGGCGACCTGCTTCACGCCGGGCTTGGCGTAGCCTCGGCCACCCGGGAGGGCGCGAGCTCGGCGCGCGAGCGATCGAGGAGCAGGCGCTTGAGCACCGGCGGGCCGGAGTCCTCGACGAGCACGCATGTTCCGGGCCAGTAGGGGGTTTCACCGGAGGCACGGCCGAGGAACGCGAGGTCATACGTCCAGCAGCCCGCGTTCACCAGGCGCGCACCGCCACGCCCCAGCCACTCCGACGCGAGGTCGCCCGGGAGCGGGCCGGCGCGGTGGGTGTGGCCGAAGATCACGTGGGTATCGCCCAGACCGAGGCGGTCGGCCACCTCCCCCATCGCCCGCAGGCCGGCGCGGCGCAGCTCCTCGGTGGAGATGTCCGTCCGCAGGGGCCCCAGTCCGGCGCGGTTGAGCCCCGCCACGGCGAGCGGGAAGGCGCCCGCGAGCGCGAGGCGGCGCAGCTTGCGAGCAGGCGAGGAGCCGCTCCCCTCACCTCCGAGGGCGCGCCATGCGCGCACCGTGTCGACTCGCTTCAGGGCGCCGCCGCCGCGGGCTCCCCTGGCGACCGCGTCCCGCCAGGCGAACACCGGAGCGCCCACCGCCTCGTAGTCCTCGACTCGGCTGAAGGCAGCCGCGGGGCGCCCCAGGACGCGGCTCATCGCGGCGACGCTGAGGCGCTCGAGCGTCGGGACGGTTAGATGGCAGTCGAGGTAGTGCCCGTGGGTGGCGTACACATCCGGGCGCACCCAGAGACCCGGGTAGGCAACGAGCACGCGCGCCGGGGAGGCCCACTCGGCGATCCGGGCGAGCATCGGCGAGGCCTGTGCGGGGAGCAGGCGCTGCTCGAGGCCGAGCGGCTCGGGCTCCCGCAGCGCGCGCTCGTCCAACCATGAGGTGACCAGCTGATGGTCGTGGTTGCCGGCGCTCACCACGATCTCCCGCCCGGCGAGCACCCGGCCGAGATCCTCGAAGAATGGCCGCGCGGCGGTCATCGCGTGGCGCGGCGGACCGTGGCGCAACTCGAGTACGTCGCCGAGCAGCACCAGACGGTCGATGTCCTCCAGGGTCTCCAGCAGCGCCGCGCGTGGCTCGGGGCGGCGCAACACGTCGGCACCCGAGCCGCTGCCGAGATGCAGGTCGGAGACGATCAGCGTGCGCATCTAGCGGACCGGACCCGGCGCGGAGACGATCGGCGTGCTCAGGAGGCCCCGACCACGCCCTCCGGGCGCGGTGCTCCGGCGACGGCATCGCGGACCTGCTTGGGCAGCATGAAGCGGACGTCCTCGCGGACCGCGTCCACCTCGGAGATGTCCTCGACCCCCCGCGCCCGGAAGAAGCCGACGAGCTCGCGCACGAGATTCTCAGGCGCGCTGGCCCCGGAGGAGATACCCACGACGCGCTTGTCCCGGAGCCACTCCTCGCGTACCTCACTCGCGCTGTCGATCAGGTGGGCGTCGGTACCGCAGTCGCGCGCGACCTCGACGAGCCGTACCGAGTTCGATGAGTTGCGCGAGCCGATCACGAGCATCAGGTCGCAGCTGCCGGCCAGCTGCTTGACGGCCGTCTGGCGGTTGGTTGTGGCGTAACAGATATCGTCTGTGCGGGGACCGACGACGCTCGGGAAGCGCTCCTTCAGCCGGGCGAGGATCGAGCTGGTTTCATCGACGGAGAGCGTCGTCTGGGTGACATAGGCGATCCGCTCGGGATCCTCGACCTCCAGCTCGTCGACGTCCTGCTCGCTCTGCACGAGCATGATTCGCTCGGGGGCCTCCCCCATCGTGCCTTCGACCTCCTCGTGGCCATCGTGGCCGACGAGCACGATCGTGTAGCCGTCCTCGGCGAAGCGGAGCGCCTCGCGGTGGACCTTCGTCACGAGCGGGCAGGTGGCGTCGATCGTCTGCAGCTCACGCGCCCGCGCGTTGGCGTGGACGCTGGGAGCGACACCGTGCGCGGAGAACACGCATACCGACCCCTCCGGCACGTCGGTCTCCTGCTCGACGAAGATCACCCCGCGCTCGCGCAGCCGCTCGACGACGTGCTTGTTGTGGACGATCTCCTTGCGCACATACACGGGCGGCCCGTGGATCTCGAGCGTGCGTTCGACGGTCTGCACGGCGCGATCCACTCCCGCGCAGTACCCGCGCGGAGCCGCGAGCAGTACCCGCTCGACGGTGTTGAGGACCTCGTCTGACATTCACCCATTGTAGAGAGGCTCCCGGTACCCTAAGCGCGATGGCGCAACGTCACCTGGACAGGCTGACTCCGGTCGACGCGTCCTTCCTGCACCAGGAGGGGCCGACCTCGCACATGCACGTGGGCGGCTTGACGATCGTCGAAGGACCGCCCCCCTCGCTGGAGGACTTCCTCGAGCAGATCCGGCGGCGGCTGCACTTGGTGCCGCGCTACCGCCACAAGCTCGCCCACACGGCGCTCGACAGCGGCAGGCCGGTATGGGTCGACGATCCGAGCTTCAACCTCGAGTACCACATCCGTCCCGCGGCGCTGCCGACTCCGGGGGGCTGGGATCAGTTGCAGAGCCTGACCGCCTGGATCTTCTCCCAGCAGCTCGACCGCTCGAAGCCACTGTGGGAGATGTGGTTGATCGAGGGGCTGGAGGACGACCGCTTCGCGCTGATCTCAAAGAGCCACCACGCCCTGATCGACGGGATCGCCGGGATCGACCTGGCGACGGTGCTGTTCGACCTCTCGCCGGACCCGCCGCCGTTGAGGCACTCGGGGCGTCCGTGGCAGCCGCATAGCGAACCCGGCGTCGCCGAGCTCCTGGCCGCCGGCCTGCGTGGCGCGGTGCGGACCGGGATCGAGCTGGCGGAGGGCGCGATCGACGCACTGTCGCACCCCGAGCACGCGTTCGCCCGCGCGCGCGAGGCGGCCGAGGGAGTCGGCGAGATCGTCTGGGCCGGCCTGAACCCGGCGCCGCAGACGCCGCTGAACGTCGACATCGGTCCGCACCGGCGCTTCGTCGGCATCGGAAGCTCACTCAAAGACTTCAAGGTCGTGAAGAACGCCTTCGGCGGCACCGTCAACGACGTGGTGCTCACGGTCGTCGCCGGCGCGCTCCGCTCGTTCCTGATCTCTCGCGGGATCCGTACCGAGGGCATGGAGATGCGCGCGCTCGTACCCGTCTCGGTCCGCGCCGAGGACGAGCACAACCAGGGAGGCAACCGCATCGTCGTGATGCGCGGGCCTCTACCGGTCTACATCGCCGACCCGATCCAGCGCCTGCGCTTCGTCTCGAACGCGATGGACGGCCTGAAGGAGTCCAAGCAGGCGCTCGGCGCCGAGGTGATCGCGGGCGCCCAGAACTTCGCGCCGCCGACGATCCTCGCGCAGGCCTCGCGGCTGAACTTCTCGACGCGCCTGTTCAACCTGCTCGTGACGAATGTCCCCGGCCCGCAGTTCCCGCTGTACGTGCTCGGCCGCGAGATGCTCGAGGCCTACCCGGTGGCCTTCCTCCCCCAGCACCACGCGCTGGCGATCGCGATCATGTCCTACAACGGCCAGATGAACTTCGGCCTGCTCGGCGACTTCGACGCCCTCCCCGACATCGACGCGATCGGCGAGAGCATCGCCGAGGAACTCACGTCGCTGGTGTCGCTAGCTCGCGAGACCGCGACTACGCCCGCGTGATCTTTCTCTACGAGTGGCCTCCCACGACGCCTCTACTGGCGTCAGCGGCGTCAGTACCCAAGCGCGAACTTCGCGTCCTCTGACATCTTCTCCGGCGACCAGGGCGGCGTGAAGACCATCTCGGACTCGATCGTCCGCACGTCCTCCAGTTCGCCGACGAACTCGTCGATCTGCTCGGTCACCTGCGGGCCGATCGGACAGCCGGGGGTGGTCAGCGTGAACGTGACGTGCACGTTCCCGTCGTCAACCTCGACGCCGTAGATCAGGCCGAGCTCGACGAAGTCCAGGCCGAGCTCGGGGTCGATCACGTTCGTGAGGGCGTCCATCACCTCGTCGACAGTGGGGGCGGCCATGCTCCGAGTCTATCGGCGTGGAGCAGCGTCGCGGCTGCTCAGTTGTCGCAACCCAATCTGTCCCACATGTACAGCTGGATGCACTCGGTGGCGAGCTCGATGGCGCGCTCGCGGGAGAGGCGGGGGAGCACGGTGTCCAGGGCCTGCTCCTCGGAGACGCCCGCCTGGAAGGCTTCCTCGCCGCGGAAGCCCGCCGCGATCTTGAGCGCCTCGCGGCGGTTCTCGCCGAGGCTTGCGAACACGCCGACGAGAAACTCGGTGTTGGGAACCGGCTGACCGACCTCCAGGGAGGCGTGCCAGGCGGCGAGCAGGTGCAGGTCGTCCTCGTCGAGGTCGGCGATCGCCTTGGCGTAGTGGACGGAGAGCTCCTGGTCGGGAATGTCGTCCACCCACGCGCGGACGACCTCGCCCACCAGCTGACGGCGGGCCTCACGGCCGACCGACTCGGCGATCACGCGAATGGCGTCTTGGGGCTCGATGAAGCAGAGCGGCACAACGGAAACTGTAGGTGGCGGTGTGGACGGTACTTTTCTAGAGCCCCAACGCCTCGTGACAGCGCTCGAGCGCATGCCGATCGCAGGAGCCGTAGTGGAGGCTCGACAGGGCTCATTCTATCAGCGATACGGACTTTTGACGTAATCGTCAATATAGTGTATCGTTACGCAATGCCCGAGTTCAGCGACGCGCAGGTCATCGAGCTGTTTCACCTGGCCTTTCTCCAGGTCCTGCAGGCACGCCTCGACCAGGCCCGCTACGTGCTGAAGGGAGGCACCAACCTCCGCTACTTCTTCGACAGCGTGCGCTACTCCGAGGACATCGACCTCGACATCGACGGGCTCGCACCCTGGACGCTCACCGAGAAAGTGGACGGCATCCTTGCCTCCCCAACAATCGACGCCGTCCTTCGCAGCGGCGGTCTAGCGGTGGAGCACTTCACCAAGCCGAAGCAGACCGAGACGACGCGCCGCTGGAAGATCGCGATCGCGGTCTCCGGGCGGAGCGAGACCGTCCGCACCAAGATCGAGCTCAGCCATCGCAACGGCGAGCGACGACATGTCCTGGAGCCCGTGCCCAGCCCGATCGTCGCTCCGTACGCGCTACGGGCGCCGACGGTGCAGCACTACACAGCGGATGCCGCCACAGAGCAGAAGATCAAGGCTCTCGCCGGACGCTCCGAGACACAGGCCCGCGACGTCTTCGATCTCGACCTGCTGCTCCGCCGCCAGCCACTACAGGCCGGAACGATCGACCCTCAGATTTTGATGCACGCGGCTGAGCGAGGCCTCGACTTGCCCTTCGAAGCCTTCCTTGACCAGGTGCTGCCATTCCTCGACCCCGAGGTCACCGAGCTCTACGACAGCAAGGCCACTTGGGAGGAGATGCAACTGTTCGTCACCGACACGCTGCTGGCGGCCCGATGAGAGCGGCGGACGCATACGGCGAGCTCCTCCTTATCGGCCGCCCGATCATCCAGACGCGCGAAGCAGCCACACGGCTACACGCATCCACCAGCAGCGCCAGCCACCTCCTGCACTCAATGGAAGAAGCCGGTCTGGCGCGCCGCCTACGCCAAGGCCTCTGGGCACTTCAACCCGACATCGACCCCTTCACCCTCGCGCCCTACCTGACAGCACCATTCCCAGCCTACATCTCGTTCTGGTCCGCGCTCGCCCGCCACGACATGATCGAACAGATCCCACGCCAGATCTCCGTCGCATCGCTCGATCGAACACGACACCTCACAACCACGATCGGCACCTACTCAATCCACCATCTCGCCCCCGAGCTCTTCGACGGCTACCGCGGCTCGGAAGACAGCGGGTATCTCGCAACACCAGAGAAAGCCCTGTTCGACACCGTCTACGTCCGCGCATCGCGCGGAGCGCGCCCCTTCTTCCCCGAGCTCTCCCTCCCCGAGAACTTCGACGAGACACAACTACAGAACTGGACCCAACGACTCCCCACCCCACGACTACGAACGCTCGTATCGCGGGGGGTCGAGGTAGCGCTGGGGCAGGCGTCGCAGGACGAACGTTCATCCGACCGGCCCGCTTCGCGAGCTTATGGGCCGGTCTGAAAAGTCCGTACTTTTCTAGAGCCCCAACGCCTCGTGACAGCGCTCGAGCGCATGCCGATCGGAGGTCTCGCGCCGGAATCCGAGCGTCGCCCGCTTACCGGGGGCGGGCGGGTTCCAGTTCGCCAGCGCCAGGTCGAGCGCTTCGACCGGCACCGAGATCGCCTCGGCGAACGTGCGGGCGCGGCGCTCGAGGTTCAGCGGATCGCCGATCGCGAACACCCGCTTGGCGGCCAGCGTGGTGAGGTCCCCGGAGGGGGAGTCGGGGACGCTCGTGAGATGCAGCGAGTCGGCGCGCAGCTCATATAGCCCGAGGCGTCCGAGCGTGACGAGCAGCTCATAGCGCCCCATCCGCGGGAGGCCGGGAAGCGCGAGGCGCTCGAAGCCCCGCTCGAAGCGCCGCTGGGGGGTCCAGCCGGGGTCGCCTCCGAACGCGCGTGCCTGGGTACCGGCGCGCTCGGCCCAGTGGCGGTAGGCGATCAGTGTGCTCGTCCCGCGCGCGGGATCGTGGGAGGTGCGCGGACCGAGCGGGATCTCGTGGAGGTCCCCCAGCCGGTCGAGATCGTAGGCGCCGCCGTCGCGGGTGGCGGCCAGGGCGATGCGGATGCCGGCGAAGGGGTCCTCGCCGTCGAGCGGCGAGAGGTAGGCGGTGAGGAAGCACATCCAACTCGCCTGCTCGAGGTCCTCCTCGGCCCGCGCGCGGATTTCGGCGTAGAGGTCGGGGGGCGCGGCGCCGAGCGTGAGCAAGCGGCCGCTGGCGAAGGCGATCTCCTCGACCAGCGCGAGGGCATCCTCGGAGGCGCGCAGCCCGGGGAGCAGCGGTGAGCGGTAGCCGTCATCCCCGGCGCGGGTCTCATGCTGGACGCGGACCGCGCGGCCGCCGGCGCGCAGGCGCGGGTGACGGGGCCGGACGGGGGCGCCTTTCGTGGGGGCGCCTCGTGGTTTAGTCGATTGCCCGGCCGGCGAGCGGCCGGCGAGCGTCTTGCTGCAGATCGGGCAGCGCTCGATGAAGCGGTTGTGGCGGCAGAAGGTTGGCACTCGCTTCAGTCTAGGAGCGCCGGGTCAGCCCTCGACTACCACGCCCGCCCTGCGCTTGGACTTCTTCGCCGGTACGAGGTGATACTCGACGCTGTAACCGAGGGCATCGGCGAAGCGCTCGACGGTTGAGAGCTTGGTGTCGGCGGCCGTCGTCTCCAGCCGAGCGAGGGTGGGCTGGGAGGTGCGCATGACCGCCGCGACGCTGGTCTGCGAGAGGTTGTGGCGCTTGCGTTGTTCGGCCAGCGTGCGCAGCAGGGTGCGTCGGCGCTCGGCCGCAAGGAGCAGCCGGGGGAAGTCCGGGTTCGCCTCGGTGAACTCGACGATCATCTCGTCCAGAGCGTCGGGCTTCTGCTGTACGTGCCGAGTCCTTCGCGTCATTGCAAAGACCATATCATGCTTTCTTTGATATATCAGGCAAGCTATTCATGGCCGAGCAGGCTGCGCCCCGCCCGTCCGCCCGCTGAGCCCTCTCCCCCTGCCCGGTCACCCGCCAGGCTTTGGCTCCCCGGGGGTGATTCTTGCTGTCGTTGACGATCAGCCCTTGGTCTGAGAGGAGCAGCAGCAGCCGTGAGATGTGCCCGGTGTCGTGCAGCCCGACACGGTCGGCGATCTGCCTGTTGCCGAGCCCCGGCTCGCTGGAGACGACCCGGAGGATCGTTCGCGCACGGTCATTCAGACGAGGAGGCACCGGGTCCCGCTTACCCCGAGGCAAGGAACGCCGTGCTTTCGGCGTGGGACGCTTGAGCTCCCCGTCCGCGGCGGCGTGCCCGAGGTAGGGCATCACGATCATCGCCATCAGCGGGTTGCACAACTCCCGCAGCGACCCGGCGGAAGCCGGGGAGATGTTCCCGGTTGGAGAGACGCCGCGCGTCTGGGCACCCCGCCTGTCGGTGAGCCGCCTGAGCACCCGCGCGTGGATCACGTTGAATACCGCGCCAACGATGCCCTCCGCCGTCACAGATGGAGCCTCCTGGCCCGCTCTCCCCTCGTGGCGTCCCTGGTCGACGACAGCGATCAAAGAGTCGAGCACCTCGGCGCGGCGCTCATGCACCCCTACCCCGACGGTGAGCGCGTCGACGATCACCAGCGAGCAGAGATCGGGCTCACGATCAAAACAGGCAAGCAGCGCAGCCAACCCACCTCGGACCTGCTCACGCCAACTCTTCCCCTGGAGATAGGCCGGGACGACCTCGGCGGCGATCCGAGCGACCGCCTCGTCGAACGCGGCGAGGAAGCAGGCTTCGCCGCCGTCGAAGAGCTCGTAGAACGTCAGGCGGGAGATCCCCGAGCGGCCCGTGACGCGCCCCGCGAACGCCGAGGAATACCCCTTCTCCGCGAGAACATCCACCGCCGCGCTCAACACACGCCCGCGATGCGCCTGAAGGCTCCGTTCTCTCCGCGCAGACACCACCCCTTGAGTCGGCTCCTTAACGCCGGGCACGGCCGGCCTGCGAGTCGATCCCCTGCTGCACCTCGGCCCCCCTCGCGGTGAGCGCCCACGAGTTGGGCATCCCCTTGGCCTGCCCCGCACCGCTGTTCTCGATCAACCCGAGCTTGCGAAGACGCGCGAGGAGCTTTGAGACCTGGCCCTGGTCAGAGATCCCCGCAAGGTCGGCGAGCTCACGATTACTCGCGCCGGGCCGCTCCGCGACCACGGCGAGCACACGGAGCGTGCGGTAGGTGATGCGTATATCGAGATCGTCCAACGGAAAACCCCCGGGCCGTGGCAAACCTCGGCGCGCTTCTGGCGCCGGACGCTGAAGCTCCTTTCTGGCGGCCGCCGGCCCGAGGTAGGGCAGCACGATGATCGCCATCAACTCGTTGAGAAGCCCAACCAGCGGCCGCATGTCGCGCTCCAGCAGCCGCGCGAAAAGCACGCTGAACACGGCGCCGACGACGCCCTCGGCGGTCAATACCGATCGTCCGGGATCGGCCAGCAGTTCCCGGCCGCCCTTCACCTCGAGACGCCCCTGGTCGACGATGCTGGTCAATCTTGCGAGCCCCTGGGCACGGCGCTCCAAGACATGGGGCCCGGCGCCGAGCGCATCGACGACCAGGAGCGACCCCAACCCAGGCTCATCCCCGATGAACTGAAGCACGCTCGTCAGGCCGGCCCTGACCTGCTCCCGCCAGCTCCGCTCGCCCTCATACGCCGGACCGGCGACTGCGGCGATCCGTGCGACCGCATCGTCGAACGCCGCGAGAAAACAGTCTTCGCGATCCTCGAACAACTCATAGAACGTCCCCCGCGAGACACCCGCCCGACTCGTCACCCGCGCCATCGACATCCCCGAATAGCCCGACTCCGCGACGACTTCCACCGCTGCGGCGAGCAAGCGTCCGCGCTGTACCTCGCTCATCCGTAAGTGAGCCGTATCGTTGAGCCCTCCTCGCACGCTCGGCTCGCGCCGCGCAAGGGGTTTGAGTGTCGCTGGCACCGTGCGCGTCTCTCGACCGAAGAGCCCGAGCCACCCGCTACTTCTTCGCCTTCTTCACCGCGCCGTACCTCTTACGCGCCTGCTTCTCGCATCCCGCGCGCTTGCCTTTGGCCTTCTTCCTGCAAGCCTTCAGCGCCGCGGTGAGCTTCTGCGCCCTGGTCAACGCCTTCGCCTTCGCACAACCCGTGACGGCGATCTTCGTCGACTCGTGGATTTCCGCGCCGTTCTGCCCAACGAACGCGGTCGGCATCGCCAGCTTGCTCGTGCAGAGATTCCCGTTCGCCGCCAAGGCTGAGAACTTGCCCTCGGGCAAGGTAAGTTCGAACGTACTCACCGGGACGTCGGGGACGGCCTCGAACGTGCTGCTGGTGATCCCCGCCTTACTGATGAACGTCGTGCCGACGAGATCGACCGTGACACCGTAGCCCTGCAACACCACGATCAGGCTC
>Ga0075522_10001708_pt1 | contig 16588 bp, 12 predicted proteins | sample NGEPerA_FD_74796 | JGI IMG/M metagenome (GOLD analysis project Ga0075522, IMG submission 74796) | Arctic peat soil microbial communities from the Barrow Environmental Observatory site, Barrow, Alaska, USA - NGEE PermafrostL2-A | ecosystem: Environmental > Terrestrial > Soil > Wetlands > Peat ... | reverse complement strand
GTTCCAGACCGGCCGCCGCGCCGAGTGCCAGTCCCGAGACGGAGGCGCCTTCGGAGAGCGGGGAGCGGGGCTGCGCGCCCGCGCTGGCCGGGCCGCTCGGCGCCGGTTCGCTCGAGCCGTCGCTCTGTGAGATCCGCGGGCTGACGGCGCTGTGGTCGTGCGGCTGGAGCACCGGATAGAGCTTGGCTACGCTGCCGAGCTCGGCATAGGTGTAGGTATTCCCGTAGGCGTCACGCAGCGATACGTAGCGCCCCAGCGACGGCGTTTCGCCGAGCCCGACGACTTCCCCATCTTGCACCGCGATCACGGGCGCGCCCGGCTGGGAGTAGATCGTCGTCCCGACAAGCGTCTTCGGCGGGTGGGTGAGTTCGGCTCCACTCTCGGGCACGACCGCAAAGCCGTCCCCGAAGTGGGAGGGCGCGTGCACGGGGAAGCGGGCCTCGGTCAATCCGGTGATCGCCCCGAGCAGATCGGACGGGGTGCCGCCCAGCAGTTGCGCGCGCAGCATCACCGAGTCCACATACGCCTGCGAGTGGTTGTAGGAGAGCACCGCACCGCGGATGTCCGTGTCGCCCCCGGCCGCCTTCAGGTATCTCGCGGCGGCGAAGATCGCGTCGGCCGGGTTGTACGGGTCCTTGAAGCCGTCGCCGTTGGCGTCGACCCCATACTGGGCCCACTCGGCCGGGAGGAACTGCATCCACCCCTCGGCGCCGGCGCTGGAGACGCTCAGGTCGCGGCCGTAGTCGGTCTCGACCTCGTTGATCGCCGCGAGCACCTGCCACGGGATGCCGTAGGCGGTACCGGCGGCCTGATAGATCGGCAGCAGGAACGGCGGTATCCGGAAGCTTTCGATGAAGAAGCTCGACACGCCCGAGATCGGCGATCCGAGCGTGAACGGCAGCGGCGGTGTCAGCGCCGACGGCGCGGGCGCGCGATGTTTGGCCCGCGTCAGCGCGGGGGATGAGCCTTCCTTCGGTTCGGACTGCCCTTCGCCGCCGGCGGCGGGCCGCTTCGATTTCGCGTGCGCTTTGGAAGCGGCGGTGGAGCCACCGCCGGAGGTGCTCCCCTGCGCATGCTGAGCCTGTACCTGCGGCGTCGTCGTTTCGACGGGCGCGCTCGCACCGGGTGCCGCGGGGGCGGGGGCGACTTCGGTCGTGCTCGTCGCGGGCGGCGTTGTCGTCGTCGCGGGAGCTTCGGGGGCAGGCGTGGAGGGTGTCGTCGCGGTCGGCGTCGTGGTTTCGGTCGAGGAGGTCTGTTCGGTGGCGCCCGCGACCGCCGGCGTCAGGGCGAGCGCGAGCAGCGCCGCAAGCAGCGGGCCGATCGCCGAGTGGATATGTGGGCGTGGAGTCATCGTGTCGATCAGTTCCCGAGCAGGTAGTTGAGCAGCATCCCGCTCGCGCCGGAGCTTTCGGAGGAGGGCGTGTAGTAGGTGGTGCCGCCACTCGCGCCACCCACCGGCTTGACGGTGGACGCGGCCCCGCCTTCGGCGCCCAAGCTCGAGAACGCGCCGTTGCTCGACCCGAGCGTCGGCACCGAGCCTGGGTATCTTGCGATCGCCTCGGACGGGGTCGCGCCCTTGAGGACCGCGAGCGTGCGGTCCATCACGAGGCTGGTGGAGTTGCTGACGGCACTCGCGGAGGCCGCGGAGCTTTCTGAGCCTTCCAGCCCCTTGATGAAGTTGGCGCTGCACCCACCCTGGGTAGTGATTTTGTAGCCTACGCAGGTCTTGGCGATGATCTCGGCACGTAGGAAATGACCCAGCGAGTCATACCCATTGAGGCTGCCGCCGGTTAGGAAGATGAGGTCGAGCAGGCGCTCCAGCCCGCCGGTGGAGCGCAGGCTGGAGAGCAGTTCCGAGAAGTTGTCCGCAAACGGCTTGGCCGAGCCACCCAGCGACTGCAGCTGGCCGAGCAGCGGCAAGGTCGACGCGATCGCCGGCCCAGAGGTCTTGGCGGTCTTGCCGAGGCTCGTGAAGAACACGTTCGAGCTGTTCGAGAACGCCGGCAGCTGCTTGAAGGCTTCGTTGATCCCGGGCGCCGCGACGGCGAGTTGGGTGAACGTCGGCGTTATCTGGTCGGCGAACTTGCCGAGCCGTTCGCTCGCGGGGCCGAGCTGGCGCAGGAACGCGGGGAAGTCGGCCAGGTTTTGGGCGAGCGCGCCGCGATGCTCGGCGGTGGCGCGGGCGACCGTGTTGCTCTGCACGATGAAGTTGGCGACCCGGTCGCGGACGGCGGCGAAGGGGGCCAGCGCTTTGTCGGAGTCCACCGCGAGCTTCGCGAGCACCTTGTTCTGGCTCGCGAAGATGGCGAGCACCTTGTCGAGTTCGCGCAGCGCCGGGTCGGCGCGTTTGACGACCACGTTCAGGTCGCTGCCCCGGCCCGCCAGGCCGGCGCCGAGCTCGTTGATGATGATCGTCAGACGTTCGGCCTCGGGCCGGCGCGTGATGTCCTGCAGTAGATCGACGTCGACTGGGCTGGAGGTGTTATTGACAGGCAGCCGGTACTCGCCGGTGCCTTCCTGCCCGTTTGGGATTTTGTGCAGCGGCGGCGGCAACGGGGTGCCGATGACGCGGGGCTGGGTCGGCAGGCAGTTGACGAACTTCTCGCCGATCAGCGCCTCCGGTTCGATCGTGCAGCTCGCGTCGGCGCGGAAGTCCTGGAAGCCGGGGTTTTCGATGTGCAGGACGACCGCCGCCTGCGATCGCGGCGTGGGGGTGACCGACCCCACCGTCCCGACTTTCACGCCGTCGATCTTCACGTCCTCGCCCGAGATCACGTTGCCGGCGTCGTCGAAGATGGCGCGCACGGTGTAGCCGCCATTCGAGCCGCCCGCCGCGGTGGCGAGCAGCACGACCGCCACCAACGCGGCCAGGCAGAGAGCGCCGGCGATTCCAGCAATCCCTCTCCTCCACCCGACTGTCTGCGTACTCAACCCGATCACTTCCTTGCCGTCAACTGCGCGGAAGGGGGCGCCATCGTATCGATGACGCCCCCGTCTCGCTTGTACTTCGGTCGAGCCCACCTCCGCTAGGACGTGGGCTCACCGCTGTCGACTACTTCTTGGGACACGGCGCCTTGTACGACGCGGTCGAGGTGATGCCACCCAGGAACATCAGTTCCGACTTCACGGGGAAGCCGCCCTTCGGGCAAGTCTTCGGCAGCGTGCCGTAGGAGATCGTCTTCTTGCCCTGCTTGTAGGCGGCGCCGACCTTGACCTTGATCGTGTTGATCGAGGCGTCGAGCGCTCCGGGAACCGATTCGACCAGCGGCACTTCGGCGACGAACTTCGGACCGAAAGGCGCCGACGCGGTCGTGAAGTGGCCCTTGGAGAGGATTTCGATCGACACCGGTTCGGTGCCTTCCGCCCAGAACTCCAGGCCACCGCCCGGAGCGAAGAACGGATACACGCCTACAGTCTCTTCCGGATGGGATTCGCCGAAGCTGACCCTACCGGTCGCTTCGCCCCTCGGGCCGGCGGCAGACTTCTTCGGACATACTTTGAACCCACCCTTTTCAAGAGCGGCAGGCGCGCATGTGACGAACCCCTGCGGGTGCAGCTTGGTGCCGGCGGGCAGGTAGACGGTGACGCCGATCAGCGGCGGCGGGAATCCGCCGTATTCGGTGCCGGTGATCGTGAATTCGGTTGCGACGGCGGCGCCCGCTCCGAGGATGTTGCCGGTGCCCGGGAAGCCCGAGATCGGTACGGCCTTGGCTTTCAGCGTGACTACCGGCGCCGCCGAGGCCGAGGCCGACAGGCCAAGGACGGCAAGGCCGAGCACGGCCAGACAGGTGGATATTCTGCGCATCAGTCTCTCTCCTCTATTTGATGGACAGATCCGCCTCGATCCGGGTAGCTCCGGAACCGTGTCGGTCCGGCGACTCGAGATCTCCGGCCTACTGAGCCGGAGAACAATGGCGATCTCTACAGCAACCATATCCGTAGCGGCCGACGGCTTCAAGCCCGAAGGCGCGGGCGGGCGACGGCTTGCGGCGCGCCCACCACTTCCGACTGGCTGAACGGCCAGCCGAGCACTGCCGATTGCGGCCTGAACACACTCGTCTCAAAGAGCCTCGAGCTCGACTGAAGGGTTAGTCTAGGACAGCTCCAGCTCCTCGCCGGCGAAGCGCACATCGACCGGCTCGAGGATCACCTGCCGCGGCCCCTCCTCCACGCGTCCCGCGACGAGCGCGCTCAGGCCGAGCCGCTCGGCGATCGCCACGATCGCCGCTCCCGCGCCCGGAGCGCAATACAGGGCGTAGCCGGAACCCATGTTGAACGTCGAATACGCCGAGTGCGCGTCGAGCTGCGCCTGCTCCACCAAGAAGTCGAGGACGACCGGCGCCTCAGGGAGCTTCTCGATCCGGTACGTGAGCGCCCGCGACGGGCGCATCAGCTTCAGCAGACCGTGACCGGTGATGTGGCTGATGTACCTCAGCGGCAGCCCCTCCCCCAGCAGCGCCTCGACGAGCCCCACGTACATCACCGAGGGCTCCAGCAGCGCCTCGCCCAGCGTCGTGCCGTCTGCCAGCGCGGTCGCGTAGCCGGCGTCCAGCCGGTCCGCGAGCAGCCGGGCGAGCGAGGCGCCGTTGGCGTGCAGGCCGCTGGAGGCGACCAGCACGATCTCGTCCCCCGGCGCCAGCTCCCCACCCAGAAGCGGCCGCCGTCCCTTCGGCACAACGCCGACGGCGGCGCCGGCAAGCTCGATCTCACGCTCGTCCAGCAGCCCCGGCAGCGACGGCGACTCGCCGCCGCCCCACGTGCAGCCCGCGTCTACGCAAGCCCGTCGCCAGCCCTCGATCAACGCCGCGCCGCGCTCGCCCTCGCGGTACCACTCCGAGGCGCCGGTCGCGAAGTAGGCGTTGACGACCAGCGGGAGCGCGCCGACGCAGCAGAGATCGTTGAGGATCGCCGCGACGGTGTCGTAGGCGACATCGCCGAAGCGGTTGATCCCCTGCCCCTCCCAGACGTGGCGCGCGATCACCGACTTCGTGCCCAGACCCTCCACCACGAACGCGAACGTGCGGTCGCCCAGCTCGAACACGAACGCCGGCTCGCCCCGCGACGCGTCGAGCGCCAGCCCACCACGCGCGGCCAGGAGGTGCGAGGTGGACAGCGCCTTGGCGATCGCTCCCCGCTTGCCCTCGTCGAGCGTCTCATAGTCCACGCCCGCCGCGCGGTAACTGGCGCCTTCTTTGCTCATCGGCGATGATCCTAAGCCCATTGCCCCCAGGGAGGAGAACCGATGGACTTCGAGCCGAGCCAGCGCTGTTCGGAATTCAAGGAGCGCCTGAGCGCGTTCATGGCCGAGCACATCCATCCGGCCGAGGCGCTCTACGAGCGCCAGCTGCGTGAGGCCGGTGATCCCCACCACCAGCCGCGGGTCATGGAGGAGCTGAAGTCACGGGCACGCGAGGCCGGACTGTGGAACATGTTCCTGCCCGATGCGACCCTCGGCGCCGGCCTGTCCAACAGCGACTACGCGCCGCTCGCGGAGATCCTCGGGCGTTCTCCGATCGCCTCCGAGGCGTGCAACTGCTCGGCGCCGGACACCGGCAACATGGAGGTTCTGTATCAGTTCGCCACCCCCGAGCAGAAGGACCGCTGGCTGACCCCGCTGCTCGACGGCGAGATCCGCTCCTCGTTTGCGATGACCGAGCCCGACGTCGCCTCCTCCGACGCGACGAACATTGCGCTGCGGATCGAGCGCGACGGCGAGGACTACGTGCTCAACGGGCGCAAGTGGTGGACCTCCGGAGCCATGCACCCACACGCCCGGATCATGATCGTGATGGGCAAGACGAGCGGATGGGGACCCCACCCACCCCCGCGCCACAAGCAGCAGAGCATGATCCTGGTGCCCTTCGACACACCCGGCGTGACCGTCATGCGCAACCTGTCGGTGTTCGGCTACGACGACCAGGAGGGTCACGCCGAAGTCGACTTCTCCGATGTGCGGGTGCCCACCTCCAACCTGATCGCCGGCGAGGGCGACGGCTTCATGATCGCCCAGGCGCGTCTGGGGCCGGGACGAATTCATCACTGTATGCGCGCACTCGGCGCGGCAGAGCGGGCGCTGGAGGCGATGTGTGCGCGCGCCGTCTCACGCGTCACTTTCGGAGCGCCGATCGCCACCCGTGGCAACGTGCTGGACTGGATCGCCGAGTCGCGGATCGAAATCGAGATGGCGCGCCTGTTGACGCTGAAGGCGGCCTGGCTGATGGACACCGTCGGCAACCGCCACGCGCGCACCGAGATCGCCGCGATTAAGGTCGCCGCGCCGAACGTGGCGTTGAAGGTGATCGACCGGGCGATCCAGGTCCACGGCGGCGGCGGCGTATCCGGGGACTTCTCGCTCGCCTGGGCCTACGCCCACCTGCGTACGCTGCGCTTGGCCGACGGGCCCGACGAGGTCCACAAGCTCTCGATCGCCCGCCGCGAGCTCGCGCCCTACGTTCCGCGGGCGGAGTAGCCGCGGCTCGCCACTACGCGACTGCTGAGAGTGCTCGATGTTCCTGCTCGCGACATTGCTCTACCCGTGCCTGCTCGCGGCGCTCTGTGTCGGCGCCGGGCTGCTGGCCGACCGTGCGAGCGGGGGCTTCCTCCCGGGAGCGCTGCTTCCGGCGGTCGGTGCGGCGGCATTGATCGGGGTCTCCCAGCTGACGACCTATTCGGTGCTGGCCGCGCCGGCGACGCCCTACGTGTTGGCGCTCCTCGCCGTAGCCGGCTTCGTGCTCGGGCGCGGCCGGCTGGGGGTGTTCGCGCGGCACGCGAGGCAATGCGGGTGGCGGCTCGCGGCGCCGGTGCTCGCCTTCCTCGTCGCGCTGGCCCCTGTTCTCCTCGCGGGCCGGCCGTCGTTCTCCTCCTACGGCGTCCTGACCGACTCGGCATTCCACATGCTCGGGGCCGACTTCCTGATCCATCACGGTCAGGACTACTCGCACCTGGACCTGAGGAACTCCTACGGGGAGTACCTGAACGCCTACTACAACACGAGCTACCCCTCGGGCGCCGACACGCTGTTCGGCGGGAGCGCCTTCCTGCTGGGCGTTCCCCTGATCTGGGCCTTCCAGCCGTTCAACGCGTTCATGCTCGCCACCGCCGCCGGCCCGGCGTGGGTGCTCGCGCGGCGGATCGGGCTCGAGGGCCCGCTGGCGGCGCTGGCGGCGCTGACCGTGACGGTGCCGGCGCTCGTCTACGGCTACGAGCTGATCGCCTCGGTGAAGGAGATCACGGCGCTGCCGATGATTCTCACGCTGGGCGCGCTCGTGGCGCTGCACGGACGCTGGCTACGCGGGCCACCCCAGGGGGCCGCGCCGTTTGCGCTCGTGGCCGCCGCCGGGGTCTCAGCGCTCGGAGTGGCGTTTGGCGCGTGGGTGATGACGGCGATGGTGGTGCTCGGGGCGATCATGATTCGCAACGTCGCGGCGGGCCGGGAGAGCGCGCGGCAGCCGCTGCTGCTCGTGGTGGGCGGAGCGATCGTCGCGATCGTCGCCGCCTTGGGGACATGGATCGAAGTGTCGGGGTCGCTGAGGGTGGCTCAGAACATCGCATCGACAAGCAACCCGGGCAACCTGCAGAAACCGCTTCGGAGTGTGCAGGTGCTCGGGACGTGGTTGGTGGCCAGCTACAAGCACGTCCCCCTCGGCGGCCATCTCACGCTCTCCTATGCGCTGGCGCTCGTCGCGCTCGGGGGCGCCGTGGTGGGCGTCGTGTACGTCCTCTACATCCGGCAGTACGCGCTGGCGGCGTGGATCGGATTGACGCTCGCGGTCTGGCTGGGATTGACCGCGTATGGGACGACCTGGGCCGACGGTAAGGCCCTGATGTTGACCTCGCCGGTGGTCGTGCTGCTGGCCTGGGCAGGCGTGGCCGCGCTGCGCGCCTGCGCCCCGCGGGTGGTGTTCCGGCCGGCGGCGCTCGTGCTGGCGCTGGCGCTCGTGGGCGGCGTGGCGGCCTCCGACGCGATGCAGTACCACGGGTCCAACCTGGCGCCAACCGCGCGCTACGAAGAGCTGGCGTCGCTCAACTCGCGCTTCGCCGGGCGGGGACCGACGCTGTTCACCGACTACGACGAATACTCGCTCTACCTGCTGCGAGATCTCGATGTGGGCGGTCCGGACTTCATGTTCCCTCCCAGCGGGGCGGCGCTCCCGAACGCCTTGCCGGACGCCCTCGATCGGATCTCCCCGGCGGTGCTGCGCTCCTACCCGTTGATCGTCGCGCGCCGCGACCCCGCCGCCAACCGCCCACCGGCCGCCTACGGCCTGCTGTGGAGCGGGAAGTACTACCAGGTGTGGGGCCGCCGGCCGGGCGCTCCGGCCGCAATCGCCAAGCTCGGACTGTCGAGCACGCAGCCGGTCGGGTGCTCGCATGTGGAGGCCTTGGCGCGAGTGGCGATGTCCCACGGTGCGCAGCTGGTCAGCGCCGGCCCCCCGGAGCTCGTGCGAGTCGATGTCGCGAGCGCCCTACACCCCGCCTGGGCTGAGACGCGGCTCGGCCTACTGATGACGCGACCCGGCCGGTTGGAAGCCACGTTCGCGGTCCCCCATGCGGGCCTGTGGGACCTGTGGCTCCAGGGAGAGATCATGCCGGCGGTGGGAGTGAGCGTCGATCGGCATCCGCTCGCGTCGATCAGCTCCCAGCTCACCGGCGTGGCGACCGACCCCGACACGATGGCGCCGCTGCGCGTCCGGCTCGCCGCGAGGAGCCATCGTCTGACGATCACACGCGGAGGCTCCAGCGCGCTGGCCCCGGGCGAGGGCGGCTCGGCGATCCTCGACTCGATCTTCCTCACGCCGGCGGGAGCCGGCGCCGAAGCGGCCCTGCACGTCACCCCGGCGGCTCAATGGCGCTCGCTCTGCGGGGCGCGCTTGGAGTGGATCGAAGTCGTTCCGGAGTAGCGCCGAGGCGCCGTCCCGCGGGGCCGCTAACGGCGCGTGAACACGACGACGGGGATCTCCCGGTCGGTCTTGGCCTGGTAGTCGTCATATGCGGGCCAGACCTCGGTCATCAGCGACCAGAGACGGCTGCGCTCCTCGCCTGTCGCCGTCGTCGCACGCACCGGCACCTCCTCGGCCTGCACCTGGATCGTGGCCTCCGGGTTGGCCTGGAGGTTCTCAAACCAACTGGGATGCTCCGGCGCCCCGCCCTTTGAGGCCACGACGATCCAACGGTCGCCGTCGATGCGGTGGATCAGCGGCGTAGTCCTCGGCTCCCCGGAAGTCCGCCCTTGCGTGGTGAGCAGCAGAATCGTCGTCCCGCGCCAGTGATAGCCGCGCTCGCCATCGGTCTCCCGGTAGACCCGGACGTGCTCGGCGCCGAACAGCTCATCGTCGGACTCGGCCATCGGGGCGAGTGTATCTGGCTGGTGGTGAAGCGTTGAATGGTGCCAGCGTGCGCCGGAGCCCTTCCCGGTGGACGTTATCGCCCCGGCGTCGCGGAGCTCGTTGAGCACCAGCCGCACCGTGGCGGGGCTGACCCCTGGGAGTGCCCGCTGGATGTCACGTGTTCGGAATTCCGCGGGCGCGCGGTTCAGAATGTGCTCGCGGACGCGGTCCTGCTTTGAGCCGGTGTCGGTACCTGCGGCGACGACTCGCTGCTCGAAATCCTCGTAAGCGCCGTCGAGGATCTGGATCAGGAACGTGGTCCACGGCCAGATCGTGTGCTCCCCGGTGTGCCATCCGCGCTGAGATTCGTAGAGGCTCTGGTAGTAGGCGTTCTTCGCCTCAAAGATGCGCTGCTCGACGCTTACATACCGAACGACGCCGTAGCCGGCGGCTAGCAGCTCATACGTGGTGAGTAGTCTGGCAAGGCGCCCGTTGCCGTCGGCTACCGGGTGGATCGCGAGGAGGTCCACGATCAGCGCGCCGATGAGCACGATCGGGTGTGTTCGACCCTCCCGCTTGGCCTCGTTGTAGCGGTCAAGTAGCTCGGCGAGAAGCATTGGCGTGTCGTGCTCGTCTGGTGGCGTGAAGACGATCTCGCGACGCCCGGTCTCGTAGGAGACGATCAGGTTCTGATCGCTCTTCAGGTGTCCGCCGCGGCCGTCGACGTGTTTGAAGAGCAGCCGGTGGAGGTGGAGCAGGAACGGCACGGTGAGCGGCTCGTACTGCTCCAGGCGGATGATCGAGTCGATCGCGTCGCGGTAGCCCGCAAACTCCTTCTCGTTGCGGTTTCGGAAACGGGGGCTGCCCTCTGCGATCCGCGCGGCCCGATCCTTCGCGACGGTAACGTTCTCGATCGCGTTTGAGGCGGTAATCGACGCGATGCGGGCGCTCTCGGACAGAGCCCGTAGCAGCTGAGGCATCTGGTCGGCGAACAGGCGTTCTTGGCCCTTCCCGATATCGATCCTTGCGAGCTCGGCGCCAAGCCCGCGCGGCTGACTGCCAAAAGTTCTGTCGAGATCAACGAAGCTCCGCATAGTGCTAATGATCGCATAATGATGCTAAAAACGCCACCGATTAGCATTACTTTTGCGACATTAGCACCACTATCGCCGGCAAACTGCGGCGCCGGTTTCGCACCCTTCGCAGACAGCTAGAGCGCGGGGGCCGCTCTGCGACCAAGTTCGCACCAACATTCAGATCGCAGGCAAATCTTGCCTACAATGTAGGCATGCCTAGAATCCAGTACACGATACGCCGCGTGTCGCCTGCCCTCGATGCCGAGCTTCGCCGCGAGGCGAGCGAGACCGGCAAGACCCTCAACGCCTTGGTCGTGCAGACGCTTGAGAACGCGAAGCTGGCCTCCACAGCCAGCGAGCACGACGACCTCGACTGGTTCATCGGGCGCATGCCGGCGGGTGCTGGCGACGAAGCTGGCGCGCAAGCATGGCTCGACGCACTTCCGGTCGAGCCCGCCGCGTGAAGCTCGCACTCGCCACGAACGCCTACAAGGCCCTCGGCGAAGGCAATCAGCAACTAGCCGAGGATGCGCGCACGGCCGAGGCCGTCGGTCTACCGATGATCGTGCTCGGAGAGCTTTGGTTCGGCTTCATGAACGGAACCAAACTACGGCAGAACGCCGCCACGCTCGAACGCTTCCTCGCTACACCCCGCGTTCGTGTGCTCGAACTCGACCGGCAGACAACTCGCGTATTTGGCGAGATCGCAACCCTACTCCGTCAAGCAGGCATTGCGATACAGCAAAACGACATCTGGATCGCGGCGCTATGCAAACAACACGGATTCGCTCTCGCAACCCGAGACCGTGGCTTCCAACACGTCCTCGGACTCGAGGTCATCGAGTTCACGGTGCACGTGCAAGATACTCGGTGACATCAGGGAGCCGCGCGTCAACAGCAAGACCGAAATCCAGCCGACCTACCGCATCGTCGCGCCAGGGGTTTGCGCAACGTCTGAAAAAGTGGAGAGGACCGTACGTTGCGCAAACCCCGTGATGTTCGCCGCGCCAGCTCTGGATGTCTCGTAGGGTGCGCCGCCTGGAGACGCCGTTGTGGCTGCGTGGCTACCGCCGACCCGCGTGCTTAGCCTGCTCGGGGATGCCTAGACCGAGCCGGTCCCATGGTCACGTCGATAACTGTTCCACCCGCAAGCTTCTCACCATGCCGGTGGCTCTGGCCGACAACCATGAGCATCCCGCGAGCGCGATGGGGCTCGCCTAGACGGCAGTGAGACTTGTCGATGGCCCGTCGTGCGGTGCTCAACGTGTCCCCCTTGAGGGCCGGCACGATGCAGGACGGGATGTGTGATGCAGCTTCAGCATCGGCCTCTTCTTCCTCACGCCGCTTGAGCGCCGCTGCTTCTGAGGCGTATCTGACGGCGTCTTCTTTTGCTACCTGTTCTTCGTGTTCGCGCGCATGCTGGTGACGTTCTGCTTCGGCTCTGGCGGCGATGCGTTCGGCTTCTTGCTTGATCAATTCGAGCTCGCACGGGGACGGCGGCACGGCTCTAAACGGCGCTCCTCCAATCCCGTAGGGGTATCCGCCCGTGTAGTAGTAGCTGAACGAGTTGTCTTCGCCAAATCTCGTTTCGCCGGCGAGATTCGACGCTACGACTTCATACCAGTACGTATAGCCGCGTTCGAGGCCCGTCACCAGGCCGCTCACCGTCACATCGCCAGCGCCCGCGGGGATCGGTCCGCCCGCCGCCCGAAGGGCCTCGGGCGCCGGCTCGCTGCGGTCCGATGGGTTTTCTGGATTGCGCAGCTGCTGGATGATCACGAATTCATAGGTCGTTGCGCTGTTCTGTGGATTGATCTGCGCTTCGAACATGGCGCCCGCCGGGGTTATTTCCTTCAGCGCCACGTGTTCGATGGTGGGTTTGACTGCTTCGCACGCCGTCACGGCGGCTGCCTGCGAGGCAGCGCAAAGGGAACTAGCGATGACAGCGGTCACGACCGAAGCGAGTTGAACGCCTCGCCCCGCCCATCGCGTTCTCTTCCTGCCCATCCAAGACCTCTCCGCTGGCCAACAATCCGATAATCGGACTATAGAGGGTGTTTTATGCTTCGCGCAACTCGGATGACGCATTCGGCAGTCGCCGATCAGCTTGAGAAGGTCTTCGAGCAAGGCGAGCCCGAGCAGACCAAGGCACTCCTCCGCATCCTGATCGCCGAGCCGCGCGTCAACAGCAAGACCGACATCCAGCCGACCTACCGCATCGTCGCACCAGGGGTTTGCGCAACGTCTGAAAAAGTGGAGACGGCGGGAATCGAACCCGCGTCCGCGATCGCGTGAGAGTGGCTTCTACGAGCGTAGCCGGCGCTCTGATCTCATCCCTCGCTCGCCTCGCCGGCGGGGTTGCGGGGGACCAGCCTCCTTGAGCTTCCCCGGCTTGGCGAAGGCGGACCGCACCGGGTGAGCCTGCTTTCTGATCCCGGCCTTCCCCGCCGCAGGCAAGCGGGGCCCGAGACCTCACTCACCTAGTGTTAGCTAGGCAGCGAGGGCGTACTCGTGAGAGTCCGCACTTATGTTTTTCCCGGGTGTTTTACGAGGCCGCCCGGGACCTCGACTCGCCACCACCCCCACGAGCCGACCACGTCGAAGCCTGTCGTCCCCGGGGATGTGCTGCAGATCCAGTGTAGCCGCTGGCCGGGAGAACAAAAAACGACGCGGTCCCGGGCCGCTTGAGGAACCCGCGCCGGCTGACCCGAAGGCCTGTCGGTTTGGGTGGCGCGGCCTCACACCTCGGTGGCCTCGCTCTTTGCGGCTCGGTTCCGCGTCTGGATTCAAAGTAGCTTGCCCCCGGGCCGATTGCAACCCCTCCGCGGCGAACTCCCCGCACGTTCCGAAAAAAACGAGATCATTAGGGAACGCTTAGCGGTGCTGCCACAATGAAGGCATGGACAGCGGCGATCTTTCACTGCCCGCGCCTTCGGTCTCCGGCCCGTCCGCCGTGCCGGCCCCGATGCCGCTCGCGCAGTCTTATCCGTCGCAGGCTCGTCCAGCCGCGATCCAGCCCACACCCTCGCATCTGCCGGCCGGGGAGAACCCGTTCGGGGCGCAGCACGAGGACCGGGGCAACGGACCCGGACCCGTGCGTAGCCTGCGCAGGCGCATCGGCGGCATATTCGCGGGCCTGGTCGCGTTGATCGCGAAGTTCGGGGTGGCATTGAAAGCGCTGCTGGTGGCCCTGCCGAACGTGAAGCTGCTGACGACCGCCGGCACCGCGCTGATATCCGTCGCCGCCTACTCGCTGTTCTGGGGTTGGACGTTCGCGGCCGGTTTCGTGGTGCTGATGTTCGTGCACGAGATGGGGCACGTGATCCAGCTGCGCAGAGAGGGCCTGAAGGCGAGCGCACCGATGTTCGTGCCGTTCCTCGGCGCGGTGGTCGTCGCGAAGTCGCTGGGCGATAACGCGCTCGCGGAGGCACGCGTCGGCCTCGCCGGCCCGATCCTCGGAACCGCCGGCGCAGCGGTGTGTCTGGCGATCGGCGAGGAGACAAACAGCGACATGCTCCGCGCGCTCGCCTACGTCGGCTTCTTCCTGAATCTCATCAACCTCGTGCCCGTGGTCCCGTTCGATGGAGGAAGAGCAATGGCGGCGATGGCGCCCTGGATGTGGTTCCTCGGCCTCGGCGCGATGGTCGCGCTGCTGCTCATAACTAGAAACCCCTTCCTCCTGATATTCGTCCTGCTCGGTGGGATGGAGACCTGGCGACGCTGGAAGCTCCGGGGCACGCGATCCCTCGAGCAGGCCGCCTACTACCGCGTCTCCCCGCCCCACAGGCTGATCGTGGGCGCCGTCTACATCGGCCTGATCATCGCGCTGGCAATCGGTATGCACGAGAGCCAGATTCTCACCTCAGCAGGGCACAGCTTCCGCTCGATCTAGCGCGCGGGTCCAGCGTGGCCGGCTCGCCCGGCCTCCTGGTGCTCACAGCCGCCCGACGCCCTCGACCGGCGCCCTCGGTCTACCGGCGCGCTTCGCGGACGGCGCGGTCCATGTCGCGCTTGGTCTCGCGCTCGCGGAGCGTCTGGCGCTTGTCGTAGAGGTCCTTGCCGCGCGCGAGCGCGATCTCGGCCTTGGCGCGGGCGCCGGCGAAGTAGATGCGCGTCGGCACGAGCGTCAGCCCGCGCTCCTTGGCGCGAGCGGCGATGCGGTCGATCTCGCGCCGATGGAGGAGCAGCTTGCGCGGGCGCTCGGGGTCGTGGTTCTCGCGCGAGGCGGGCGCGTAGGGAGGGATGTGGATCGAGTGCAGCCACAGCTCGCCGTCGCGGATCGCGGCGTAGCCGTCCTTCAGCTGGGCGCCGGAGGCGCGCAGCGCCTTCACCTCGGTACCCTCGAGGACGAGCCCGCACTCGAGCCGCTCGATCAGCTCGTAGCGATGCGAGGCGTAGCGGTTGGACGCCACGTCGCCCGCCCCGATCTTGCGCTTGCCCTTGCCCTTGGCCATGCCCCGAGCGTAGATGGTTTAGGAGGAGGCCGATTTTTATGGGCTCCGCCCTACCGGGCTCCGCGTGGCGTTCGTGGTGAGGTTATGCGGGGATTAGGTCCACCCGGCCGCGGGGGACGTCGACGCGTGCCACGCGCACCTCGAGGGAGTCGCCGAGGCGGAGGGTCGAGGAGGGGCTCTCGCCGCGGAGGATCGTGCCCTGCTCGTTCAGCTCCCACCACTCGCGCGCGCCGCCCTCCCCGCGCATGAGCCTGACCGGGAGCATCCCCGAGTAGATCGGCAGGACGGGATCCCCGTCACCCCCGGAGGGCGCGCCGAACGCGATGAACGCGCCGGCCGCGATCAGCCCGACCACCTCACCGAGGAAGGTCTGCTCGAAGCCGCTCTCGTACAACGCCCGCTCGAGCGCGAAGGAGCGCGCGATGTCGTCGGCGTCGCGCTCGACCTTCATCGCTTGGCGCTCGCGGTCGGAGGTCCACTCGGCCAACTCCCCGAGGCTCCCCGCGCGAGGAGCGCGCTCGTCGGCGCCGACGGCCGAGAGCAGCGCGCGGTGACAGACGAGATCGGGGTAGCGACGGATCGGGGAGGTGAAATGGCAGTAGTGGGCCGTCCCGAGGCCGGCGTGACCGCCGTTCTTCGGTGAGTAGGCGGCCTGCTGGAGGGTGCGGAGGACGAGCGAGGTCAACGCCGCGCGCCCCCCGGTCGTCCCTCCGGCCGCGGAATCCTCGGCACGGGGCGCCCCGAGGCACTCCCCGCGCGTGGCGACGGCGCGCACGTGCGTGTCGACGCGGCGGGAGATCTCCCCCATCAGCTCGGCGGCCTGCGACGGGGACATGTTCTTCGGCACCGGCGGCGTCGGCACCTCGAGCGAGGAGAGCTGGTCGACGAGCCGCTTCACGCGCTCGGGCTCGGGGCGCTCGTGGACGCGATACAGACACGGCGTCCCCCGCTCGGAGAGGAGCCGCGCGACGGCTTCGTTGGCGGCGATCATCAGGTGCTCGATCAGCCGATGGGACTCGGTCTGGACACGCATCAGCACCTCGCTGACGTGCCCGTCGTCGTCGAAGAGGAACTCGGGCTCGGAGGAGTCGAGCGTGAGCGCGCCGCTGTGTCCCTCATGGCGGGTGCGCTCAAGCGCACCCGCCACCTCACGCGCGGCCTCCAGCGGCTCCGCCCACGGCGCGGCGGCGCGCTCGCGCCCGGCGAAGATCTCGTCGACGCGCTCGTAGCTGAGGCCCTCGTCGGAGCGGATCAGCGAGCGGTAGAAGGTGGCCTTCGCGACCGTCGCCCCGCGCAGCTCGAGCTCGACGGTGACCGCCGCGCGCTGGGCACCCGGCACGAGCGAGCAGGCGTCGTTGGAGAGCGCCTCCGGCAGCATCGGCTCGACGGCGCCCGGGACATAGACGCTGGTCCCGCGCCGCCTCGCCTCGAGATCCACGAGCGAGCCCTCCGGCACGTAGGCGGAGACGTCGGCGATGTGCACCCAGACGCGCACCCCGCCGTCCGGGAGACGCTCGGCGGAGATCGCGTCGTCGAAGTCACGCGCACTCGCCGGGTCGATCGTGAACGTCGCCAGCCCCGTCAAATCGCGTCTCCCGGCGGTCGCCTGGACCCTCTTCTCGCCGGCGGCGCGGGCCTCGCGCTCGACTCCCTGCTCGAACCCCCGCGCGAGCCCCCGATCGAGCATCAGCCCCTCGATCAAGTCGCGGGGTACATCCGGGCGCCCCAGCAC
>Ga0075522_10001705_pt1 | contig 16602 bp, 5 predicted proteins | sample NGEPerA_FD_74796 | JGI IMG/M metagenome (GOLD analysis project Ga0075522, IMG submission 74796) | Arctic peat soil microbial communities from the Barrow Environmental Observatory site, Barrow, Alaska, USA - NGEE PermafrostL2-A | ecosystem: Environmental > Terrestrial > Soil > Wetlands > Peat ... | reverse complement strand
CACCGATATTTTCGCCGTCGGCGACGACGCCAACATCGGCCTCCTCCGCCTGCTCGCAAAGAACGACGGCATCCTCGAACAGGTCCGCTCCACCGAACCCGTTGAATTCCACCTCGCCGCCTTTCTCTCCAAGATCACCCACAACCCCGTCACCGGTCTCGCCCTCGACGTCAAGCCGGCCTCCGCTCCAAAGTTCGTGTATCCACTCGACGACGCGGTCTTCACAGGCTCCATCGCTTCGTGGATCGGCCAATACGCGCAGCCCGCCAAACTCGACCTCGACCTCCACGGCGTCCGCAACAACGCCGCCTTCGACATCAAAGCAACAGCGGCGCTCCCCGCGACCGACCTCAACCACCCGCAACTCCCGCGCCTCTGGGCCCAGGCGCGTGTCGTCGCGCTGCTGGATCAGATCAACCGTGACGGCGAAACCGCCGCCGCCATCGACGAGATCATCCGCCTCGCCCGCCGCTACAAACTTGTGACGCCGTATACATCGTTCCTCGCGGTCCCGCGTTCACTGCTGCGCCCGCGCGTCATCCGCCCCGGCGACCCGGTGCTCCGTGTCCGCACCGACCCGGCGATCGAGTCTGTGATTGCGATTTTCCCCTTCGGCCTCACCAAGCCGCTCCGTCACCTCAGCACCGAAGACACACCCGACGCGGGCGACACTGGTGGGCGGCTCTGGGAGACGCGCTTTCTCGCGCCGGACGACATGAAAGACGGAACGTATAGTGTTCGCTTGATCCTTCGTGACACGTCGGGCCACACCTACCGCGAAGAGAAAACGTTCGTCATCGCAAGTACGCCGCCGACGGTGAAAATCCTTCTGCCCAACAAACGTCTGCATCGCGGTGAGTCGATCCAGCTTCGAGCCACCGCGTCCGAAAGCACGCGGACCCTCACCGCACGATTGCCGGACATAGCACCCATCAACATGCGCTGGAACAGCGCTGCGGCGGCGAACGCGGGCACGCTCACTGTTCCCGCCGATATGCCCATTGGCACTTATACCCTCTCAGTGACCGCTGAAGACATCGCCCACAATCTTGGCAGCGAGGAGGTACAAATCGATGTCATCCCCTAACTCTTCCCTCCGCGACAAACTCCTCGTCACTGCCCTCATACTCACCCCGCTTACGGCTGCGGCGATCCTCCCAGCGTGGCTCCAGCACATCCGCGCCAACGCCACATTCGAAGCCGCCCTCTACCGCATGATGGATCTTCCCGGCGTCAGCGTTTTCTTCCCACGCCCGCCCAGAGAATCGGTCGCCGAGCTCAACAAACTTCCTGCATCCACCGCCCTCTACAGCCTCCGCGCACATCAGGAAGAGCAAGCCCTCGACTTCACGGCCGCCGAATCCGACTGGAAGGCCTTCGCCGCGGCGTCCCCTGACAACCGCATCCAACTCGCCGACTTTTACCAGCGCCGCCTCGCAGTGAAGCCCGAGTTCGCCACGCTACTCGAAGTCGCCGACTCACCCGCTCCCGCGAACGAAACCTTTACCGCGTTCGCGCAGCAACGTTCCTGGCAAGCATTCGAGCGCGCCCTCACCCTCGCCAACAATCAGTCCTTCGACGACCAAACCACCCTCGCGCTCTACAAAAGCTGGATCGCCCGCTACCCGCAGCAGCCCACCGTCTACGCCCGGGCCTTCACCTGGGCGCTCGACCGACACCGCTTCCCCGATGCCGAAGCCATACTCGCGCAATACAAGACCGCCTTCCCAGCCGACCAGGTTTTCCCGATCAAGGCCACGGCATTGCTCGCCCTGAAACACGGCGGCCCAGACGCACAACAACGGGCCCTCAGCGTCTACGACGCAGCCTTCCAGCCCCTCTGGCCCGATGCTTTGGTCAGCAGCTATTTCTCCCTTCTCAGCGATACCCACAACCTCCGCCACTTCCTCGCCGACGCCAACGCGCGGCTCCAGCGCAACCCCGACGACCTCAATGCGCTCGGCCGCATCTTCCTCTATGACCAGAACCAATCGCACCCCGACGCAGCTCTCGCCGCTCTCGACCAATACCGCCGCAGCAAGGAAGCCCGCAAGGCTCCGTGGACGGCCGCCGAGCTCGACACCCTCGCGCAACTCACGCTCGCCGCACACGATGCACCCGACGCCGCGCGCTACGACTTCGCGCTCTACAGCATGACGGGCAACCTGCCCGACGGCCGCGATGCGAAGGAAACCGGTCTCAGCAACATGATTTCGCTGCTGCTCTCGACGCCCAACCAGCCCATCACGCTCGGCGCCGGCAACCTCAGCATGTACCGCGACATCGCCACGCTCGACCGCGGGCCTGGCTACTGGAACGGCGTCCTCTCGCTGTGGTTCAACAGCGCGTCGCCCAACAACGAATTCGCGGAGGAAGAAAAGAAGGCGCAGCCCTACTTCCAGCGCGCCAAGGCAGCCGAACTTCTCGCCCTGCTCGACCGCGAATCCCCCAACGCACCGCAGCGCGCGGCACTCCACGCCCAACTGCTGCAGGTCTACGCGGACTACGGTGACAACGCCGCCGTGATACACGAAGGCTCGTCCCTTCTCGCCGAGTTCCCCAACGCCGACTCCACCTTTCGCGTCTCGGTTGCGATGACGATGGCCGACGCCTACGCGCGCCAGAACGACACCACATCCGAGTTTGCACTATACGACCGCACCCTCGCCGAACTGGGTGCGCGGGCAAAGAACATGCCCCTCAGCGCCGCCAGCTTTAGTCCCATCCAAACACCGCGTCCTACTCCATCCGATGCGGACGACGGCGACGCCAAACCGCAAGCGAAGGCGCCCGAAGCCGCTGCCGCCTTCCAACTCGACACCGGCGCACCCGCGGCCGCGGCCCATCCCGACGCTGATGCTTATGCACAGGTGCTCGACCGCTACCTCGGCCGCCTGACCTCGACGCTGCAAATTCCGCAGGCGCTTGCCGTCCTGCGCAAGGAGCTCGACCGCAACCCGAACGATCCACTGCTCTACGAAAAGCTCGCCAACTTCCTCGACCAGAACAAGCTCTTCGCGCAGCAGGAAGAGGTTTATCGACAGGCGATCGACAAGTTCCCGAGCGAAGCCTGGACGGACAAACTGGCGCGCTTCTACCTCCGCCAAAAGCGCACGCAGGACTACGCCGCCCTCACGCGCAAAGTCACCGACACCTTCGACGGAACCGACGTAGACACGTACTTTCGTCAGAGCATCGGCGGCGGCGCGCAGCTTTATCTCGAGCTCAATCTCTACGCTCACCAACGCTTTCCGCACGACATCGTCTTCACAGAAAATCTGCTCAGCGCCTACAACGCGAAGGATACCCGCGACGCCGCCGCCCACGAAAAACTCCTCCGCGAAACCTGGTGGCAGTCCCCCGGCCTCACCCGCCAATTCTTCGAGTTCCTCAGCTCTACCGGCAAGCTCGAAACAGAACTTGCACAACTGCAACCGTCCCCCGCCAATCCGGCAGCACAGGAGGAGGCTGCCGAAGCCCAGCTTTGGCGTTCGCACTTCGAAGAGAGCGCGCCCCTGTTCGCCGATCTCTCGGCCGCGTACCCGGCCGACGTCGCGATTGGGACCACGGCCTCCGACCTGCAACGTTCGCTGGCGTGGTTCGATCCTTCGCACACTGCGAAGTCGATCGTGATCGAACAGCGCCTGCTTTCCGCCAACCCCGGCGATCTCGACCGCCTTGCCCGTATCGGCGACATCCTCGCCGACCGCGCCGACGACTCCGCCGCGTCGCTCGCTCCCGCCGCCCAATACTGGCGGCGGATGCCGACCATCGAGCCCGGCAGTCGCGACGGCTATCTGCAAGCCGCAACCGTCTTCTGGGATTACTTCCAGTTCGACGACGCGCTCGCAGAAATCGCCCCCGCCCGCGCCCACTTTCATCAGCCCGCACTCTTCGGCTACGAAGCCGGAGCCATCGCCGAGGGCAAACGCGACTACCCGCTCGCTGTCCGCGAATACGTGGCTGCCGCCCTCACCAATGCCGATGAGAACTCCAGCAGCCGCCTTCTACAGTTGGCGCGTCGTGCCTCCACGCGCGATCTCGTCGACTCGCTCACCGCGGCTGCGGCGGCTTCCTCGTCGGACCCCACCACGCTCACGCTGCGCCTGAAAGTGTTGTCCGCCCAGCACCGCAATAGCGAGGCCGCACCGCTTCTTACCGCCGCGCTCAAGTCCGCGAAGACCCCCGAAGCCGCTGCGAACATCGCGGACCTCGCCCGCACAAACACGCTGCCCGCAGTCTACGAGCAAGCCCTCAGCCGCCAGGTCGAACTCACCACCGACTCCGTCGAGCGCCTGCAATTGCGCTACTCTCTCGCCCGCGCCTACGAAGACCGCAACGACATCGCCGCCGCCTCGCGCATCATCGACGAAATCTACAAACAGAACCCGCTCATCCTCGGCGTCGTCCGCTCCACAGTCGACTTCGATTGGCGCACCAAACATCAGCCGCAGGCCATCAACGTCCTGGTCGCCGCCGCTCATGCATCGTCAACCGCCCAACCCGACCTCGCCCGTCAGCTCACCGCCGAAGCCGCCGCCAAGGCCAACGAATCCGGCGACACCGCGCAAGCCCGCACGCTCGCCGAATCGCTGCTTCAACTCGACCCGTACAACGCCGAATACCTCTCGCTCGCCGCGGACAGCTACGTTCGCGCGAACGACAACGCCGGCCTCAAGCAGTTCTACCTCGCGCGCCTCGACACCCTGAAGACTGCGCCGATGCTTCCGGATGACCGCAAGGCGCGCACCGCACTCCTCCGCAAGGGTTTGATTCCGGCTCTTACACGAGCAAAGGACTACGACGGCGCGGTAGCCCAATACATCGCGCTCATCTCCGCCTACCCCGAAGACTCGGAACTCAATAACGAAGCCGCCCTCTACGCCCTCCGCTACAACGACAAGCAGCAGTACATCGGCTTCCTCCAGGCCACAGTCAAAGTCTCACCCCGCGACTCGCGTTTCTTTATCGATCTCGCCGAAGCCCAGCAGATCTTCGCGGACCTTCCCGCCGCCATCGACGCCTACGCCCACGCCATCGCCATCCGCAAAGATCGCACCGACCTCTACACCGCCAAGGCCTCGCTCGAAGAAACGCTGCAACGCTTCGACGACGCCGTCGCGGACTATCAGCGGCTCTATCAACTCACCTACAAAGATCCTCAATGGATGGTCGCCATAGCCCACGTCCGCGCGCGTCAGGGCCGCGGAGCAGACGCAGCCGACGCCCTGAAAACCGCTTACCTCAGCGGGCCCAATCAATCTGCAGACGATTTCTTCCGCGTCGCCTCGCAGCTTGAACAATGGAACTTCCTCGGCGACGCAGCCCGCTTCGCCGAGCAGGGACGCGCTGCCGCCGGCGACAGCTTCCTCGCCGCCGATGGACCCGGCGTCGGCAACGACGACGCCTCCACCTACGCCCGCATCCTCACCCGCCAGCGCCGCACCGGCCCACTCCTTGCCATCCTCCACACAGCAGCAGTCGACGCGCTTGTGTCCTCCGCCTCTCCCTCCATCATCGCGGCGCAGGTGCAATCCCAGGGCATCGCCTCCGTCACTGACAGCAACTGGCGCGAGCAGGCCGCCCTGAACCACCGCAACCGCGTTATCACCGGGCTCGTGCGCACGCTCACTGCCGCCGGCAACACCGTCGACAAGTTCTATACCCCGGAAGAACGCGCCACCTACGCCGTTCAACTCGACCGACAGCGCACGGGCGCCAATTTCCAGCAGATTACTGCAATCTGGATACCCGCAGCCCACGCCGCCGGCCTCGCCGAAAAGGAGGCTGCCTGGCGCAAGGAGGTCATGCTTTCCACATACAAGTACGCCGGCGGACAGGAGACGGAGTACACAACACTTCAGACCGCCCGCATGCGCTTCATCGAACTCGGCCAGACCCTCGAAGTCTTTCTCAGACTCCATCCGAAGCTGGCGCCCAGTACCCTCTCCGCCGCGGCGGAAGCGTACCACAGCGCCGGCGACACCACCTCCGAAACCCGCGTCCTGCGCGCCCTCCTCACGCACGACACAGGAGAATCCATCTTCCGTACCCGCTACTTCGACCTGCTGCTTCATCACAACACCGCGGCGCTCGTCACCGCCTCCGGAAGCCTCAACGATGTCCTTGCCGACGCCGCCACCAACTTCACCGTAGCGAAAGCTACACCCGCGTTCGCTCTCGCGGCCATCAACGCCCGCGGCAAGGCGCTGCCCGCCGTCTGGACACCCGCCACCACTGGCCTCGCCACTCTCTTCTTCGCCGACACCACCGGCAAAGGCGACGCCGCATTCCGCATCGCCCTCGCCTCCGACGCCACCATCGCCGACCGCCTCGCCACCAAGCCAGACACCGCCAGGCAACTCACCGGCGAGCTCTGGTTCTACTATGCCGGCCGCGACGGCCAACTTCGCCTGCTCTCACCCGCCACGCGCGACAGCGCCGAAGACCTGATCGCCGCCGACCTCGAATACTCCGCCAACGCCGCCAGTTATAAAACCCTCGCGCAGACCTATACCGAAGCCGGCAAGGCTCCCGCTGCGCTCGCCGAGCTGGGCCACGTCCTCGAACTCAATCCCCACTCCGCCGACACGCAGGACGCCCGCGCCCTCATCCTGTGGAACGCCGGCCGCAAGGACGAAGCCATCGCTTCCTGGCGGGACGCGCTCGCCTCGCTGCGCATCATCGAAGACCGTTCCGCCGCCCCCGAAACATTCTGGACCGGCTTCGCCCGCATCGCCCGCCACATCCATGACAAAGGCATCGCCGCACAGTTCAAGCCGCAGATGGATGATGTTCTCCGCGTCTACATCAAGCGCAACGGAAACTACCGCAGCAACGAGCTCCTCCACGCGGCCTACATTTCGCTCCCCGACGCAGATTGGATCATCTCGCTGGCTTCCGCCGCCGTCGACCCGGTCGCCGCCCTGCAAAGCATCGACTCGGCCGCATGGCTCGCTCCGGCAGCACGCGAAATCATTCTCCTCGATGAAATCCAACTCGCCCGAGCCGCAATTACACCTGCCTCGACCAACAGCTACGACTTCCATCGTCAGATCATGCTGACCGCGCAGGATTCACTCGTCGACCTCTACGCCGCACAACATCAGTACGCCCGCGCACTCGCACTGTTCCGTACCTATAACGCCCAACTGATGAACCTCAACGGCCAGCGCCTGAGGGAGGTCGTGCTCGCAGCCCACGCCGGCGAACTCGACGCGGTATTGGCCAACTATCGCGCCCAACCGGACACGGAATACACCGCCAGCGACCTCAGCGCCGCCGCGAAAGAACTCGCGGTCGACGGCCGTTGGAAAGATGCCCGCGCAGTGCTCGAGTTCACCTTCGACCGCGCTCTTTCAGCCCACACACTCAAGCCCACCGACTACCTCGCCCTCGCCGATGGCCGCCTTCATACCAACGACCTCGCCGGCGCCATCGCCCTGCTCAACTCTCTTGCCCAAACCTCCGGCGATACCTACGCCAACCTCGATTCCGCTGCTTCTCTCATGGAAAAGGACTCGCATCCCGCTGAGGCGATTCCTTTCCTCACCACGCTGGCCCGCAGCGTTCCGTGGGACCTCACCTACACCATGCGCCTCGCCGAAGCCCAGCAGCACGCCCGGCAATCTCAACCCGAAGCAGCCCTAGCCGCTGTCGCCCGCAACCCGATCGCACCCTACGCCCTTCGCATCCGCGCCGCTCGCGACCTCAACGGTCCCACGACCGGCTTAGGCAGCGCAGAACTCTCCCTGCTCGCTTCGTCGACGATCTCTCCGGCTGCCGCGCCACAACCCTTCTTCGTCGCCGCGCGCGTCACCGCCGCGGCGCACTCGCACGACGCTAGACAGCAAGCCGCACTGCTCCGCGAAGCCAACGCCATCACACCCAACAACCCAGAGACCCTCGTCGACCTCTTCCACGCCGAACTCCGCCTCAACGATGCACCCGCCAGCCGCGCCGCGCTCGACGCCCTCCTCAAAACTCCCACCTACACCAACTCCGACTACTTCGGCTCCATCCTTTCCGACGACCGCGTCCGCGACGAAGACCCCAGCATTGGCGGGCAGTATTATGCTCCTCTGCCTGCACTCGTAGCCTCTTATTCCACCGCCGACCGCGCCAAACTCGCCCTCGAGTTCGCGGAAGTCTTCCGCCGCGACAGCGACGACAAATCCGCAGTCGCCTACTTCAAGCTCTCTCTCTACCTGACTCCTTCAGGTCCCCAGGCCACCGCAGTCAGTGCAAAGATTGCAGCCATCGAAGCAGCCGAGCGTCTCGAAGCGGTCAACGCCGCGCGCCGGCCCGTCATCCACAAGACGCTCGACCAAGCCATCACGGTGCGCGAACGTCTCACTGTCGCGCCGGACGAAACTCCAGCCGCACCGAAGGAGGAGGAGTAACCATGCAGCCTCTATCCAGACGCCTCATCGTCATCACCGCATCGACCATTGCAATCGCGCTCGCAATATGGGCTGCGGTGCCGACAGCGGCCCACAAGCAGGTCCTCGCCGGTGACCTTCCGCCCGGCGCGTTGCTCACCATCGAATCCCCCGATTTCGCTGGGCTACTTCATGCATGGAACGCTTCGCCCGAGCAGGCTGCGTGGTTCAACAGCGCCAACTACAGCGCCTTCGCCAACTCGCGGCTCTTCGGCCGACTCAGCGATGCGCAGGGCGAGTTCGCAGGCGTCGCAGGAAGCAAGGCTGACGCGGCGTTCCTGCAACAGGTCGCTGGCAAGGAAAGCATCTTCGCGTGGTACGACATCTCCAAGCTTGAGTTCGTCTACATCTCACACCTTCCAGCAGGCCAGACCGCGCGAGTCGACCTCCTGCAACAGCGCGGCAAGTTCTCGCGCCGCGAGTCCGGCGGCGACAGCTTCTATGTTAAGACCAGTGCGAGTTCTGACGCGGATGATGCCGGTCCCAGCAGTCCTCGCACCGTCGCGTTCGCCACTCGCGGCGACTGGCTCATCCTCGGCACCCGCGAAGACCTGGTCGCCAACACGCTGCTCCTGATGCAGCAGCAGGAGACCGGCAAACAGCCGCAATCCTCCGAAGACAGCGAAGGCTGGTACAGCGCCGCCGAAACCGCCGGTCCAGCCAAACGCGGCGACCTGCATATGCTGCTCGACCTGCAACGCATCACCGCGACGCCCGCCTTCCGCACCTACTGGATCCAGCGCAACGTCACCGACACGCGCCAGTACCGCGCCGCTGTCGTCGACCTCTACCGCGAACCGCACAGCTTCCGCGAGGAGCGCGTGCTGCTGCCCAACAGCAGTGCGAACGACGCCGCTACACAGCCCGATCTCGCGGCCGTCGAAGCCCTCGTTCCCGAGCGCGCCGGTGTCTATCGCGCCATTGCGCTCCCAAACCCCGAAGACACGCTCGCCACGCTGGACGAAAAGCTGCTGACGCGTTCGACCTCTTCCGTTGTGGAAAGCACCGCTGCGCCAGCCGCCGATCTCAGCGTGTCGCAACCCGGAAGTGAGTCTGACCTCGAGACCCGCATCGACACCCTCAGCCCCAAGCCTGAACCGGCATCGGCTCCAACTGCGCCACTGCTCGCAACCCTGAAAGCAGCGAACATTACTTCGATGCTTACGATAGACCGCACCGATCCGCCCGTTGCCGGTGCGCTCTTTGTGCCCATTCGCTCGGCCGTCATCCTGCGTTCGACGAACCCGTGGGACAGCAATCGGCTACAGGCCGCGCTGCTCACGGCGCTGCGCTCTCACCTCACCGTCGGCAGCCTTGGCCTTGCATGGACACGCGCCGACAGCGGCTATTCGAGCCTCGGCGCAACGCATCCCTTCGCGCTGTTCGTCGACGGCCACACAGCCGTCCTGGCCAACGATGCGGCGCTGATGAACGACATACTTGCCCGCCGCCAAACACCCGCAACGACACCGCAACCCGCGACGCTCATCGCTGGCTTCCGCCACTCGCAGGAACGCGCCGACTTTGCCCGCCTCACGGCCTCGCTCGCATACACCAACGTCCCAGCGAACCCCGCGCCCAATCAGGCGCAATCGCCGGACTTCTTCGCCGGCTCCATCGGCAGCCTGAGCAACGCTTTCCGCGCGCTTGCCACGGAGCGTCTCGTCGAGCGACGCGACGGGCCGCTGACGCGCCAGACTGTGGTTTATACATGGCAGACGCCTTGAATCCACACTTCACTCGACGGGCCTTCCTTGCCAGTCTCGCGACTGCGCCATTCGCGGCATACGTAACGCCGCTTACGCGCGATCCGACCTTCACCGTCCTCTCACTCTTCCATCCACAACGCCTCGTTGTGTACGCGACGAGCGAGCCACTCGCAATCCTGCTCGGCGGCGAATCCGTCGGTCTGCGAAGCGGCGAAAGCCTCACCATCGATGCGATCGGCGGTCGTATCGCGGTTACGAACTCTGTCGTGCGGCGGTTGACGATCCGCTCCGTCTCGGCCTTCGCCGTGGAAGTCCCTAACAAGCTGCGCCGCAATTATCTCGGCACGCTGGCGATAGAGAATATCGTCGGCAAACTGCGCTGCGTTGTCGGCATCGAGCGGGAGTTGGCTGTCGCCTCGATCGTCGCCGCCGAAAGCCCGCCGCGCGCAACGTTGAACGCACTTGCGGCGCAGGCCATCGCCGCGCGGTCGTTCCTGCTCGGAGCGAGAACCAATCACATCGGCGCCGACTTTTGCGACACGACGCATTGTCAGTTTTTGCGGGAACCACCGGTGCCGGGGAGTGGGTTTGCTACGGCTGCGCGGCGCACCAAAGGCCTCGTGCTGCAATACCGTGGCCCTGTGGACGACGCGCCGACCACGCTTGCGGCTATGTACTCCCGGAGCTGCGGAGGGCGTACACGGACGCTTGCCGAACTGGGCCTGCCTTCGCGCGGTTATCCGTATTACGCCGTCGAGTGCGCGTTCTGCCGTGCGCATCCCGAGTTGTGGCAGCGCGACCTTGCCGCGCCGACGCCCAACAGCGAGCACGCCCGGCTGGATTACAACCGCATCCACGGCTGGAGTGCTTTCCCCGGCCACGCCGACAGCACGACGGCTCTGCGTGCGGAAGGCCGCGGCGTTGGGCATGGCCTTGGCCTCTGCCAGCTTGGCGCGGCGGACATGGCGGCTCGCGGGGCAGACTTCGCGGACATCCTCAGCCATTACTACCCCAACACCGCCCTGGTGCGCGTGGCATGAGCGGCGTGCTACGCTGCCAGCAAGGGGCCATGCCGACTACACGCCGCCGCTTCTGCGCCACCGCCGCTCTGCTCGCCGTGCAACCGCGCCTGCTGCGTGCGCAGGCGGGTGCGTATGTGGATGTCGCCGTCGTCGAGCGCGACCGCGTCCTCTCCGAAGCCGCCGTTGCCCTCAAGCAGCCGCTGCGCACGATCACCGGCATTCACTCGCCGGCCAGCGATCCGCACGAGTTCTACTCGGAGGCTGACGCACCGAAGGCCTTTCGCGCGCACGCTGAGGCGCTGATCGATGCGTCCACCAACATCTCGACGCTCACCGCCGCGTACGTCCTCACACGCGACGACAAGTACGCCCTCCGCGCCGGCGCGCATTTCTACGCCTGGTTCGTCGACCCTGCGACGTGCATGAAGCCCGACCTGCAAAGCGCCAACGCGACCGCAACCAACGTCAACGCGCTCGCCGCGGGCATGGTCGACGGCGTGCCGCTGGCCGAGATCGCACGCTCCCTGCCGTTCCTGGCCGACACCGCGGCCCTCGCGCCACCCGACCTCGCCACTACGCGCGCCTGGTTCACCAGCTTTCTGGAATGGCTCAACACCTCGCGCATCCCGGTCATCGCACGCGACACCAAGGACCACACCGCCTCGGCCTGGCTGCTGCTGGCGGCTTCCATCGGGCGCCTGCTGGGCGATGAGGCGACGCTGAACGCCTGCCGCCACCGCTTCAAGACGCCCACGCTGCGCAACCAGATCGATGCCACCGGCGTCTTCCACCACGAGGTCGTCACCGACGCGCCGTACCGGAACTCGCTGTTCAACTACGACCTTTTGGCCGGCGCCTGCGAGCTGCTTTCGACGCCGTTTGCGAGCCTGTGGACGTACGAGTTGGAGGACGGGCCCGGACTCCGCTCGGTGGCAGCGTTCCTGTATCCGATGATCCACGAGCCCGCCCGCTGGCCCTATCCGGCCGACACTTTTCGTTTCCGCGAAGTACCCCGCCGCCGCCCGGCGCTGCTGCTGGCAGGCCGCGCCTACACCCGACCGGAGTACGTCGATTTGTGGCGCTCGCTGCCCCAGCCCCCGGCCGACGATCCGCTCCGGGCCAGCTTCCCCATCCGCCAGCCGCTGCTGTGGACGGCCCGTGCGCCGCACAATGCCTGAGGGTGCCCCTCCCCCCGCCTAAAGCGCCCAAAGTCCCTTATCGAAACGAGTTAGGTTCGGACCCCTGGATGTAGCGGCGATCATGTTCGTGTAACAGCTTCCAGCTCCGAGCTACCAGCCGCGAGTTTATTGGTAACGGTTTCCAGTTGCCAGTTTTCAGTTGCCAGTTTGGGTACCCCCTCCTACCTAAAACGCCCAAAGTCCCTTATCGAAATGGTTTAGCTTCGTACCTACTTTGCCATGGGCCTAATGGCCGATTGTGGGACTCCTCCGTCCGCCTTAAATCCGACAGCCCGACCGGAGCCGGACTGCGAAATTCTGCTGTTCCTATTGTAAGCGGCGTGTCAAGCGGCAAACTGGGAAGAGTCTAGAATCGAGATTGTCTCGATGACGATTTGACCAGGAGCCAAAAGTGCCGGAGTTCATAGATCCACCGCAGCATCGGAGTGCGACTCGGGGCCGTCGCAGAGTTTTTCTGCTGGCCGTATTGGTCTTAGGCGTCCTTTGGTGCGGGCGGACGGCACTTTCCTATTGGGTCGACCTTCTGTGGTTTCAATCTCTCGGTTACGGTGAGGTGTTCTGGAAGTCGATCGGCCTTCAGGCCGCCGACTTTGTGTTTTTCGCGGTGGCGACTTTTCTGATCTTGTACGGCGCGTTTTTGGCCATTCGCCGGTCGCATGAGGCCGATCTGCCAAAGGCCCGCGCGATCGTCATCGGAGGACGGCCGATCAACTTCTCCGTTCAACCGGTCCTGCGCGCCGTCTCTCTCTATCTTTCTATCGGCATTGCATGTGTGGCCGGCTTTTCGCTCATGGAGGAGTGGCCGACACTGGCGCTGTTCTGGTATGCGCCTCATGCAACAGGGGGCGTTACCGATCCGATCTTCGGCAAGCCGCTGAATTTCTTTCTGTTCAGCTTGCCTGCGTGGCAACTCGTCAATAGCTGGCTTCTCACGCTGGCGATCGCGACCTGTGTCGTCGCCGTTCTCTTCCTCGCGATTACGAGTGGCGCGCGTTCCCTCACCAAACAGCAGCTTACCTATGCCTCTTCGCCCTGGCGCGGCCTCTCCATTACGGTTTCGTTCCTGCTGCTTGTTCTGGCGATGAACGTGTATCTCGACCGCTTTCAGCTCTTGCTCGAACACCACACAATTTTCGACGGCGCGACCTACACCGACGCGCACATCACCATCCTTGGACTTCTCCTTGTCTGCATTGCCCTTATCGTTGGCGCGGCGATTTCGGCCCATAACGCTTTCCGGCATTCCACCGCAAAGAGGATCGTGACCGCGGTCCTTCCGGCCGCAATCTGCTATGCCGCTTTCGGAATCGTCGGCTGGTACGTTGGCAGCTTCATTGTCAAGCCCAACGAACTGGTCCGTGAGGGACCTTTCATCGCACACAACATTGAGATGACCCGGCAGGCCTACGGGCTCAACCGTTTCGCGCAGCAAGAGTTTCCGGCAGAGACAAGTGTCGATGCCGTCGACGCGGCGAACAATCAGCCCACGCTGCAAAACATCCGGCTATGGGACTGGCACGCGCTGCAGGATACGCTGCGCCAAGTGCAGGAAATCCGCACCTACTATGACTTTCCCGACATCGACATCGACCGTTATTCGATCGACGGCACCACCCGCGAGGTAATGCTTGCCGCGCGAGAACTCAACGTCGACAGGCTGCCGGTCAGCAGCCGCAACTGGATCAACGAAAAGCTGATCTATACCCACGGCTACGGTGTGACCATGAACCCCGTCAACGGGTTCACGCCGGAAGGATTGCCCACGCTATTTTTGAGCAACATGCCCGTTCAGAGCACGGTGCCCGGGCTGAACGTAACCCGCCCCGAGATCTACTTCGGTGAACGGACCGATACCGACGTGTACGTCAAGACCAGGCAAAAGGAATTCGACTATCCGGAAGGCCAGAACAACAATCTCACCTCGTATCAAGGCACCGGCGGCATCGCGCTGGGCGGGTTTCTGCGGCGCGTCATCCTCGCCATCGACCGCGGCGACCTTGGCAAGTTGCCATTCAGCGACGACGTAAATGCGCAGAGCCGACTGCTGATGCGGCGCAACATCCGTGAGCGCGTGGCGACACTCGCCCCGTTCCTTACCTTCGATCAAGACCCCTACATCGTGGTCGGCGACGACGGGCGGCTCTCCTGGATCATGGATGCGTTTACCACCTCGGACAACTATCCATATTCCACGCACTACAGTCTGGGCGACGACTCCGTCAACTACATGCGCAACAGCGTCAAAGTCGTTGTGGATGCGTACAACGGGACTACGACGCTCTACGTCTTCGACCCGGAAGACCCTATCCTTGCGACGTATCGGCGAATTTTCCCGTCCCTTTTCAAGGACGCTTCCGCAATGCCGGCGGACCTGCGGCGGCATGTGCGCTACCCGGAGGCGCTGTTCAAATTGCAGTCGCAGGTCTACGGGCTTTATCACATGACGAATCCCGAGGTCTTCTTCAATCGCGAAGATTTGTGGACAGTGGCGACGCAGAGCAATGGGCAGCAAAGCGTACAGCCGATGGAACCCAATTTCGTCCTGATGAAACTGCCCGGAGGCGCCAGCGAAGAGTTTGTCGAGATACTTCCCTTCACACCCGCCAACCGGAACAACCTGATCGGGTGGATTGCCGGCCGCTGCGACGGCGCGGCATACGGGACAGCCGTGGTTTACGATTTTCCGAAGACACGTTTGATCGACGGCCCGCAACAGATCGAGGCGCGCATCGATCAGAATGCGCAACTCTCAGGGCAACTCACATTGTGGAACCAGCAAGGCTCGCACGTTCTGCGCGGAAGCCTGCTGGTGATTCCGTCTGGGAAAGCACTCTTGTATGCGGAGCCGATCTACCTTCAGGCCCAGCAAAGTCCCATGCCGGAACTGCGCCTGGTCGTGCTCGCGCTACAGGACAAGCTGGCCTACGGCACGACGTTCGAGGCAGCACTGAGGTCCCTTTTCGGCGGGGAGGATTCTTCCCTGAACGCGAGCGAGGCGCCGCAAGCCGCGCCCGCATCGCCGGGAGCAGCACCAATTTCGACCAATATCGACTCACTCATCTCAGAGGCGAGCAAAGATTTCGCCGACTACCAGCGCCTGACGGCTGAGGGCAAACTGGGCGAGGCCGGGCAGAAGCTCGATGCGCTGAAAGGCGTGCTGGACAAACTAAGTACGCGCGGGAAGTAAGGCGCAGCGACCGGTCTTTATGCCGATCCTCTGCGCTCGGGGACGTCGCTGCGGAGTTTGTCCATTCGCGCCCTCAAGTCTTTCGCCAGCGCGGCGTGTTCTGGCTTGCCGTAGAGGTTGTGCAACTCGCCGGGATCGGCGTGCAGGTCGTACATCTCAAACTCCTGCGGGTCCATGACGTAGTGGATGAACTTGTAGCGCTCGGTGCGAATGCCGCGGCAAGGCCGCACCGACTCCGGGTTCGGCCACTCGTAATATTCGTAGTACCAATCTTTGCGGAATTCGGGATCGTTTGCTTTCGCCAGCGGCAGCAGGCTCTTGCCCTGCATATGCTCGGGCGCCTTTACGCCCGCGAGGTCGAGCAGCGTCGGCGCGATGTCCGTATCCAGCACCATCTCGCTGCGGACTGTTCCCGCAGCGATGCGTTTCGGGTAGCGCATCATCAGCGGCACGCGGATGGAGGGCTCGTGCATCAGCCGCTTGTCGTACATCCGCCACTCGCCCATGAAATATCCGTGGTCCGAACCCTGCATAACGGCCGTGTCTTCGAGGATATTTTTCTTCTCCAGATACGCCATCACGCGGCCGATGTTGTCGTCGACTCCGACCAGACCGGCATAATAATCCTTCGCTAACTCCTCCAGCGAACGTACAGTGTCGCCCATTACGGTGGTGCCGATTTTGTTGTTCGCATCGGCAAAACATTTCGGCTTTCCGGGATAGCCCTTCAGATCGTCATCGAACGTCGCAGGCTTTGGAATGGTGGTCCCGCTATACAGATCGAGATACTTGCGGGGCCGGTAAAACGGCGAATGCGGAGCCACAAACCAGACCAGCAGACAGAACGGCTTATCGCCGCGGTCTTCTTCAAGCCACGCCAGCGCGCGGTCCACCGCCAGGTCGTCGGCCCACATGCCGTGGAAGGTTTGCTGCTCTCCGATCTTGCCTTTGCGGCCTTCCTTGTACATCGGGTTGTAGTAGTTGTTGCCGGGCGCGTTGTGCCCGAAATAATAGTCCCAGTAGCGGTCTTCCACGCCGGCGCGC
>Ga0075522_10001704_pt1 | contig 16603 bp, 19 predicted proteins | sample NGEPerA_FD_74796 | JGI IMG/M metagenome (GOLD analysis project Ga0075522, IMG submission 74796) | Arctic peat soil microbial communities from the Barrow Environmental Observatory site, Barrow, Alaska, USA - NGEE PermafrostL2-A | ecosystem: Environmental > Terrestrial > Soil > Wetlands > Peat ... | reverse complement strand
GAAGGCCGCCGCCTGGGTGTTCCCTGTTATCAGCTGTTGGGTTGCAAGCGGCATTCGCTACCCACGTACGCGATCTCGACACAGGAATTCGGCTTCACCGATGACGCCCAGTATGTCGCGCTGGCCGCCGATTTCGTACAGCTAGGATTCAAGGCGGCGAAGTTTCATCTCACCGGAAATCCGATACGCGATATCTCGATCTGCCGCGCGATTCGTACGGCCGTCGGCAGCGGCATGACATTGATGCTCGACCCCGCCGGACGCTACGACCGCGTGTCCGCGCTCAGCGTCGCGCGGGCACTCGAGGAACTTCAATTCGTGCGTATCGAAGACCCGATCGGCCCGCAGGATTTCGCCGGCTACCGATGGCTGTCGCAACGCACGAACATCCCGATCGCGGCCAACGATCCCATGCAATGGAACGCACGCGACTGCAACGAGCTGGCGCGCGACGGCATCCTCCAATGCCTGAGGATCGATCCTGCGCGGGCAGGCCTGCTCGGCGTGGCGAAGGCGTCCGCGCTAGCGTTCGCCAACGATATCGAGATCGACTTCTCGGCGCTCGCGCCTGTCGGCGGTGTCGAAGCCTGTCTCCACTTTGCACTTTCGTCCGAAAAGGCGGCCTGGTTCGAGAGGCACTTCGCCGACGGTCTCGACGACGTTCCAGGCATCGCGTCGGGGATCGAAATCACCGACGGCCAGGCGCGGCCGACGGGCTCACCGGGATTGGGCATGACGATCGACTGGCCCGAACTCGACCGGTTTTGTGAGTGGGCTGAATGAGCACTGTCAATTACCACACGAAGCCTCCAATGACTGAATCGACACGTTTCTCGCGCCGTGACGTACTGCGGTTCACCGCGACTGCATCCATCGTCGCGCCTTTCGCGCAAGGGCTCGGCATCAGCGCAGCCAATGGCGGCGACGGCCGGAGCGTCATCATGGGGGTGGGCGGCACATGGGGCGCAGCGGTCAAGCAACTCATCGGCGAGCGGTTCGAGAAGCAGTACGGCATTCCCATGGCGCTCGATTCGCGACCCAACGCCCAACAGGTCGCGGCCATCCCGGCGATGCGTGGCAAGCCCAAATGATTGTTGCCAAGGCGAGATGAACTGCGAATGTCAGACTTTGGCCCACCTCAGCGGCAAATCCCCGAGTCGAACCCGAAATGTCTCCCGGTCAGGTTGCAGGCCCCCGCAACCCAACCCAGAGACATTGGCCACGACTGCAATACGCAGCGCGGGGCCGATGTTCATTTGGGCGTAGATTCCGTCATCGCCCCCTCGATCACGGGGCGATTCACTATCGAGAATCCTCCTGCCCCCACCATCGGGGATCGGACGCTCACAACCGCTGGGCCACTACACGGGGATCAGGTCACAGGCACACCAGCCTTGGGATGCTGGCCCCTGTACGAGTTCGAAGCACGTCGGACTGCGGAAGACAGCGCGGCATGATCAGCACACCAACCCGTGTCATCAAAACGCACCCGATGTCCGGAGAACCGGGTCAGGCTACGTCTAGATCGCATGGCAGAGTCGCGTGCACCCCCCACACACCGTTGACTACCTGGGTGAGGTGCAAATCCACGACCGGACTGGCAACAGCCAATGCCGTCTGCCTGTCTAAGGAGTACAACGACTGCATCCAGGTCACCATGGCATCCAAGGCCTGTCCCGCGGCTTCGTTCAGGTCCTCGTGGAACCCCAAAGTGACCCTCTGTGTGGGCGTGACTGCATGAATCGTCAGGATCGGCGGCGACTCTACTAGATCAATTACCATTCGGGTGGTCATTCCGCATTCGATGGCACTGCCGCAAACCTCGCCGTCTCCCTGTGCGGCGTGGCCGTCGCCGATGCAGAGGAGAGCGCCAGGAAGTGATACTGGCAGATACAGCGTCGAACCGGCGACGAGTGCCCTGCAGTCTATGTTCCCCCCGCACAAGGCGCTGGGGACCCGAGTTGGATGTTCACCAGGTTCGTCGGGCGGGACGCCAATAACTCCCAAGAATGGAGCCAAGGCGACCCTGCAACCGCGATGACTGATGCCGGTGAGGGTCGTCGAGTCGAGTTTCCAGAGCAGCCAGGAAGCGGGCGCACCGACGAGCCCCAGTCGCCGGTTCATGGCGGTGTCACGACCCTCCGCTACAGTCCACCCCCAGTTGCTCACCTCGATCGACGTCAGGTGAATTGCCAAGGTCATCCCGGGTTCCGCTCCCCGGACCGCAATAGGCCCTGCCAAGCAGTGTCCCCGCCTTGGTTCGAACATCTGTGGCCGCGCTTGTCCCGGAGTCGTTTGCGGCTCGAGATACCCGCGGGCGTCAAGCGTGCGCACCACTAACGTGTCGCCCGGACTGACCGTTACGGCAGGCGGAGCGTCCCGATCGAACACGTCGACCACCTGACCGCGCAGAGGCTCAAGACGATGTTGCGTCATAGGATGGAAAGCGAGACCTGGCTCGCGCGTGCGTCGATCAGGACTACTCCGATGCTTCGAGTCACGCCGAACGAACGACGCACGGACCGGAGGATCGGTGCCATCATTGACGGTACTGCGAACACGCGTTGCCGGCAGCGCCGACGGCAAACTTGGGGTCGATGTGAGCCGTGATGTCAGCCATCGAGGGAGGGTTCTCAATGCTGCCTCTCCCCTTGAGAAAAGCCCCAGTCAGGAACAGAGACTTTGCAACCGAGCCACTACCGGGATCGCCTGGCGCGCCCAACGCCTTAGGAGTGAGTTCCTCTTCCGGTGTGAACAGCGGGTAGTCTTCCGCAAATTTACGTCCCGCAGTGGGCGCCAGGCCTAGAAACGCGATGGCTTTGGTAATGGTGTCTTCACGCTCGGGACCGACGAGCAACTTATAGGCGCCGACCTCGGCACAGACGTAGCCTTGCACGACATCGGGATGGCTTTTTGCGTAGCTGTCGAGCACCGTCATCATGTTGATGCCCGGAAAGCCCATTTCGGCGATCTCCTTGGCCGTGACCACCACATGGCCGCCGTCGGCGACCATCGCATCCGAAAATGGCGCGTTGTTATATGCACCATCGATGGCACCAGTCTTGAAGGCGGCGACCATGGCAGTCGTCGACAGGTCCTGCAGCTTGACCTTTTCCTTCACATTGTTCTGATCCAGCCACCCCTCAAACTCGAAATCGCCGGAGCCGCCACGAACAACGCCAAATAGCTTGCCAACCATGTCTTCAGGAGACTTGATCGTGTTCCGCACAACCAGAGCGGCATTGTCGTAGGCTTCCGCATAGATGACCAAGTCGGGCGTGCCAAGAGCGATAGCTGAAGTAATTGGGGGATTACCCGTCATCGTCGTCATCTGAAAACTGCCACCTTTGATGCCGACCAGCGCGGCTGGCCCGTTCTGTACCAGCAGAAACTTCACATCCGCCGGTATCTTCTTCAGGAGGTTGGGTTGGGTCGCGATGATCGCGGCATAGAGACTGTTGGGGAAGTATGCGACGGACAGAGTTGGCTTGCCTTCCCTCGACTTGCTGTCTGAGTCGCAGCCTGCGAGCACCATGGTCGATGCTGCGATGAGGGTTACCAGCAGCACCTTCCCCTTATGCATGTACCTCTTGCTCTGCGTGTTCTTTGACATACGATGGGCCTCCCTCCGTTAGTAGTTTCCATGTGATCTGCTGTGCGGACCGGCGTTTGTCGGCCTCGGTCACCGTTTAGGGTTGTCTCTCCTCTTCAACACGCATCACCTCGATGTAGGATCAAGTGCGCGAGCGGACAGTCGGAAGATAGTGTCCAGCGTCAGACCAAGGAGGCCGATGCAAGTCAAGCCGGCGAAGACAAGTGATGTCTGAAGGTTTTGCCCTGCCTGATAGATCAGGTAGCCTAGTCCCGAGCTGGCAGCCAAGAACTCGACGGTGACGATTCCGGTCCACGCGGTCCCCATCGCGAGGCGAAGTCCCGTTATCACTCCGGGGATTGCTGCTCGCACGCTAACGTGCACCATGATGTATCGCTCGGTGGCGCCGAGGCATCGAGCAGTATTGAGTAGGTCGCGCGGAACACTTGACAGTGCACCGGCTGTCGCGACTGTTACGATAGGTACAACGCCGAATGCGACAAGTATGTATTTCGGGGTCTCTCCCAAGCCGAACCAGATCAGCAACAGCGGGATGAAGGCAATCGGGGGTAGCGGGCGGATCATTTGGATGAACGGCTCGAGCATTGCCCGAATCACTCTGACCCCGGCAATGAGCGAGCCGAGGATGAGTCCGACCGAGGAACCGCAAGCAAAGCCGATCAGGATACGAACGAGGCTAATCCCCGTGTCTTCGATTAATGTTGACCCGTGCGTGGGAAACGGCGTGCGCAGATAGTGGTGCAACGTCTTCAGCGTTGCCGCTGGGGTCGGCAGGAAGACGGGGTCCCGCACGATGAGGGCACTTATGAGCTGCCAGACAACGATGAACAGCAGAAAGCTGTAGACCGCCAAAGCGGGCCGCGATAAGACTCCGCGATAAACGAGAAGCCCGAAACGTGGCGGATTCATAGGGGGCAGGGACGGACGTTGCGGTGTGACCGTTTGCGACATCCGACGATATGTGGGGCTCAAGACCGATCTCTATCGAGTAGAACGTTGATGCGGTGTCGGCACTCCAAGAACTCTGAAGTCTCGACCAGTTCGTGGTTTCTCGGCCGCGGCAGCTTGCTACGTTCCTCACCGATAATGCGCGCAGGTCGCGGAGACATCACGCACGTTCGGTCGGCGAGGAGGACGGCTTCGTCGATATCGTGAGTGACGAAAAGAACAGTCATCTGGAATTCTTCCCACAACTCCAACAAGAAGTCCTGCATGTGGTGTCTCGTAATGGCATCCAGTGCCGCGAAGGGCTCGTCTAGCAACATGACGGACGGTCGATTTATCAACGCCCGAGCAAGTGCGGCTCGGTAGCGCATCCCTCCGGACAACTGATGCGGGTAGTGGTCTGCGAACTGATCGAGGCCCACACGTTGGAGAAGCGCATCAGCCTCGCGTCGAATGCCCTCGTTAAGGTTACCCTTCGAGCGTGGCCCGAACAAGACGTTGTTCTTCACCGTAAGCCAGGAAAAGAGCGTCGGCGTCTGGAACAGCACGCATCGATCCGGACCAGGTCCGACGATGGGCTGACCTCCAATGGTCACCATTCCGGAGTCCGGTTTAATAAATCCGGCGAAGATGTTTAACAGGGTAGTCTTGCCGCATCCTGAAGGTCCAAGGAGACATACGAATTCACCCGGTGCTAGGTGAAGCGTGGTGCTATGTAGAGCTTCCACGTACTCGCCGCGATGCCGAAAACGCTTGCTGATCCCGTCCGCCGCCAATCCGACTGCCGTGCGATCCTGCGGTGCAATCGAGGTCTTGCTTCGAGCAGCACCTTGGTCTGCTCTGCGTCGTCGGAGTAATCGCCGAATAGATGTCACTTAGGGTGGCTCCACACGCTTCTGGTCGAAAATGCTGGTCCGGTTGGTTGTACTTGTGGATGGTCGGAGTCACTGCCGGGTCAGGCACCGCCGCCCGAGAGTCGTCGAGCGATGATGCTGACAAGATCATCGACCTGGCTGGGTGTGGTGTAGAGCCCGAACGACACTCGGGCCGCGCCTCGACGCATCGTGAGTTTCACGCCTTGAGCAGAGAAGTAGTCGTCCCAGCCGGCACCCGGAAGTGCGATCGACATGATGGCGGACCGTGTCGCTAGTTCTCCTGAGTTGACCGGCACAACCTGCTCAAGCCCACTCAAGTCGTACAAGAAACGTTGCCCAAGAGCTAGCACATGGGCCTCGATCTGTTCGATGCCAATGTTTGCAATTACCTCCAGCGCAGCCCCAAGGGCCCTAACCGCCACGAAGTTGAAGTTGCCCGCCTCGAACCGCTGCGCATCGGGTCTGAGACGAACGTCCGGGCTTGTCACCAGGAAGTCCTCGATGAGGCCAGCGGTCGTCATCGACGACCTCGCGACAGACGCAGGTGTCAACTCGTCTACTAGATCGCCCCTGCAGAAGAACAGACCTCCGCCGTAGGAAGACATGAGCCCTTTGTGACAAGTGCCTGCGAGCATGGAGACCCCCTGCTGTAGCGGATCAATATCCAGGAGGCCCAACGACTGTGCTGCGTCGACGACCAAATAGGCGCCATTCGCCTCACACAAGTCGGCGATGCTTCGCACGTCGTTGCGTTGACCGGGGAAGTGCGACACGTGGGAAACAGCTACCACTCTGGTCCGTCGGTCGACGTACTTAGAGAGACGCTCACCGTCTACCACACACTCCTTGACGTCAGCCAGACGGATTTCGATGCCCCGCGCAGCAAGGTTCAGCCACGGGTAGACGTTGTTCGGATGCTCTTCACGGGGAAGGACGACGTTGTCTCCCGGCTCCCACCTGATTGCATTGGCAGCAATGTTCAACCCTTCCGAAGTATTCTTCGTGAAAGCAATTTCCTCAGGCGAGCAGTGCAGCAGTTCAGCCGCTTTGTCTCGTGTCTGACCGACTTCCACCCCCAATGCTTCCTTGTCTACACCTGGCCCCTGCTGCTGCTCGAAGAAAGCGCCTAGCGCGTTGCAGACTCGGAGCGGAAGTAGTCCACGCCTCGCCGTGTCGAAGTACAAGCTGTGTGCGGCGGCCGGAAATTCGTTCAATATGTAGCGTTCATTTATCATGTGACTCCACAAGTGGCCGGTTAAATGGGGCCCAATTTCTCGGGAATCGAATACTGGCGTGGCCTACAGGCCGACTTTGTTTGGTGCCGATTTGAATCTCGAATCCTCATTTATGTGTAGTTTCCCCGGGGTTGGTACCTTGGGAGATCGTTCGTGAATGCAGGCAAGACACTCTTTGCGCAGGTCGGGGGAGTTCGTGCAATGGACCAGTAGTGCGTGTCTTTGAAGTCCGTCCACGTCAATGCTTTGGCCGCGCCCTTCGCGATCTCCGGCGTGCCATTCATGGCAGCGTCGGCAAGAGCAGCTAGAGCCCAGGTGCGCGCCCGTTGGAGGGGCAACGATGGGAATTTGCCGAGGGACTTTGAGCGGCCTCGCGACCACTGGACGTTGAAGCTCATGATGCAGACGGCATGACTCAGCGTTGGTTGCGACCGCCGGATGACGTGAGTGCACGCCTGTGTCGCCTCCAACAACGAGAGTTCGCGTCGGCGGATCGCGCACGAAACTTCGCGCAGCGAAAGCCGGGCGACGGAGCCCATGGACCTATAATCGACCCAGATCGACGAGGGTCTGCATAAGGACCATCGGGTCGCAATCTATTATCGCGCTCGCGCACCGCCTATTCATGGCGCCCTCGTAGTGTTCGACCGCCGCCGCGATTTCCGAGGCGCGCGACGCCGGCATCCCGAACCGCTTCGACGCGGTTTCGATCGCCGATGCGGATTGCACTCGCTCGTCGTCGTTTGTCGGCATTCAGCTATGCGCCATTGCGATTCCCGTTACACCATCTTCGACGTGCTTCACCGGAGGGTGGAAGAGCGATGCATACTTGAGTCCACTCCCGGTATTGATCAGGACAATGCGTTCCTTGCGACCAACGGCGCCCCGGTCAATAAGCCGCCGCAAGGCGACAATTGCCGTGGCCGCCTCCGGACAAATGAACAAGCCGTCCGTCTCCATGACCTCCCGCACCGCAGACAGCGCGTCGTGTCCGCTCACGGCAACTGCCATTCCATTGGTTTCACGCAGGATTCGCAGAACAAGGAAATCGGCCTTTGGCTTTGGCGCGCGTAGGCCGCCGGGCAGCGTGGAAATATCTGCCCATGACTGGCAGGCGTCCATTCCTTCCTCGAAGGCTTTCACCACAGGGGCACACCCCTCGTACTGCGCAACGATGAACCTCGGTAACGGACCGGAAACCCAGCCCATTTCCCGTAGCTCACAAAACGCCTTCCAGATTCCTATGAGTCCGACACCACCTCCAATGGGGTAAACAATGACGTCGGGCATTTGCCAACCGAGCTGTTCGGCGATTTCGAGCCCCATGGTCTTCTTGCCTTCGGCGCGATAAGGCTCGTGAAAGGTATTGGGACAGAACGCGTCATGTGCGGTCGCATACGACTGCGCGAGCGTGCCTCCCCGGGCGTTGTGGCCTCCGAACGTGTAGACGTTCTCTCCTGTTAGCGCTGCCTCTACGAGCGTGGGTAAAGGCACATCTGACGGCACGAAAATGGTCGCCTCTATGCCACCACGCCTGCAATAGGCCGCCCATGCGTCACCCGCGTTCCCCGAACTCGATACAGCTACGCGGGCCACACCGAGCTCGCGCAGCCGCGTAACTGCTACAGCCGCCCCTCGAGCCTTAAACGTCGCGGTCGGGTTACGGCCTTCGTCTTTGATCAGAAGCTGCTCGAGGCCGTGCTGCGCGCCCCACAGTGACGGCAATAGCGGCGTCGACCCCTCCCCCAGGGTGACTGCATGTTCCGGATCCTGTACCGGCAATAACTCGCGATACCGCCACATTCCGGGGGGACGATTGGACAAGTGCTCCTTGCGGAGTTCGCGGGCTGCCGCATGGAGATCGTAGCGGCAGAGAAGCGGACCGCCGCAGGTGCACGTGGCTTGCAACTCGGTGAAGGAATACCGATCGCCGCAGCGTGCACATTCCAGGTGCGAGAGATAGGAAGCTGGTTTGCGCATACAGACATAACCCTCAAGTTGACGCGATTATCTTATTGAAAATCATTAGAATCAATGCATGTAAACCCGCAAATTATTAAGGAACGCCTTGCTATTCCAAGCCACGCAGCTGCGAACGTTTCTCACGGTCATTGAGCATGGATCCCTCCGAGCGGCGGCGGACGTACTCGGCGTTTCGCCCGCCGCGGTCTCGTCGTCGCTTGCGACACTCGCGGCCATCGTGGGAGTGCCGCTATTCGCGCGGAAAGGGCGTGGCGTGAACCTCACGGCCGCTGGGCTTAGTTTCGCCAACGACGCGCGACGCATCATGGCACTGTCGGAAGGCTCAATCGTGTCGGCACGCGCAGCGGCGATGACTGTGGCGCGACCACTGCGGATCGGGACGGTGGGCGCGGCGAGCGAAATGTTTCTCGGCAGTCTGCTCGCCTGCTTCATGAAGCGCGCTCCTGATATCCCCGTCGAGGTCGAGGTCGTACGCCGGAACGAGATGTGGGGGTTACTCGAACGACGCGAGATCGACTTAGGATTCGTCGAGGTTCCCCCGTTCAGACCGGAGCTGCGGCTGCTGGCGATGCGCTCCAACGATTACATCGTCGCCGCCCCTGCCGGAAGACGCTACGATAGGAGCGCTCTTGAGCAAAGCCTGTGGCTTCTGCGCGAACCGGGAGCCGGGACGCGCACCGAGGCCGAGGATTTCCTGCGCGAGTACGGTATCGCCCCCAGCACCCGCTCGCTGGGGGCAAACGCAGCGATTATCCGCTGCGTCGCAGCTGGGGTCGGTGTGTCCCTCCTTGCGAAGGACATCATCAGTTACGAACTCAGCGTGCGCGCCATCCAAGTGGTACGCACGCCGTTCACCCCGAGACCCAGACCCTGGTTCCTCATTACCACAAGCGATCGGAAGATGTCCGATGCAATGAACCGATTCCTGCTCGCCACGTACGAAGCCAAGTTCACCGGCGTCGGGTAACCAATGCCAATGCTTCCAGCGCCTCACTGTTGAAGCGAGCCTCGAAATTGGACAGTATTGCTCGAGGCTGTGTAAGCTCGAGCGTGTATCGCTCACCCGAGCCTCCAGCGGACGTGCGTGTCGAACGCTGCACGACCCAAGCTGCAACCCCTCTGAATCACAATTCTCGACCTGACATTTGGACTCATCCACAACCATGAACCAGAACGACAACGACATTAAGCGCATTAACGTCGGTGCGCGCCTTTCCGACGTTTCCATCTTCAACGGTGTTGCCTATTTGGCTGGACAGGTTCCGCGCAAATCGATTGATCTAGGGATCAAAGAACAAACAGCCGAGGTTCTTGCGACGATCGATCGCCTGCTGTTCGAGGTGGGAAGCGATAAGAGCCGCATGCTGTCTTGCCAGATTTTCTTGAAGGACATCGCGCAGGTCGCCGAGATGAATACGGTGTGGGATGCGTGGATTTCGAGCGGCAACTGCCCGTCTCGCGCGACCGTGCAGGCACAGATGGCAAACCCGAAGTCTGGCATTGAGGTCGTGGTTACCGCAGCGCTAGTCAGCTATCAAAATGCCGCTCTGATCTGCTAACTCGCAGGACCACGAAGGGACTCTTCGGCACTGAACTGCCTCGGTGTTTTTCGGAAACCTCCGGGTTTGAGTCAAGCCGCCATCAACAACTGAGAATTACCATGGCAAGAACTCGATAAGCTAACGTCTGCCCGGGAAAAGTCGCCCGCTCGGACGCAATCCAAATCCAAGCGTGGTGCCAATGCGCGACAACCAGGCAAGAGGCCAGCCACCATCGCATGAACCGTCCGATAGCCGGGTGTCAAACCGAGTGTCGAACGCGCCATCTTGTTGATTTATTTGCAAGTGCAGCGGCCTGCAAAGCCGTCCACGCCGGTTCGATTCCGACCCCCGCCTCCAGAATCAATGACTTATGTTGATAAACTACTTAACGTAGGACGTGTCTATACAAAACCTCATTAAGCAGCTATTTAATAACGTTATCTATTTCGTCTCGCATCTATGCGAGAACCGCTTAGCGCACAGTTTCTATTGCATGCGTTACATGCAAGCTACAGCCCGCGAAACGGTAAGCGGCGTCTCCGGCTTGGAGGAAAGATTGGCACGCCCGAGCGCGCAGCTTCCTGCGTCGCTTCCCATTTCAATCTCCTCTCTTCCGTTTGCTTTTGCGCGAGTTCGCTTAGGTAAGTGAGCAGATCCTCTTCCAGAAATACCCAAGCACGAACGACCTTCGCTCCGCGGAGCCAGCCACGGCCGGCTAGGTCAAACACAGTCCCCCGACTAACGTTTAGGAAGGCAGCGCACTCATCGGCGTTAAATGTCTTCAGCATACCTCAATGTAGAATATATCCCGTGGATAGACAATCCCGTCCGGGACAAACTCGGGCGCGTGAGCAGAACGTTTCAACGTGTCATCCGGGACTTGGCCGCCAATCTGCGAAGAATACGAATTGAGGCCGGTATGTCCCAGGAACATCTGGCGCTGAGCGCGGGTGTAGATCGCACTTATGTTTCGCAGATTGAGAGAGGCGTTGGCAATCCATCTGTGCAAGTTGTCGTGAGGCTGGCATCCACCCTCAGAGTGGATATCGACCAGCTACTGGGTAGTTAGCCCGACGCGCTGGCGTATTTCTTGCGTGGTCACTGAGGTTCTCCACTCCATTGACCAACGGACGGAATTTCCCGTCATTCGCTGCTACGGCAGCTCCACAGCGTTTACAAAGCGGCGGTTCATGAAGCTCGTCTCGTTCTCGGTTACGAATTACCGAAGCATCACGGCGGCCCACCGGATCACGCTATCTAGCGTCACAGTCCTTATCGGAAAGAACAACGAAGGAAAGTCCAACGTCTTGAAGGCGTTGGACACCGCAATGGCCTTGTTACTCAGGCACTCTGGACCAGGCGCGAGAATGATTTCGCCGTTCCCGTCGGAGTTGCCATATGTCTGGCAGCGGGATTTCCCATTGCGTTTGCAGGCGCGAACGACAGCAACTCAAACAAGTATGAAGTTGGAGTTTTCATTAAACGATGTTGAGTTATCCGAGTTCGCAGGAGAGATAGGGTCAAACTTAAACGGATTCTTGCCGCTCGAGATCAAAATCGGCAAACAGCAAGAGCCTCAGTTTCGCGTCGTGAAATCTGGGAAGGGGACCAAGGCACTCACCCAGAAGTCAGCAAAAATTGCGAAGTTCATCGCGTCGCGCATTCATTTCAATTACATTCCGGCGGTTCGAACAGAAAAAGACACGATCGACTTAATCAGCAAACTGGTCGCGCAGGAATTAAAGAGGCTCGAGGCAGATCCAACATACCTATCGGCGCTCAATACCATCGCCGAACTTCAACGTCCAATATTGGATCAACTTGCGGGTCAGGTTCAAAGCGCCCTGCAAACGTTCCTCCCCAACATCGCATCGGTGCGCATCGATATGCCGGACGCTTTGCGGAGAACCGCATTTAGACGCGATGTGACGGTGACCATCGACGACGGGACCGCTACCAGCCTCGAACACAAGGGCGACGGCGTGAAGAGCCTCGCCGCCTTGGCGTTGCTAAGAAGTCAGAACGCAAGGCCGGGGGCTTCCATACTTGCCATCGAAGAGCCCGAGTCGCACCTGCACCCCGCGGCGATTCACCAGGTAGCCGAGATCATCCGAGCAATCGGTGTCAATTCTCAGGTGATCATTACTACACATAACCCGCTGTTCGTGGATCGCCAGAACATTGAAGCCAACATCATAGTCACAGACGGTGGTGCGAATCCCGCGAAAACGGTTGCTGCAATCCGTAACTTGTTAGGTATTAGAGCGTCCGACAATCTCACCAATGCGAATTTCGCATTGGTTGTCGAAGGTGAAGAGGACGCCGTGGCGCTGCGCGCGCTGTTGCCCACAATGAGTTCGCGTATCGCAAAGGCGCTGCGTAACAATCTTTTGGTTTTGGAGCCAATAGGTGGTGCAGGAAATTTATCCTACAAACTGTCGCTTCTGAAGACTTCACTTTGCGCAACTCATACGCTCCTAGACAACGATTCCTCAGGGGTTCTTGCTTACGAAAAGGCATTGGCGGATGGGCTGACCAACCCAGCTGCTTGCACGTTTGTGCGCTGTCAGGGCATGCAGCAAAGCGAATTCGAAGACTGCGTCAATATCGAAACATACGCGTCTGAAGTTAAAGCTGAGTTCGGCGTAAATCTAATTGCGCAGAACATGCGCGGTCGATCAAAGTGGTCGAACCGGATCCAAACGGTTTTTGAAAACCAAGGAAAGCAATGGAATCCGGCAGTGCTGATGCAGGTAAAAGCGCTAGTTGGCAAGGCCGTCGCTGCAGATCCCGCATCAGCGCTACACGAACACAAACGCGGTTCCGTAGACGCGCTGGTCACCGCGCTAGATGCGTTACTGCCTGCATAGTTAGTGGCAGTCAGCAGTGACTGGTCGCGTGGTAGAGCGTAAGTCGTTGATTACAATCATAGTGCGGCGGCCTGCAAAGCCGTCCACGCCGGTTCGATTCCGACCCCCGCCTCCATATGAAGAGGGTTTACCTGTACGCCGACGACAGCGTCAGCGCGGTCAGGGTCGGCGTCGGCAGATACCTTGCGTTCTACAATGGCCGACGTCCGAACACCGCGCTCGGCGACTGCGCCCCGGACGAGGCATTACTTCGTTCAAGAAACCTTGAAAAACGCAGCTTGAATGAGATCTGGATTGTCCACGGGCGCCGCCCGAGGTCAACCCACCACCGCAGGGAACTCACTTATCAACCACGGAAATCTGTTTCAACAAACCAAGCCAGCTCTCTCTCGCAGATGATCGTACAATGCGGCCTCTGAACAACGAGTCTTCGCGAAAGATGAAGCAGTGATTGATTGGGTGCAGGCCGGCCCAGTTGCAGCCACTTCCTTCTTCGCCTCCTCCGTCGAGGCCGTGGAAGCACTGACTATCGTTTTAGCCGCTGGTATCGTTCGTGGATGGCGTTCGGCGCTCATTGGCGTCGCAGCTGCGCTCCTGCTTCTTGTGGCCATTGTTGCTGCATTCGGCAAGGCGATTGCCGAGGTGCCAATCCAGTACTTGCAAGTGGCGGTCGGAACGTTGCTCCTCCTATTTGGCATTCGCTGGCTGCGTAAGGCAATGTTGCGCTACGCCGGAACGATCGATCTGCGCGATGAGGCCGCCAATTTCATTCGAGAGAGGGGAGCGCTCGCCGCCGCCACGGGCGCGAGCCCCCGCTGGGATGCCGTCGCTTTTCTTGCCAGTTTCAAGGCCGTGCTGCTGGAGGGGATCGAGGTCGTAGTCATTGTGATCGGCCTCGGTGCAACGGGCAACCGGATGCTTCCCGCCTCTTTGGGAGCGGTTGCTGCGTGCCTGATAGTGGTGTTGGCGGGCGTGTTGCTGCGTAGTCCTCTTTCGCGCGTCCCGGAGAATACGCTCAAATTCGTAGTCGGCGTGATGGTATCCGCATTCGGACTGTTTTGGTTCGGTGAAGGCATTGGCGTCCACTGGCCTTACGGCGACTTCGCGATTGTCGGACTCATGGCGCTTCTGCTCGTGGCATCGGCAGTCGGCGTGACGATCGCACGTCGAATCGTCGCGCTAAAGCGAAGCGAGCCATGAACGCGATCACGAATGTACTCCGAGGCATTGCTGGCCTCTTTTTCGATGACGGGACCCTTGCCTTGGTGATCGTCGCCTTGCTCATCGCCACCGGATACGCGCGACATTCGCAGTGGATCAGCGATACGGTAGCAATGAGCATCCTTGTTGCCGGAACTATCGCCGCGCTGCTCGAGAATGTAATTCGTTTTGCCCACCGCGCCGGCCCCTCGTAATCCAACAGGAATCACTGCGATGGCAAATGGGACTACGATCAATTGGTTGGCTGATCCGGAAGAGCATGACTATCTGGCTGCGGGCTCGTACCTTTGTCTGATGTACGACGAGACTGCCGCGGCAAAGTATATCGAGCAGCTGCGAAAAATGCCCATCTCGAAATTCAAGGCGAAAGTCATTTTCCGAGCATCCGGTTTGTCTTTATTGGGTATCAGCAATTCGCATGTGGAACACGACCGAGAAAAAGTGCTCGCGGGTCAATCGTTGTCCCCGCTCCTGCTGGTGCGGGCTACAAACAATCAGAAGGTCATCATTGCCGATGGCTATCATCGAATGTGTGCGGTCTACTCATTCGACGAAGACGCACTGATTCCCTGCAAGATCGTCTGACGAAAGTGACCGCGAGGAGCCGGCTCGCCTCGCTCGGCGGCGTGGCTGCCAGCCGATGCGCTAAACGTACGATCCGGTTCGGTCAGACGGAGAAGACATCTTCTAGCCCTGCGACCGAGAGTTAGGATGCCTCGTAAGAGATGACGCCCGGCTGTCTGCTTTAGGACAGCGCGAAGGACCCGTTTGAGTCGACGTCAGTCATCGACGAACGCAATGCGATTCGGATTTGATCGGACGTGGTATGTCGGATCATTCGTACGAGCCAAGTTGCGACAACTGCATAGTGCTGAATCGAGCCGTGACGTATGCGAGCAAGTACGTGCGTAGTGATGGGCCCGGACGTCAAACCGGGTGTCAAACGCACTTATCCTATTGATTTTTAACAGAGTGCAGCGGCCTGCAAAGCCGTTCACGCCGGTTCGATTCCGACCCCCGCCTCCAACTAAATCATCGATTTAGGTTACCCCTCCGAGTGAGAGCGAGGCTCGAGGCTGGCCAAAAATTCTTCTGGATGCCCGTGAGTTCGGATTAGTGGGTGGCAAAATACCCGTAGAGCGGCCTCCTTGACAAATAAATCCACTACCGCCGTAATTTCATTTAAGAAACCGGGGATCCTGTTCTAACAAACGGGACCACCTCTGAAGGTAATCGTGTTGGCGGGACTCAACGATCGGCGCGCTGCTTCTGGGATGCCGTTGTGCAGGGATCGTTGTCTTGGTGCGCTGCGTTGGCGATTGCGCTTCCTGCGAGACTCAGGCCAAGCGTCAGCACGGCCGCGCCTGCGCGCGCCGCGACTTCAGGCGTGGCTGCCGGGTCCAGCGTGACTTTCATCGCCCGTATGCTTCCGGCGATGCGTATATTGCCGGCGATTGCCGAAAGACCCACGCCCATTCCCGGCTTCGGTTGTACGCGTCCGCGCAAGTCCACCGTTTCGTCACGCAGACTTATATAACCGGATGTAAGGAGGCGACTCACGTTGCTGCGCGCGCCAACGATCGCGTTGCCGGCGGCTCGTCCCTGCATGAAGGAAAGCCCGGCGCCCCCGCATTCGAAGGCGATAACGCCCGTCGAATCCTTCTTCGAAAATGCGACCATTATTGCCTCGGCGTCGCCCGCTTTTTGTGACGCATAAACGCCAGGGCCCATTTGTATGCTGACGGGCCCGGTCATTGACTTTGCAAGATCACGCATGGAATTTCCGGTTGCGTTGATCGATGCATTGATCGCCATCGCACCACCGGTGAACGGAATCTCGCGTCCGCGCTCCTTGAACCAGCGCTCGAGCAGCAGACCCGTGCCCTGGATCCGGGTGTGAACTTGCTTCTTGCGGCCGGCGAATTGCATCGTGCCCGTGACCGAACCTCCCAGGAGATTTGCGGTGAAACGGCTGATCCGCAGATCGTCGCCTTCAAATGTCATGTCCGCCTTTACATGCTGCAATTCGACGCCGTTTCGCAGGCTCAGACTCCCCAACCGCGCGTCGATCGTGCCGTGCATGCCCTGCAGCGCGACCAGCAACGGCCACGCGATCGGACGGTCGTAGAAGAGCTCGGTCGGAGGCAGCGGCGCGACCGGCGCGTCGCCCGTCTCGAGCAACAACTGCGCCCAATCGATGCGGTCGCTTCGCAATGACACTTCGACGATGGGCTGGGGTCCCGACCCCGAGATACGCGCGCTGCCTGTCACACGGTGTTTGCCGAGCGTCGCGTCGACATCGGTGATTTCGGTGAGGGCC
>Ga0075522_10001703_pt1 | contig 16604 bp, 20 predicted proteins | sample NGEPerA_FD_74796 | JGI IMG/M metagenome (GOLD analysis project Ga0075522, IMG submission 74796) | Arctic peat soil microbial communities from the Barrow Environmental Observatory site, Barrow, Alaska, USA - NGEE PermafrostL2-A | ecosystem: Environmental > Terrestrial > Soil > Wetlands > Peat ... | reverse complement strand
GCCGCACCCTCGGCCGCCGCGCCGTCGGCGGTCCGCGCGATCGACGTGATCGCGGCGACGGGGACGCAGAGCGCCTCGTTCCGGCTCGACGTCCCCGAGTACGTGCAGCACTTCGACACGGCGTCGTCGGCGCGCGCGGCCTACGATGCGAAGCTCGGCCTCGCGCTCAAGAGCGGCGACCCCGAGCGCATCGCCGCCGAGTACAACAACGTCGGGACGATCGACCACGCGCAGGGCGCCTACGACCGCGCGATCGAGGAGTTCACGGCGTCGATCAAGCTCGAGCCGCGCGATGCGATCCCGTTCTACAACCGCGGGAACGCACGCTGGAACAAGGGGGACTACGCGGCCGCGATCGCCGACTACGACGAAGCGATCCGGCTCAACCCGGCGTACGCGTACGCGTACACGAACCGCGGCGCCACGTACGACCAGATGGGCGACCAGGACCGTGCGATCGCCGACTACGATCAATCGCTGCGGCTCGACCCGACCAGCCCGATCGCGCACTACGACCGCGGCAACAGCCTCCAGACCAAGCGCGACTACCCGCGCGCGATCGCCGAGTACACCGAGGCGATCCGGCTCGACCCTGCGTACTCGTCGGCCTACTACAACCGCGGGCTGGCCTACAGCGACAGCGGCGACGAGGACCGCGCGATCGTCGACTACACCGAGGCGATCCGGCTCGTACCCGGGCACACCAACGCGTACAACAACCGCGGCGTCTCCTACGACAATAAGCACGACTACGCGCACGCCCTGGCCGACTTCGACCGGGTGATCGCCCTCGATCCCGCCAACGCGGTCGGCTACTACAACCGCGCCAACCGGCTGCGGCTGATGGGGGAGTACGACCGCTCGATCGCCGACTACGACACGGCGATCCGGCTCAAACCGAACTACGGCAACGCCTACAACAACCGCGGGCTGGCGTTCGAGATGAAACGCGACTACGACAAAGAGATCGCCGACGAGAGCGCCGCGATTCGCATCGATCCGAAGTCCGTCGCCGCCTACACCAATCGGGGTAACGCCTTCCGCTTCAAGGGCGAGTTCGCGCGCGCGATCGAGGACTTCGACCGGGCGCTCGCGCTGGATCCGGCTACAAAGCCCGCACTGCTGGGGCGCGGGATCGCTTACTGGCGCGCCGGCGACCGCGCCCGCGCGCTCGCTGATCTCGATGCGGCGATCCGGATCGACCCGGCGTACGCCGTCGCGTACGAGCAGCGCGGCTACGTGTACCAGACCGCGGGCGATTACGACCGCGCGATCGTCGAGTTCAGCGCCGCGATCCGCCTCGACCCCGCGAGCGCGCACTACCGTGGCGACCGCGGGATCGCGTACGGGTTCAAGAACGACCCCGATCGCGCGCTGGCCGACTACGACGAAGCGATCCGCCTCGATCCGAAGGCGGCCTTCGCGCTTGGAGGCCGCGGCTTCATCGAAGACGCGCGCGGCCAGCACGATCGCGCGATCGCGGACTACGAGCAGGCGCTGCGCGCGAATCCCACGCTGACGTACCTGCATGCCAGCCTCGGCGTCGACTACTTCGGCGCGGGCGATCGCGACCGGGCGGTGGCGAGCTTCTCCGCGTCGGCCGCCGCCGCTCCGCAGCAGTCGCTCCCGTACATATTGCGCGGCGTGGCGAATCTGTACGGCGGACCGATCGATCAGGCGCAGGCCGATTTCGCGAAGGCCGTCGCGCTCACGCCGAAGGACCCGTACGCATCGCTGCTGCTCGAAGCGGCCGATCGCCGCGCGCACGCGCCGAGCCGGCTATCCGCGGCGGCCGCGAACTTCGACATGACCGCCTGGCCGGCGCCCATCGTGCGGCTGTTCCTCGGGCAGGGTACGCCGGCCGCTGCGCTCGCCGCGGCGCGCGATCCCGATCCGGCGAAGGCGCGCGCGCACACGTGCGAGGCGAACTTCTACACCGCCGAGTACGCGCTGCTGACCGGCGCGCAGGCCGATGCGCTCCCGCGCTACCGTCTGGCGGCGCACGACTGTCCCGAGTACTTCCAGCGCGTCGCCGCCGGCGCCGCGCTGCGGTCGCTCGGGGCGGCGCCGTGACGGGCGCGCGCGGCTAGGTTAGAACAGGATCGGGATCGACTGCACGGTGATGCCGCGCGTGCGCGCGGCGTCGATGAAGTCGGCCGTGTAGTCGGTGCGGCCCGGGATCTCCCCGTCCCACACCGCGAGCGCGACGACGCCTTTCGGGTCGTTGCCGGCGAGCGCCAGCGCCTCGTCGAGGATCGCTTCGTTCGTCTTCTCGTAGGCGTGCGGATCGTGCGCGTCCAGGCCGAGGATTCGCACGGCGCCGCGCGCGCTGGCCGCACCGACGAGCCGGTCGAACGAGGCGCCCCACGCCTCGCCGCGGTCGACGACCGAGCTGCGCCGGAACTCGGCGGTCTCGAACGGCAGCACGATGTGTGCTTCCACGCCCTCGCGCTGCGCCGCTTCGAGCGCGAGCAGATCGGCGCCGCACGCCGCCGCGCAGACGAGCGAGGTCGCGTTGCACGCGGTCAGCATCGTCGCGATGCGGCGTGCGACGACGTCTTCTTTTGTTTCGGGGAAGCGGAGCGGGTCCGCGTCGGCCGCGTCGATCCGGCGGCCGGCCAGGCTAGCGACCACGCGTCGTCCCGACCGGGAACGCGCCGAACTGCGAGAGGTCGATCTTGCGCGCGTACGCGGTGCCGACCGCCGCGAGCTCGGCGAGATGGTCGGGGGAATCCATCTCCTGCACGTGCGCCGAACTGACCTCGGGCAACCCCAACTCGGCCAGACCTTCGGGCCCGACGTTCGGGTTGTAGCGCATGTAGGTGAACTTCTTCGGACCGAACGGTCCGCCGCCGCTGGTCGCGTAGCTTTCGTCGCTGTCGATGAAATCGCCGATCTCGGTGTCGATCGGTTCGCCGTGCCGGCACCGACCGAAGATGCGGCACAGCACGTCCTGCTCGCTCTGCGCCGCGTCGAGCAGCGCCAGCGGCACGGTGCGCGCGTTGTAGAGCAGGTTCATCTGTGAGGCTCGCAGGCTCGGCGTCGCGCCGCTGATCGCGCCGGTCCCGATCGAGATCAGGAGCATCTTGTCTTCGCCGGTCGCCCAGCCCAGCCGGTATTGCGGCAGCGTCGCCATCAGGAACAGCAGAAACGCCGGGTTGTTGTAGACGCTGACCGCACCGTCGACGAACACGAAACGCTCGCCGCCGACGGTGACGTCTTCGGGCGGAAAGAACGTCGGCGCGGCGGTGCTCGCGCGCACGAGCTTCCACAGCGGCAGGTCGAGGTTGCAGCCGGGCTGCAAGCGGTCGTTGTACATCGCCGCCGGATTGTTCGAGATCGGCCACGGCGAGTTCGTGGTGGCGTTCTTCATGATCACGAGCAGCAGCGTGCGCAGCGCGTCGTCGCCGAGCTTGAGCAGATCCCCATGCTCGTCGCGCAGCAGCTCCTGCAGACGCGTCGTCAAGTTGGTGCCGACGTTGCGGTAGTAGAACTGCTTGAAGAACGATGCGCGCCGGAACATCGCCTTCGCGCCCTCGAGGTAGAAGTTTCGGACCTGGTCGACCGTGTATCCCAGCGAAAGGCACGTCGCGATGATCGCGCCGGTGCTCGTGCCGGCGATGTAGTCGAAGTAGTCGGCCAGCACGAAGTCGGGACCCGCGTCGAGCTTCTCGCGCAGCACGCTCTCGAGGCGGGCGGCGACTTCGAGTGATATCAGGCCGCGGATCCCGCCGCCGTCGAAGGCGAGAAGCCGCTTCGCGCCGTCGGGTGCGAGCCGGTCTCGAAAGCTCGGTTTCACAGCCACAGTACGGCCCGGCTTTCGTAGCGGCGGATTAGACCTCCCCCGGACGAGACGAATCGCCCGCGGGCAACGCCGGCAGATGCGGCCGAAGCGCGGTGAGAAACGCGCGGATCACCGCTTCGGAGTGCGGCTGCGGGATCAGGAGCGCGAGCTGTTCGTCGCTCTGCAGCGCCTTGTCGACGGCCTCCGCATAGTCTTCCGGCGTCGCGTTCATCGCGCGCCTGCGAACGACCATCTCGAGGACGCGGTCGATACCCTCGACCGGGTCCTGGTCGAACTGAATCGGATAGACCAGGCCGCGGATGAGGGGCTGCCAGCGCATGTCGGGCATCACGCTCACGTACCGTCGCGAATCGTGGGCTCCTGCCCAGCCGATAGGGTATGAGGCGTGCCCGCGCATAACAGCCGTCCATGGCGCAGTATTGCACGGTCGCGGTTACGGACACGCTGATGGCCTGGCAGAACGACCTGGAAATGCACGTCCAGTCCGGCGATCATCACAGCACGTTCTACTTTCGCCTTCCCGATGCGTGGGCGGCGCTCGCGGGCGACGAGTTGCAGCGCAAGATCTTCGCCGTCGCGCAGAAGATGTACGTCGACTTGAACGAGGGCTTCCGCGCCGCCGAACCGGACGACATCAGCTACATGATGGTGAAAGGCACGCTCGCACAACGACTCGACGACGCTGCCGCCGCCGCGAAGCCATGGCTGACGGCGCCGAACCCCGCCGTCTGGGAGCAGACCCGTGCGTCGTGGTCAGCGACGACGGCTCCTACGCCAAGGTCGCGCGTGATGGGTTCTGACCCGGTCCACACGCCGTGATCATCATCCGGCGGGGACGGAAGCCGTCGAAGGGCTTGATGATCTTCGCGCTGATCGTCGCGGCCATCGCAGCGGTGGCGATGATCTGGGCCGGCGTCTTCCTCCTCGTGCAGCGCCAAACCGGCCCGCGCGCGATGGCGACGGTCGACGATTGCGTCACGACGGGCTCAGGCAAATACCAGAGCACGCACTGCACCGGCTCCTGGATCGTCGGCGGCTCGCTGCTCGAGGGCGGACACGTGATCGTCGGCACGATCAACGACGCCGACCAGAGCCAGGTCGGCAAGACGATCGAAGTCACCCTACGCGGCGACGAAGCCTACACCCGCGACCTCCTCCTTCCGCTCATGCTCCTCGGCTTCGGCCTCGTCCCACCGGTCGGTTTGTTGTTGTGGTTACGCGTGGCGCTGCACGCGCGGCGCGCGAGCAACGTCGGTTAATCCCAATTCTTCAATGGAGGAGTCGACCGTGACGCAGATTGGGACGTACAGTGCGGCTAACTCGAGATCCGCAGCAGCATGGCTCTTCGCGTATAGTCCCGACAGGGCGCCGGGGTTCGAGTCAAAAGTGAAATCCGGGTTGCTTCCAACTTCGGATTGGTGGGGTTGGACCCGAGTTAAGCACGACGTCTCGACTGGCGATCGGGTATTTATTTATCGCTTTGGCAAGCAGGCAGCTATCGTAGCGACCGCACGTGCGAAGGAGGCGCCGCGTCCCGCGCAAAGTCATGAACACCTTAGCGATAAGACATTCGAATTCGTTGTCGACGTCCTCTATGATGAGTTGCAGCCTTCCCCGCTCGCGAAAGACGACTTCCCCGAAGCGGTACGAAGTTTGACGATCATTCGAGGAAAGGGCGGCAGCGGGCCGGCAATGGGAACAAACTTCCAACTCAGCCTGGGCCAGAGCTCGAAACTCGAACGCGCTCTCGTCCTAAACGATGAGGAGTTTGACCATGACTTCGACCAGGTCGCAGGTGAGCTACCGCCTCAGCGCCGCACGGCATTGCGCATGGAGTATCGCCGTGATCGTGCGAAAGCACGGGAGGTTCAAGAGCGTCAAGGCTACCGCTGTCTCCACTGCGACACAATGACGTCCTGGAAGACCCGGGACGGACATCCGTATCTTGAAGCGCATCACGTTTCGTGGCTTTCACATGGTGGCCTTGATGTCGTTCGTAATCTCGTCGGCCTTTGTGCTGGGTGCCATCGACGCGCCCACTACGCTGAGGACCAAGAAGCGTTTACTGCCAGCCTCCACGACAAACTCGCAACGTAAGGTCGGTCGCGGTGCTTCGTCCAAGGAGTATCTGGTGCGATCACGGCGACATTCCGCGAGCGCGCGGAAATACGCGGTCGAACGCGCCTGTCAGCCGGATCGCACGTCCAGAAAAAGCCCGCGCTCCCAAACGGGAGGCGGGCTATTGGTCGTGGTTGAGGTGAGGAGACTCGAACTCCTGACCCCTTACATGCGAACTAGGCGCAGCGAGAAACCGGCTCCGACGAAGAAACCGCGTCATAAGCGGAAATCGCAGTAACCATGGGGGTTTCCGGTCGCGAGGCGCTGTTCGCCAATGTTCGCCTCTGGCCGCCCTTGTCCGCACAAATGGCCCCGAAATGGCCCCACGGAAGGATTCAAGCCCGAAGAAGTAACCTTAGGCTGAACCCGCTGTGGTGCTTTGCCCGGTTTGAAACTGCCTGACCGGATTGTCGGGTCGCTGACCGATTTGCACGCAAGCTGATACGGCTGAAGTTGAGCCCCTCGCAGACAAGGCGCGGTCACGCTTACCGCCCGGGAAGACCGTGCGTCCTGTAGCGTAGGATCTATGTGGGAGGCAGCTTAATCCGCGAATCGGTTTTGGAACCGTCGTACGTCCACCCGAGGGCCTTCTCAATCCCTAAACGATATGAAGTCTTGACCTGCGGCGGCGCCCGCCGAATGTACTCCTCGGCAGCGGCGCGTCCTGCCGCTGGAAGCATGCGGAGGTAATCCAGAGTTTCAGCCTCGGAGGGCATGCGCCCGAACCGGTCTTCGAAGCGGGGCCTCAGTGCCGTCCACACTACGAAATCAATCCCCTTATTCTTAGCCCATCGATCGACGACCGCATAATGGTGAACCGACTTTCCGTCGGTCGGCCACACCGCGATTGACCCTACGATATTGCGCTCGACACATTCGCGCGCCGCTAAATTCATACGAGCGTGCTCCACGTCGCGGCAGCACATTTCGGCCCATAGGATGTGAAGCGGCGTGGCTTCGCCGTTGCCCGGAACAAGGACCAGGGTGAGTCGACCGTCACGCGAGACGCGGCCAAACTCGACAGGTAGCTCGGGTCCATCAGTGTGCCATGGCGTAGCGGTTTCTAAGAGATGGAGTGCGCGGGGATCCCAGATGAGCGAGCCCCACCCCAAGCATGCAATTCTCATCTCAGCATCGGCTATGTGTCGAAGCGCGAGAGCTCGTTTGGATCCGCGAGGAGCGCAGCGAGCTGGTCGCGTTCGGCGTTGACGACGACGGGTACTGACCGCGAGGCCAAAGCGACGGCGAGTTGCGCCTGCAGCGGTTCACGCACCACGGGGAACACCGCCATCAAGGGCGCGTTACGCGTCAGCATTTGAGCGGTCTCGTCCGCGACGATCTTGCGAGCCTCGGGGACCGTCATCGCGCCGAACGGCTGCGCGCCTCCGTGCGCGGCCTTCTGAGCCTTCGTCTCGAGTGGCCCGGTTTCCACGAGGATCACCGACCCGAGGTCTCCGGCGGCGTCCACCGCAACGATCATGCGCTCGGCCGAGGAGTGTTCCCGCAGGAATCCCGAGATTGCGATTGCGTTCGGAAGATACGTGATCAGCGGCGTCGGCGCGCCCTCCAGGTGCTGCCGGATCGCGTCTGCAGCGGTCTGCACATCGTGGACGATGTTCTCGACCGGATCCCACTCTTCGACCCACTGCGGCGGATAAGCACCTTCAGCGCGGCGAGACCAACCGGTCCCGTAGTACGCGTGCTCTGCGTCGGTGCGCAGCCGTGCGATGGGGCGCGCCTGAAGGCCCCCGCGGACCTGGGATTGCCGGCGCACTGGCGCCGGAATGAGGACGTCGTAGCCATCGGCCGCGGCCCGAACGAGGTACGGCCGCTTCAGCTGCTCGACGATCATCGAGGACGTCATGAGACGCGACCCTTCCCCGCGAGCGAGACGACACCCCGCGGTGGCAACGGGAAGGCAGCGGGCAGAAAGGTCCAGTTCTCAAGTAGCTTTGTTCTGCAAAGTATAAGCGCTCAACATGGTTGTCGTGACGATGGGGACTTATTAGCCGCCGACGTTCATAGGCGCACGGACCGAGCGAATCGGAATCTTTGAGCGATCGCGGCACTTGTATTGATGCGCCGGATCACCGCAGCCCGATGGAGGCAGAGCGCCTCTAGCGCTCGTTATGGCCACATCGCGATTCGCGGCGGGTCAGTCCAGGCTCTGAGGGCTGAGCGCGCTTATCGTTCGCTTTGACGGAAATAGTAGGCGGCGCTGATTGCGAGGATCGGCACAACTGTCGCGAGCGCCAAACCGAAGACGTCGAGGATGGGCCTGACGCCGACGTGCACGCACTCCGCGACTATGACCAGCACCGGAGCGCCCAGGGTCACGCACAGGGCCGCGACGACGATGAAGAGACGTTCGCGCACGCATTGGCATGCGCATGCTCCGCCTGGATCGGGTGGTGGCGTTCGTGGCAACACGGGACCGACGTAACGCGTGTCCCGATTAGACGCCCTGGGCGGTGTGCGCAACCCCATGAGCTCCAATTGCTCAAAGATGGCCCGCTCGTGTTTCTTACTCGCCATGGGTCCCTCGTAGATATACGATCACCAAGGCTGGAGCGCAATTGGTTGTCATCCGACGCCGGCGGCGACGAATTCGGCCCAAAACAAAAAAGCCGCATTTCGTACGAACGCGGCTTACCGCGCACCAGCCTCGGGGGCAAGTGCGTGCGACTCCAAGCACAAGGGCCGCTAAGTTAGCGGCCCGCTCAGGTGATCTTCGTGCAGTGGATCTCCTCGAACGCCGCCCCAGCGGCTAATTTCGTATTACGAAATCGAGATAGACCCCTACGCCCGTTGTACCAGAAGGCCCCCCCTCGGTCAAGATCCGTCGTCGGGCGGCCACATCGTTCCGGCTCGTTGCCCACGCCTCGATTCGGGCTTCGATCCGCGCCCCGGTGTCCTAAAACCATGCCCCGCCCACTGAAGAAGGCGCTGACCCCAGCACAGGTCGCCGGACCTAGGCCGCCGGGTAGCCCTCCTTCAGGCTGAGCGGTGGGCAGAGAAACCGCCCCTCGGTAGCCGTGCTGCTTATGCAAGTAAGCCCACCGTCCGGCCGTCCTGTTTCGTCCGTTCAGTCGTCGCGCTTAGAGCCGTCGCTGCGGGCAAGGATCCGCTTGAGCTGTTCTTGTTGCCAGCGCCGAATTGATTCCGGCGCGAGACGAGCCGCGATCGGACGACCGCCTTCCGCTGACGAGAACAGGCACGCGAGAATTTGCAGGATCACGATAGCGTCCTCGTCGTCGCGATTGTGGCGCTCTACGAGGTCGGTAAAGCCGTCGGCGATTATCTGGGGACCAAGACCAAGCTGCTTAAGCGCGAGCCTAATCCGCGGTTCCATTCGGAACGTTGTTACTTTCTTGACCTCGACGCCATCACGGTGGCGACCAGCGCCAGGCTGTCGCGCCATGACTTGCTCATTGAGGGCGAGGCTGATGGCAGCGCTCATCGCCTCGACGGCGTCCTTAGCAGGACTGTCAGTGGCGACGTCGAGTCGATCACGCGCGGCATCTTGCAGGTTGTGCTTAAAGGCTGAAAGCACGTCTTCAACGGTCGCAATTTCGCCCCGATTAAAGGCCGAGTCGATTTCCTGGTTGATGACGTTCGTCGCAGCCGCCTCTATATAGTCGCTGTGGCTCACCGTGCGGGAGTCAAGTTGATAGATCCTCGCGGCGGGCGCCAAGTCATAGTCATCGTTTGATAGCGGCCCCAGCGTTCCAAACTCACCCTGACGTGGATCATCCTGCGAAAGGTCGACTTCGACGAAGTGCTTTTCTTCGGATCTCCGATCGCTCATAGAGATGTGAGCTTCTGGGGCTGAGGGCTCGATAACTGTCGGCGGGCTGAATCTGGCCCGAGCGCTAACGGCGACTTCAAGTTGCCACCCAAGGTGAAGGCTGGACGGGGCTCATCAGGATCCCGGGCGCCTGCCAGGATGGCTGCATAGTTGCCCTCGCGAACCGTAGCTCTGACTCAACTTCCAGGCGGGGGCGTACGCGCTTCCTGGGTCGCGCGGTCTAGCGCTTCAGATGCGCCGCGATCCACGCGACGATGTCGCCGCCGCGCGTCACGATCGCCGTCACAATGGAACTGATAACGGCTGAGACGCCTCCCACGAAGATCTTGCCCTTAAGGTCGTCGCCTTTTGCTTTACGGCGCTCCGAGCGTTCCGTTTCAAGCGACGACGCAAAGTGTTGGACCTCGGCTCGCGCTCTCGCGGCCGTTGTCCGTACAGATTTTTGTTACGAAATACCTTGATGGCGCTCTCGCGCTCGCGGATTTAATCGAACAATCCTGTGATGCGCAAGGCTTGTCCCCAGTGAAGGACCTTGAGGCGAAGGAGCACGGTTACTACGCAATCCACATTGCTGTAAGGGATCGGGCATCGATGTCGACTACGTGATTCCGCGCACGCGTTCGGTCGCGGATGATGACTGAGCGACTATGCCCCGGTTGCGGCGTAAGTCACGCAACACACGCCGCGCCGACGATTCTGTACTGACCCCTGGATTCAGGACCTTTTCGAGGTTGTTCTACGGGCAAGCGAACGTGCTGGCGGGAAGCGCCGCGCAATTTGACTAAAACGGAAAAAGCCGATACAGACCAGACTGCCGACAGCGCGCCATACTTGAATGTCACCGCATTACCAGCCGATATTGTGCTCGTTGACGATCGAGAATCTCGTCGTATGTCACAATGCGCACGCCTACTCTTTCTTGCTCGGCTTTGACGTCTTCCACGTCCAGGTCTTTCGGACGGCGACCAATCAAGACTGCGAGCCGTGGTCGACGAATCGTACGGCCTAAGATCCGCTCGATGTGCCTAGAATGCGCGGGATCGCTAAGATAATCGCGATACTTTCGCAGTTGGTCAATCGCCCTGTGGACCTCCCCCGACAGGCGCCGCCGTCCCTCATACTCCTTGCCAAGCAGCCTCTGTTTTGGACCCTTGAGCTCTAATATATGCCAATCCGAGTCTCTAATTCGCCGCTCCGCCAGGATCGGAGCTAGAATGAAATCGGGAATGTAGGGGCCACGATATTCGCGAGGCAATCGGAGCTGCGGGATCGCCTGTCCCCAGAAAAGCATTGTTAGAAAATGCGGATGTTCCTCGAGAAACCTTTGTATATCGAGCTCTTTGACCTCATCTCTGTTAATTAATTCCTCGAACTGGTCCACCTCATACTGCACCCCGAAGGCATCGCGCGCGACTGTGTACCAATGGCTGGCGCGACGTTGGGCGGCAAGTCCGTAGTACAAAGGACCATCACTGTTACGTCGCGAGACGAGCGCCGTGCGTACGCGAAATCGGCCGTGGTCTTCGATAATCAGCAGTCCTGCATTGTCGAATTGATCAAGTAGTCGGCGCTGGTATGCCGCAACAGCAGCTATAAGCGTAGCTGCAATCTCGTCGAAAATAGGTACGATGGGTGTCGAGACGATATTATTTGCGAGCATCTGGTCATCATAGCCGTCTCGCTCCGGCTTGGGCGCGGGACGCATCAGCCGCACTAGGGGAGTCTCATTCCACCGTCGACCGTCAGCCATGACGCACCACGATGGCAGCTTGCGAATAGCATCCCCTGCTTCCGCTGCGTGCGCCCTAAAGTCTGCGACTATATACCGATCGTCACGTACGTGCGTCTGCGTAACCGGATCCAGAACGATGACATCGAACAATGCCGATGTATCCAAATTTGTCCTCAGCCGGTCAGCTACGTGAGCCAGGTCAATGACGTCGACGAAGCACCCGCATTCTCGCAGCGTCTGCGCGAGGCGTTTGCTATCGTCGAGGTCCTCCGTGGCAAAGAGGATTTTCAGGGCTCGGCTCCCTTGGCCGCTATGCAACTGCAGTCTAGTAACCATATTAACCCGGGATTCCCCATATGACCATCCTATTTCGAGTCGAAGCCGGATGATTCCAGCAGTTTTCGGCGGCCTCGGCAAGCCGGGCCGTCGGTTCGGCACGAGGTGAGGCGCGCATCGGCCTGCTGGGCAGCAAAAAGCCTTGCTGCATGGTCATAAGGACGCACCTCGCGCGCCGTTTTTCCGGCGCGCACAGTCGCCGGTGTGCTCATGTTGCCGTTGCCATCGGGGGCGATCGCAAGGCGGCAATTCTCTGCATGATTGCCGCGAATTGACCTCTCTCCGTCGTCGACGACGAGTTCATGACGAACGCCAAGATCGCCGCGAAGTTCGCGGTCAGTGTTGACCTCGTGACCAAGGCGCAAGACGACGGCGAGCTCGCGTATTGCGTGTTCGGCAATCGCGCCGGCCGTCACCCGCGCCGGTCGTCGCCGCAGCGCGCCGTTCTTACTTGGGCCGCAAGCCGGTTGGTGCAGCGATGCAAGACCGGGCGCTGGAAGTGGTAGAGGCTACCTCGAGTTCAACTGTCGATCCACCGCTTCGAGCGGCCTTTTTGCGCCGCTGATAGATGGCATTACACGGATGCCTGTCTGGAGGTCGTCACGCGCGGACTCCAAATCTTGCATCATGATTCGGGCGAATGCGCGAATGCGGTACGCCTCTCCGTTCGCCGGGTCGAGGTTTGTGACGATGTGCGTTGCGATGCTTGCTGCGTCGGCGTAGTTTTCGGTATACCAGGCTGACATTGCATGAAATGTAGCGGCGGCGCCCGCGGCGGCAAAGAGTTCGCCGTGTCCACTATCAGCGATTGACTGATAGATCCGCTGTGCGGCATCTGCTTGGCCTTGCGTTAATTGCTTGTCTGGGAATCCCAATCGCAACGGACCACCGCAAAGCAGTTGTATAACCCGTCCCTTGATGAGTTCTCCCCCTGGGCCATTTCGATCGGTTTCGGTTGTGTTTGATTCGACTATCTGAGAAGAGTCCAGTTGCTCTAGCAGGGCGGCTGTGAAGCCTTGGTTCCAACGCCGCACTTGTTCCGGGTTTTTCCCCGCGAGCCACTTCGCGAGAGTGGGCCGATCGAGACCGATGGTACCTCCAAAGAGTCGTTTGAACATCGGGCATTTATCCTTTTGCTGAAGTGGCGTGGCCCGCGATGGCGACGCCCGCGAGTCGCAGGGCGAAGATGATTGCGCTGATAAGCAGCAGTTGGCCGAGTATCCACCAATGCGCGGTCAGCGTGCTGGCCGCAAACGCGCCGAGTACGGCGCCAACACCGAGGAAGAGATTCAGGAAGTACACGGTTCCGAGGCCCCAGATTTGCCCGACAATTAGGATGGACCACACCCAGAGCAGCGGCGCGATTGCAAACGAAGCGCCTATAAGGACGGTGCCCGCCGTTTGCCGCGCGGTTGGAACAACGGCGATGATTAAGAAGACGAGGGCCACGAGGAAGGCCGCGAAGGCGAGCCACTCGGTGATGCGGTACGCCTGAAGCGGGAAGACCACGTAGACGAGGTACGGCCCAGCGAGGATAAGGATGAGCATCCCGAGGCCTATGGCCGTTGACGTGACTGACGAGAACGCTTGAGCGACACGTGTCATCACCAACCGTCCTAGTCTAAAAACCATAAAGGTGGGTGCCAGCCTTGAACTGCAAGACTGCACAGTAGTGTGATGCCTCTTTGACGAGTTTCGGATATGCACGAATCCGCTGACAGGAAACCATGAGTAAGTTCCTCGGGATTTTCGTCGGAAGAAAGTCTCGTGTTTCCTGACGCACGTTTTGGAGGCATTGAGCTGAATCAATTGCGAGAACCGTAGTCATCTCCGGAGTACGCAATTGAGGGTTCGAGCTCATAGCGTTCGCCTGCTCAATCATCGTTTGGCAATTCGGACTCCTCGATGCGGCCGTGGTGTTGAAGGCTTCGAGGTTTGCGTAGTACTGACTCTCGGTATCCGCGAGGGCAGCGACGCGCGCTGACGCAGTGAATGTCGCGGTCGCAAATGCAATGAGAGCGTAGGATACGAAAACACGTCGAAAGCTCATGGCAACCTCCAACTCCGCCCGCGAACCGCTTTCGAGGCGTGCAGCCGCACCACCCGGCGGCGAGGCCTTTCGCGCGCGGTACCGCTACCGCGTACTCATCGAAGCGGAGATTTCGGCGCTCAAGCGGAGGTTCTCTGAGAACATCCGCTCGCGGGAGCCCATCGCACGGGTCAACGAGATTCTCTTCAAAGTCCTGTGCCATAACATTTGCTGCATCATTCATGCCGCTACTGAGCACGGACTTGACCTGTCGGTAATGCTCCGCGCTGATCCCTTGGAGGTGTTCAAGGTCTAGTCTGACCACGCCGGCGCCCTTGCCCGGATTGTCTGCTCCGTGCCCGAAAACGGGTACGGAGCGGGTCAATTCGGGCAAAGCCCCGCTGTGCCAGGCACCTGGCACCCTTCGCTGCTATGCCGGAGCGGTAACACGAATCCGTGCCACGGGTGGAACGAACGCTGAAGGATGGGATACCACATGACAGACAGAGAGATCAAGGTCTACGAAAACGTCTTGGTGCGAGCCACGTTGCAGGACGGATCGCAAGTGATCGGCCGACTCGACGTAACGCCCGAGGAAGGGCTCTACCACATCATGCCCGACCCGTCGCGCCCGAACACCATCGAGGGCGGATTCCTCGAAGACATCTACACCGCCGACTTCGTCAAGATCGAGCGCGCGTAAATGAGCGACCGCGACAAGGCGGCCGTTCACTTCAACCTCGACCGGCATGACGGTTCGCGCCCGGACGAGCATCCGAGTTTTCAGTTTTACGTCAACAGTCTCGGTGACGTCCCAATGGTCGGCGACTACGTTGGGATGCCAACGTGGAGCAAAGAGTTTAACGGCTTCAGCCGCAGGCTCGTCCGCGTAACGGCAAGACGTGTGACGTTGTCCGAACCGGAACACGGAGAGGATAGGTACGATCCAGCGAAAGCGGTCGGTATGTACGTTACGCTCATGGTCGAACTCGCGGCCGACGCTCCCGACTTTAGACCGTGAAGTCTAGCGGACTGACTTGACGCCCTCGGCGCTTCGGTTGACGAGGCTGGCTCGGCGCTGGAAGCGCAATGGCTACGCGTCAATGGGTTAAGGAGTAGACGCTACCAAACGACCTCCGCATTTTGCCATTCCGAAAGTGAAACGACGAATGAATAATCCGAAGCCTGGTACCAAGCGAAACGGACGCCTTTTCCTGGTTTTCAAGAGCGGCCGAGCCGCTGTCTATATGCAAGACCATGACCAACTTCTAGAAGCGTTGGAGCGCATTGCTCGCGACGAGAACAGTATCACGCATATCGGCGCTACGCGCGAGACAGGTGACAGAGAGACGCTGTACTCAGTCTTTGTGCGAGGCAGCGAGGTTTCGCACGCGTTGTTGCTTCCGCTTCCGCATGACAGCACGCCGGAGACGGATGATTTTGCCCCGCTGGGATTCCACGACGGGGCACACCGCGATTTTTCACCGCCCGGCGACGTCGAAAGCGATGCCGCGCCGGAAGGGAGCGCACCGTGACCTATCGCGAGTTGAGGGCTGCTCTCGACGGCCTTTCAAACGAACAGTCCGACGTCATCGACTCGGTTTGGCAAAATGGCCCACAAATGGCCCCGAAATGGGTGCCCAACGTCGTGCCCATCACCAAGCATGCAAAGAAAAAGCCCGCCGTAGCGGGCTCGGTCGTGGTGGAGGTGAGGAGACTCGAACTCCTGACCCCTTACATGCGAAGCAAGTGCTCTACCAGCTGAGCTACACCCCCCACGGGCCCGTCCGGGATTCTAGCAGGTCGGGCGCCGCCCTGCAAAGGGAGAGATCGCTGCGGCGACGAGAGAGACCGCGATGCCCTCTCCTCGCTCGGCGGTCGTGGCCCTCGGGTTGCTTCTGCTGGTTGCATGCTCGCATGCATCCTCCGAGCGTCCCGCCGGCCCGCTGCGCATCGTCGCCTCGACCTCGACGCTCGCCTCGCTCGCGCGCGGCGCTGCGGGCAGCGGGCCGTCGATCAGCTCGCTCGTCCCGATCGGGGTCTCACCCGAGGACTTCCAGCCCTCGCCGGACACGATAGCGACCCTACGCGACGCGGACGTGCTGGTCGAGAACGGCGCGCAGATGGAAGCGTGGCTCGAGCCGACGATCCGCAACGCCGGCAACCCGCGGCTGCGCGTCGTCGTCTGCACCGACGGGCTCCCGGTCGTCGAGGGCAACCCGCACCTCTGGATGGACCCCGAGTTCGCACGCCGCTACGTCGCAAAGATCCGCGACGCGCTCCTCACCGTCGACGTCGCGCATGCCGACGCGTATCGCAAGGCCGCCGCAGACTACGACCGCGCGCTGGTCGCGCTGACCGGGCGCACGCGCACGAAGATCGCGACGATCCCGCCGCCGCGCCGCACGATGATCGTCTTCCACAACGCCTTCGACTACTACGCGCGGCGCTTCGGGCTGCGCATCGTCGGCGCGATCGAGCCGTCGGCGGGCGCCGAACCGAACCCCGCGCACCTGGCCGAGCTGATCCGGCTGGCGCGCAGCGAGCACGTACCGGCGGTGTTCGCCGAGCACGAGTACAGCGACAAGCTCGCGCGCACGCTTGCCGCCAGCGCCGGCGGGCTGAAGGTCGCGTTCCTGTACGATGATTCGCTCGGCACCGGTGCCGGCGTCGACACCTACGTCGGGATGATCGACACCGACACCGACGCGATCGTGAGCGCGCTGCGATGACCGTCGCGGCGTCGTCGGTCACGCCGGCGGTCGAAGTGCACGGA
>Ga0075522_10001702_pt1 | contig 16609 bp, 15 predicted proteins | sample NGEPerA_FD_74796 | JGI IMG/M metagenome (GOLD analysis project Ga0075522, IMG submission 74796) | Arctic peat soil microbial communities from the Barrow Environmental Observatory site, Barrow, Alaska, USA - NGEE PermafrostL2-A | ecosystem: Environmental > Terrestrial > Soil > Wetlands > Peat ... | reverse complement strand
AAAAGACGTGTGGTCCTGGCACCCCGACGCTGGTGTCAAGTCTGCGTGAAGAAAGCGCAGGCGATGGTGGCCAAAAAGCCCGGCGCACCAGGGAGAGCGCGCAGTAGCCGTTAAAACCATCGTGCGGGGAATGCCGGGTGAAACCGGTGTACTCGTGGTGACTATACTTGCATGCTTTTTCAAACTGCATGCGAGGCTGCGGGCGCATCGAGCGCCCGGTATTCCCCGCGCCCTCTGTTCGCAGAGGGTGGGAAATAAATGGATACCTCGCGCAAAAAATGCAGGCGGCGAGATCGCGAAATCATGTCCAGTCGTCATTGCCTGCGACAAACGCGAAGCGTTTGCGCAAGGGAGCAAAGCGACGAAGCAATCCATACTTGCTTTGCCGCGCGATGGATTGCTTCGCTTCGCTCGCAATGACGGCTATTTTGCCTCCGGTTGAATCGGCAGGCGCAACCGTGCCAGGCTGCTCCTCACTACCATCGAGCCCCAATCCCCATGACCGTACCCTCCGTCACTCCCTCGCAAGTCCGCCGCGCGCTGTTGCTGCGCGAGGAAATCGCGCTGCTCGATATCAGGCGCGAGGCCGCCTTTGCCACCGGCCATCCGCTCTTTGCCGCCAACATGGCGGTGGACCGGATTGCGCTTGAGGCCGAAACGCGGCTGCCGCGCAAGGATGTGCCGATCGTGGTCTATGATTCCGGCGAAGGCCTCGTCTCGCAGGCCGCGGACCACTTCAAGGCCTTGGGTTACGCCAACGTCCGTGCGATCGACGGCGGCCTGCAGGCCTGGAAGGACGCGGACTACGAACTGTTCCAGGACGTCAATTCCTATGCGAAGGCCTTTGGCGAACTGGTCGAGCACCGCCGGCACACGCCTTCGCTGCCGGCCAATGAAGTCGGGAAGTTGATTGCGAACAACGCCAATGTCGCCGTGCTCGATGTGCGACGCTTCGACGAATATGCCACCATGAACATTCCGGGCTCGGTCAGCGTGCCCGGCGCGGAACTGGTTTTGCGCGCGGGCCGCCTCGCGCCGGATCCCGCAACCACCATCATCGTCAATTGCGCCGGCCGTACCCGCTCCATCATCGGCGCGCAGTCGCTGATCAACGCCGGCATCGCCAACAAGGTCGTGGCGCTGCGCAACGGCACCATGGGCTGGACGCTGGAAGGACAAAACCTCGAACATGGCGCCGGCCGGCGCGGCGGCATCGGTCCGTTCGAGGGCGCGCAAGCCAATGCGCGCGAGGTCGCCTATCGCGCCGGGGTCAAACATCTCAGCCCGGAGGACGCCGCCGCGCTTGGCGCCGGGACGCAGCGCACGCTCTATCGCTTCGATGTGCGCGACACCGAGGAATATGCGGCCGGCCATCTCGGGGGATTTCGTCATTACCCCGGCGGACAACTGGTGCAGGAAATCGACATGGCGGCGCCGGTGCGCGGCGCACGCATCCTGCTGACCGACGACAAGAGCATCCGCGCCGACATGACCGCCTCCTGGCTCGCGCAAATGGGTTGGGAGACTTACGTGCAGGAAGGCGGCTATGACGGCGAACTCGAAGCCGGGCCTGCGCTCGTCATCCCAAAGCCCGATCCGTCACACCGCTATCGCCGTCCCTATGAGGGCGCCCATGGCAATATGGCTGCGATGCAGGCCTATCTGGATTGGGAGTATGGCCTCGTCGACCAGCTCCGCCGCGACGCCACGCATGGATTTTATGTGATTTGATTCATCCAGCCCAAACCTTAGTCCTCACCGTCAACGAAGCGGCTCAGCCTCCCGGTGCCGTGGTTCTCGCCGATCGACATCGCGCAGATGCGCGAGATGTGGGTGTAGGGCAGGCCGGTCTCGCCGGCCCATGCGTTGAACTGCGCCTGCACCTTGGCGAGGTCGCGCTTGGAGGTGACCGTCTCCGCGATGTCGAGGCCGGCGTCACGCAAGCAGGCGACCATGTCCTTCGAGGTGACAAAACCGTCCCAGCCGAGGAAGCGCAGCAGCATCTGGCCGGTGTTGCCGCCGAGCCGGCTGCCGCGTTTGGCCAGCAATTCCAGCAAGCCGATCTGGTCGGCGGACGGCCATTTGGCAAGCCACTTGCCGAAGCTGCCATGTTCGCTTGCGATCTCCCTGACGAAGCCGGCGTTGGCGCGCACCGACATGATCTTGGCGCCGTTGCGGACGATGCGGATGTCCTTGATCAGGGCGTCCCAGAATTCGTCCGGCTGCAGCGACAGCCGACCCGGATCGAATTTGAGAAACGCCTTCTCGAACCCCTCCCATTTCGCCTCGATGACGCTCCACGCAAAACCTGCCGAAAACGCCCGCCGGGTCATCTCCGCCAGCACGCGATCGTCGGCAAGTGTGGCGAGCGCCTTCGGGTCCGGTTTTGGCGGCAGCAGCTTGCTCAGCGCCTTTGCTCCGCCCTTGCGCTTCTCGGCGCGGGCCCGGATGGTCTTGAATGCAATGCTCATGCGCAGATCCTGCGGGCGAGAACGCGTGGCCGGCGTAGCGAAACGGCATTCGGCGGCGGTCTGACGAAAAGAGCAAAACCGCCGCCTGTCAGTCAATGGGTTGCCCGATGAACAATGAAACCCGCCTTCCGCATCCCCGTCCAAAATTGATGTCGTTCGATGTCTTCGGCACCTTGATCAGCGTCCGCGACAGTTCCTACGGCGCCTTTGGACGTATCCTTGCCGATGCGGGTGCGCGGCACCTCGATGTCAAGGCGTTCTGGGAGCATTGGGAACACAGGAATATCGCGCATTACTGGGAGCCGTATCGTTCCTACCGGGCGATCTGCGAACTCTCGCTGGCCGAGACGTTCGACCATTTCGGGGTCGCCGGCGACAGCCGGCTGATCGATCGCTACTTCGAGGCCTTTCCACGATTCTTCCTTTACGACGATGTCGTCCGTACGCTGGATCATCTCGCCCGCGACCACAGGCTGGCGGTGGTGTCCAACATCGATGACGATCTGCTGGCAATGACGCCGTTGCAGCGTAATTTCGATCTGGTCTGCACGGCGCAGCGGGCCAAAGGCTACAAGCCCGACGGCGCGCTGTTTCGCTATCTGATCGAAAATGCCGGTTGTGACAGGGGCGAGATCCTGCACGCCGGGCAATCGCAGTTTACCGATCTCGTCGGTGGCAAGCCGCTCGGGTTGACGATTGCCTGGATCAACCGCCGCCGGATCGCCCTCGATGCCTCCGTGCCGCGTCCGGATTTCGTCCTGCCGGACGTCCAGTCGCTGATTAGCCTGGTCGAGGGTTAGGAGCCGATGTTGGTAAGACCCCGGAAATCCCGGTCATATGGCCGGTGCGAACCCGGCCGTCCGGCCGATAGTCTGTCCCCGCTGCAAAGCCCAGTTTCGTGCCTATCTTGAACCGATAGGAGTTGTCCGTGACTGATCAACCAGATTTTCTAGCCCAATTCTCGGACGCGCTGGCTATGCGCGCCGAAGCCGCCAAGGCCGCCGTCGTCGCGATCCGGCTCACGCATGGCCGGCATATCACGGGCCTGTTGTGGCGATCCGACATCGTGGTTGCTTCCGAGCAGTCGCTGCCGCGCAAGGACGAATTTGAAGCGGTCGCGCCCGGCGGTTCGGTTGTGACGGCGAAGCTTGCCGGGCGCGATCCCTCGACCAATATCGCGATGATGCGGTTGGCCGCACCGCTCGCAGCGCCATCGCTTCCCGTCGGAGAGGCGCGTACTGGCGCCATTGCGCTGGCAATCGGGGCAGATGGAAGTGGCGGCGTGAGTGCGCGACTCGGGCTCGTTAATCTCGCCGGTCCCGAATGGCATTCGAGCCGCGGCGGCCTGATCGACCGCCGCATCGTGCTCGATCTCGCCCTCGCGCATCGCGAAGAGGGTGGACCCGTGTTCGACGCCGCGGGCGGCTGCCTCGGCATGTCGACCTTCGGGCCGCGCGGCCGGGTCATTGTCATTCCGACGGCGACCATCGAACGCATCGTGCCGCAGCTCGAAAAAGACGGCGGCATCGCGCGCGGCTGGCTCGGGGTCGCGCTGCAACCTGTCGCGGTGCCGGACGCGTTGCGAGAAGCCGCCGGCCAATCCTCTGGCTTGATGGTGATGTCGCTGGTCGAAGATGGGCCTGCCGCGCAGGCGGGGATTGTCGCAGGCGACATTCTCCTCAGTGTCGACGGCACCTCGACGCAACGGTGGCGCAAGATCGCAAGACTGTTCGGTGCCGACAGCATCGGTCGCAAGGCGGATGTTCGCCTGATCAGGGGTGGCGCGGTCATGACGGTGCAGACGACGATCGCGGAACGGCGCGCCGCATGAGTGAAGCTGCCATGCAACTTTCGCCGGCGCCGCGCTTGCGCGTCGCTGTCCACGCGGCCGATCCGTCACGCCGCAGCGCGCTCTCGCGCATCGTCGCCGAGGCCGGGCATCTCGTCGTCGATATCAGCGACACAGCCGACGTGGTGCTGGCGGACGGCAGCGGGCCATCCGGCGAAGCCCGTCCCCTGGTCGCGCTCGGCGGCGCCGATGACGATGTGCCCGGCGTGCTGGAGCGCGATGCGGATGCGCGCCTGATCGACGCCGCGATCCGGGCGGTCGCCGCAGGCCTGATCGTGCGCGGGCCCGGTGCGAGCGAAACCGGCTTCGGCGCGCTACGCGAGACCGATGGCCACGCATTGCTGACGCCACGCGAACTCGACGTGCTGGCGGCGCTTGCCGAAGGCATGACCAACAAGGCCATCGCGCGCCGGCTCAATATCTCGCTGCACACCGTGAAGTTCCACGTCGAATCGCTGTTTCGCAAACTCGGCGCGCGCACCAGGACCGAAGCGGTCGCGAAAGCCGGCGAACGCCGCCGCCAGGAAATGATCAATTTGTAAGGGGATGCGTGAACCGATCCGCAATGGTCCGTTGAGGTTTCGGCCAGTTCGCCTATATCTGCAGCGACAACCGATTTCATCTGAGGCCGTTCATGACCGTCCACGAGCGCAACATCTCCGCATCGATCGACCCCGTAAAACTCGACCGCCTCGCCGAGGTGGCCATCAAGGTCGGGCTGAACCTGCAAGCGGGGCAAGACCTGCTGCTGACTGCGCCGAGCGCGGCGCTGCCGCTGGTGCGCAAGATTGCCGAACATGCCTACAGAGCGGGCGCGGGACTGGTGACGCCGTTTTTTTCCGACGAAGCGCTGACGCTGGCGCGGTACCAGTTCGGCCGTGACGACGGTTTCGATCGCGCCGCCGGCTGGCTTTACGAGGGAATGGCGAAGGCGTTCGCCGCCAACACCGCGCGGCTGGCGATCGTCGGCGACAATCCGATGTTGTTGTCGGGCGAGGACCCGGCGAAGGTCTCGCGCGCCAGCAAGGCCAATTCGATCGCCTATCAGCCGGCGCTGGAAAAGATCGTGGGCTTCGACATCAACTGGAACATCATAGCCTTTCCGAGTGCGTCCTGGGCCAAGCAGGTTTTCCCGGGCGATGAAGAGGACGTCGCGGTGGCCAGGCTTGCCGATGCGATCTTCGCGGCATCGCGGGTCGATAATGACAGTCCGATCGAGGCGTGGAACCGGCACAACGCCACGCTGCGCCGCCGCACCGAATGGCTGAACGGCCAGCGTTTTGACGGGCTGCACTATTCCGGTCCCGGCACCGATCTCACCATCGGGCTCGCCGACGGCCACGAATGGGAGGGCGGCGCCTCGATGGCGAAGAACGGCATCGTCTGCAACGCCAATATTCCGACCGAGGAAGTCTTCACCACGCCGCACGCCCATCGCGTCAGCGGGCATGTCGTCTCGACCAAGCCGCTGTCCTATCAGGGCTCGCTGATCGACGGCATCGCGGTCCGGTTCGAGGAGGGGCGCATCGTCGAGGCCAAGGCGACACGCGGCGAGGAAGTGCTGAACAAGGTGCTGGATACCGACGAGGGCGCGCGCCGGCTCGGCGAAGTGGCGCTGGTGCCGCATTCCTCGCCGATCTCGAAAAGCGGACTGTTGTTCTTCAACACCCTGTTCGACGAAAACGCGGCCTGTCACATCGCGCTCGGCCAGTGCTATTCGAAATGCTTCGTCGGCGGCGACAAATTGACGCCCGAGCAGATCGCGGCCCAAGGCGGCAACAAGAGTTTCATTCACATCGACTGGATGATCGGCTCGGACCAACTCGACATCGACGGCATCCATGCCGATGGAAGGCGCGTCCCGGTGTTCCGCAAGGGCGAGTGGGCGTGAGCGTGCGGAGCCGGCCCGATCAGGCGAATTCCCGATAGCTCCGCCAGGACTTGTGGATGAAGGCGATAGCGGTCGTGGCCCACGTGGCGAGCGCCAGCCACACCATCCCCTGCGAAATGATCCTGAGCGGTGGAAAGTCCGAGGCCAACGATAGTCGCAGGCTCGCCAAGGCGTACATGCCGAGCGGAAAGACCAGGCTCCAGAGCATCGGGGTGTACTTCACCGGCACGCGGCGAAACCCGTGCTTCCATATGCCAAGCAGCAGCAGCAACGGAATCCACCAGCTTGCCCATGCCCACATCACGAGCGTCACGCCATCGATGAACGGTCGCATCGACTGCAGGAAGGGCATGCCGCTGTCGGTCAGAATCAGGGTCGATCCCGCATTGGTGGCGATGGCGGCGGCGCCCATTACCACCCACAGCAGCGGCGTGATGTCGTCAGGCTCAACCTCGAAGAAGAACATGCGATGGGCGAACAAAGCGATGAAGATGCCGTAGAGCACAAGGCCGATACCCCAGAGCATATGGATCAGCACGAACACCGCAGGACCGAAGCCGCCCATTCGCGGCGCGACGATGGTGCCGAGAATGACCAAAGATTCGGTGCCGACGATGGCGTTGAGCCAGCCGCCATGGACGATGTTCGCATCGTGCGCGGTATTGAGAAAAATCAGCACCGCGAAGCTGAAATAGATCAGGGCGATCCAGACGACGAACGCGAACAGCCAAAGCCATGTGGCCACCGGCGCAAAGCCGCGCAGATCGACTCCGACGCCGAAGACGCCGGTGCCCGCCACGATGGTGAAGAACCCGAAGACCATCCGGGGATCGATCAGATCGGCCCACAGCGCACGGGGAAACAGCGCCAGTCGCAAGACCATGAACAGCAGGAGGCAGGGATAAGCGAACATGATGACGGCGAACAGCGCCTCGGCCCATCCGCGGTGGCCCTCAAGCCACAGCGCGTTGGAAATGATTCCGGTCGCCATCACCAGCGCGAAGGCGCCGGGATAAAGCGCTTCCACCTGGCCGCTGATCCATGCGCCCGGCCGGCGCGCGCTGATCGGCATTCACAGTCTCCCGCCGTCCACCACATATTGCTGGCTGGTGCAGGCGCCCGCCTCGTCCGAGGCCAGAAACACCACCACTTTGGCGATATCGCCGGGGTAGAGCTTGCGCTTGAGGCATTGCGATTTGATGAGGTCGGCTTCGCCTTCGGGCGTCAGCCATTTCTCGACCTGTCGCTCCGTCATGATCCATCCCGGGGCGATCGCATTGACGCGGATATTGTATTGTCCGTAGTCGCGGGCGAGCGAGCGCGTCAATCCGAGGATTGCCGATTTCGCCGCGGTATAAACCGCCATTCCGCCTTGCCCGATCATCCAGGAGACAGAACCAAAATTGACGATGGCGCCGTCTCGCGCGGCCTGCATGTCCGGCAGCACGGCTTGGGCGGCGAAAAACTGGTGCTTCAGATTGACGGCGATCCGGTCGTCCCAATATTCCGGCGTAACGCTTTCGGTGGTGTGCCGGTCGTCATGCGCCGCATTGTTGATGAGGACACCGATCGGACCGATCCTGGTTCGAACCCGGGCGATAGCGGCGCGCAGTTCGTCGATCTTCGTCAGGTCGCAATATTCGTAATGGACGGAGGAGCCCTTCGAAGTCATTTCGCCGGCCAATTTCGCGGCAGGCTCGCGGGCGATATCGAGAAAGCCCACCTTGGCCTTTTGGGTCGCGAAGGCGCGCACGATCGACGCGCCAATTCCCGACGCGCCGCCCGTGACCAGTACGGCCTTGCCTTCGAGATCCGGATAGATAGCAGCCATGGGATGCTCCTCGATTGATGCGTTGATCCAAACTGACGTCTTATGTTGTCACACTCCGCTACCGCACGCCGGCGATCAGCCGCAGGCTGCTCATCACGCATCCGGCCGCGGCGAAGGCGGCTCCGAGCATCAGCGCGGCGGCGGCGCCGTCACGGCCGGCGAGGCCGAAACAGAGCGCAGCCATGGCGGCGCCGGTGGTCTGGCCGATCAGGCGCGCGGTGGCCACGATGCCGCTGGCCCCGCCGCTGCGGCCGGCCGGCGCGCTTGACATGATAGCCTTCAAATTCGGCGCCTGGAAAAAGCCAAATCCGAAACCGCACAGCGCCATCCGCCAGAGAATGTCGGCGACATCAGGACTGGTCGGCAGCATCGCCAACAGCACCATTCCAATGCTGAGCAATGCCAGCCCGAGACTGCCGAGCATGCCGACGGCGTAGCGATCGGCCAGCCGTCCGGCGATCGGCGCCATGATCGCCACCGCCAACGGCCACGGGGTTATGAGAAATCCGGTCTCGACCTGCGTGCGCCCCAGCATGTCCTCGAGGTAGAACGGCAGCGTGACCAGGGTAAGGCCCTGCACCGCGAACGAACAGATCGCGGTCGCAGCCGACAGTGCGAACAGCGGCCTGCGGAACAGGTCGAGCGGCAGCATGGGTGCCGGATGATCTCCCTGCCTGCGGATCAGAAGCCAGCCCAGCAGCACCGCGCCGACAATCTCGATCGATACCAGGAGAAGGTGTGCATGACGGGTCGCGTGGCCTACCCCGAGCATGAGCAGGCCGAGGCAGCCCGCGGCCAGCAACGCCGCGGGGAAATCGAAGGCATGCTCAGCCGTCGGCGTTCGCGGCAGCGTTTTCAGCCCGATCGCCATCGCCACAAGGCCGAAGGGAATGTTGACGCCGAACAGCCATGGCCATGGCCCGACCGCGAGAATAGCGGAGGCAATCGTCGGGCCGAGCGCGAAGGAGACCGCGACCACCATCGCATTGTTGCCGTAGCCGCGGCCCTGCAGCTGTCCCGGATACACGAAGCGGAGCAGCGCCGAATTGACGCTCATGATGCCGCTGGCGCCGAGCCCCTGCAGCACGCGCGTCACCAGCAGGCTTGGCCGCGACCCGGCACAGGCGCAGGCCAGCGACGCCAGTGTGAACAGCAACAGCCCCGCCAGATAAACCCGCCGGTGACCGACGATCTCGCCCAGCGCCGCCAGCGGCAACAAGGTCGCCACCAGCACGATCTGATAGGCATTCACCACCCAGATCACCTCGGCCGGCCCGACATGCAGATCGGCGGCGATCGCGGGCAGCGCGATGTTGGCGATCGCGGTATCGAGCGAGGCCATGGTGACCGCGGTGAAGATCGCGGCGGTGGCCCATCGGCGGCGATCCGCCGGCAGGCCATCCATCGCAGCCGGCGCGTTCGCCGCCATCAATTCCGTCGACATACGAGAAGGGCCCCTTCGAATGTCGAGGTGTAGTGCGGTTTCGTGCAAACCGGCAGGCGGCCGTCTGCATGCCGCATATGCTCCGGCCGGCCGCATGCCGTGGCCTACTTCACTCCAGCCCAAATGGATCGTCGACCGAATGGGCCGGCTGCGTGAACCAGCGGGCGCCGGTTTCGGTGATGACCATGTGGTCTTCCAGCCGCACACCGAATTCGCCGTAGATGCAGATGGTCGGCTCGTTCGAAAACGTCATGCCGGGCCGGAGTACGGTCTTGTCGCCCTTCACGAGATAGGGCCATTCATGCACGTCGAGGCCGATGCCGTGGCCGGTGCGGTGCGGCAGGCCCGGCGTGGCGTAGCCGGGACCGAAGCCCGCGCCATTGATGACGCCGCGCGCGGCGATATCGATGTCCTCGCAGCGGTTGCCGGGCCTGGCGGCGGCGAAGCCAGCGACCTGCGCCTGCTTCTCCAGGTTCCAGACCTCGCGCTGTCGCTTGCTCGGTTCGCCGAACACATAGGAGCGGGTGATGTCGGAGAGATAGCCGTCGACCGGCGCGCCGGTGTCGATCAGTATCATGTCGCCGCCCTTGAGCGTCTGCGGATAGGGCACGCCGTGCGGATAGGCCGTGGCCTCGCCGAACAGCACCGCGTTGAAGGGCGGGTCGCCTTCCGAGCCGAGCTTGCGGTGGGCGGCGGTGATGAAGGCCTGCACTTCGGGCGTGGTGATGCCCTCGCGCATGATCCGGGCAGCAGCCTTGTGGGCTTCGAGCGTGATGTTCTTGGCGGTCTGCATCAGCGCCAACTCGTGCTCGGACTTGATCATGCGGCAGCCGGCGGTGACGTCGATGGAATTGATGAAGGTATAGGCATTGCCGGCGCGGCGCAGTCCGTCGAAGGTGAAGAACGGTGTCGCTTCGTCGACGGCGATGGTGCCCTGGGGATAGCCGAGCGCGCGCACGGTCTCGGTGACAACAGCGGTCGGATCATCGTCCTCCTCCCAGACCGCGATCTTGTCGCCGAACGACAGCATGGTCTTGAGTTTCTCGACCTCGAAGGCCGGCGAGACATAGACGATCTCGCCTCTGGCCGGCAGCACCGCGCTGTGCATGCGCTCGGTGCGGCGGAATTTCAGGCCGGTGAAATAGGTCATGCTGGAGGAGACGTCGAGATAGAGCGCGTCGATGCCTTTCTCGCGCATGATCGCCTGCGCCCGGGCGATGCGCTTGAGGCGCTCGTCGACGCCGATCGGCGGCACGTCGCCGCGCATGTTCCTCAGCGCGGCAAGTTCCGCTTCCGCGGTCGAGCCACCGACACCAACCGTCATGTGAAACCTCTTTCGATCGTCATCGCCGCAGCCGGCGCTGTAGCAGGACATTGGCCGCCGCCGTCAGGCCGAGCGTCGCTGTCATCAGCACGAAGGCTGCGGAAGCGCCGAACGGCCAGTTGTTGAGCTGGAACTGCCCGTAGACCAGAGGCCCCATCATCTTGAATTTTGGACCGCCGAGCAAAAGCGGCGTCGCATAGGCGTTCATGCCGAGGATGAAGGTCAGGATGGTGCCGGCGAGAATGCCCGGCAGCGATAGCGGCAGCAGCACGCGGCGAAACATCGTCATCGGCGGAGCGCCGAGACTGAAGGCCGCCTCCTCGACATTGCGGTTGATGCCTTCGATCACGCTTTGCAGCGTCAACACCATGTAGGACAGGTTGATGGAGATGATGCCGGCGATGACGGCACCCTCGGTGTACATGATCTCCAGCGGCTCGTTGATCAAGCCGATTTGCATCAAGGTCACGTTGAGGAAACCCTTGGAGCCGAACAGCGTCATCCAGCCGGCCGCGCGCACGGCGTTGCCGACGAACAGCGGCAGCACCACCAGCATGATCAGCACGTTCTTGAATCGCGACTGGGTGCGCGCCAGCACATAGGCGAGCGGCATAGCCATGACGAGGCAGACCACGGTGCAGAGGGCGGCCACGCGCAACGTCGTCCACAGCACGCCGGTGTAATAGGGGTCGGCGAAGAACTTGACGTAATTGTCGAGCGAGAACGTCTCGATCATCATCCGGCGCGGGTCGAATTGATTGAAACTGTAGCGGAGCAGGATCGCCAGCGGCACCAGCAGGCCGGCAGCGACGAACACCGTCGCCGGTCCGACCAGCATCGTGGCCGAGAGCAGCGGCGTCGGCGCCTCGTCGGACTGGAACTGCGCTGCGGCGGCTGTGGCCATCGTGCGCGGACGCCGGCTCAGCTCTTCAGCACCTTGTCCCACCAATCCTTGAAGTCGACGTCGTTCTTGGTCATGTAGGCATAGTCGAGATCGACGAGTTTCTTGATCTCTTCGGGAGTGAAGCCGATGCGCTTGTTGAGGTCGGGCGCGACCACGGCGTTGGTGACGGTGGGGTTGTAGCCCATGTCGACGGCGAAGGCTTCCTGTGCGCTCTTCTCGAGCATGGCGTCGAGATAGGCGTACGCGCCTTCCTTGTCGGGGGCGTTCTTCGGGATCACGAAACCCGAAATGTAGGCGAGCGTGCCTTCACTCGGCGCGATGGATTGGACCGGAATGCCCGCATTCTGCCATTGCACGACGCGCGCTTTCCACATCACGCCGATGCCGAATTCCTCGGCCTTGAGGCCTTGGGCGAACGCCTCGTTGGTCGGATAGATGCGCATGCCGGCCTTCTTGCATTCGAGCAGCAATTTCTTGCCGGGCTCGAGATCGTTGACCTTGCCGCCGGCGGCGAGTGCCGCGCAGACCATGGTGTACTGGTACTGGATGTCGATGATGCCGAGCTTGTTGCCGTGCTTCGGATCGAACACGTCCTTGTAGCTCGTGGGCGCCGCCGGGATCAGCTTCGGATTGAAGACGCCGACCTTGCCGGAATAGATATGGCCGACGCCATAGGGATATTTCATTGTCGGCAGCAGATTGGGTGCATTCTTGAGCTTGCTGTAATCGATCGGCATCACGGTGCCGACGTCGTGCATCTGGAACATATTGAGCGCGGAAAGTCCCTGCACGTCCGACGTGCCCCGCGGCAGCCGTTGCTCGGCGATCATCTTCGATCGCCGTTCGGGATCGCCGGCCTGGTCCTGCACGACATCCCAGCCTTCCTTGATGAGGATCGGCACCTCGATATTCTTGTTGAGCAAGCGCGCGTAATCGCCACCCCAGGTGCCGACGACGATGCGGCCTTTCGACTCCGCCGATGCGGGGCGCGGTAGCGTAGCTGCGCCGGCGAGCGCCGCGGCGCCGAGCAGGACTTCACGGCGTGATTTCGATCGAGTCATGGCAGCTCCTCCGGGACATTGGTTGGCTCGACGGGATGTTACGACTGAAATACCCGTCCTGTCGATTTGCTCCAGCCGATCCGGACCTGTTCGCCGATCACCGGCAGTGGTTGTTCCCGGCGGTTCTGGATTTGCACGATGACGCGCTCCTTAGGCGAAAGTCGTACATGCAGGTCAACTTGCGATCCGAGATAGGAAATGAATTCAACCGTCCCGGGAAAATCGTTGTCGATTGCCGCAGCGGCGGCCGGCAACAGCGCCAGACGCTCCGGGCGCAGCGCCAGCGAGGCGTCGCCGCCGCCGGTCGCCTCGCAGGCGACAACAAGGCCGCCGGCGGAGACAAAGCGCCCCGGACCGTCCATGCGGCCGTCGATGAAGGTGGAGCGGCCGACGAAGTCGGCCACGAATTTTTCCGCGGGGCGCTCGTAGAGATCCTGCTGCGATCCGATTTGGCGGATGCGGCCCTCGCTCATGACGACGAGGCGGTCCGCCATGGTGAGGGCCTCCTCCTGATCGTGGGTGACCATCACGGTCGTCAATCCAAGCTTGCGCTGCAATTCGCGGATTTCGACCCGCACGTCCTGACGCAATTTGGCGTCGAGATTGGACAGCGGTTCGTCGAGTAGCAGCACGTCGGGCCGGAACACCAGTGCGCGCGCCAATGCCACGCGCTGCTGCTGGCCGCCCGACAATTGCCGCGGCAGCCGGTCGGCCAGATGATCGAGCCGGACGAGCCGCAGCGCCTCGACGATCTTCGGCGCTATCTCCGCCTTCGGCATCTTCCGCATCTCAAGGCCGAAGGCGATGTTCTCATGCACCGTCATATGCGGGAACAGTGCATAGCTCTGGAACACCAGCCCGGCATTGCGCGTCCACGGAGGCAGCGCGGTGATGTCGCGTTCGCCGAGCCGCACATTGCCCGAAGTCGGCTCGATGAAGCCGGCGACGATGCGTAAGGTCGTCGTCTTGCCGCAGCCGGAAGGTCCGAGCAGGACCAGAAATTCACCATCGGCAACGTCGAGCGAAATGCCGTCGACAGCCCTGAATTCGCCATAGGACTTGGTGACGTCGGTCAATTGCAGGCGGGCCATCGTCAGACCACGCGGCCGATTTTGACGAAGCGGTCGGTCAGCAGCATGGCAGCGCCGATGAACAGGATCTGCAGCACCGACACCGCGGCAATGGTCGGGTCGATCTTCCATTCGAGGTATTGCAGGATCGCAATCGGTAGCGTGGTGCGGCCGGGACCGACCAGGAACAGGCTCATTTCCAGGTTGCCAAAGGAGGCGATGAATCCGAACAGGGATGCGGCGACGATGCCGGGCAGGATCGCGGGCAGGGTGACGCGCCGGAACGTGGTCAGGCGATTGGCGCCGAGGCTTTGGGCTGCTTCCTCGACGGCGCGATCCATGCCAACGAGGCTCGCGGTAACGAGCCGCACCGTCCAGGGGATCGTGATCAGCACGTGACCGGCGATCAGGCCGGCAAGGGAGCCCAGGATCGGCCAGCCGGTCGCGATTTCGGTTTCGACATGGAAGACATAGAGCGCGATGCCGAGCACGATGCCCGGCACGATCAGCGGCAGCAACAACAAGTTGCTCACTACCTCGCGTCCGCGGAAGCGCCCGCGCACGAGGCAAACCGCGGCGGGAACGCCGATGCCGAGCCCGATCGACGTCGCGACGATGGCGACCTCGAGGCTGAGCAGGAATCCCGAGACGAAGCGGTCATTTCCGGGAATGGCGCGGAACCATTTCAGCGAATAGCCCTCGGGCGGAAACGAGGGGATCTCCTGCTTGAAGAACGCCAGCCAGATCACGAAGATCATCGGCAGCAGGATATAGGCCAAGGAGACGCCGGCCGCGGCGCCAAGCGCCACGCGGCCGACCCTGCGCGATGATGTCCACCCCGATGCGACGGTCAATATCGTCTCTTCTCACCAACGCTGCGATCAATTCAGCCGGTTCTTGTGCAGCGAGCCGGCCTTCATGATGAGGGAGAGATGTTTGCCTTGATCGCCGAGCAGCGCAAGGTCTTTCAGGGGATCGCCGTCGACGAGGATGGCGTCGGCAAAGGCGCCCGGCTGCAAGGTGCCGAGTTTGCCCGGCAGGCGCAGCACCTCGGCGCCGATGGTGGTCGCCGAGCGGATGATCTCGATCGGGGAGACGACTTCCTGGCGGATCACGAATTCCTTCGATTGATCCCAGTGCAATTCGCCCAGGAGATCGCTGCCATAAGCGACGGGGACACCGTGGCGCTTGCAGATCTCCAGCGACTTCAGCCCGCCTTGCAAGACGATCTCGTTCTTGGCGAGGCTCTCGCCGATCATGCCGAATTTGGCCGCGCGATCCTTCATCGCGTAATAAGTGACGAGGTTGGCCACGAGGTACATGCCCTTTTCGGCCATCAGTTTCGCGGAGGCGTCGTCGATCAGGTTGCCGTGTTCGACGGTACGGACGCCGAGGCGGGCGGCGCGGGTGATGGATTCTGCGGAATAGGCGTGGGCGCAGACGTAGCGGCCGAAGGCTACCGCTTCTTCCACCGCCGCGCTGACTTCGCCGTCGGAGAACTGCAGGCTGTCGAGCGGGTCATAGGGTGAGGCGACCCCGCCCGACATCATGATCTTCACATGGTCGGCGCCCTGGTGCATCTGTTCGCGCGCGACCTTGCGGACTTCGTCAGGACCGTCGGCGATGGCGGATTTGAACTGCAGGCCGTTGCAGCAGGTGCACTCGCCGCCGGTATTGGTGCGCCGTCGCGAATCCGAATGCCCGCCGGTTGGCCCGATCGACTGGCCGGCGATATAAAGTCGGGGGCCAGTGATATGTCCGGTTTCGATCGCAGTCTTGATGCCCCAGTCGGCCCCGCCGGTGTCGCGCACGGTGGTGAAGCCACGGTCGAGCATGGCGCGCAACCGGGTCGCCGCGCGCGCGGTGACCAGCGTCAGCGGCAGCATCTCCATGAAGCGGACATTGACCTCGCTGTGGATGGCGTGCACGTGGCTGTCGATCAGCCCCGGCATCAGCGTGCGCTTGCCGCAGTCGATGATGTCGGCTCCGGCCGCCTTGATCGGCGTCGCGCTGAGCTCCCGGACCGTATCGCCCTCGACCAGCAACTCGTAGCCGCCGAGGAGCTCGCCGAACGAAGGCTCCAGCAGGTCGAAATTCCGGAACAGGATCTGCTGCGACATCAGTGCAACCGGTTCTTGTGGAAGCGCCCGCCCTTCATGATCGCGGCGAGGTGCCTGCCTTCGCCCTGTAGTAGCGTCAAATCCTTGAGCGGATCGCCATCGACGAGCAACAGATCGGCGAAGGCGCCTGCTTTCAGACAGCCGAGCTTGCCCTCCATGCGGACAATTTGGGCGCCGATGGTGGTGGCCGAGCGGATGATCTCTGCCGGCGACAGCACGCGGGCGCGCAGCGTGAACTCTTCCGATTGCGCTACCTGCAACTGGCCGAGCAAATCGGTGCCGTAGGCGACGGGGACGCCATGGCGCTTGCAGATTTCCAGCGATTTCAGCGCGCCGTCGATGACGAGGTCGTTCTTGGCCAGCATGTCCGAATTCATGCCGTATTCGGCGGCGCGCTTCTTCATCTCGAAATAGGTGACGAGGTTGGCGACCAGGAACATACCCTTGTCCGCCATCAGCTTCGCAGAGGCATCGTCGATCAGATTGCCGTGCTCGATGGTTCGCACGCCGGCGTTGGCCGCGCGCGTAATGGCTTCCGGCGTATAGGCATGCGCGCAGACATAGCGGCCGAAGGCGTGCGCTTCCTCGACGGCCGCCTCCACCTCGCCCACCGAGAACTGCAGGCTGTCGAGCGGATCGTAGGG
>Ga0075522_10001699_pt1 | contig 16641 bp, 15 predicted proteins | sample NGEPerA_FD_74796 | JGI IMG/M metagenome (GOLD analysis project Ga0075522, IMG submission 74796) | Arctic peat soil microbial communities from the Barrow Environmental Observatory site, Barrow, Alaska, USA - NGEE PermafrostL2-A | ecosystem: Environmental > Terrestrial > Soil > Wetlands > Peat ... | reverse complement strand
CAACGTGTCCCCTGGAGCCATTCCTGTCCAAGCATGATTGAAGGTGGCCCATCGTGCTGCTGACGTTCCAGGGTTTGAATCAGATCCCCCGGTTGCCGCTATGTAATATGTAGCCGAATAGGCAGTGGTTGAAAATCCAAAGAGGAGCATTACGGCAAGAACACACGTTTTCGCAACGTTTGTTTTTACAGGAAGAAGTTTGAAGAGATTTTTAAACATATTATAGCCCTCGAGATGGTTTTCATCTAAATGCAATTTTTCGAAGTACGCCTGAATATACAGATGAACTAGTTGTAGGTATCCATCAGGCTGCCATTGCCTCCCGACGGTTGGCTGACAATGTTTCACGCCCCTGTTTCGTCTACACAGCCGGAAACCCACGACTGAAGCGTCATGAGTTGGCTTTGATATGCCTGCTGGTAAGCAGGAGCCACGATCACGGACTTGGTGCCGTTGGCCAAAGTCGGCGGGCTATCAGCGCAGACATTGAACAGAAAGTTGGCAGTCTTGGTCAAGCCGTCAGTCGATTGCGCCTGCACCGTCACAGTCGCCGGGGAAAGGACCTTATAGGTGCCGCTGCCACTAATTGTGCAGTTTCCCTGCGTTAGCCCGATGTTCACTTGGACCGTCGCCAATGCGCCGCCTACCGACGACACATCGCTCCCGTTAGGTGTCGTGAAGGTAGCGTTGGCTCCCCCGGTTGTCGACAGCACGCTCCAGTTGACTGTATTCAGTTTTCCGCCCGCAATGTTGACGTTGATCTGCCTCGTTGACCCCGCTAATACCTGAAAAGGATATGCTGGCACGTTCGCAGTGATAGTCACCTGCGCCGGTGCCAGGGATGCGGATAGAGCGAAGAGGCAAGTCACGTTAACGGCGAGTATCTTTAAGAAACTTTGGATGCCGTTGCATGGGCACAGTGACCGTAGAAAAGCTATTGTCTTATCCATTATCTTTATCTTTCTTTCTCGTCTGCTAACCAACTATTCGTTCTCTCAAAATATGAGACAACTCTTGGACATCTTCTCCGCGTGTACCTCTGCGGGGCTAATTAGCTATGCTTTCTTGCCCTCACCATAAGCAATGCCAATGCCAAACTTTGGGGTGCAGGATTTTAAAACTTACCCTGTTTAGAATGAGCTCTATTGCTCAGTTGATTCCCGTTTGAGGGCCTACAATATGGCCCATTTACGAAGCGGCGACCGTGTAGATTTTACAATGATTGGTATTTTCTACTCGGCAAAGACGAGACTTTTTCCCTGCCGCGAATCTGTATTGGCGAACCAAATCCCAAATTGGAAATGTTGAGCCGAACTTTGCTTTGCCCGCTCGTCAGGTCTGCCGATTTGAGCGTATCATCGATTCAAATTCACATACATGCCACTTTAGCGTTACGTCTTCTTTTGAATAGTCAACATTTCTTGCAACTGTTGTGATAATCGTTACTGCAACAAAAGTTGCCTTGGATAGCTTCAAAGGGGAAAAACACTACGGAGCAAATTGTGCACCGGCCCTCCCTCGCTAAGGTTGGGTTGCGGTCATAGTAATTGACCGGCAGGTGCATTACCCCGATGGAAGCCGCCAGTACGCTAGCAACGGATACTCTTCCCTAGCTGAGGCTCGGGCCGTGATCGCTTACTTAGATCTCGGGCCGCCGCGCGCCATGCCTCGGCACTGCTCTCATCCTGATTTCCACCTCCGAGCCGCTTCCCGTATAGCTGATTGTGTTGCGCGCCGCATTCTCTGCAGCCCGGCACTGCAACTCCTTGTATCATTCGGCATCTGCAGAAAGGAATCTCTGTTTGAGTAATGCTTGGCCATCGTTCCCCTCACGCCGGGAGTGACATCAACGCCCTTGGACGGTATAGCGTTGCATCGTACACTGTTTGTTGTATTCAGCAGACACGTTTACGGACGTTTCGGGCGCCAGCGTACAATCGAGGATTAGCAACCGTTGATGGGCGATAAATGAGAGGTGGCAGGATTTCCCGGAGATCGTCGGCTGTGCTGGGAGGCGTCGGCCGACCTTAACGCCCGGAGTCAGAAGAATCAAGGACTCCCCGCAGCAAGGCGCAAAGCAGCGACCGGTTCAATGCATCGAGGATTAACCACCTCGCCGAGGATCCCAGGTGCGGCCCTACTGGCTACCTCGTTGCATAGTGCAACAGGGCACACGTCTGCCAACAATGGAGGTTGTGACGATAGGAACTATGAGTTGCTTTACGACTTTAGGTAGCAAGAATCATGAGACCGACATTCAGTTTGCCTCTTGGTCATATTGCCAAATGGAGGAAAAGATCGCAAATGGATAAGTTCACCTTCCACCATGTTGGGGTTGCGGTGCGTAACCTGCAAGAAGCTATTCCAAGTTATAAGAGCCTTTTCGGCTACGAATTGGTGTCAGGCCCCTTCGACGATCCTATCCAGAACGTATCCGTTTGTTTCCTGAGTCGCGGGAAAGGAGACACGGTGATTGAGCTTGTGGCTCCTCTTGGCCCAAACTCTCCCATCGATCGCACGCTCAGGAAAGGCGGAGGCACCTATCATGTCTGCTACCAGGTCCCCGACATCAATGCGGCCATTGCCCATCTTGTGGAGCGAGGGTCCCTCCTGGTGAGCAGCCCGGTGCCCGCAATAGCATTTGAAAATAGGGAGATTGCCTGGCTTATGACCGAAACCGATCTTCTGGTTGAACTGGTACAGGCATAATCACGAACACCGCGCAACAGCCCGCATCCCCGCCAATGGCTAAAATGCCTTGTAGACTATGTCCGGCGCGGGCTGATTGAGCAGGACCATCGTAGCAACTGCAACCAGGCCGAGCGCAGATGCATAAACTACACGGGCATAGCGGCTGGTCAATACAGGTCCCTCGGTTGTCTTAATCGACAGCAGTGCAGCGCGGACCCATTCCCAAAGCGCCAGAATCAAAGTGGCAAACAGCCATGCCGCCAACCATACGCCAAGCCACTCGACGAAGCTCAAAGCGGCAAAGATCGTGTCGATCTGTTTCCAGCCAGCCCAGAACCAGAAAAGCGTGAAGCCGAACCAGACAAAGTTCAGTCCACGGCCAAAAGCGATATAGACAGGGCTAGCAGACAGCGCTCTATAGCCCTTGCGGCCAATGGCGTGAGCCAGCCACAACTGCCAAAGCTTGTTGATCGACATCCCTCCACCAGTCAAAATACCGAAGAAGATGAACTCCGAAGTGCGGCCGTGCCAAACACCAATCAGAAAAAAGGTCACAAAAAAGCAGAACACGCCGAGAAACGGCTGCATTGCCAACGACGGGATACGCCGCATGAGCGTCACGAGCAGCGGATTGTATACATACGTCTTGAGCCATGTGGAGAGCGTCATGTGCCATTGGTTCCAGAAATCCAGAACAGAGGAAGTCGAGAAAGGCCGGTCAAAGTTCTCCGGCAGGCGCACACGCATCAGCCGCGCTAGGGCAATCACAATATCGATGTAGCCTGAGAAGTTCGAGTACAGAAAGAACGGGTAAACGATAGCCAGTCTGAAGGCGGCATAGAGTTTGAGCGTTAGCGGCAAGGGTTGAGACATCTGGGCCAGCGCGTCGGTTCGTGCCATATCGAACAGCATCGCAAGCACATTGACCTTGAAGAAACCGCGAACGATGCGCTCAAGTTGCAGGCCGATCGCGCGCGACCCCAGAGGAATCGGTTGGGCGGCAAACTGGTCACGGGCAAATTCGTCGTAGCGCTGGATAGGGCCGGAGACGAAAGTGGTGAAGTTCAGCGTGTAAACCAGGTAAGCGCCGAGTCCGATGTGGCTCTTCTCCTGGCTGTCTCTTGCTTCAATCAACAAGTGAAGCACGCGGAAGAAAATATAGGAAAGGCCAAGCGTGAAGTACGGAAAATGCAAAAATATTCCTTCCGGAAGGAAGGTGTACTTCTTCAACCACACATAGGCTAAAACAACAGCCGGAATTCCCCAGATCATTGACCTGGACCATCCGTGCTCGATCAGGATGAGACCGGCGTAGCCTAGCAGCAGAAAGCCGATCAACGGCAGAAAGACGATCGGGTTATGCGCAAGAAGACCAAGGAAGACGAGGCTGGCAAGCATCAGCACAATGGAGCGCCAGACACGCGAGCGGCTGAAGTTCGAGACCAATGCAACAGCAAGGCCAAAGAGCACAAATTGAAAAGAAGCGTTATCCATGGCTATCTTCCATGCGCCGGGGCAGCCGACCGCTGCGCCTCATTCTGCCCAAGCAGCGCTGCACTCTGCTCCTTTTCAAGTTGTGCGACCAACACGCTGCTGACCACTCCGTGGCCTGCCGAGTTCAGATGGCCGTCGACGACATAGAAGAGTTTATTGGCCGGCGGTCCTTGCTTGAACGCGTCCAAAGCATCAATGAACTGAATTCCATGGCGCGCCGTAATTTGCGCCAACCTCCTGTCGAGGGTATATGGATCCAGCCCGGGAGGCATAGTGCTCATTGACACCAGTGAAGCTTGCGCCACAGTCGGGACTTCCATCAAGACGATGGGCACATTTGCATCCCGCGCCTTCTGCGCCATCTCATCGAGCAGCAGATCGTAGGCATCCAGGCGCTTTTCCCAGGCAGGCGAAGAGGACCTACGAAGATAGGCTGAACGTTCGCCGCTGATCAGATACATGCGTACATACGTCGCCGGGTTCTGAAAGAGAAAATGCAGAGCCGCAATCCCTGCGCGGCTCTTCCCCACAAAGTCCTGCACCGCGTTGAGCGGGTTGCGGGGGTCCATCTTATGTCGCAATTCGATTTGATCCACAACCGGCTGCATGGGCTTGAAGCGGTTGGCGACGTCGGAAAGATCCATCTTTTCAAAATCGCTTGAATTCACCGCCAGAAGGATCAGGTCCGGCTTGAGCGCGAGAGCTTCATCGACGCGGCGGAAGGCGCATACCGCATAGCACTGCTCCCGGCCCATATTCTGAATTTCGATCGGTCTTCCAAGGTCAAGCGTCAATTGCCTCGCCGCGCGAGCGGCAAAGGTTTCGTCGTATGCGACAAGGTACCCTTCGGCTACCGAGGCTCCGACCAGCGCAATCCTTGTCGTTCCTGGTGGCTTTGGGCCACAGGATTCCTTGGTGCGGTATCCGCAATCATTAAATTGATGTGTGACCCATGGACCCTCGGCGGCCTTGCCGTGGGTAGTGCAATTGGCGCGATATCGGAAGACTATATTCGAATCGTCGATGGAGCAGCTATCGTCACGTTGAGCAACAAAGAAGTAGCGCGCAGCCGCTTCGGCGGCAAGAAGGCAAACAGCCAGGGTGAGCAGACTCAGTAGTGGAAGGATAATCAGATCTCGTCGCGGCAGCTTTGCTTCCTGCACGTTCCCCGGATCGGCGGCATTCGATTGCCTCATGAGATTGACTTCTCCTTTGCCTCGGCAAATCCCCGCGAGACAATCTTCATCGGCGCGCACTCCGGGTTTGCGCATTCAGCAAGCAGTTCCCACCGCGTCAGCCCGGAGTCATCTTCCGACACCTTTGTAAATCCAAGCTTGGCGTAGTGGTCGATGACCAGCTTATTGCGATCCGTGGGACAATAAGTTCCGTATAACTTGTGAACACCAGCCGCGCGCGCATGTTCCAGAACCTCGCGCAGAACCATGAACTCCACCTTGCGTCCCAGCACACGGCAACTCATCAGCCAGGTGTCAATCTCCCAAACGCCGGCCTCGTACGGACGGCAGATAACAACGCTGATCATGCCGTTGTCGCCGAAGATATCCGCCAGGCGCACTTGCAGCGTAAAGACTTCAGCGTCGTTCTCCGCCTCGGTCACTTCCGGATCGGTATACCGCCGCGTTGTCAGGTTGTACTGGTTGGACTTGTTGATGAGTTGGACGATGCGCGCCCTTCCAGTCGCGTCAAAGGGTTGGAAGGTGATGGTCATGTCCAGCGATGCCAGGTAAGCGTCCACGCCACCGACTTGCTTTTGAAGGTCGGCGCGTTTGGCATTGTCCTGGTAGAAGTTCGCCCGCTTCAGATCCTCAGTGGCAAAGGCAACAGCTTCAAAATAGCCGCCCGCTGCCAGTGTCCTCGCGTACCAGGCCGGCTCCTCCGGCAACTCCGGCACAGCCACTTGCGGAAGTAGTTTGCGCACCAGTCCACGTTCCACCGGATTGTCGTCCAGAAACACCATGGAGTCCAGGCCCAGCGATAGTTCCTCGGCGATGGCCTGAATGTTGGTGGCCTTGTCGTTCCAGTTAGCCTGGAAAACCGCGATGTGATTCAGCTTCAGTAGCATCTCAGGATGCTCTTCAAAAGGTTTGCGCGCCACCTCGTCGGTGTTCTTCGACGACACGGCCAACACGATCCCGCGTTGACGCAGGTCAAGCGCAATTCGCTGCACCGCCAGGTGTGCCTCACCCCGCGCGTCGCCCTGGGCAATCTGGATGCCCTCCAGGCCGTCATCCCCAATCACCCCGCCCCATACCGTGTTGTCGAGGTCAAGAATCAGTACCTTCTTGCTCTTGCCGCGAATGGCTGCAATCGTCCGGCAAACGTGGTCGGCATACAGCGGGATGAGTTCGTCGGAGAAGGAAAACTTCGCCATATTCCACAGCTGCGTGTTGTGCCAGTCGGCAAGGCCCACCGTTTCGGCAAGTGCGGCCACGTCGAGAAGCACATCTCCCGAGTCAGGCACAAACCCTGCCAGCTCCCGATTAATGCCGTCAATCAGGCTTCGCATCGTTCCCGGCAACGCTCGATCAAGGCTGCCGAAGAGCACCTCCACGGGAGGCGCAAAGGTTTGAAAAATGCAAACGGCATTCGAATTGGTCTTGATCCCGTTGCGGAGGGCCTGCAAGTAGCCAATGCCCCCTTGAATCGTAGAAGCGGAACCCTCGGGGTCCCCCAGCGTGAGTTTCAACGGCAGGGCGCGATAATCGAGTGCAAACAGCACTGCATCTGGCTTGGAGTTGTTGACCTTCGAGTCCGGAGTCAAGGCCTCCTGCGCCACTTGGTCGTACGAGGGCTGTATGACCTCAAGCACAATTCCGTGCCGCGCAGCAGAAGCTACCAGCGCCGGTACGATCAAATCAATCGTTGAGTTACTGAGTACTGCCAGCCGAAACGGCACGAGTGGGTCCAGAGACTTGCCGTCCAGGCTCGCCACGCCAATCGCCTTGGCCAGCTTTGTTAACTGGTTCAGGTCCAGAGCGTACGACGCCAGAGCCTGCAATTCGCGCCCTAAGGGACTGGCCGAATTCCCCAAAGCCTTCAGCCTACCGGCAAAGTCCTCCGGTACACGCGGCAACCATTGCAATTCCGAATAGAGCGTGTTCATTGGCAAGTTACCGTCCCTGTTTCTTTATGCAATAGAGAAAGCTGCATGCCCCAGTTACTTTGCTCTAGGCCCGCTCTTTGATCAGCTTCACTAGATCGCCCACATTTTCCATCTTGCCGATCTCCGAGGTGGAGAACCTGATCTTGAACGCCCGCTCGACGGTGAGGATCAGCCTTATATGAGTAAGACTGTCCCAGCCATCCACGTCCTTGGCTGACAGCTTAGGCGTGACTTCAATCGAATCTTCATCGAATACATCTTGGAATACTTCGGTCAGTTGAGCGTAAATCTGCGGTTCATCCATTGTGGAAAAATTACCTCGCACTATCCCTTAAGAATATTATATTCAATTGCGTTCGGTCCAGAAATTATCGCATCCTGGCCTAGGCGGAAGCAACGCCCAGCAATGGAATATCGCACGTCAGGAATCGATAGTTTCACTCTCAGCGGTCCTTGGTTATGACCGCGCCGGAGCCGCAAAAGCGCCGCGCCCTGACGCCCTTCCACCTGCGCCGGGGGAATGGCATCTACCGGATTATATCGGCGCTCTGAAGGTGTTTGGCACAAAATCTGAGCGAACAAGCCCCGAATCGCCGCCTCATCCTCTTCGCCGCGATAGCAGCCGGCGCGACGGATTCAATGACCGCCGCTGAGAGGCGGCAACGGGTAGGGGAACGGGGCACAGACAACGTACAGTCGACAGAACGAGCACCATGAGGCCGTCCGCCCGATTATCCCGAGGTAAGGAAGGCGATTATTAAGGCCCGATGAAAAGAGCGGCGGCAATCGACAGGCTGAAGTTCCACGCGCTCACCCGGAGTCGGATATCCCTGGCACTCTGATAGAAACTGCCGCAAAGGTATCATTGACGCCGGAAACCGATTGGTGCTTCTAATAGATTCTGCGATGTCCTTTCGGTTATCCTGCCTATGGAAGCCGCGTTTACCTGGGCCAGTCACATGAATGGCCAAAGACGGCTATATCGACTGACGCAGACTTCAACTAATGAGAACCGTTTTGCAATGTTTGTCTGTGAAGGCCAGGAGGCGGCAGGATGAAAGGTAGCGCGGACTTCAACAAAAACAACCTGGATTGTCTCCGTTTGATCCTGGCGTCTATCGTTGTTTTGTTCCATGTCAGCGCTTTGACAAATTTCCCCGCATTTTCGGTTCTTGGCAGATACTGTTCACCACATTTTGCCGTCAGATCCTTTTTTGTAATCAGCGGATTGCTCATCTATCGCAGTTATACTCGGTCGTCTTCCGTCGCCTCGTACCTCGAAAAGCGTGCCAGGCGCATTTATCCGGCCTACTTTACGACGATTGTACTTTTGGCTTTTGGGTTGAGCCTGTTGAGCAATCTGCCTCCTTCTCAATACTTCGGAATTGGTTTCTTGAAGTATCTTGGAGCGAATCTGCTGTTTCTCAACTTCCTAGCCGGAACGCTGCCAGGAGTGTTCACGTCAAATAGTCTCACGGGCGTCGATGGTGCGCTCTGGACTCTCAAGATCGAAGTTGTCTTCTATCTGTTCGTTCCAGTCATGCATTACTTATGCAACCGATTCGGAACAAAGTTAACCGTCGGGGCAATCTTCGTTGTTTCGTCAATATGGAAGTACGGCTTCGAATGGATGGCCGCCACACATAGCTCACACGGCATTTATTCACTTGACCCCTCGCGTAACTTCTATTCACAACTCTCGGTGCAGTTTCCAGCACAGCTTGTCTATTTCAGCGCGGGCGTATTGCTCTTGCTGAATTTCGATAAATTGAAAGTTCACTTTCGAAGCATCTTGGGCATTACTGCTTGCCTATTCCTTATTGACCATTTTTTCACGGGTGACCTCCTTGATGTTTTTTGGATATCGGGTTTGGTCTTCATCTTCGGATTCTGGCGCTACTTCGGACACTTCGCCAAATACGGCGATTTCTCCTACGGCTCGTATATCGTTCACTGGCCAATTCTGCAGATCTTGATCGCATTGGGTTTCGCAAGACTCAATCCCGCTGTGTTTTTCCTGCTCACCGTTTCCCTCGTTGGCTTGGTGTCGGTACTCATGTGGCATCTGGTCGAGAGCAAGTTCCTGGCTAGCAGCAACCATTACCGCCGGCAGTCCCTTAAAGTGCCCGCGTGAGTCTATCTGCTTCTGGTTCCCCTGTTTAGCTGAACGAACTGCCCTTCAACAATCCGGGTTTTGACTTGTCGCCACCACCCCGAAAAGCAGCGCGTTGGCATCTTGATCGATAAGGACCGCTCCGAGTAGGTTCTTCCGAATTCGGGACGCTTGCAACATAAATGTTAGATGGCCTGCGCCGTTTGAGGCTGTTCTGACCTCGGGACAGGTTATATGATTAGATTTGCCTCTGCTGCTGGTGTTTTCCTGTTCAGGATTCCGGCTTTAGCTGGGCGATCGCACAATGGGTTTTGGTATAAGCGTTCTTTATTTCGTTACGTATTACCTCACGCCCACAACCGTGTTCGGGCCGCTCGCGGTTGTGCGTATTCAGTTGATTCTCGCGGCGTTGGCCTTTATAGTCTCACTGCCCGCGTTGATTAAGTCTTTCGCCCTGAAGATACCGCAGTCTCTGGCTTTGATAGGCTTAGCGCTCGCGGTATTTTTGTCTGTGCTAATTGGGATGCATTGGGTCGGCGGCGCTAGAGATGCGTTCCTCGGCTTTATTCCAAATGCCTTCGCATTTTTCCTTGTGTGTCTGCACTGCAACTCAAAGAAGAAGCTGCAGGTGCTCGTCCTTATGCTGCTGTTCGTCTGCCTGTTTGTAATTGCGCATGGGAGCTTCGATCTTCTGCATGGAGTCCCGGAAAGCAACCCCGCGCCAGGGGTGGCACTGGGAGATCCTCTCAGCACGGGGGCCACGGCAAGCCCATATGTTTTGAGACAATTTACCGACGCGGATCAGTGGATTTACCGGTTGAGGGGACTTGGGAATATCCACGACCCAAATGATTTTGCCCAGTTGATCGTCTGCGTAACCCCACTAGTATTCATCTTCTGGCGCAAAAAGAAGAGGCTCTGGAATTTCGCAGTTGTGATTTTGCCAGTGTGTGTGCTCGTGTTCGGGGCCTATCTGACCCATTCGCGTGGGTCCCTGCTGGCCCTGACGGCTGTGGTAATCGTGGCGGCTCGGCGGCGCATCGGTGGGCTCCCTTCCCTGTTGCTCGCTGGTGGGTTATTCGTCGCGGCATCGACCCTGCATTTCACCGGTGGACGGGACATTTCCGCCAACGCGGGGGCAGGTCGGACAGATCTATGGGGCGAGTCGATGCAAGTCTTTAAGACTCATCCGTTGTTCGGAGTGGGCTTCGGGAACCTGGGAGACTATACCGAGAACGGTTTAACTGCGCACAATTCAGTCGCAGTCTGCGCAGCAGAGCTTGGTATGTTCGGATTGTACTTCTGGTCTCTGTTCCTGTTTCCTACGTTGAGAGACGCTCTCGCGATTGCTTCACCGCAGAAGGTAAGCCAGGGCGGGCCGATCGCTGCCGAGGATGACCTCTTTCCGCAAGCGGCTTGGACGATAGAGGAAATTGACAAAGCGGAGTTCAACCGCTTGGGACGCCTGTTGGTTTTATCGCTCACAGGGTTTCTGATTGCAGGGTGGTTTCTCTCTCGTGCCTTTGTCATGACCCTGTTTCTGCTGGGTGGAATGACCGAGGTGGTTTTCCAGATGGCTCTGCAGAGAGGGATGATCGCTCCCCGCTTGTCGCAGCCACGAATGCTGGGGTATGCAGGAGGAATGGCAGTCTCCCTGGTCCTGGTAATGAATATCGTCCTACGCATCCTGAACCTTATGCGCTGACTCAACTAATCGAGCAGCTTCCGCGGCAACATCCAGGAACGGAGAACCGATAAGTACTGCCCTGGCGGAGATTTAGGCAAGCTTTATGAGGATCGCGCACGTAGTGGACAGCATGGAGGTTGGCGGCGCTGAGACGCTTGTGTCGCAGATGTGCCGTCTGCAGCGGGAACAAGGGCACGATCTGTGCGTCTATGCGGTTGCCGCTCTTGGCGCGCTCGGTGAACGGATGCAAGCAGAAGGCTTCGCCGTGCAACCAAACGTGGGCCGGCACCTGTCGGACTCCACTCGCAATTTCTTCCATATCTTCAAAGAATCGCAGCCCCATGTTGTCCATCTTCATAACCCGACGCCGACGATTTATGCGGCCATGGCCGCCAGAATGGAGGGCGTCCCAAGTGTTATTTCCACGCGCCATAGCCTTGTGGCCCCACCGCATAAGTTGGTGACTGAACTGAAATACTCCTTTGCGGCTCGCTTTTGCGATTGGGTCGTCGGCATCTGCGACGCAACAACGGAAAATGTGAAAAGCATCCACAGCGTTCCGGCACGCAAAATCGTGCGGATTTACAACGGCGCTGCCCCGCTCCAGCGGGTGCCGAAAGAAAATTGGCCGCAAAAGTCCGGATTCACGCTGGTCTACGTGGGCAGGCTCGAGCCCGTGAAGAACCATCCCCTGCTCCTGAATGCCTTTCGCCAAGCGCTGAAATCCACTCCTGACCTCCGGTTGTGGATGGTGGGCGATGGCAGTGAACGCAAAACGCTTGAGAGCCTTGCCGCTGAATTGGGCATTGCCGGGCATGTAACTTTCTGGGGCCAGCAACTTGATGTAGCGCCCTTTTTCTCCGCGGCCGATGCCTTCATCATGTCGTCAAAGTCCGAGGGATTGCCCATCTCGCTTCTGCAAGCCTTCTCGCTGGGACTGCCCGCAATCGTGACCGATGTGGGCGGAATGGCGGAAGTTGTGCGATTGGCGCAGGCTGGCTTCACAGTCTCTGCGACAGATCCTGGGGAAATGGCCGCGGCAATCCTGCGTCTGACAGGCAGCGATGCAACGCGGGAGCAATTCTCGATGAACGCAGAAGCCGCGTTTCACTCGCGCTTCAGTCTGCAAACTATGGTTGATGGCTACATGGACCTGTATCGAAACACTTCACGAGCACGGCGCGTAGCGAATGGCTGAGTCCGGCTATACGGTCTTACAATCTCGCGTGGCTTGGATTTCAGGCGCTTCCGACAAGCAGCCTGCCACGGTTTTACGACGCTGATGAGCAGCTGCACATGTGGTCTAAAGGAATCTTAGGTGTGGGACTTTCCGCGCGAAGCCGGTGGCGCAGCTTGAGCGATACATAGCCATTCTTTACGTGTTCTGACTACATCAAGCGCGTAATCAAGAAGCCTGAGATTACAAAGAGACCACTACCCCTAGGTGGGCGGAGTCTCCAATGCCCAGGTCGACCCGCACAAAGCCCCTTGTTCCACTGAGGTGCCCCAAGAGGATAAGGACAATCGATTTTGCCCGTAACCCATCCAGTGAGGGGAGACGGTCTACCTTGGCAGTCCGCGATGCAATGGGCGGGCCGTCTACCTGGCTATGGGCGTAGCTTGTCAATTGCAATGTCATCTCCGGGGTGCGGCTCAGCAATCCGCGTCAGCGGCTCAGTTCGCAGTCATATGTCAATCGAATCGGCTTTCCTAAATCGAGGACTTCAAAGTCCGTCACTTTCAGGGCCTGCAAATCGTGAGGGCCGAAATTGACGTCTGTGTACTTTGCTGTAGTATCGGCATCGCTCTGTGCAGTCAGGACAATATTGCCGCCGTCAGACAGGAACATGCCGTATTTTTGCATCGCGCGTGCGACGACCTGTCCGGCGGGCGTCAATTGTGACATGTCATACGAAGCCTTCAAACGAAAGTGGGCACCCATCGGTGGAGCTGTACCGGGCCCGTGCGGCGCACCGGCGTGCGTGGCTGGGTGCACAAAGACGCCCGCCCGCATTCGCGGATTGGGAAGTGTGAAGCGAATGGCGTGGTTGATGCTTCCGGAAGCAAGTTCGTCGGCATTGAAGAGCAGCGGAGCAATGGGATAGCCGGCGGCGTCGGTACTGGAGCATTGATCTCCACGCCCCGAAGCGGGATAAACGCGATTGAGACTCCACACCGCGATACCGTTTGCAGTAAGCGCGCCATTTACGAAGTTAGCCTGGTACGCTTCGAAGAGCTTGCCGTGGCTACGGTCGACTACGATGAGATGGCAGTCATTTTGGTCAGTATCGCACTGATACCCGGGCTGCCCTTCAATGCCGCCCCCGGCTGGCAGGGGAAACGTAGTGATCGCGTCGGAATCCTTGCTGCCGAATTGGTCACCCTTGCGAAAGGGAACATACGGAGTGGCCGCACTTGCCTGTATGACTCGCATGCTGAAGTCGATCTGCATCCTTCCGTATCCCCATCCGCCCGCGTCTGCAAGCCACGAAATTATCGTCGAGGATTGGGGATCGACCGCTGCGTGGCTCACGTCCTGTGTCCAGATTGCACCCGGAGGGAAATACGGTGCAGGCGGAACGATGTGTTCCAGCTTTGCGGCCCTTACCTTGTCAATGTGGTGGTGAATCACGAGGCCAGTCACGGCGGCACCGATTCCCAGCACGAAAATGAATAGCACGTTCTTCCTGGTGTTCATAGCGGTTCGATGCTCCCTTTGTTGTTGCTAATCTGTGCAAGAGCCTTTGCCAATCTCAATTACTCCGCCAGAAACTACAGCTCCCGGCGGCGGAAGATTCGCAGTTTCGAGCGTTGACCCCTTCGCCTTCGGAGCACCCGAATTCCAGATCTTCCAGAGTGGGCCACGGGTAAAGAGGAACTTGTAAAACCCGACGACGGCCGCGGCGTTGAGCACCAGCAACGCACTGGCCGGTGCTGCAATTCGATTCAGTACCGGAATCCGGTAGTGCAAGCCGATGAAAGCGATTATCCAGCCCAGAATCTGAAGAGTTGCGAACGCCGCAAAGAGCTCAGAACTGGCTGAGAGCGCCACTGCGGAGACCAGCAGAAGAACCAGCAGGTACGGCACTATGAGCCGCATCACCTTGTGCGAAACAAGTTGGAATAAAACTCGATTCCTCGGGGTCAGCGTCCAGGGTGCGATTTGGAAGAGCTGGAAGTTACCCGCCAGCGTGCGCACCTTGCGATGAAACTCGCCCTCGACCTTCTTCGGCCATGTGTCGTAAACGCAGGCCCGAAAATCAAGAACGGATCTGTACCCTTGACGGATGATCGAGAGCGGCTGAAACATATCGTCGAGGATCATTCCCGCCGGCTGTGGAACAAAGAGCTCGCGGCGAATCGCGTAGAAGCCTCCATAGACCCCAACCGGCGAGTCGCAGGTAGCCTCACATTTCCTGATCCACTGTTCGAATCGCCAATAGAGCCCGCCAACTGCCTCAGAGGTGGAGTCGTGGCCCTCCTGGCGCAGAATCAGTTCACCAGCCACGCAGCCGACTTTCGGATCGGCAAAGTTGCCGACCAGTTGCGCAATCGCGCCCAGAGCAATTTCAGGCCGGATGTCTACAAAGAGGATTACGTCCGAAGTAGCCAGAGTAAGCCCTGCGTTAATGGCGGTCGCCTTCCCGCTGTGCTCTCTCAGCACGATGGTTTTGAAAGGCGCACGCTGATGCTGAGCCAGCAATTCTGCTGTGCCATCGGTTGAGCCATCCGACACAAGAATGATCTCCTTGATGTTTGAGTAGTCCAGGTCAAGGAGATGCTGAATCTTGCGTGGGAGCAGTGCGATACCGTTATGCACGGCGAGTACAATACTCACGCTGGGATTGATCGGCGCGAACTTCCAGGGCCGCGGCCGCAACTTTGCCAGCAGCCACATCGCCATCGGGTATCCCGCATAGGTATAGAAAATGCCGATAAGGGAAAGCCAGAAGATGATCTTCACTGCGCGCCTCTCCGCAGAATGATCGTCTTGATCGTCTCAAACATGATGAGCAAGTCGAGACCTATCGACAAGTGCTTCACGTAATAAAGATCGTATTCCAGCTTTTGCTTTGTTTCCTCCAGGCTTGCACCATATCTGTAGCGCACCTGCGCCCAGCCTGTGATCCCTGGGCGGATTATGTGCCGGAGCTCATAGAAAGGTATCTCGGTATTGAGCCACTGCACAAACTCGGGACGCTCCGGACGCGGACCGACAAATCCCATTTCTCCGCGTAGAACATTCCAGAGCTGTGGAATCTCGTCGAGGCGAGTCTTGCGCATGAATCTGCCCAGCGGAATGACGCGAGAGTCATTCTTGGTTGCCCACACGGCACCATTCTTTTCGGCATCCTGCCGCATCGTCCGGAATTTGATTACGGAGAAGGGACGCCCGCGGAGTCCGACACGAGTTTGACGGAAGAATATTGGGCCCGGCGAAGAGAGGCGAACGGCCAGGATGACGAAGGGGATGATCGGCAGGCAAAGCAGCAATCCGATGAAAGAAACAAGAATAGAAACCAGACGGCGGACAATCTGCTGCGATGCCCTCACGTTGAAGCCGTGAGTGAAGATAAGGGAGCTGGGATTTAGACCGTCCAGAGGCAGTTTGCCGAGGAGCCGCTCCATGAGGAGGTTGGCATCCTCAATTACCACCCCGTGAAGGCGAAGGTCAAGAAGTTCACGAACCGGCATCGATCCACGCCGATTCTCCATGGCAACAATGACCCGTTCAATACCCGGCTTCAGTTGGCAGAAGGCGCGAAGGTCCGCCGCAAAGCGTTCATGGTCGCCGTTGAACTCACCCTTCCCTTCGCCGTCTACAACTTCCATGCCGGCATCGCGCCGGATGCGGAGTGTCTCGATAACGGTGCGTGCGCGCTCGCCGTTGCCCAGCACGTAGACGCGTTCTCTGAACGCCGACAGGCCAATGATCCATTCATAGGTCCGTCGCCAGACAACAAGAATGATTGCAAGGATGGCAATGCCGATGGTAAGAACATGAGGACCGATATAGATGCCAGGAAAGAGATAGACAGCTCCTCCGAGCACAAAACATAGAACGCTCAGAACCAACAATAGTCGAAAGTAGATCTCCCAGCGTCCTGAGATGCGTTGCGGCTCATACAAATCGAAATAGTATGAAAGAAGCAACGTGAGAACAGTGATACCCAGGATCTTCAGTATCCCGTTCTCGTAAATCAGCGCAATGTAAGTATCCGGCCCAATCAGATACGTGGTGGCCGCAAGAAATGAGCCACCTACCAGGAGCGCTTCGCAAAGAAGTAGCGCAAGCGTTCGGGTCGGATAGTAGACATTGAAAAGCCTGATCATTACTATCTCCCGTTGTCCTTTGACCGCATAGCATGGCTGCCGGCTTCAGGCTCACCGTAGTAGTTATAGTTGTAGCTGTACGATCCACTGCGTGGAGCATGCGTGACGTCATTGAGCACAAAGCCGAGGATGCGCGAGTTGCTGAAAGCAGCCTTGGTACGCTGAGCGACTTCGTAAGGCGTGGTTGCTACACGGGCA
>Ga0075522_10001696_pt1 | contig 16654 bp, 9 predicted proteins | sample NGEPerA_FD_74796 | JGI IMG/M metagenome (GOLD analysis project Ga0075522, IMG submission 74796) | Arctic peat soil microbial communities from the Barrow Environmental Observatory site, Barrow, Alaska, USA - NGEE PermafrostL2-A | ecosystem: Environmental > Terrestrial > Soil > Wetlands > Peat ... | reverse complement strand
CAACCAGGGCCTCGCCCTGTGCAAGCAAATCTGTTAAGAATTCTTCCACCAGAGTCGTTTTTCCTTGCCCGGGTTCTCCAGTAATGCAAACGAAGCAGCTCTTTCCGCTGAGCACGGATTGAAAGCTGGCATGAAGTTCCGCACGCTCCTGCTTCCGTCCAACGGTGCGCCGCGATGCCGCCATCACGGGTCTGTCCTGCGTCTTTCCTGCCGCACCCTGTTGGCGGAATGCCGCAACTATTTCGTTGACGGCATATCGCCTGCCGGGAAGTTTTTCCAGCATTCGGAGGAGGAGCGTTTCGAACCACGCCGGGATTTCCGGATTCAGCCGCGACGGCGGAATCGGCTGCCGGGACATGATGGAATGGAGATAGCCAACCGTGGAATCCGAATCGAAAGGATGGTGGCCCGTGGCCATTTCGTAAAAAACAATGCCCAAAGAAAAAATATCTCCCGCGCTGGTGACGGATTCTCCGCGACTCTGTTCCGGGGACATATAAGCCGGGGTCCCCAGGAGCACGCCAGCGCCGGTGAACTCGTCCGACGTAAGTGTGGTGTTACCGGTGCTGGCCGGCCGAATCTCTTTCGCAAGGCCAAAGTCGAGTACCTTCACACGACCGTCATGAGTCAACATCACATTGGCGGGTTTCAAATCGCGATGGACGATGCCTCTTTCATGAGCCGCCGCAAGCGCCTCGGCAATTTCACCGGCGATTCGCAGGATTTGATCGAGGGGAAGACTGGCTTCTGCGATGAGCTGATTCAGTGGCTTTCCTTCTACAAATTCCATGGTCAGGAAATGGATGCCGTTAACTTCCTCAATCGAATAGAGGGTCACAATATGCGGGTGATTGAGAGCAGCAACAGAGCGAGCCTCGCGCTGGAAGCGGCCAAGCCTCGCAGGATCGCGGGCCATTTCCGGCGGCAGGACTTTTAGCGCTACCTTGCGTCCGAGTTTGATATCGGCGGCGCAATAAACGACACCCATGCCACCCGCCCCGATGCGGGCTAGAATTTCATAGGATCCAAGACGATCGCCAATCGCCGTTTCTACCGGCCGGGCGGCGGGAGCTGTCAGGAAGTCCACAGTGACCTGCTCGTCCGCAGCGATCAGAGATTCCACTTCGCGCCGAAAGGCCGCATCGGGACATGCTTCATCGAGGTACGCGTCGCGCTCGGATCGCTTTAGTTCCAAGGCAAGCTGCAGAACCTTCTTAATCAGTTCCCACTCTTCCGGCTTCATTCCTCACGGTCCTCATACTTTTCCCGCCACTAGTCAGGTGTCGTTGCCTACTTCGCACTTCCCCATTTCCCGTGCCAGCCATGCCTTGGCCAGTCTCCAATCGCGCATCACCGTGTCGGCGGAAACCTTCAACACCTCCGCGCTCTCCTTGACGCTCAACCCTCCGAAAAAACGCAGCTCCACGACCTTGCTCATGCGCGGATCGACTCCGGCCAAAGCAGTGAGCGCGTCGTCCAGCGCGACACGATCGGGCCCCTTTTCCGCCAGACCCATCCAGGGTTCGTCGAGTGTGATATTCGCGGCTCCGCCGCCGCGCTTCTGGTATCGCTTCGCGCGCGCATAATCCACCAGAATGCGTCGCATTAATTGTGAGGATATGGCGAAAAAGTGGGCACGGTTCTGCCAGTCGACCGCCCGGGAATTGACCGGACGCAAATAAGCTTCGTTGACCAGCGCAGTGCTTTGCACGGAATGACCGGGACGTTCTGCAAACATGTGCCGCCGAGCCAATCGGCGTAACTCCTGATGGACGAGCGGGACGAGTTCATCCAGCGCCTCGTCATTGCCTTGACTCCATGCCAGCAAAAGCCCGGTGACTTGGGGGCCCGATGGCGCTGGCATCACATCCTCCTTATCGGCAAGTGTTCAGTGGGCCTGAATGGCGCGGAGTATACCACGCGACCACGGTCACTCAATAATTCTTACAATTCCTCTCCCTGCGTTCCAGTTTTCAGCCGCGGTTCCCGCCTTCCTCCTTGAGGGAAGGAGGCGCGATCATGGGAAAGAGCCTGACTGGGGGTTAACTGCGGGGTTGCTGTTGATCATCGGTTTCACGGGCGTTTGCTCCGTGGAGGCCCAACCGAGCACTGAAAATAAGCCTGCCCTAACGATTGGTGTGCGCAACTATGCCGGACTGAAACCGGACGCATTGGCGAAAGCCGAAGAGATTGCGGGACGCATCTGCGGGGTCATCGGGGTGGAAATCCATTGGGTGGGAACTGTTCTGAAAAAGCAACCGAGTCTGTCAAATTCAATTGTAGGCACTCCATTCACCGAGGCCGATCTCCAACTCAACATTGTCCCGCGAGAGATGACTGCTCGCTATGGTCTTCCGCAATCTGTGTTGGGCTTGGCGCCTGGCACCGGCCCCAACCGGGATACGATCCTGATATTTGACAACAGAGTTGACGATCTTTACTTGGACCTGATTAAGGCCTATCGGCTTGGAGATATAAGCGTGCATTTGTCCGAGGGTCAAATCCTCGGCTAGATCATTGCGCATGAGTTGGGTCACATATTGCTGGGCCTAACCTGAGTGCGCAATCGCCACTTGGCAAAACACTTACCCTCGAACAACACGAAAGTGCGTCACTGCCAGTAATTGTGGATTACATCCCCGCAACGGAAAGTGCAGATCCAAGTATCCCAAAGCACGCTTTGATGCTATGGCCGCTCACGGAAGCGGCCATAGCATCTTCTTGTGTCATGTCCCTTAAAACAGGAGCTTGAGGCCAAGTTGCAGGTCACGAGCTCCGCCGGAGCCAAGGACAGGGTTCTGCGCGGCCTGGTCAGGTGTTGCACAACCGCAACCCATTCCAAAGCCGGCCGAAGGATCGTTGTTCGCATATCCGTTCGATCCGCCGTATGGATTGGCAAAGTTCGGATGGTTGAGGACGTTGAAGAACTCTGCGCGGAACTGCGCCGTGACGCGTTCTCCAAATCGGTAGTTTTTGTAAACCGACAGGTCCCAGTTTTTGAAACCCGAATCGCGGAACATATTGCGGGTCATCGTGGGCAAAGTTCCCTGCGGAGGAGGAGTCATGACAGAGTTACCACGGAGGAAGCAGCCAGTCTTTGCCCCTCCGGTTAGGTTGCTCGTCAGGGCTGTTGCTCCGTTTGCGGCGTCAGCTGTAGTGCAACTCGACCACATCGATTGAGCTGTCGTTGAGCTCGTTATCCCATTGCCGTTTTGGTCTGTGCAGCCTCCACCGGCGGCTCCGAGCGAAGTTCCCAGAGGGCCAGTACAGAATGGAATAGCATATCGATTCGATGTGAAATCGCTAGGCGTTCCGCGGAAGTCCCAGCCTGCATTGAGAATGGCTGGATTCAGAACTTCACCGTTGCCTGCGAAATCGTTCGACGTATCCTGTGGATACCAGGGCGCGCCCGACTGAATGGTAACCAAAGAATTGAGTTGCCATCCTTCCAGCATCTGCGCATATCCTTTTTTACCAGGGATGGCGTAGGTGGTCGTCAGAGTAAAACGATGCCGGATGTCAAAATCGCTGGGGCCATACAGGAAGCTGGCGTAGTGGATGCTGTCCAGGGGCACACCGGTGTTGCCGGTACCAAAGTTGTCCGACACGTCGTCAAGGGCGTGGGCATAGGTATAACCGAGCGTAAACGATACGCCATGGACGGGTCTTTGCGTCAACGCCACTTGTAAGCCGTTATAGTTGGACTTGGCTATGTTCGAAAGCGAGTCAATATAAGACAGGTAGGGATATTTAGCGCAATACGGTCCTCCCGGGCACTCGGTACCAGTGCCGCCGAGAGGTCCCTGGTTGAGATCCGTATTCCCCAGTAACTTTGTGCCGTGGTTGCCCACATATGCCACAGACAGAGATAGATTGTTAGTGATGGCACGCTGAATATCCAGGTTCCATGCGCTGACGTAAGGGGTGCGCAGGTTCGGTTGCACAGCAAAAATCGTACAGGGAGTCAGGGCGCAATTGAGTTGTTGAGAAATTGGGAAGATGCTTGTTCCCCCGACCGATGCGCCGTTCCAATTCAGCCCCTTATTCCCAAACACCAAGGGGGCATAAACGAGATTGCCGCCCGCCGTGGCGCAAGGCGTAGCTGTGTTGAGACAAGCACCCGTTGGAACTGAGCCCATGCCAAGAACGTTGCCCAATGCCAGGAATGTTTGCATTTCGGTTAGTTCCTCGTAATAAATTCCGGCTCCCGCGCGGACCACTGTTTTTCCATTTCCACCAACGTCCCAGGCCAGACCGAGGCGCGGCGCAACATTATTATGATCGCCGCTGTAAGGTGAACTGATTCCCATTCCGACCTGCGCCAAACCTGTGGCAGTCCCCGGCTCGAAGTTTCCGAACAGGTTATTCGCTTCTTTCATGACGGTTGCCATTTCCCAACGCACTCCGAGGTTCAAAGTGAGCCTTGGCTTGATGCGCCAGTCATCTTCGGCAAACACTGCGTATCCTTGATCGCTCACATTCCTGGTGGGGTTGCCAACCAGAATCTGAGAGTTCTTCTTCGTATTCCCTTCGAAGAATTGGGTCATATCGTTGAATCTGATTTGCCCTTTTGCGTTTGACGTGATGGACGATGTGTCCTTGTTCGTCAGTATTTCGCCGCCGAACTTAAACGCGTGATTGCCACGCAGGTACGAGACATGGTCGAGCACCTGTATCACTCCGTTTGGACCAAGCACCTTTGGCCAGTTCCCTCCCAACCGGAAATTTGCCGCGCTGAAATCAGCGAAGCGAATGATTGGAAAACCATATTCCAGGGGAAGAGTTACGCCGGTATTCAGGCTGTAATTTACGCCGTTGACCACGTAATTCTGCGGATTCATGGTGTTATCGGCCGACAAGAAGGACCGGTCAAAGCGGTCATATCCCGCGCGCACCTCATTTTGCCAGGTGGAATTGGGCGTATACACCCAGCTCCCTTCGGCCACTCCGACCCACATGTTCGCCACCGTCAGCCATTGCGGCTGCACTTCATAGGGCGCATCCATGTAGGTTCCGGCGCCGCGTCCGATGAACGTGGTGCCGTTGATATCGTTGTGATCGTTAATGTGATAGGTAATTTTAGCCATCCCGTTGTCGCTCTGCTGCTGACTCGTCGCGCTATTTACTATCTTGTCCGTTAATGGATTCGCACTATTGTTCACCGGAAACAGGCCAGGGTAGTTCGAGGCAGGCGTGCAGTTTGCATTCAGACCCGCAAGCTTAAGACTGTTCGCGCTTACGGGACCCGCCGCCAAGGCCGCCTGGCAACCCAGGATGAGATTACTCGTCGCGTCGCCACCGGTAAGAGAAGTCCCCGGAGTGTTGATGTTGTACGAATTTCCCACGGAATAACGCTGATCTTCATAGCTCGCGAAGTAAAAGAGCTTGTCCTTCTTGATCGGTCCGCCTACGGTGGCACCGAACTGCTCCAAACCTACCGGCTGCATAGGCTGCGACACGGGGTTGAAATAATTGCGAGCGTCCATCGCATCGCTGCGACCAAACGCAAACGCCGTACCATGGATGGTATTTGTTCCAGACTTGATCCCGATGCCTACAACCGCGCCGGGCTTCCATCCATACTCCGCTTTCGGATTTTCTTCCGTGTTGAATTCCTGAATGGCGTCGATCGACACCATCGTTCCTGTGTCACCGGCCAGGTTTGTCTGGTTGACCATGTTATAGCCTGTAAATGGCTCTGTGTTGTTCAGGCCATCCAGCATGTACACCTGATCTTCTGGGCGAATTCCATTGCTGCTTTGCGTGCGCGTTCCGCCTCCCGGATAGGAAGTCACACCGGGCCGCAAGGACATCAGGTTTTGAAAGTTGCGACCGTTCAACGGCAGGTCGTTGATTGCCGAATTGCTCAGAGTGCCGCCCATCGTGGCATTGGTCGTTTCGACCATGGGCAGTTCTTCGCTGACGATGACCGCCTGCGTCTGTTCTCCGGGCTTCAAACTGAAATCGACGCGGAGTTCCTTTCCAACTTCCAGGAGAACGTTGGGGCGCTCGACGGATTGAAATCCGGTGAACTCGGAGCGAACGGTGTATGTACCCGGCGTCAGGTTGGGAGCGTTGTATTGTCCCGCGTCGTCCGTCGTCAATGTACGCGAGACGCCTCGCGCCGTGTCTACGATCGTAACGGTAGCGCCGGAAATTATGCTTCCGCTTTGGTCTGTAATCGTTCCCCATATGCGGCCGGCATTTAACTGCGAGAATGCTGGAAGGCCAATCAATAGGATAAGTAAGCTCGCAACCAGTACTGTTTGAATCGCTCTTACGACCACAATTTTAGGACCAGTCCACTTTCGACCCTTCATGAACCCACCCCCTGGAAAAATATCCTGCTTACACTTCTAAAGACCAACGACCCCACTTCGATTCTGATTCAAGGAATAAAAATACCGCCTCAAAAGGCGACCTGCTGAAAACCGCGCCTGCACAAGGATGGCTTCCCTGATTCAATGAAACATGACACCAGGATCTGCCTTTCGTCGTCGCCCCGTGTCGCGCGCTTGGGCGTCGCCCATCATCCATTCAAACGACATCCGACAATAAGCTCGTTGCCGTTAGACCGATCCAGCGGCTCCCTGCGTTTCATGTTTTTATATTTTTAATTTAAGAATGGTAATCACTGCCCCAACGTTAAAACGGAAACTTCCCCAAAGAGCCTGCGAATATAGGATTGGGACTTAAAAAGGAGCAAAATCGATTTGAATTCACGGCCACTCTATTCCTACTCCCGCAGAACGAAAAGAGCGGACGGGCAGCGCGCCCATTCGCCTTTTTTCATCCCGACCTGCAGGAAATCAAAACGAAAAAACCTACAGGAATCCGTGTATTGAGATCGGCTCGAAAGCCACTATCATCGCTGGCTGTAAATCTGACTTGTTATAATTGACGGCCAAATTGACAGGAAACAGCTGCCAATGTGGGCACGAAGGCCTAAAACAATGGTCGCTGACCAGACGCGGTTGTCGCAGGAAGATCCGATTCGGATTTTAGTCGCTGGTGACCGCAAATTGGTGTGTGCGGGAGTGCGCGCCATTTTCTCTGGCAATCCTTTATGGGAGATTTGCGGTGAAGCCAAAAACGGTAAAGTAGCTGTCAGTAAATCAGGGAAACTGAAGCCTGATCTGGTCCTTCTTGATCTGCGCACTATAGAAGGGGACGGGTTTGAATTCTTAAGTAAAATTCAGCAAATTGCTCCAACCGCAAAACTAATTAGTCTGACTGCTTCTGAATGTCGGCAACTTGAATGCGCGGCGCGTAGAGGTGGGGCGGACGCAGTTATTGCAAAACGAATGTTGTCCAATAATTTACTGAACACGCTTGAACGGCAATTTAGTTTCACAACATCTAATCTGTACGCTCTGTTGCAACCTTCTTTCGATCGCAACGACGGCTCTTAAGAATGATATTTCCGCTTGCCTTGTACTCTGCCAGGTAACCCTAAGTTCCACCGAAAAGCCCATCCCTTCACGGAAGGCATACCGTCTACGGCATTGCCTGCGCTGTCCAGAAACGCTTAAAGCGCGCGAATCAGAGGGAAAGCGCTGAATAAGCACACCAAAGAGCTGCGCTTGGCTGTGCAACCAATTGAGTACACAGGGCGGAAGGCAAGAAGCACCCTCGCTCATCGGCACGTTAAAAAGACAGCTAATTCCCTGCGGCAGGTGACGCAACTCCGTTTGCGCGAGCGCAAAGACATCCCCTCGACCGTGAGCTCATCATGCTAAGTCGTCAATACTTACGGGCCTGAACTGACCCTACATGGTCCAGAGTCGTCCGCTTCGTTGGACGGTTCGAGGCCGACAATAATCGAAAGAAGCCTTACGAAGTTGCACGACGGATTTTAAACGGGATCGGAATTTCGAAAGCTAGGAGGAACTGGCACGATGCGTCGAAGCACACTCGCCATCTTCGTCGTTGCTGCATTCGCTGCCGTGTCCTTCGGATTCGCCCGGTATTACCCCAACCCACAAGCGCAAGGCAACAGTCATCACCACATAATTTATTATGTGGACCCCATGCACCCTTCATACAAGTCCGACAAGCCCGGAATTGCGCCGGACTGTGGAATGAAACTCGTGCCCGTCTACCAGGACGACAACGCTTCCACCGCCTCAAATGCGACGGCAATTCCTGATGGCGATGTCAAAATTGATTCAAATTCGCAACGACAGCTGGGAATCCGGGTTACTGCGGCGGAAAAAGGCGGGACGGCTCAGATGGTGCGGGTGGTGGGGCGTGTCTCCCCTGAAGATAATCGGATTTACAGCATCAATTCCGGCGTAGACGGGTTTATTCGGGAGACTTATAACGATTCTGTGGGCATGCTGGTAAAAAAGGATCAAAAGATTGCAGCTTATTACGCGCCTGATTTTGTTGCGGCGGCTTCCGGTTTCCTCGCCGCTACCGAGCGCATTCCTGGCTCCGTGGGAAAGGATGGGGCCCGGTTTACTCCGAATTTCCCGGGAACAATCGCCAAGGAAGGCGTGCGAAGCATTCAGGGTTATACCGACCATCTTCGGAATCTGGGTATGAGCGATGATCAAATTAAGCGCATGGCGGATAGTCGTGAGCTTCCCGACAGTATTGACATTGTTTCGCCAACCGAAGGGCTGATTCTTAGCCGGAACATCTCTCGCGGCCAACATTTTGACCATATGATGGAGTTTTACAAAATCGCCGACTTGAGCCATGTGTGGGTGGTCGCGGAGGTTTACGAGGACGAAGCCCAATACCTTCGCCCCGGAAACTCTGCGCAAATCATCCTGCGGGATCAAGGCCGCCGCATGACCGCGCAGATTACGGACAGCCTCCCCCAGTCTGAACCGGGCGGCGGAACCGACAAGATTCGCCTGGAAGTTGATAATCCTTCTTATCTGTTGCGGCCAGATATGCTGGTCGATGTGGAAATTTCTGTCCGCATCCCAACGGCGGTCACCGTGCCAATCGATGCCGTGGTCGACTCCGGCCAGCACGCTCGCGTTTACGTGGAACATGGCGACGAAACTTTCGAACCGCGCGAGGTTGAAATCGGGCGCCGCATGGGGGATCAAATCGAGATTCTCCAGGGAGTGCAATCCGGCGAACGCGTCGTCTCTGCAGCAACTTTTTTTGTGGATTCGGAAAGCCGCATGAAAATGCCGGCCTCGCCTGCGTCGATGCCGCCGGACAACAAACCGTCGGATAAGCACGAACACATGGCGTCTGTTCAAACCATGCGAGACCCGATGTGAAGCATGAAATCGGGCATGGCCAACTCGGCGTCCATTTGGGCAATCTCCGCTGACCGCGGTGCTGTACTTTCTTCGTTTTTTTATTCAATGAATGTAATTTCTCAGGATTGCAGCCTGGTGTCCTTCATGCCTTTTCGTGGAGATTGCGATGATTAACAAGATCATTGACTACTCCATTCAGCACAAGCTCACCGTATTGATACTGGTCGCCTTGGCTTGTGTCGGCGGTTGGTGGGCGATGGTCACGCTTCCCGTGGACGCCATCCCCGACCTGAGTGAAACGCAGGTCATTATTCTGTCTCACTGGGATAAGAGTCCCGATCTTGTGGAAGATCAGGTAACGTACCCGATTGTCACCGCAATGCTTGGCGCCCCGAAAGTAAAGACCGTCCGCGGCTTTTCCGATTTCGGCTATTCCTATGTTTACGTCATTTTCGATGAAGGAACAGATCTATACTGGGCGCGCTCACGCATCACGGAGTATTTGTCTGGCGTACTTCCCCGCCTGCCAGACGGCGTAAAAACGGAGCTGGGACCCGACGCGACTTCCCTGGGCTGGGTTTTTCAGTACGCTCTGGTCGATACATCGGGCAAGCACAGCCTTGCCGACATGCGCTCCTATCAAGATTGGTACTTGCGATATTACCTTCGATCGGTTCCCGGAGTCGCTGAGGTCGCTCCCATTGGCGGTTACACGCGCCAGTATCAGGTCAATGTCGATCCCAATCGCTTGCTCGCTTATGGCATTCCGATTCGTCGCGTGGTTGAAGCAGTGCGGGGCGGCAACAACGAAACGAGCGGTGGCCTGCTGGAATTTGGCGGCACGGAATACATGATTCGTGGCCGCGGTTACGCGCATTCGCTTGACGACTTTGGAAATATTTCCATTGGCGTTTCACAGAGCGGTTCGCAAATACGCATTAAAGATGTTGGTCAGGTGGTTATGGGTCCCGCGGACCTGCGGCGCGGAGTCTCCGATCTGGATGGCACCGGAGAAACTGTTTCCGGCATTGTAATTATGCGCAGCGGCGAAAACGCGCTGGACGTAATTAATCGTGTGAAAGCAAAAATCACCGAAATTGAGCCGGGGCTCCCCGAGGGCGTGAAAGTTGTACCGATCTACGATCGCTCGGAACTTATCCACCACACGATCGACACTTCCAAAAGCACGGTTTTCGAAGTCGCCATTACAGTCGTCCTCATCATCCTGATTTTTTTGCGGCACTTTCCCAGTGCGGCGATCCCCATTCTCACAATGCCGGCGGCAGTTCTGCTTTCGTTCATCCCACTGCACATGATGGGGGTGAGCGCCAACGTAATGACTCTGGCAGGAATAGCGATTGCGTTCAGTGAATTGGTTGACGCCTCGATTGTCGTGGTCGAGCAAACTCACAAGAAGCTGGAGTTGTGGGAGAAATCCGGAAAAGTCGGCGATTGCCAGCAGGTCGTAATTGCGGCGATCAAGGAAGTCGCGGGACCTACTTTTTTTGCGCTAATTGTCATCGCGGTATCATTTCTTCCCGTTCTGACCTTGCAGGCGCAGGAAGGGCAGATGTTCAGGCCTTTGGCATACGCCAAAACGTTGACCATGTTGGTGGCCGCTTTATTGGCGATCACTCTCGATCCGGCGTTACGCCTGGTGCTGACCCGTGTTAAACGGTTTGACTTTCAGCCCGCTTGGCTGTGCCGAATCGCCAATACAATTCTGATCGGACACATCAAGTCTGAAGAGGCTCACCCGTTCAGCCGCCAGCTGATTCGCATTTATGAGCCTGCGGTTCGGTGGACTCTTCAAAACAAATGGATTGTCTTGGCCATGGCGGCAGCACTTGTGATCGTCACCGTTCCTGTCTTTTACCACTTGGGATCGGAGGCCTTGCCGCCCATAGACGAGAACGCGATCTTATACATGCCCACGACTTTGCCGGGAATTTCAGTAGGGGAAGCTGAACATCTGCTTCAGGCAAGCGACCGCATACTCCGTGGATTCCCGCAAGTTGATCATGTGCTGGGAAAAGCGGGACGCGCGGACACCGCCACGGATCCGGCTCCGCTGTCGATGTTGGAAGCTATCGTTACGCTCAAGCCACGCGAACAATGGCCACGCGTGGGCACATGGTACTCAGCCTGGGCGCCGGGATGGCTTAGCGTTATTTTGCGTCACATCACGCCGGATACGATTTCCACCGAAGAATTGGTGAACCAGATGAACGCCGCACTGAAGTTTCCAGGCGTCACCAACTCCTGGACAATGCCTATCCGCGGGCGTATTGAAATGTTGAGCACAGGGATGCGCACCCCGGTGGGCCTTAAAATCTCTGGCGGAGATTTGCAGCACATTCAGGAAGTCGGCGGACAAGTGGAATCCCTGTTGAGGACCGTCAACGGAACGCGAACTGTCTTCGCGGAGCGCACCGCTGATGGACATTTTCTTGACCTCGAATGGGATCGCGAGCAACTGGCGCGTTATGGCATCAGCATGGAAGATGCGCAGCGAGTAGTGGAGAGCGCTATTTATGGAGAAAATGTCAGCTCCGTTGTGCTTGGACCTGAACGTTATCCGGTAAACGTCCGGTATCTCGGCGATTTTCGCAACGATCCTGATTCCATTGGCCGAGTCTTGATTCCGGGTAGCGGTGACCGGCAACTTCCCTTGCGCGACCTCGCACAAATCAAAATCACAAATGGGCCATCCATGATCCGCAACGAAAACGGATTGCTCACTGGGTATGTTTTTGTGGATGTTACCGGCCGTGACGCAGTCAGCTATATCCGCGAGGCGGACCAGCTCCTCCACGACCGTCTGATATTGCCTGCCGGGTACGACGTCTCCTGGAGCGGGCAGTATGGGGCGATCCAGCGTGCAAGGAATCGCTTAAAAATTGTAGTGCCTATCACAATTGGCCTGATCTTCTTCCTTCTCTTTGTAAATACCGGTTCGATCACAAAAACCTTGATCGTCTTGCTTGCTGTTCCCTTTTCTGCCATTGGCGCGGTCTGGTTTCTCTATGCGGCTGGCTACAATACGAGCATAGCCGTGTGGGTGGGATTGATCGCGCTCTTGGGAATCGATGCCGAGACCGGCGTCTTTATGTTGCTCTACTTAGACCTCGCGTTCGAAGATGCAAAGCGCAATGACCGCCTGCAGAATCTGGGAGATCTGCGCGAAGCCATCGTTCAAGGGGCCGCGAAACGCTTGCGGCCGAAATTCATGACGTTCGCCACAACCTGTATCGGCCTGTTTCCAATCATGTGGGCGACGGGGGCCGGTTCCGACGTGATGAAACGCATTGCCGCACCCATGGTTGGAGGAATCTTTTCATCGTTCCTTTTGGAATTGCTGGTATACCCGGTAATTTACGAAATCTGGAAAGGGCGCTCCCTCCAAAAAACACAGCAAGAAACACAATCTGCTTACAATGCGAATTCCGTCACCGATCTGGCGCTGATTCCGCCATCGCCTGTTACACGCGCCACCGCTGATTAACATAACGGTACGGGCAGTTACCCTTCTAAATGAACCTCGTTAGAAGTTTTTCCATGCTAATGACCGCTTCGGTCGGATCCGCAATGCTACGCCCATTTGTCGCAAGGAAGGACGGTCTCAATGGGTCGATGCAACACTTGCTCAAGGGCCTGTTGTCAGAGTCTAAGCCGCTGAGTTCGTTCGCGGACGTCAATGCAAAGAAAACAAAAGTCCTGTATAGGCTCTAAGCAGGTACCACCGTACGGATTGATTCTCGTCGGGAAGTTTTGTCAGATCAACTGCATAAAAGGCGTTGCATCGACCGGTTGAGCCGGCGGGTGTTTCCAGGAGAACTTTTAGATGGAGTGGGCGGGAGCCTGTACCATTGCGCCCGCGATGAAACCGTTCGGTTCACGCGGACGGACTGAGATGGATAAGTATGGGCAAAAATGCGGGGCTGGGAGAACTTAGCTGGGGTGGCCACCTTCGAAACCACGCCCGCGAGTTCTCCCCTCCGACTGCCACAAAGGACTGTAGACATTCCAGAGATGGATGCAGAAATTATCTCGCATCCGACTGCAGGACTTCCGGTTTCGAAAACAGCGTTTCGTCCAGCTTCGGATTCACTTCAACCTTATCGATGGAGATTCTCTCGACTGGAACCGGAGTCTGCATCACTTTTGCCCCCGAATGTGTGACCGGTAGAACCTTGGTTTCCAGAACATAGGGAATTTGAAGGCCGCTCACCGGACGATAATCTCGGTAGTAGACTTCCACGGGATGGGCAAGTCCGTCGAGCACTCGGGGCTGTCCCTCAACTTTCGTTTCCAGGAACGTCTGTGCATCAATCCAGACGTGAAGAGTGTTCCCGTTCTTCAAAGTCAGCAAAAGGTTATATGTGTCCCGGTCTTCGACCTTTTCCATGCCGGCCAGCTCGATTCGCGTGCCTTTGGAAGCGTAATCGACCAGAAAACCATCGAGGTCCGCTTGCGTAGCGGCCTTCTTCATTTCGTCCTGCGAATATGGCTCAACCTCGCGCCGGTTCAGGAACGGCCTTAGTTTCCATCCATTGGTGCCGTCATACACCTGCACTGCGGTGTCGCCCTTGAAAACAATTTCCATGCGCATCTTGCGGGGTCGCTTCAACTTCATGACAAAAGGGAGTTGGACTTCGGCCACAGGGCGCTGCGGCAGCGTGTTGAGCGCGGGCACTTTTCCCTGAGGCTGACCGGGAAGTGTGGCTCGCTGATTGCCTCCCACACCCATCGTGCCCGTCATGGTAATTGTCTGGACCGCTCGCCACGCCTGTAAGCCGCCGCGAGCCGCGACGTTCTTCTCGACTATAGCCGCCGCGGAGAGGCTCGTCCCAGTGGGAGTATCCCCTGCGGATGCCAATGAATTGGCCAGAATTAAAGTAAGGCAAAGTGCGAATAAACCCAGAGACTTTTGCAGCATTGGATTCGCCTCGCTAACAAAATGGATGTTATATCCAGGATATGCTAATGCTTACGCTCTTTAGAGTCCTTGCCCGAGGTCAAATTCAGCCAAATACAAGAGAGGGGGGGTAAATCGCGATCCTACTCAACAATGATCCCATCTGCGTGGAACTTCCCAATGACAATATTCACTCGATCACCGCGCTTCACTCGCCGGCCGCTATTCGAGAACGCCATCCAATAGGACTTGCCTTCGACGGGCGTACTTGTCTGGCGCAGAATTCCGACCTGCTCCAGGGCCGGAACGGTTAGCATAACCCCAGCTTGCGGATCGATTAGAGACGGCTCGAGTTGCTTATCGTTGAGCGTCTTGGCCTTATCCGCGTCCAATACTTTGAAAGAAAAACGAGCCATCTCGTCCGACTCGACCAACTTTACGCTGAGCGAACCCACCCCCCACACAAGTCCATAATACTCAACCGCTCGCCTCGGAGGCTTGGTTTGCAGATAGCGCGTTGGCGCGCCCGCGGCCGGAGCTTGCGCGGCTGGGGTCGGGGCCGCGACCGCAGCCGGCGATTGCGCAGCCAATGGCAATGCCGCCACAAGGCATTCCAGGAATCCTGCCAACAGTCTTTTCCCAAAGCTTCTGGCCGGACGGTTTCGCATTTGTCGCTCCTATCGTGCCTGGCTTTTCCAAACCTTACTTATCATACTTGCCCTCTAGAAATGCTTTGCAGCCCTTACGCCATGTTCCCTGGGATTTTTTCCCAGATCGCCGCTAGTTGCGGCGTTCGAATCCTTGTACTCGCCTGTATTTCGCGCTCTCTCAAGCTCTTTTTTTGTCGCCTTGGCCGTTATCGCTCGCTCTCGTTCCTTACATTTCGACGTCGAGTTGGCAACAACCTTGGCGCGATAGTCCAGCGTGCTTTCGATAAACCCAACCACTGAGCGATCATGGAGAGCTTCGCACCCGCGATCTGCGGCAATGCCAATCCCGCGTCAAACCAAAGATCCAGATCCGACGGATCTTCATAAATCCCGACGCCCTACTTTCCATGCGGGAGCCGAAGCATCGTCCCTACCATTGCCTCCACTCCAATTTTTCGCTTCCTTGCATCCTAAGTAATTATATTCCACTTCTTGGGCCTTCAAAAACAGGTACTGCTCGCGATTGTTTCGCGAGCAGTACCTGCTGAATTTCATTAAAGTTCCCTATTTGAACTGAACAGCATTACCGGGCGGTTCCGTTCAGCGCTGATATTTGCGTCCCAGCCCCATCGGTGACAGAGATCGTCGCCGACTTCAGGCCTGTCGGTTGCAATGTGAGCGGCTTGAACTGAACCGTGACCGTGCAGGTCGCCCCTACAGCCAAGGTTGTGTGAGTCGCGTTCCCGCAATTCGACAGCAAGGCTGAGATGGAGTAGTTAGCAACGTTGGCGGCAGTCCCTCCGAGCACTCCTGCTGCGACCCCAGTCAGCGGCACGTTGCCCGTGTTGGTCAGGGTGAAAGCCTGGGCCGGATCGAGCGCGCACGCGAGAGCACCTAACCCAGTTCCAGGGCAATTGCGAGTTTGAGAAACCGTCCAGGAGGTCGGCGTCAGAGTAGCGCTCTTGATTGCCGCTACGCCTGTTCCGCTAAGCGTTGCCGGTGAACCGGTGACCGGACCGCCTGCGGTGGCAGTGATCATGACCGTCCCGGTCGACGCGGTTGCGGACGTCGGCGTAAAGACGATATTGATCGTGCAGGGTAATCCGGCACCAAGTGTTGCGGTGCAAGTTCCGCCTGCTGCTCCCGCTGGTCGTGTAAATACTGACGGAGCGACCGCTACGTTGATTCCTGTCATGGCCGTGACGCCGGCAGTCAGGGTGATCGTTTGGGCGGCGCTCGTCGAAGATACGACAACGTTTCCGAACGCCAATGACGTAGGAGCGATGCTCGCCGGTGCAATCTTGGTTCCTTGGAATTCCACGGCGCCCACGTCAAACGCGTTTGTCTTAGCCGGATCGGGACGCGGATTGCCGAAGAAGTCCGTCCGAGGAGTAACCGCATAGGTTGTGGCGCTCGTCGGGATCGCGTCGATCACAGTGGACGTCTGCTGCAGGGCATAGTTACCGAGCGGCGCGTTCGTGATCGGGTTGATCAGTGACAGCGGTCCCCAAGTCATATTGACCCAGTTGTTGCCCTCGTCCACCGTCGCCGATGGGCTCAGGTTGAAGATCGGGTTTGGAACGGTCGCATCCGAAATGCCCGGAGGAACATTCCAACCTGAACCGCCCACTCCCGCTGCCTCCGGTGGCGTCCGTGAACCGTTGCAGTATTGGCCGACGACGGTGGGGTTGACACCCAGGAAGTTAGTCGTGGAGGTGCTCTCCTCTAGTGCACCGGTATTGGTCAACACCGAGTACAACGGAGCAAGCTTAAACGTGGAGCCGTGATCGCCTGGTCCGTTATCGCCGCGCACGCCGATATCCCAGATGCTGGTCCCCGTGACGCACTGGCCAGTGGAT
>Ga0075522_10001695_pt1 | contig 16657 bp, 12 predicted proteins | sample NGEPerA_FD_74796 | JGI IMG/M metagenome (GOLD analysis project Ga0075522, IMG submission 74796) | Arctic peat soil microbial communities from the Barrow Environmental Observatory site, Barrow, Alaska, USA - NGEE PermafrostL2-A | ecosystem: Environmental > Terrestrial > Soil > Wetlands > Peat ... | reverse complement strand
GTGAAATCGGTGGGCGAGGCTGTGATGCTCCGGGGCTGGGCGAATGAATATTGGATGCCGGCCGTCACGGGACTTCTGTTCACGCCTCTGCTGCTGATCTGTGTGGCAGGATTGGCGCTTTTGCCGCCGCCCAACGCCGCGGATGAACGGCTTCGGGTGGCGCGCACGCCCATGAACGCCAATGCCCGCCATGCCATGCTGGCGGCCTTCGCGCCCGGCCTGATCGCGCTGGTGATCGTCTACGTCGGCCTCACGGCGCTGCGCGATTTCCGCGACAATTTCGCGGTCGAGATTTGGACCGGGCTGGGGTTCAGAAATGACGCGGAGATATTCACCCTCTCCGAGCTTCCGGTGGCGGCGATCGTGCTGGTGACCTTGGCGCTTCTGATGTTCATCAAGAACAATCGCCGCGCGTTTCTCGCCAATCTGATTCTCGTGGGTGTGGGTCTGGCGCTGGCCGGACTGTCATCGCTGGCCTTTGAGGCGCATTGGATCGGTCCGATCTCCTGGATGATCGCGTTGGGCGCGGGTCTTTATCTGGGCTACACGCCCTTCAACGCGCTGCTGTTCGACCGCTTCATCGCCGCCAGCGGCCGCTCCGGCACGGCTGGGTTTCTGATCTATGTCGCCGATGCCGCCGGATATCTGAGTTCGGTCGCGCTTCTGGTCTTCTACAATTTCGTGGGGGTGCGGATTTCCTGGGTCAAATTCCTCACCGGCATTTCATACACCGCAGCGATCAGTGGGCTGGTCCTGATCGCCGGCGCGGGCCTTTATTTCCAACGCCGCCTTATCCGGGGAAATTCCCATGATCCGATTGTCGAGCATGACGGACATCCAGCGCCTTTACGCCAGGCACGGGGGGCTTAACTACGGCGAAGGCGTGACCCAGATGGAGCACGCCCTGCAATCGGCGGCGCTGGCCGAAGCGCATGGCTGCGTCCCGACCCTTGTCGCCGCCAGCCTTCTGCATGACATCGGTCATTTGTTCGAAAAAGAGGACGAAGTCGCGGGCTTCGCGATAGACCACCGCCATGAGCGGACCGGTGCCGATGCCCTTGCGGGTCTGTTTGTCGAAGCGGTGTGGCGGCCCGTCGCCCTGCACGTCGCGGCCAAACGCTATCTCTGTTTCAAGGAAGAAAAATATTCCGCCACCCTGAGCCATGCCTCGCAACGCTCGCTCAAGCTGCAAGGCGGCCCCTTCAGCGCCGCCGAGGCCGAGGCGTTTGAAAGCCAGGCCTATTGGCGAGACGCGATCGCCTTGAGACGATTCGATGACATGGGCAAGCGCGAAGAAGTCTCGCACCGCAGCTTCGAAGACTTTACGCCGTTATTGCGCGGCCTGCTGATTGATGCAGCAAGGGCTTAGGGCGCTGGCGCGAGTTTTGGTTGTTTACGTGACGGCAGCGCGTCACATCATCATGTGAAAAACGTCCGGAACTCTTCAACGCTTTGAAATTTTAGCATCACCGAACCGTCATCCGGCTCTCCCATAGAAGGCGCGGCCGCATCTCTGTCAGCGGCCTTCAATGTTGGGATTCTTCGGCGGCTTTTTCGGGAAATCCCGGCCGCAAAATCATTTGTCGGGGGACAATCCATGAAATCGAGATACATGCTTTCCTGCGCCGCGGCTGCGATCATCAGCGGCAGTACCGCTGCGGCCATCGCCGCGGATGCGGATTCAGCGTCGCCAAACAATGGCGGCATCGAACAAGTGATCGTGACGGCGGATCGCCGTGACGAATCGGTGCAGGCGGTTCCCAATACCGTGCAGGCCTTCTCCGGACAGGCCCTTGCAGACTTGAATGTGGCGACGTTGGACGACCTGCTGCGCTACACGCCCAACATCACCTATGGCAACAACGGCCCCGGCCAGGGCGAGATCATCATGCGGGGCCTCTCCAACGGATTTCGCGGCAACCAGTCCAGCGGCACGATCGGCAACTTCCCCAATGTCGCGATCTACCTGGACGATCAGTCCATGCAGTTCCCGGCCCGCAACGTCGACATCTACATGGTGGACATGAACCGGGTCGAAGTGCTGGAAGGCCCGCAAGGCACGCTGTTCGGCGGCGGCGCCGAAGCCGGCGCGGTGCGCTACATCACCAACAAGCCCAATCTCGACGCCTTCCAAGGTAAAGCCGAGGCCAACTATGGTCTCACCTCCGGCGGCGCGGACAATTCCGCTGCCAATCTGATGCTCAATGTGCCGATCATTGACGGAAAATGGGCGGTCCGCGCGGTGATCTATGACGAGAAGCAGGGCGGCTATATCGACAATGTGCCCAGCACCTTCACCCGTTCCAACCAGGATCTTGGAAATTTCTATTTCTCCAACGCTACGCATCCAGCCGCCAATTATGTCGGTCCCAATGCGGGTGGCATTTGCCCCAACGGTCAGGCGGCCGGTCCCGCAGGTTGCACCTTGCCCGCCAGCGCCGCGCCGCAGGCGAACAATTATTCGATCGCCCAGAAGAACTTCAATCCGGTCACCTATCAGGGCGCCCGTTTCTCGACTCAGTACGACATCAACGACGACTGGAATGTGCTGATCACGGAAAGCCTGGAAGACCTGGACGCCGAAGGTCTGTCGGTCGAGTTTCCCCGGGGCTCTGACTTTCAGACCTTGCAGCCCTTGCAGATCACGTCGTTCACCCCGTCTTACAACCGGGACCGCTATTCGAACACCGCCTGGACCATCAACGGCAAGATCGGAGATTTCAACGCCGTCTATACCGGCGGCTTCACCGACCGCGATATCCACGAGCAGATGGACTACACCAACTATTCGCGCTCGGCAGGCGGCATGTATTACCAATGCGTGGGCGGCACGACCGGCTGTGGGCCCGCCGGCAGCGCGGCCAGCTGCTATTCCCCCATCGGCTATTGGCAGGACACGATCCACAGCACCCATATCAGCAACGAGGCGCGGGTCAGCACGCCCGACAATTGGCGGCTGCGCGCGATCGGCGGTGCCTATTGGGAGCAATTCCGCATCTATGACGTGATGAACTTCGACTACAAGACCATTCCTGCCTGTACGCCGACTAATTTGAGCGGCGCCTTAGCGGGTGGCCCGATCTGCGTGGCTGACGTGCGCACCGCGCCCGGCTCGACCGCGAACGATCCCGGTGTGCGCAGCGATGCCACCGCGTTCGGCGAAGACACGCAACGCGGTTACGACCAGGTCGCGCTCTTCGGCTCTGTGGACTACGATATCATTCCCGACACTTTGACGGTGACCGCCGGCACGCGCTGGTACCAGTATCGTGAGTTTGAAGTTGGCTCCCAATATGGCACCGGCACGGGGTGCCTGAACGTGCCGAACGGCGATTGCACCGGCGGCATGATCAACATCGACGCCGCAAACGACAAAAAGACGTATTCCGGATTGAAAAGCCGCGGCAATGTCACCTGGCACATCACATCAGACATGATGGCCTATTACACCTTCTCGCAAGGCTTCCGTCCCGGCGCCTTCAACCGTGCGGCCGGGGCGGTGGCGCCTGGCGCGGGCGGCGTGAATCAGTTCAATAAGCCCAATGCCTATGGACCCGACTCCCTGCAGAATCAGGAAATCGGCATGAAGGGCACCTTCTTGGACAACCACCTGCAAGTGGATCTGTCCGCCTACCTGATGCAGTGGAACAATGTGCAGTTCCTGTTCTTCAATCCTCCGTACCTGGGCAACACGACTTTCGGCGTCAACGGTCCGGACTATCATGTGAAAGGCGTGGAGGCGCAGATCCAGGCGGTGTTGGCGGAAGGGCTCACTGTGGGCGGCTCGGGTTCGTACAACGACGACACCCAGTCCGGTTCGCAGTGCCTGGTGAGTAACCTGGCCGGCTCACCCACGCTTGGTCAGTGCATCACCCAGATCATCCCCAAGGGCTCGACAAGTCTGGCGCCTTTCGTGAATCCCTTTGGCGCGCCAGGCACGACTCCCGCCTTCGCACCGCGCTTCCAGGCCAACGCCCATCTGCGTTACGACTGGACCATGGACAAGTACAATCCCTACATCATGGTCGGCGTCAGCTATACCGGCAGCATGTACAACCAGCCGGCGACCTACACCTCCGGCGTGGGCGTGGCCGTTCCCAACACCACCTTTCTGCGCTATCTGCAGCCCGCCTACACGACCGTCGATGCCGCGATCGGCATGACCTTCGACAAATGGTATGCGGAATTGTACGGCCAGAATCTGACCGACAGCCACGCTAGCACCTTCACCTCCTCGGCCCAGTTCATCGAAGCGGAAGTGCCGCTTAGGCCGCGGGTGATGGGTTTGAAGCTGGGCTATAATTTCTGATCCTGTTTTCTGCTAAGATGCGATAAGCGGGCGGCAACGTCCGCTTATTGCGTTTATGGGCCCCCATGGAAGCGATTGCCGCCACATCCTCGACGGAACGCGAAGTCCGGCGGCTGAAGGACTTGCAGAAGCAGGGCCGCCACGAGGAAGTCCTGCGTGGTGCGCAAGAATTGATCGCTTCATTGCCGGAGAATCGCGATCTGCTGCTGATCGCCGCTTCAAGCCTGCGCCATCTCGGGCGCATTGACGAGGCTCTCGTCCTGCTGGAGCAGTTGGAGCGATTCCATCCCCGCTTCAGCCTGATGCATCAGGAGCGCGGCCTTTGCCATGTGGCGCGGAAGGATGCGCCGCAGGCGATCGACGCGCTGTTGCGCGCGGTGAACATCAATCCCGCCCTGCCGATGAGCTGGCGCATGCTGGAGGGCGTCTATCGCCTGACGGGTGACAGCGCGAACGCGGCGACAGCCGCGGCGCATGTGGCCACGCTCAACAGTCTGCCCCCCGAAGTGGTGGCCGCGACTTCGCTTTTCTCCGATGGCGAGCTGGCGCCGGCGGAAAAGATCATCCGCGCCTTTCTTCTCAAGCACGGCAATCATCCCGAAGCGATGCGGCTTCTGGCCAGAATCGGCATCGCCCGCGATGTCCTGGATGATGCCGAGCTGCTGCTCGAGGGCGTCCTGACACTCGCGCCCGATCACCGGGCGGCGCGCTATGATTATGCCGACGTGCTGCTCAAGCGGCACAAATACCGGCAAGCCGGTGAGCAGATCGGCAAATTGCTGAAGCTGGAGCCCGGCAACCCAAACTACCGCACCATTGCCGCCAGCGCCGCGGTGGGTCTGGGAGAGCATGACAAGGCGATCGCCTTCTATCGGGACATGCTGGCCGACATGCCCGGGACGCCGGATGTGCAGCTTTGGCTGGGACATGCGCTGAAAACAGTAGGAAAGATACCGGAAGCGATTGCCGCCTACCGCGGAGCCGCTTCGTCACGGCCCGATTTCGGGGACGCTTATTGGAGCCTGGCGAATCTCAAAACCTATCGTTTCACGGATGACGAGATCGCCCGCATGCGCGCCGAAGAAGCGTCGAAGGCGATAATTCTGGAAGACCGCACGCATCTCTGTTTCGCGCTGGGCAAGGCGCTGGAAGATCGCGGCGAAACCGGGGAGGCCTGGCATTATTATGAGAAAGGCAATGCCCTGAAGCGGGCCGAAAGCCGTTACCGGCCCGACATCATCGAGGCCAATACGCGCCGGCAGATCGAAACCTGTACCGGGGATTTCTTCCAGCGCCGCTCCGGTTGGGGTGCAACACAGCCCGATCCCATTTTCATTCTGGGCCTGCCCCGCGCCGGATCCACCTTGTTGGAACAGATTCTGGCATCCCATTCCCAAGTCGAAGGCACGCAGGAATTGGCCGACATTCATCGGATCGTGCTCGATATCCAGGGCCGGGATCACGACCAGGACAATCCGCGCTATCCGGCGGCGCTGGCGGAGATGACGGTGGAGGATTTCTTAAGGCTGGGCGGAACATATCTCGCGGACACACGTGTCTATCGAATGGATAAGCCCTTCTTCATCGACAAGATGCCCAACAATTTCCGCCATATCGGATTGATCCATTTGATGCTGCCCAATGCGCGGATCATCGATGCGCGGCGCGAACCGATGGCCTGCTGTTTCAGCAATCTGAAGCAACTCTTCGCCCAGGGACAGGAATTCACCTACAGCGTGGAAGACATTGCCCGCTACTACCGCACCTATCTGGAACTGATGCGGCACTGGGACGAGGCACTGCCCGGCCGTGTCCTGCGCGTGCATCACGAAGACGTGGTCGAGGATTTGGAAGGCAGCGTGCGACGCATCCTCGATTATTGCGGCCTGCCGTTTGAAAGCGCCTGCCTGGACTTCCACAAGACCAGCCGCAGTGTGAGGACGCCAAGTTCGGAACAGGTGCGCCAGCCCATCTTCCGCGAAGGCCTGGACCAGTGGAAGAAATATGAGCCCTGGCTGGAGCCGTTGAAAAACGCGCTGGGCGACGCGCTCACGCGCTACCGCGAGGCATGAAAAAAGGCCCGGGTCGAAAGACCCGGGCCTTTCCCATTTACTATCGCTGAAATTTACGCCAGCCCCTTCATCGCATTCGCCATGCTGTCCAGCGCGGCGGTGAGGGTCTTGCGCGACGTGGCGATGTTCATGCGCATATGATTGATGCCGCCCGTGCCATAGCTGTAGCCCGGGTTGAGCTGCACATAGGCGTTCTTGGCCAACCAATGGCCCACCATATCGTCGGGCAGGACCTGGCCCGGCTTGCCGGTGAGGAAATTGATCGGCTGCGGCTTTTTGTTTTCCGCATCCGCCAGCTTCTGAGCGCCGATCTTGTCGGCCAGGCCGGAAACGTCCACCCACGCCAGATAGGTACCTTCCGGCTTGTTGCCCACTTTGACCAGAGGCAGCTTGGCCTTGATGTAGTCGTTGGCGAATTTCTGGTTGCCATCGATGTAATCGACGCACTGGTTGAGCCAGTCCTCGCCGCCGGCATAGGCCGCCTGGGACGACGCGATGCCCAAGGTCGAAACTTCCGAGCGATTCCAGAATTGCACCTGTTTGAACACTTCCGGATCGGTGGCGAAATACCAGGCGCATTTCAGGCCAGCCAGCGAGAAGGATTTGCTGGCCGCCTTGAAGGTGATGCTGTTGTCCACCAGCTTCTTGTCGTCCAGTGTGGAGAAAGGCGTGTATTTCACGCCATGGCCCACGAAGTCGCAATGGATCTCGTCCGACAGCACTTTGACGTTGTGCTTGAGGCAGATCTCGCCATAGCGGGTGAGCTCGGCCTTGCTCCAGGTCCGGCCCACCGGATTGTGCGGATTGCACAGGATGGTGGTCTTGGTGGCAGGATCGGAAGCGCGGCGCTCCAGATCGTCCCAATCGATCTCATAGCGCCCGTTCACCTGTTTCATCACGCTTTCGTTGGCGATCAGCTTCGAGCCGTAAATGTCGAAATAGAAGGCGTTATAGATCGGCGTCGCCATCAAGACCTTCGAGCCGGGCGGCGCGAAGGCGCGCAAGGCCGGCATGATGCCGGAATGGACACCGGTGGTAACGCCCAGATTCTTGGGCGTGATCACGTTGATCCCATAGCGCTTGTGGTTCCAGTCGATGATACCCTTCACGAAGGGATGATTGCCGGCAGTGCCCAAAAGCAGGTCAATGTCCAGCAGCTCGTAGCCCCAATTATGATTGTTGATGCGTTTCTGCAGCGCGGCCGTGACCATCGGCGCGCATTCGAAATCCATGTCGGCAATGCCCATGCCGGCCACGATCTTGGGCATATGCTCGTCACGAATCGCCCCGTCCCATTTCACGCAGTCGGTGCCGATGCGGTTATAAGGCGTATCGAAATGATATTTTCCATTCGCCGGCGCCGCCAACGCACTGCCGCTTGCCGCCAGCGATGCCGCCAAGGGTCCCAGCGCCAACACGCCGCCGCCAAGCCCGGCATTCCTCAGAAATGCCCTGCGATCACTTCCCATTCTCTGTTCCAAAGTCAGTCCCTTCCCCATTGCGAGGCAGCAACACAGCCCCTGCTCATTGACCGGACGCGCGCCCGGCAGAAGGCAAAGATAACAGACAAACCGTCATGAAAACAATTTGTTGAATTCTCCGGCGACGCATCGTCAACATGTTCCCGCGACGGGGATGAGCCCCGCTTTTTCGGGGCGCAGATGCTTCTTCTGGCGGGCCTTTTCATCATTTCCTTATGGGCGGGGATGCAGAACGCGTTCGCCGGCGGTGGAACCTTCATCACCCTGCCCGCCCTGATGCTCACCGGCATGGATGCGCGGGCCGCGAACATCACTTCCACCATCGCGCTTTTTCCGGCGCAGGCAGCTACCGGCCTGACCGGACGCAAGAATGTTTCCGGCGCGGCGGGCCTCTCCTTCCTGCATCTGATGGCGATCAGCCTGGTGGGCGGCGTTGCCGGCGCGGTGCTGTTGCTGGTGACTCCGTCCAATTTCTTCGCCCGCCTGGTGCCGTGGCTGGTCTTGTTCGCCACTGTCGTATTTGCCTGGGGCAGTTTCTTCCGCAAACCGCGGGCCGATCCGCATCTGGGCACGATAGGCGCGGGCGTCACGCAATTCCTGATCTCGGTCTATGGCGGCTATTTCGGCGGTGGCATCGGTTTCCTGATGCTGGCGGCATTGAGCGCGGCGGGCCTGGCGGTCCGGCCCGCGGCCGCCACCAAGAATGTCCTGGCGGCGGTGATGAATGCCTCCGCCGTGGCGATCTTCGTCTTTTCTCCTTCGGTGCATTGGCTGCAGGCTGCCATCTCCTGCGCCGGTGCGATGATCGGCGGGATCATCGGCGGGCTCTTACTTACCCGCATCAACGAAAAGGCGCTGCGGATCGTGGTGGTGGTGATCGGCGCGGTGCTGACGGCCGGCTTGTTCCTGCGCGCGGCTTAATCCCTGCTCAAACGTCGAATTCCACACCCTGGGCCAGCGGCAGATCACGGCCGTAATTGATGCTCTGGGTCTGCCGCCGCATATAGGCTTTCCAGGCATCCGAGCCGCTCTCACGGCCGCCGCCGGTTTCCTTCTCGCCGCCGAAGGCGCCGCCGATCTCCGCGCCCGATGGGCCCATATTGACGTTGGCGATGCCGCAATCCGATCCCGCCGCCGACAGGAACATCTCGGCCTCCTGCAGATTCATGGTGAGGATGGACGAGGAAAGTCCCTGCGGAACGTCGCGCAGCAATGTGATCGCTTGAGCGAAATCCGAATAGCGCAAGACATACAGAATGGGCGCGAAGGTTTCATGCCGAACGATGTCGGTCTGGCTGGGCATCTCGACGATCGCGGGACGCACATAAAGCCCGTCGAGCTTCTCGCCGCCGAGGGTCGTGCCGCCCGCCGCGCGGGCCGCCGCCAGCGCCTGCTCCATGCAGTCCAGCGCGGCCTGATCGATCAACGGACCGATCAGGGTCTTGGCATCGCGCGGGTCGCCCACTTTGAGGCTGGCATAGGCGCGTTTGAGACGCGGCAGGAGCTGGTCATAGATGTCATTGTGAACGATCAGCCGCCGCAAGCTGGTGCAGCGTTGTCCGCTGGTGCCCGCAGCGCCGAAGGAGATCGCGCGCACCGCCAGATCGAGATTGGCCGATGGCGTGACGATGGTGGCGGCGTTGCCGCCCAGCTCCAGCAGCGACCGGCCGAAACGCGCCGCGACCGCCGTGCCGACGGCGCGGCCCATCCGAGTGCTGCCGGTGGCCGAGATCAGGGCCACGCGTGCGTCCTTGGTGAGCGTCTCGCCCAACGCGGCCCCGCCAGTGAGAAGCGCCGAAAGCCCCTTGGGCGCGTGCGCAAAGCCCGCGATGGTCTTCTGCAACAGCGATTCCGCGGCGAACGCGGTGAGCGGCGTTTTTTCGGACGGTTTCCAGAGAATGGGATTGCCGCAGACCAGCGCCAGCGCTGCGTTCCACGCCCATACCGCCACCGGAAAATTGAAGGCGGAGATGATGCCCACAGGACCCAGCGGATGCCACATCTCGCGCATGTGATGGTTGGGACGCTCGGAGGCGATGGTGAGACCGTAAAGCTGGCGCGACAGACCGACTGCGAAATCGCAGATGTCGATCATCTCCTGAACTTCGCCCAAGCCTTCCGACAACGGCTTGCCCGCCTCCAAGGTCACCAGCCGGCCCAGCGCATCCTTGTTGGCGCGCAGGGTTTCACCGAACCGGCGCACCAATTCGCCCCGGATCGGCGCGGGCGTGTCCCGCCATGCCGGGAACGCGCGAGCAGAAGCGGCGATTGCCGCTTCCAGCGCCGCACTGTCGCTTTCGGCGACGGCGGGCATGGCCGAGCCGTCGATCGGCGAAGCGCGGCCCTGGCCGTTACCCGGCGAAAGGCCCAGGCTGGCCAGAATTTCACGCGCGTCTTGACCCGCCTGCATCACGCCACCGTCATTTTGAAAGAACGCGCTCAGGCCGCCCGGCTGGCCGGGGCGGGACCCCGGTTACCATAGGCAGTGCCGAAGCGGTTGGAAAGAAAGGTGGCAAGGCTCACCTCTTCCTGACGCACGAAGCCTTTTTGCGGCAACACGCCCGCGGCCAGCAGATCCAGCATGGTGCAGATTCCGGCCGCGGTGGTGATCTGAATCGCGCTGCGCGCAATGCCATTCACTTCGGCGCCATAAATCTTGTTGGCATAGCTTTCTTGCAGGAACTGGCCGCCCCGATAGCCGGACACGGTGACGAACACCAGCACCACATCCTGCTGCGTCGCCGGCAAGGCATGTTCCAGGACATCCTTCAGAAGCTCGCGGCGTTCACCCAGGCGCAGATCCTGGATCAGGGTCTTCATGATGTCGCGATGGCCCGGATAGCGCACGGTCTTGTAATTGAGTTGACGTACTTTGCCTTGGAGCGTCTCGCACAGCGTGCCCAGGCCGCCAGAGGTGTTGAACGCCTCGTAGCGGATACCGTCGAGGGAGAATTCCTCCAGCTCTTCCAGCGGCGCCGCTTCACGCAGCTCGCCATCGGCGATCGCCTCGCAAGGCTCGTCATATTCGTTGATCACGCCGTCGGTGGACCAGGTGAGGTTGTAATTGAGCGCATTGGACGGATAGAGCGGCAGCGCCCCCACTCGAAGCCGCACGCTATCAAGGCGGTCGAAATGCCGCGCCAGATCCTGCGCAACGATGGAGATGAAACCAGGAGCGAGGCCACATTGGGGAATAAGCGCGCTGCTCGCGCCCAGCGCCAGTGTCTTGACCAGGCGGGTATTCGCCACGTCCTCGGTGAGGTCCAGATAATGGACCTGGGCGTGTCGCGCCGCCGACGCAATCGGGCCGGTCACGGAATAGGGTGCCGCGCTCAAAACCGCGTAGCGGCCCTTGAGCGACGCCGCCAGCGCATCGGCATCGCCGACATCCAGCGCCAGAGTCTTCAGGTTCGCCCGCCGCGGCAGCTTCTGCAGCTGAATGTCCGACCGGTCGGCCACCGTCACCCGGTAATCGCCCGAGGCGCAGAGCATGTCGGCAATCGTTTCGCCGATCTTGCCGGCTCCGATCAGAAGAATGTCACGCATGGCGGCCTCGGAAATTGCCCAGAAGCCAGTCTGACCAAGGGCTTATCCAGTTTGAAGTTGAAAACTGTCATAATTACAGGTATAATCAGACAAAATGACTAGCAGAAACGACAATATGTCTTTGGACACGCTCGACGAGCGGCTGCTGGCCCTGTTGCGGGAAGACGCCCGCCGGCCGGTCACCAGGCTGGCGCGCGACCTCAAATTGTCGCGCGCGGCCGTCTATACGCGGTTGGAGCGCTTGCAGAAGCGCGGCCCGATCGAAGGCTATACCGTGAGATTCAAGCCTGACTATCACCGCCGCATGATCCGGGCGCATGTGATGATCAAGGTGTTGCCCAAATTATCGCGCGCGACAGAGCGGCAGTTGGTGACGATGCCCGCGCTTACGGCGCTTTATACTGTGAGCGGCGAGCATGACCTGATCGCGATGGTCGAGGCCGAGGATGTCGGCAAGCTGGATGTGCTGATCGACGCCATCGGTTCGCTGGAGGGCGTGGAAAAGACGGTCTCGTCGATTCTTCTATCCCAGAAGCTCCAGCACTGACGCCGAAGCTCTTGCGCCTTCTAATAGGCTGGCGGCGTTAAACCTGCCGCAGCAGCTTCATGCCTTGCCAAATCTCGGCGAAATCGAATTCGTCGTGACGCTCCAGCATGGCGCGCCCGTACTCCGCCGCCGCGCTTTCATCGGGCTGTACGGTCGTGAAGACGAGTGGTTCTTTTCCAAAAGCCGAGCGCAGCTTTATTTCGAAAAGCGTCATCGGCAGGAGATCGGTCTGGGACATTTGCTGCTGCATATGCATGGTGAACACCGTGTGAGACTACCGGGCGCGCACGATTCCTTGGGATTTAGCTGACGCTATCGCCTGCGTGATTGGCTTGGAAGGGATCGTGCCACTATTTTTGTGAAACCCGCGCACCATCGGCACTTTTTCGCGGCCAATTGTGCCGACCGCACCAAGGAACTCCGGATCGCACCCAACAAATGATAGACTAATCTTGCGCAGGGCGGCAGAAGTTCCAAAGGAACAAGCGCTTTGGTAACAAAGAACGATGACGAACGTACCATGGTGATCGCCGCTGGCGGAAAGATTTCAAGCAACTTGAATTTGCTCTCTCGGGCCGGGCCGGGGCCCCACATCTAGCGGGCGATCGGTCATTTCCCGTCTTATTTTTATGGCTCCGTTTTGCCGGCCGGTAGGTATAAGGAGACCCTGCAGTGAAATCGCGCTGTGATCTTTCAGACATCAGGTATTGCAAATGAAGACAGCCATATTCGGGGGAAGCCTCTGCGTACTGGCGGTTCTGGCGGCATTGATGCTGCCCGCGTTCGCGCAAGCATCAAGCGGCGCATATTCCTTGAACCCGGACAAAAGCAAAATTTTATTTACGATCAGTCATTTCGTCGTGTCTTCCACGGAAGGAAAATTTACATCCTTTGACGGAACGCTGAAATTCGACCCCGCAGCCCCGGAGCATGGCACCGTTATCATCCATGTGTCGCCCGGCTCCATCTTGACCGACAGCGCCGCGCGCGACGAACATTTGCGCACCGCCGATTTCTTTGACGTCGCCCGATTCCCGACAACCGTCTTTGAAAGCACCGCCCTCACCAGGAATTCCGGCAAAACCGGAAAGTTGACAGGGATGCTGTCACTACATGGCGTTTCCAGGCCTATCAGCCTGGATGTGACGCATCTCACGCCGGATCCAAACGCCGACAGGCAGATTTTCTCCGCTACTACAACGTTCAAGCGCTCCGATTTTGGCATGACCAATTACTTGGGTGTCATCGGGGACGATGTGACCTTGACTATCGAGGCGGAATTTGACCGCGCGCATTAACTTGTCGGAGCCCGAACCCGGGCTATAGTCATTCGAGCCGCGACAAGAGACCTTTATGCTGCGTTATTGTGGTCCATTCCTGTTTCTGGCGGGCATCCCGTCGCTTTATTATTTCGCCGGACCGCGCTGGCCGCTCGCGACCGTCATGGCATTGGCGGCTGCTCTGATTGCACTTGAAACACGTTCGTCTCCATCGGCCCTGGCTCGCGGGCGTCTTTTGGACGAAGCCCGCTTTCTCCCCTTGCTCTACATTCCCCTTCAGCTGGGCGTCATCATCTGGGCGATTCGAGTCGCTGCGAAATCCGATGTGCTGACATTTACGGGACTGGCGCTGTCCGTCGGCGTCATGGCCGGAGTATTCGGGATGTTGTGCGCTCATGAGTTGGCGCACAGCCGTCATCGGTTTGACCGGTTTGTCGCGCTCGCCATGCTGACCGGCATGAGCTATCCCCAATTCCGCATCGCCCATATTTTCGGCCATCATCGGTGGGCCGGCACCGAGCGCGACGCCGCGACAGCAAAATTGGGCGAGGGCTTTTATGCGTTCCTGGCCCGCACCTTGCCCAGCCAGTGGAAAGAAGCATGGGAGTTTGAGCAGCGGCGCTGTTCGTCCCGGGCGCTGAGCATGCTGGAAAACCGGACCTTGCAGGACATCTTGGCGATCATTCTTGTCTATGCCGGCATCATTGCGGGATTTGGCGTGCGCGGCGCGCTGTTCTTCCTGTTTCAAAGCGCGGTCGCGATCGTGGTGCTGGAACTGTTCAACTATATCGCCCACTACGGACTGGTTCGCGGAATGCGCGCCAATGGACGGCTGGCCCCTCTTTCGGATGCGTGCAGCTGGAACACCTCCAACGAATTCGCGAATTTGCTTTTGTTCAACATGGGCCGGCATAGCGATCATCATCGCCGACCGGCCGCTGCATACCCGCTTCTGGCAGGGGTTTCGGGAGCCCCCGAACTACCCTTGGGTTACTCGGGCAGCATCTTGCTTGCGCTTTTGCCGCCTTTGTGGCGGCGCGTCATGGATCCTTGCGTTTTTCGGTTGAGGTCTCAGCCGGAATAAGCGCCGTGGGCCTCCCATGAACCAATCGCCCAAAGCCGCGTTGTGGTTCCTGGAACCCGGGGGAACATCCCATGCTGCGGCTCATTCTACTGATCGTCCTGATTCTTGCCGTCCTGGGCTCGGTGCCATTATGGCCCTACAGCGCCGGCTGGGGTTACGGCCCATCTGGCGGATTGGGCGTGATCCTGGTCATCCTTCTGATCCTTGTTCTGATGGGACGCCTATAAGGCACGCGCTGACGGGAATTCTGGATTATATACCGGCCGGCTATGCTCCGCTGGGCTGAGCGGAACGCGCTATCGCGTCCAGCAATTGGCCAAGCATGCATTTCCCGGGGAGACTCGGGGGCGTGTCCGGATCGAGATCGGCGTTTGCAAAGCGTATTGGCGATGCCTGGTCTCAGATGACGGTGCGGGAATGCAAAACCGGTCGCCAGGATGCGGCTCCGCCATCATCGATAAATTGATCGATGCGCCCGATCGGCAATACATAGCGGACCTGATGGCACGGCTGTTTCGATAGTCTTCGCCTCTTAGGCGAGCGCGGCCATGTTGCGGTGCACCGCCGCGTACACGCTGCAGCGCAAACATACGCAGGTTGCAGTGCAACCGCTGCATAAATTTATAGCACGCTCAGACCTTTCGCTCCCCTTTCTTGACTTCGTAATACTGGCGGGCCAGCATTCCCAAAAGGGAAAGTTCGGGGGAACGTCATGAACAAGCTCACATTATTGACTGGATCATCCGCGCTTGCGCTGTCGCTGGCCGTCAGCGGCACAGCCTTCGCTCAGCAAGCTGCCACGCCGCCAACGGTCGTGGCGCAAAACACTCCAGAGCAGCAGACAGCTGCGGAAATCGCCGAGACGGTGGTGGTTTCGGCTTCGCGCATTTCCATCGCCGGCTACACCGCGCCGACGCCGGTTTCCGTGATCGATTCGGGGCAACTTCTGCAAGCGGCGAATAACGATATCGGCGAGACGCTGCGCCAATTGCCCATGATGGGCACTGCCCAGAGCCCTATAGCTGCCACCCAGGGCAACGCCGGCAACGCGGGCGCGACGGGCATCAGCAGCATCAACCTGCGCAATTTGGGCGTCACCCGCACCCTGGTCCTGGTCGATGGCGAGCGCGAAGTCTGGGCCGGCGTGCAATATGGCGTGGATCTCAACACCATTCCCAGTTCCATGATCCAGCGCGTGGACGTGGTGACCGGCGGCGCTTCGGCGGCCTGGGGCTCGGACGCGGTCGCCGGCGTCGTCAATCTGATCATCGACAAGAATTTCACGGGCCTGAAGGGCTCGGTTGATCTGATGGACAACAACTACGACTCCCGGCGCCAGTATGGCTTTTCGGTCGCCAACGGCTTCGACTTTGACGGCGACCGCGGTCATATCGAATTGGCGGCGACCTATGCCGACGCTCCGAACACGACCTATACGGGTCAGTTGAAATGGTTCAACAATTCGGCCCTGGTTGCCAACCCGGCCTACAATGCCACGACCAATCCCGGTGTGCCGCAACTCATACACATGAATGGCGTAGGCAATAGCAGCCCACCAGGCGGCTATATCAGCGCGACCACTCTCACCAGCGGGGTGGCCAGCACGGCCTTGAACAATATCCAATTCGGTCCCGGTGGTTCGATATCGAATTACTCAGCGCCCAATTGCAACTTTTACGCCAATGCCAACCTGCCCCCTTACATCGCCACCGCGACCAGCAAAACGAACACAAGCTGCTTTGGCGGCTCGACCAACCAGTCGAATTCCCCGTCGCAGATTGGCCTGGCGTCCTACCCGCTCCTGACGGAGACGGGGTTCTTCTATGGCAGCTACAAACTCACGTCGAATATCGTGGCGTCGGCGATGCTGAACTACAGCAAGGTGGGCGCTGTGGGTTCGAGCCTTACCATTCAAACCAACGCCGTGGTCAATTCCGGCAACCCTTACATACCGGCCTCTGTCCAGACGCAGATGACCGCGTTGGGCGTAAAGTCCATCACGGTCACCAGCGTCGGCACCTCCAGCACCGCGGGCTCGCCGGGCGGCTTCATCCAGGACACCCCTGGCGTGGGCCCGGAGCAATTTCTGAATTCCGTCGGCACGCCAGAAGAAGTTACCAACCGCCAGTTCTATCGCGGCGTTTTCAGGCTGGACGGAACGATCGGCAACGACTGGTCATGGACCACCAGCTTCCAACACAGCGAAAGCCATCTGCACGAACATTACAACTCGATCGAAATCGTGCCGAACTTCACCAATGCGGTCAACGCGGTGACGGTCACGGCGGCGAATCAGGGCAGTTCGGGCCTTGCCATCGGCAGCATCGCCTGCGCCTCG
>Ga0075522_10001694_pt1 | contig 16658 bp, 9 predicted proteins | sample NGEPerA_FD_74796 | JGI IMG/M metagenome (GOLD analysis project Ga0075522, IMG submission 74796) | Arctic peat soil microbial communities from the Barrow Environmental Observatory site, Barrow, Alaska, USA - NGEE PermafrostL2-A | ecosystem: Environmental > Terrestrial > Soil > Wetlands > Peat ... | reverse complement strand
GCCGAACACACTCATGACTATCGGCCTCTATAATGAGCCGCAGGGTGCCTGGATTCCATCAATCCTGTATTAGAAAATCTCGCCGCGCGGAACGCCTTTCCATAATGCGGAATAACGGGCGTTGTGCCGAGGAAATGCCGCCCTCCATCATGCGCGCAAGGCAACAAACGATCTCTGAACTGTGATGATGGGAACCGGGTACTCATGGTCCTTAGATACCATTGATCAGCCTATCTTTGGATCGCAAGATAGACCCGAGGTGAGGCCTCGGATGTTTAGGTCGCACGCAGGGTCAAATCGAGCGATTGTCCTTCTAATCGATGGAGAATCCGACAGCTTTGCCCCCGCATTCGCAGCGGGAATTGCAGCCGGAGGAAGAATGCTACATGTCCTATCTTCCGATCCTTCTTCCATAATCCAGTATTCTCGATTCTGCAGCCGGTTTCATCACTACGATAGCGGAGATGTCGTCGGGGAGATCCGCAAGATACGTGCCGCAGAGAACGTGGAAGTCATCGTGGCTTGTTCCGACACGGGAATACGATTTCTGGCCCAGCATCGCGCCGAATTGGTAGAACTCGCGGCGGTTATGGGGACTTCCGGCGCCGAATCCTTGGCGATTGCGCGAGACAAGGCTAGGTTTGCCGAGTATCTTGCAACCACCGATCTTCCTAGCCCTACCACCGCCGTAATTCGCGATGGGTGTTTTGACCGGAATCAACTCCCTCCCTTTCCCGCGTTGTTGAAGCCGGCATTCGGCATCGCCGGCAGCGGGATTCGCTACCTCGATAGTCTCTCCCGACTTGAGGCGCTAGCCGCCGTGCCCGGTTTTTCTGAAACGCCTTGGATTGTGCAGTCGTTTATCCCGGGAACGGACATCGACGTGAGCGTCCTATGTCGTGACGGCCGAATTCTGGCGCATACGGTTCAGGTTGCTTTCGCCCCGAACGCAGAAACGTTCACCCCGAATTACTCGATTCGAATGGTACACGACGATCCTGCTTTGCAGGTTGCACGGGAACTGGTACGCGCGCTTGAGTGGACAGGCTTGGCGCATATCGATCTGCGGCGCGATGCGCGGGACGGACGAGTATTCATTCTTGAGCTGAATGGACGCTTCTGGGCATCAGCATATGGCTCCCTCGCGGCCGGTCTGAACTTTCCTGAACTCGCCGTTCGTGATGCAAAACGAGAGTCTTTTCCTTACCCTGTCTACTCCGATCGTAATTGGGTACAGCTGTCGCTCGCCAGACGCATCAATTGGGCTAGTGTGAGTTTGCGAGACCTCCAGGTAGTTCGACACCTTAAGGACCCCGGTCCGTTGCTTGCTTGTAGAATGCGGCGCGGAAGGCGGGGCACCGCGGAAGAAAACTTCGGCCGAACCTCTGAATTGGTACGGACCTAGAGCGAATTTATCATACGGCCGGCTCAGCATTGAATTCCGAAGACGCTGAACCCGGACGCGCCCTTAGCGCTTGACAGCTTGCACTCTCCCCGGCCTCGCCCGGAGAATGGGGCTATCGTATCGCCCGCGCAACTTCGGAAGACATACAGAAAGGTAAAGAACATTAACCGGTTAACGATCTAATGGTCGCGACCGCGATCGTCATCGTTGTTATGTTCGCGCTCCCGATCGTCATCGTGGTAGTGGTGCCCGTCTCGCATGTAACCACGATCGGCCACTCCCATTTCCATCGGACGATCCAGGCGGAAAGTCAGAATCGAATCCCGGGGCACGTCGACCGTTCGACCCTGTGCGTGACCGCCATTTAACGCGCCGATTATCGAACCGACAACACTGTTATCCCGCGCCGCCTCAACCCTGGCCGGATCGGTCTTGATTGCGAAGCGCTGTCCGTTAACCGTAACCGACTCGAGATCGAGGATCAAATCATTATCCGGTGCTACCCTAACCACTAGTTCCAGGGACGAACCTTTAGGGATTGCCAGGGCTCCGTTCGTGCCGCGGACGTCACTATCCACAACGCCAGGGTAAACGCGATTATCACGTCGGTCAACGTCGATCCTTTCCGTGGTTCGAACCGGAATCACAGTGCCCGGCTCCAGCCTTGTAACCCGGTTCCTGTCACGATCATGATCTCGATCTCGGTCTCGGTCTTGCGCTCCCGGCATCACAACCGGTAAAAGCGACAGAGTCACAATTCCAAAAAGCAGCTTAGTTTGTGTCTTGCACTTGGGTATCATTATTTTTGCCCAACCTTTCAGAGCGTTTCCTGCAATTCAGATGCCATGGGTCCGATTCGCTTTCTTGCGCGGCGCGTGGGTTTTCGGTCTTGAAAAATATCCCGCCCCATACAAACGGCCCCCGAAAGCGTAGTGGGCGCTGGCCGCCTGCCTCGCGACGCCTCGCGCTTTGGCTTGATGGTTTACCAGTTCCGAGTGAATCGTCGGCTACTCGCACAAAGCGCCGGGCACGGCGCTCTAGGAACTCGCCAAGATCTTCGGTCCGACTTCCGTTAATGACGGTTATCGTGCCAGACTCCCACAAGCTGACTCGGCCCCGAGCTGGAAAGAAACCATCAGATGCGCATCATCTCAGGCACGACCCGATCAAATCATCTGTCAAACTAACGGCGAACTTATGAGATATTGCCCATTCTTTCGTTCTTGGCGCTCTTTGGACTCCAAGGCGTGCAGACCTCGGCGCAATGGCTGAACTACCCTGCCAAGGGCCAACCGCGAACGCGCGAAGGCAAGTTGACTTGAAGGCCCGCGCGCCGCGCACACGTGAGGGTAAGCCCGATTTTTCCGGGTTGTGGCGGGTCGAAAGCACATCCATCGAGGAATGGCGCCGCCTTCTCGGCGGCCGATTCGAAGCCGCGGATCGTGCGCGGGTGCCCGGAATGGGTATCGGCGAAGTCTCGAAGTATGGGTTCAATCTTTTCATAGACTACAAACCTGCGGATGAGCCAGCCCTGACTCCCGAAGCTCAAGCGCTCCTTCGCGAGCGCAGGGCCACCGGAGACCTTCGCCTTACCTCAGAGGACTGCCAGCCGACCGGGTTTCCCATGGCTGTGTTACTCGCACCTGTTTTTAAGATCGTGCAAGCGCCAGGGATTACAATCATGTTGCTGGAAGAAGGGAATGTCTACCGGCAAATCTACACAGACGGTCGCCCGTTGCCGACAGATCCGCAGCCTTCCTGGTTCGGCTATTCGACAGGCAGGTGGGAAGGTGACACGCTCGTGGTGGGAACAATCGGATTTAATGACAAAGCATGGCTCGATGGAGCATTTCACCCCCGCAGCGAAGCCCTGCGCATGACGGAGCGCTATCGCAGGCGCGATTTCGGCCACATAGATGCCGAAATGAATTTCGATGATCCCAAGACGTACACCAAGCCATTCAGCATCAAGGTAACCAATCTCTTGCAGGCTGATTCGGACATTCTAGAAAACGTCTGTGCTGAGAACAAAAAAGATCGCGCTCACATGAACGGACTTGATCGACGTTTGATTCCCCAGTAGCTTTCAGTGTCCGGACAAGGCGCGAACGCAAGCCCAAGCTCAGGATATTAGACCCGTTCGCTTTAGCGGCGTGATCAACGATTATTCGCGTCCAGCTGTCCGTGGTCGATCGCGAACTCCGCGAGCGCCCTTGCCGAGTTCGTGTACGAATCATTACCTGCTCCTACCAACGGCTCGATGTAGGTTATAGCCCCGTTCAGAATTAAGGCTGGTCGATGGGAGGGTGGCGCGGCACTAAGCCTGATTCTGAGTAATGCGCGGATGATCCGCCCGGGGCAAATGAGTTGCGATAATGCTTAATAACGGGCCGTTGATACTTAACGTTCTCTACGCCGCTGCACGTCCTAAGTCGGTGATGGTATTTCGCACGTCAATGTAACCGAGCTCCCGAAGCTGGAGAATGGTCGACGCCCCACCAGGGACGCTCGCATAACTCGAAATCGCTCCGCTCTCCTTGAGCAACCATTCCTGTCTGACAACCCGTATTGTCCAATCCTTCACTGGGAGATCGAGAACCTCACGCTGCTCGGGACTCATACTTTATGTTCATCGGCTTCGGGCAGAAGATGAATCGGGCCACTGCGTCAAGATCGCGCGCTTCGCCAATGCCATGCGTAGTTTGCTCGTGTCCAATTAAGCATGCGAATCGCGTCGTGCAGATCATTTACGACAAACGATACATACGACTGTCGTAGACGTGCCGCAGGACCAGGGAAGTCGGCGAGAGCAGGTGTAAACTGATAATTGAGCGCGGCGGTTCAGTTACCCTGGCAAAGCACCCGAAGCCCTCCGCCGTCGGGGGACTGCTCCGCCGCGCGGTCAACTCGGCATAGGTCGCATTGGACAATGCAAGACACGGTCGCCTGCCTTGAAGTGCTTCAGATTGGCGCCCACGGCCTGTACAACACCACTCACATCGCGGCCCAGAATTGCCGGAAACGACAACGGAAAATCCTTCCGCCGTATTCCTGAACGGACTTTCCAATCAATCGGATTGACGCTCGCAGCGGCCGACTCGATCAATACCGTACTACCGTTAATCTGTGGCTCGTGAACGTTAGATTCAAAGTTCAACTTCTCCGGACCACCATACTCACGAAGCACCACGGCCCTCATCTCGTACCTCCATTTACAAGTTACATCCATCCGAAGGAAGGCGTCGGTCCATCGCCGAGCAACGACCTCGCCGGAGTAGCCCGATCCGAGACAACGATGGGTGGAGATCAACACTTTGAAAGAGGCCGAGAGCGGATCGGAGGGTTCCCTTCCGCACGAAACGGATTTTGAATATAATTGATTCCTGGTCCTTAGATAACGGGGAGAAACGGATGAATAGCTACCGCTTAGCAATCGGCGCCACGGAACGCGCCGGTGTATCTCGGCGACACGTTCTGAGAGGAATTGCGGCTGCCGCTGCGGGTGCGATGTTACCTTCAGGCGCCCTTGTGGCACAGAGTAAAGAGTCCAAAGCAGGCCCGATCGATTTGCACCAACACATCGGGGGCACCTTGGGTGGAGAATGGTCCGTCCAAAAGGTGCTCGATCTGATTGGTAAGAACGGAATCTCCGCAGTCGTGTTTTCTAACGCAGGTTCCGGCGATCAACTTTATACGGGAACTGAAGCTGGGCGTACCTTTGCGCGCAAGTGGAACGAGAGTGCTGCCAAGATCGTCAGCGATCATCCAAAGACGTTCGGATTTTTCGCAGCGATCCCTTTCCCGGATTCGGACGGGAGCCTGAAAGAAATCGAATATGCCTACGACACGCTGAAGGCCGATGGCATCGGAATCCTGAGCAGTATCGGCGATAAATATCCCGGCCACCCACAATTCCGACCGTCCTGGGAGGAGATGAACCGCCGCAAAGCCATTACGTTCACGCACCCGTTCGTTCCTAAATGCTGCCTGAATCTCTTTCCCGAAGCGCGGGATTCAGTCGAGCGAGACTTCGACACCACGCGGGCCTTCACGAATCTTCTGTATACCGGGACGCTCGCAGAATTTTCCGATATCCGGTACATCGTGAACCATTCCGGCGCGACAGTTCCAACACTGGCCGGTCGTATCAAGGATCGCGTGCCGGGCGCGGCTACTACAGGAGCGAGGCTCCCAAGCGATGGCATTACACCCAAAACCCCCAAAGGCGTTTTTTACGAGTTGCAGAAGCTCTACTACGAATGCGCGCACGCAGCCTACGCGGCTCCTATGGCTGCGTTGATGGCCTTCGCGCCACCGTCACAACTGCTATTCGGAACGGATTACCCAGCGGAAGATCCGGCGTCCACCCTTCAGGAACTCAAGCGCCGCAACCTTCCGCCCAATGTTCTTCGAGCATTATATCGGGGAAATGCAGAACGGTTGTTCCCGCGGTTTAAGACCGCCTAAGGCATGCAAGAAGACGGCGGGCAGCCAAGACCTACCGATAATGTGCCTTACCGTTACGGATCAAACCGCAGAGGCAACTCGTGTCTTAGTTCTGCACCGCTTTGGCCGGGAAGATCGTGCTACGGTGTGCCCAGATGAACGCGATCGCGCTCGTTTTCCTCGCAGACGTACTCCAGCAGGTCGCTATCAGGGACCAAGACATCCCTTGCGTGTATGGTGAACGGGCGCGTGTACAGCTTCGGATCGTCGATGGTCAATTCCAGGTCCATGTGGCCGAAATTTAGACGGTGGAAGCGCTCACGTATCCGTAATTGCTCGCTCTGGGGATGTCCGAACGCATCGAGCCAACCGCGATCGTTGAATCCGAACGAATCGACGACGAACGTATCGCCTTCCCATCTGCCAACCGAGTACCCCATCCACGTGGGCTGTGGCTCGACGGGAAGCTTGCGGCCGTCCGTGTGAATCTGCCGGAACGTGTTGCTTTGCTCGTACAAAACCAACGTAAGGCCGGGGTGCTGGACGATCTTAAAGGGGAGATAGTTATCGAGGTCGCCGCGCGGGATGCCCTGCGGAACGCAGCGTGTCGAGGGGCTTTCCGTGCTGCCGGCCGGCTCGGTATTTTTGCGGAGCAAGGGGGCGCCTTCCGGGCGCATGATTGCCTCTTCACTTGCGAAGTCGGCGAGGACGTTCAGAAAATACTTCGAGAAGGTGCGCGGATCGTCGCCGGGCACAGCGAAAGTTTCGAGCTTTCTGCAGAGTACCCGTTCGTTTTCGCCAGGCGTGGCGTAGGCGGCCTGCCACAAACCGGAGAGGTCGGGCTTTCCGTCGACGCGCTGAGGGAGGCCGTAAGATTGGGCTTGCCGTCCTTGGTGCGCGGCGTGTGTGCGTCAGGATAGTTGAGCCATTGAGCTGCCAGAGAAGCAGAGCAGCCAAGCAGGAAGAAAGCAATCGGTTTCATGAGTGAGAGATTGAGCAGTGAATGGCTTGGGTGGATGAGAATTGGGTTCGCTTTCACAGCTGGCTTTCGCTGTGCGGCGTTTCGTCTTGATGGATTGTATGCACGCCGGAACATCGGAATTTAGTTTCTAATCGTAACACTTGCGTCTATTAGGGGGAGGCCGCTCGCGACACCGCCGATAATGTCCGTAATAGCCCAGTCCCGCTGACTTTTCGGATGCTGGCCGTTGCCGGGACTATTCGCCAGCGGAAGTCCGCTTCGCCGCGTTTCTGCTGCGCCGCGTCGCGCTATTTGAATATCAGGCCGGAATAAAAAGGATCCCGATGTCATCTGTTCAGCTCGCCAGCGCTTGGCATGATCCCGAGGTCATAATGGCCGCCGCTCCGCTGGAGAACGTGCTCTTTGAAATTCTGATTGATTTTCTGCACGCGGCCTGCACCGACGAACGGGTGGACATGGCTAACACTACGCCCCAACTGATCGAAGATCAGGCTGGAACCGGTGAGCCGGCGGCTAAACTTTTGGGCCAAGCCGCGCGAGCTAAAACGTTCAGCAATGCCTCGGGACCCACACACTCGCCGCGGTTCTGAATATGCATTAGGAATGCCCCTCAGAGAAGCGTCGACGCTGCAGGTGAGGTTATACTGGCGCGGCACGCGATCTTCCGGTGGACGCGATGCACGGCTAACAACCAACCGTCCTCGGCGAATATTCACGCTCTCAACTGGATTGATTCGACGGATCATTTCGAGCCGCACGTCGTCAGTCCTGCCGAGGCGGGCAGAACGGACTTCGTTAGAACGTGTATTTAACAGCGAGTTGAATGATCCGGGGATTCACTGAAGTCTTCGTGATTTGTCCCCACGTCCCGCTGTCGGCGCCTGTGTCCGGAATATCGAACTGCGGATGATTGAACAGGTTGAAAAATTCTCCGCGGATCATTAAATTTTGATTTTCGTGGATCTTGATCGCCTTCGACAGCGAAATATCCCAATTGTTCTGACCCGGGCCGAGGACCGTCCCGAAGCCAACGTTGCCGAATCCGTTCGCGCCGCCCACGCCGTTGACCGCCCCTATGGTGGGCATAGCGCAGAACACCGACGCGGAATTCACGAAGTAGCCCGACCCGCCCGCCAGACCGTTGCCGACCCGGCTCGATATGCTCCCCGAGGAGAGGATGCTGGACGCAGAAGTCACTCCCGGACAATAGTTCGCGGTAGCGTTGAGGCCCGCCGGCGCACCGAAAACCGCACCGGCGTTCCCATCGGTGATGGTGAGAGGCGTGCCGTCCTGAATCTGGATCACGCCCGAAAGAGCCCAACCTTCCGTAATCTTTCCCAGCATGCCCTTCTGATGACCAAGCGGCAATTCCCACACGTAATTTAGAACCAAACGCTGGGGACGATAGTATGTTGCCAAGCCGTAGGAGTTGACCATGTACGGGTAAGTGTTGATGCCTTGCGGGCTTTGGTTCAGCGCGCGGCCGTACGTGTATGCCGCCTGCATCTGGAAGCCGCGCGTCATTTGCCGACGCACGGTGACCTGCAGGCTGTTGTATTTGTACGCGCTATTGGTCTGAAGCTCCGTCGCCTTGGAACTGATGCCGATGAGGGGCACCCGGCTATTCACGTTTCCGCCAGCGCCCGTGTTCGTCGTGACACCGGTGAGAGCGCAACTCTGGCAGGGCGCGCCCGTACCCACCAACTGCGCCAGGTTGAACGGCACCGCGACGGGCGTCCCGTCGGTTCCGGAAATAGAGCTTGTGCTGGCCTGATGGATTCCGTGTGTGCCCACATAGCCGACTTCGATTACCCACTTGGGCAGAAATTCCCACTGCGTGTTTAAGTTCCATTCGTAAGTGAGCGGCACAGTGAGATTTTCGTCTACGCCCGGTGCGCTGAGATTCGAACTCGCACCCGTCGCCGGTACGAACCAGAGAGGCGCAAAGCCGGCGGTGCCCGCGGGCCCGGCGATCAAACCCGGTAGAACCCAAGGAGTCGCCAAAGTCGCCAACGGTGATCCGGAGATGGGATAGCCCACGGCGGGACCGGTTTTCGATATCCCCTGCGAACCGTTTCCTATGTTGCCGCTCAGACGGTCGTAGAAATATCCGGCGCCGCCGCGAATCACCCATTTGTTGCTGTTGGTCGGTTGCCACGCGAAGCCCAGGCGCGGCGCAAAATCGGTCAGCGGAGGACCGGTGCGGCTCGGGTATGGATTTCCGCTCTGAGTTAATCCTACAGGAAGTGGTCCCTTGTAAAGGCTATCCACCACGAATCCCTGCAGCGAGCATCCGGAGCCAGCAGCTCCGAGCCCAAGTGCTGTTCCGTTGGCCCCCACACAGCCGGTGCCCGGTAGCGAGGCACCTGTCAACAGACTCGGCCAAAGATTGGAAGTGTTTCCGGTGTTTTCCACCGTGAAGCCGTTGTACTCCCAGCGGACGCCCATGTTCAGCGTTAGACGCTGATTGACCTTGAAGTCGTCCTGCACAAAGGCGTTGTACGCGGAAGCGCGGCGCTGGAAAAGGTACGGGCGGTCGACCGTGTTCGAGCCGACCGTCTGTACGTTGCTGGACGTACCTCCGTTGCAGCCGGGACCCGCGGGCGTGCAGCCCGCCAATCCGACCAGAAAATCGGGGAACGATTGAAACGTGGGCTGCCCCTGGCTAACGGAAAGGGTCGAAATGTCGGATTGAATTCGCTCCACTTCCACGCCCGCGCGGAACGAATGTTTGCCGAGCGCCCAGGAAATCTGATCCGCGTACTGGAATTGATTGGTCGGCGAGTACGCCTGGAACGACATGTGGTAGCCGAAGGCGAACAGTCCCGTGATCTGGAAGAACGACAACGCGTCGTCGTCGCCGTTCAAAGAATTGACCCCTATTTGCGAGTTTTTGAAAACGGGCGATTCCGTATTGTTGACCACGCCGCGCTGGAAAGAGAAGCGGCCCTCATTCACCAGGTTGTTGGTGATGATGGTGGTCAGCTTAAGGACCGCCGCGTGGTTCGTCTTCTGGATCACGACGGGCCCGCCCAGCAGCGTGTTCAACGGCTCCAAAGCGTTGACCGCGGGGAACGGTGCATTGACGATATCGGTTTCGTATTGATACTTGCCGGTCAGCGTGTTCTTGGAGTTGATCACATAATCCATGTTTCCAATGGCCTGATGGTCGCGGAAAATACTGGGCTGAGATAACGTGTTGAACCCATAGCCGGTGCTGCTGGAGGTTGCCGCCAGTCCGGAACCGGGGACCAGATAGCCGCCGTTTGGAAATTGAAGTTGCAATGCCTTAATTGCCACCGGATTAATGTTCGACCCGTCGCAGGCGACTTGTTCACTGCCGGTCGCCTTCGTCCGATCGATGGACGCATTGCCATGATTGCCCGGGCAAATCGCCGCCCCCAGATTCGCGATGAACGCCTGACCCACCGCATCGCATTGCGTAGATGAAGTAAAGTTCACCGGACACGCCCCGCGATTACCGCCGGGGATCGGGGGCAGATTGACCGCGGAAAAGCTATACGCCGACGCGCCGCTTTTTTGCCCTGTCTCCTGATAGGAGCCGAAGAAAAACAGTTTGTCTTTCTTGATGGGGCCGCCGATCACGCCGCCATAGACGTTCGAATTCAAAACCAGGCGCGGGCCTCCGGCGTTGTTCTGGAACCAATCGTTGGCGTTCAATTCCCTATTGCGGAAAAATTCAAAGCCGGTCCCGTGGAATTGATTGGTACCGCTTTTGGTAACGACGTTCACGTTCGATCCGGGATTGCGCCCGTATCCGGCGTCATAGTTCGATGTGATGATCTTGAATTCGGCGATGGCGTCAGGATTCGGAATCGGCATCCCGCCGAGTGAAGCTCCTTCGGAGGTCGTGCCCAGGCTGGCCCAATTGTTGACCGCCACACCGTCCTGCAGATATGTGTTCTGTGCTGTGCCGCCGCCGTTCACGGCGATATTCGTGGAACCTTTGCCGATCGTGGTCGCATTGTTCACACTGGTGTTCGCGCCCGCCGTCATGGCCAGGAGATTCGTGTAATTGCGCGTATTCAACGGCAGCTCCGTCATGGTTCGCCCGCCGACCACCGTACCTAAGGCAGAGCTCGCTGTCTGAATCGCCTCGGCGGATTCCTCCACGGTTACGGTCTCCGCCTGCACAGAGCCCACTTCAAGGACGCGATCGACGACCGATGTTTCCGTGACGTTTACCGCCACGCCCGGAATTTCGACTGCCTTGAAGCCACCGGCCTCCATACGGATTCTATAGTTGCCGGGCTGCAACAAGCTGAACTTGTACGTGCCGTCCATTGACGTTGTCGCCGCTCTGGTCTGCGCCGTGTCAGCGCTTGTGATCTTAATCGTTGCATTCGGCACCACGGCTCCGGTGGCATCGGTAATCGTGCCGCTGAGCGCGCCGGTCGACGCCGTCTGCGCATGGATCTGCGGGGTCAAGACAAGGAAAGTAAACAGAATCGGCGCGGACACACTGATCGCACGGGTCAAAGCCTTCAATGACATGATCACCCTCCACGAAAAGAATCGAGTTAACTGCGTTTAGTGAAAATTCCGACGTGCCGTTCTGAGTTAAGAAATTGTTTCCCCATAAATGGATGGAGTATGTACTGAAATGGGTACGCAGTCAAGGAATTTCGTCGTCGGGCGGTGGTTCTTAAGATTGTCTGAGGACTCACTTGTGGTTTGCTGAGAGGTTGCTAAAAAAATCGGCGCGCCGCCAAGCCTTGGAGGTAAGGCCTTGCGTAATCGCGATTCTTATCGACAGAATGTGCGAACTATCGTTGCTTTATAAATGGCCGCTGCCATCCAAACGTGGCGAAGAAATCCCCGCCACCCTCAAAGAAAAGAGCCGCACGAAAACGAAGTAGACCTTCCTCCATGCGGCTTTCCTCACTCAAACGTGGCTCACCAAACAAGAGCTCTTGAACTTTGCCCATCGCAGGTATATAATCCGCTCGACCTTCCTGGGAGTGGGGGCCCAGCAAAGCAATATCGGCGGTACGGCTCTTAACGCATAAGCGTCAACCTCTGCGGCGAGGCGGCGCATTGCAAATTTCTCTCAAACCCGTAGGCGAGAAGCGGGAGTCCGATTCCAACAAGGGGCGACTTAAATGTTCAAGAATACGACTCGAAGAAGCGCTTTATACCTGCTCGGCGCAGCGCTAGGTTTGTTCTCGTTCTCTGCCGCGCTATTTGCACAAGGGACGCAAGGACGCATCGCGGGAACCATCGCCGACCAAAGCGGCGCCGTGATCGCCGGTGCCACCGTAACTGTCATGGACGTGCAGCGAGGTATCCCGCGAAGTTTGACCACGGACCGAACGGGAGAATACGTCGCTCCCAGCCTGCTTCCCGGAACTTATACGGTCCGGGCGGAGGCCAAGGGCTTTAAGACGGTGGAAGATTCTAATCTCTTATTGGAAGTGGGAAAGGATCTCCGGGTGGATCTGACGCTCCAACCCGGCGACCAAACGCAAACGGTCAACGTCACCGGCGAGGCACCGGCGGTGGAAACAACCAACGCAACCCTGGGCGGGACCCTGAGCAATGAGACGATCAACGAGCTTCCCATGATGGGTCGGAGTTATCAGAACCTGCTGGTGCTGCGGCCGGGCATGATGATCTACCCGGGTGGCGGCGGCTGGACGATGAGCACCAACGGCAGCCGTCCCGAAGAAAACAGCTTCGTGCTGGAGGGCTTGACCAATGACAACCCATTGCAAGGTCTGACGATCATTAACGGCCCCGGGGTGGCGGGCGACGCGGCGACGGTGATGCCCCTGGATGCGATTCAGGAGCTGAACATCCAGGAAAACCCTCCGGCGGAATATGGCGGAAAGAACGGCGCCTTCGTGAACATAGGCATAAAATCGGGCACCAACGCCTTTCATGGTACTGCGTATGCTTTTGGCCGTGATAGTTCCATGGACGCGCGCAATTATTTCAATCCCGCGCCCCAGCCTCAGCGGCCCGTCGCTCTGGAACAATTCGGCGGGACCTTGGGGGGCCGCATCATCAAAGACAAACTCTTCTTCTTTGCCGGCTACGAAGGGGAGCGATATTCCATTGGAAATTTTTTCCAGGCAAACGTTCCCGAATCGATTGCACAACCGGGGGGCGATGCTAAAAACAGCCTTCCGGATGCTATCGCCGGGCTGCTGAGCAACGGAATCCAGCCGAGCGCACTGAGCCTGAAATTGACGGGCTGCTCGGTAAAGCCGTCGATCCGGTGCACGGGCGGCCTCTATCCCACCAACAACTCGGCGTCGAAGACCGTGGACCAGGGATTTCCCAGCGACTTCGGCTCCGACAACGGTGTGCTGAAAGTGGATTACCAGATCAATGAGAAGCATTCTCTCAGCGGCACGTATTTTCAAAGCGAGGGCGTGATCACGGCCGAGGATGTGATTTACCTGCAGCCGCAGTGGAGGTCCGTGCAGGATAACCGGCCGCGCGTTACAGGAGTGAATTGGACGTTCGTGCCAAATTCGCGCTGGGTAAACACGGCACGCTTCGGTTACGTGCTTATGAACCGGGAAAGCGCGCAAGTGGATTCCGGATTGCCCCCGACGACTTATGGCATCAACACGGGCGTCACCACGGTAGGCTCTCTGCCGATTATTCGCGTCGGGGGATTCAACCAGTTGGGAGGCAGCCCTGGATGGCCCTACCGGTTCGGTCCCGACAGCGTTTACCAGTTCGTCGACTATGTCTCTTTCGTAACGGGCAATCACGCTCTCAAGTTCGGCGGAGACTTCCGCCGTAACTACGCCAATCCATCGCAGCGGGGCGCGGCGAAAGGCTCCATCAATTTCCTCGGCGGCAATCAAGCCTTCGCGGGTTCCAGCTCCCTGGAGGACATGCTGGCCGGAGTACCGACATTTGCTACGATCCAGTCAGGCGATCCGTCGCGAAATCTGATTCAGTATGCCTTCGCGGCTTCCTTTCAGGACGACTGGAGAATCACGCCCAAACTGACGGTCAATATGGGGCTGCGCTACGAATACACCACACCCATGAGCGAGCAGAATAATCTCCTGGGCAGTTTCTCTCCGAGCGGCGGATTGCTGCAGGTCGGCAGTCAGATCGGTTCCATTTACCAGGGTAATCATCACGATTTCGCGCCCCGCTTCGGGCTGGCATGGGACATTTCCGGCAAGAAGACGACGGTGCTCCGCGCCGGCTATAACGTGATTTACAGCTCCCTCATCCCGATGCAGGCTTTCACGGGAATCGCGGGAGGGCAAAACGGATCGAACGGTGGTGTAGGCACCATTCCCACAGGAGCGACGTTGGTCGTTAACGGCGTCTCGACGCCTGGCACGGGCAAGATTGCGGTGGCCAACGTCACGCTTTCGGGCGGGAGCGGATCGCCGATTGCGGTGAATTGGCAGAATAACAGTGCCACCGTTCCAATTTTTGCGGGCGCGAACAAAGTGGAGTGCGGAGATGGCAGCAACGACACCGCCGGCAACCCCACTTCTCCGTGCGACGTGTCGTTCGTCGACCCCCATTTCAAGGACCCTTACCTGCAAAACTGGAACCTGGGTATGCAGCATGCGTTCTCAAGTAGCCTGACGCTGGACGTGTCGTATGTAGGCAGCCACGGCTCCCGGCTAAATGGAATCCGGGATATAAACCAGGGCACTCCGATTCCCGGCAGCCCGACGGCTGCTCCCGGGCCGTACGCAGCCAAGTACCCCTACCTGGCGTTCATTAACGAATCGTCGAATCTGTATATTTCGAATTACCACGGCCTGCAGGCGACAGCAACGCAGAGAACGGCGCACGGATTGTCTTTCCTGGCCTCCTACACGTACTCGCATTCGCTCGACGACGACTCCGTGAATATCAACCAGTACCTGCCGCAGGACAGCCGGCGTCCGGGTCTGGAGTATGCCAGCAGCGACTTCGACATCCGGCACCGCTTCACACTCTCGGCAACATATAAGATTCCGGGCAGGAAATTCGCCGGCCAGCTCCTGGAAGGCTGGGAGCTGAACTCCGTGCTCACGGTGCAGACCGGCCAACCGTGGTACGGGAACGACACCGCGAACAACATCAGCGGCACCAACGAATTCGCGGATCGCTGGGATTTCGTCGGCAGCCCGGGCGACTTCAAGTCCGGCAATTCTTCCATTCCTTACTGCTCCGGCTCGGATTTCAGCATGACGGCGACGATTACCTGCTCGCAGCTCACGCCGGCCGGTAACATAAATCTGTCGCCTGCGCAGACCGCCACGGCTATAAAAGCGTGCTTGGGCGCCGCCAGCGGGATCAACGCCGCAACCGTCGATTCACTTAACAACTATGGCTGCTATTACCAGGGCCACTCCGTGTTGATCCCTCCCGCTTTGGGGACTTTTGGCACATCGTCGCGTAACGGCTTTCCTTCAGCAGGACTCACCAACCTGGATTTATCCGTAACCAAAATCTTCAAGGTCCGCGAAGCGCTCTCCGCGCAGTTTCGCGCCGAATTCTTCAATATTCTCAATCACCCCAATTTCACAAATCCATACGGATCTTCGAACGGCTTCGGCGCGGGTTCCTATGGAGATCCTTCTTCGGGGCTTTTGGGCTGCGGCTGCGCCACGCCGGATCAGGCCGCCGGGAACCCGGTGCTGGGATCGGGCGGGAATCGCGCGATTCAGCTGGGGCTCAAGTTGATCTTCTGATATGGGACCACGTTGCAATCCCAGGCGCGCGAACGGGCGCCTGGACGGGCTTGTCCAGGGAGACCAAATCTCAAGACATAGCATTGTGCAGCTGGGCTGGGTATGCTGTCTGGGTGCTGCATCGCTTCTGATCCTTTCTTTGGGCGTTATCCACACGGTAGCGCAGGGGTTGGGCTATCGGGTAATCCAGACCTTCCATTTGGGCGGCGAAGGGAATTGGGACTACGTAACCGTCGACCCCGACGCGCGGCGCATTTACATCCCTCGAGGCAACCACCTGATGGTCCTCAACGAAGGCACCGGCACGGTAATAGCCGACATGCTCGGCATGAATGGATTGCACGGCGTTGCCGTGGTCCCGGAGTTCCGTAAGGGCTTTATCGCCGGCAATAAGTCCGAGGAGGAGGGCACCATCTACGTGTTTGATTTGATGACGTTGAAAGTGACTTCGGCGATCAAGTCCAACAGCATCGACACCGATTCGCTGCTCTACGATCCGGTCAGCAAGCGCGTCTTCGTCAACAACGCCGACGGAAAAAGCATAACAGTTGTCGATGCAAAGACCGAGCAAGTAGTCGGCATGATCGCCCTTACCGGCTCACCGGAAGCCGGGGCGGCCGACGGGAGGGGAAGCATCTTCAACAACATCGTGGACAAGGGTGAGATCATCCAGTTGGACACGAAGACGCTCGCCATTAAAAATCGTTGGCCTACCGCCCCCTGCAAGCAACCCGTAGGCTTAGTTATGGACACTGCGCACCGGCGGCTGTTCCTGGCTTGTAGGGGGGCAACGAATCTGCTTGTAGTGATGAACGCGGACAATGGCAAAGTGGTGACCACCGCGCCCATTGGAATTGGGGCAGACGGCGTGGCGTTCGATTCGGCCACCGGCGTCGTGTTCGTCACCTGCCGAGACTCCGGCGAAGGAAAAAATGGCGTGACCAAAATCTTCCACCAAGACGGACCGGACAGGTACACCCTGGTTGCCGACGTTAAGACGATTTACGGCGCCCGCACGATTGCACTCGACTCCAAGACGCATCACGTGTTTTCTATCGGCACGGAGAAAAACGATCCGGTGGCCCCCACGACGAAGGATCCTCATCCACGGCCGCGTCCCGTGGCCGACACCTTTCAG
>Ga0075522_10001693_pt1 | contig 16658 bp, 15 predicted proteins | sample NGEPerA_FD_74796 | JGI IMG/M metagenome (GOLD analysis project Ga0075522, IMG submission 74796) | Arctic peat soil microbial communities from the Barrow Environmental Observatory site, Barrow, Alaska, USA - NGEE PermafrostL2-A | ecosystem: Environmental > Terrestrial > Soil > Wetlands > Peat ... | reverse complement strand
TCGGCGCCATGGTGCTGATCGTCTATGGCGGCGAGCAGACCACGCTGCCGCTGTCGACACTCGATGTCAGCCCGGTCACGCTCGATCCGGCCAACCTGCCGGTCTATGCGCTGCGGACCACGATGCGGATGCTGCTCGCCATCGTCTGCTCGATCGTGTTCACCTTCGTCTATGCGGCGTTGGCCGCGAAAAGCCGGCGCGCCGAAATGGTGCTGATCCCGCTGCTCGACATCCTGCAGTCGGTGCCGATCCTGGGCTTCCTCACCTTCACCGTGGTGTTCTTTCTGAATTTGTTTCCCGGCAGCGTGTTCGGCGCCGAACTCGCCTGCGTGTTCGCGATCTTCACCAGCCAGGCCTGGAACATGACCTTCAGCATGTACCAGTCCATCCGCAACGTGCCGAAGGACCTGGAGGAGGCCTCGCAGAGCTTCCATTTGAGCGGCTGGCAGCGCTTCTGGCGGCTGGACGTGCCGTTCGCAATGCCCGGGCTGATCTGGAACACCATGATGTCGATGTCCGGCGGCTGGTTCTTCGTGGTGGCGTCGGAATCGATCACCGTCGGCAAGACCGCGGTGACGCTGCCCGGGATCGGCTCCTACGTCGCGCTCGCCATCGAGAGGCAGAACCTGCCCGCGATCGGCTACGCCATCCTGACCATGCTGCTGGTGATCATCGCCTATGACCAACTGCTGTTTCGCCCGGTCGTGGCCTGGGCCGACAAATTCCGCTTCGAGCAGACCGCCTCGGGCACGGCGCCTTCCTCGTGGATGCTCGATTTGTTTCGGCGCACGCGGGCGCTGCGGGCGCTGACCACCCCGTTCGCGGCGCTGAACCGGGCGTTTTCGAATTTCCGTATCGCGCTGCCGGCGCGCCTGACGCCACGTTCGCGATATGCGCCGCCCTCGCGCATCGTCGATGCGGCCTGGCTCGCGATCGTCCTCACCAGCACCTGCTATGCGGCCTGGCGGGCCTATCACTATCTGTCACAGACATTGACGCCGTCGGATGTCCTTATTGCCGCGGGCCACGGCCTCATCACGCTATTGCGCGTCGTCGTTCTGATCGCGCTCGCGACCCTGATCTGGGTGCCGGTCGGCGTCTGGATCGGCTTGAGGCCAAAACTCGCCGAGCGGGTGCAGCCGCTGGCGCAGTTCCTGGCAGCTTTCCCCGCCAACCTCGCCTTCCCGGTGTTCGTGGTGATGATCGTGCGCTACGGCCTCGATCCGAACATCTGGCTGTCGCCGCTGATGATCCTGGGCACCCAGTGGTACATCCTGTTCAACGTCATCGCCGGCGCCAGCGCGTTTCCGACCGATTTGCGCGAAGCCGCCGGCAGCTTCCATCTCAGGGGATGGCGATGGTGGATCAAGGTCATCCTGCCCGGCATTTTCCCCTATTACATCACCGGCGCCATCACCGCCTCCGGCGGATCGTGGAACGCCTCGATCGTCGCCGAAGTCGCGAGCTGGGGCGATACCCACCTGACGGCCACGGGTCTCGGCGCCTATATAGCAACCGCAACGGAAGCCGGTGACTTTCCGCGCGTCGTGCTCGGCATCGCCATCATGTGCATCCTGGTGACGCTGTTCAACCGGTTGCTCTGGCGGCCGCTTTATGCCTTCGGCGAGCGCCGCCTTCGCCTCGGCTGAGCCTTTAGGGAAATCCCATGCTCGATCTCGCCCCACAGACCAACCTGCTCGACATCCGCAACGTCTGCCGCTCGTTTCCGAAAGGCAGCGGCCAGGAATTGCAGGTGCTGGAAAAGGTCGACCTGACGATTCACGCCGGCGAGATCGTCGGCCTGCTCGGGCGTTCCGGATCGGGCAAGTCGACCTTGCTGCGCATCATCGCAGGCCTGATCAAGCCGTCCTCGGGTGACGCCAGATGCCGCGGCGAGAGCATCGTCGGACCGCCGAACGGCGTCTCCATGGTGTTTCAGTCGTTCGCGCTGTTTCCCTGGCTGACCGTGCTGCAGAATGTGGAACTCGGACTGGAAGCGCTCGGGATCGACAGCGCCGAGCGCCGCAAGCGGGCGCTGGCCGCGATCGATCTGATCGGCCTCGACGGCTTCGAATCGGCTTACCCCAAGGAATTATCGGGCGGCATGCGCCAGCGCGTCGGTTTCGCCCGCGCACTGGTGGTGCATCCGGATTTGTTGCTGATGGACGAGCCGTTCTCGGCGCTCGACGTCTTGACTGCCGAGACGCTGCGCACCGACCTCGTCGATCTCTGGATCGAAGGCCGGCTGCCGATCAAGTCGGTGCTGATGGTAACGCACAACATCGAGGAGGCGGTGTTGATGTGCGACCGCATCCTGGTGTTCTCGTCCAATCCCGGCCGCGTCGCCGCCGAGATCAAGGTCGACCTGCCGCATCCGCGCAACCGGCTCGATCCGACCTTCCGCCAGCTCGTCGACAGCATCTATGCCCGCATGACCCAACGCGCGGAGCCGCGGACGCCGGCGGTCGAGGGCATTCACGGCATTGGCGTCGGCATGATCCTGCAGCACGTCTCCTCCAACGTGCTGTCCGGCCTGATCGAGACGCTGGCCGGACCGCCCTACAACGGACGCGCCGACCTGCCGGTGCTCGCCGGCCAATTGCAGCTCGAGGCCGACGAGATCTTCCACCTCGGCGAGTCCCTGCAATTGCTGCGCTTCGCGCAATTGAGCGAGGGCGACATGGAGCTGACGGAAGCGGGCCAGCGCTTCGCCCATCTGGAGACTGACGCGCGCAAGAAGCTGTTCGCCGAGCATCTGATGAACTACGTGCCGGTGATGGGTCTGATCCGCCGGGTGCTCGACGAGCGCCCCTCGCACTCCGCGCCCGCCGCGCGCTTCCGCAACGAACTCGAAGACTACATGGCGGAAGACCAGGCCGACGAGACGCTGAAGACCATCGTCTCCTGGGCCCGCTATGGCGAGCTGTTCGCCTATGACGAACAGTCGGAATCGTTCAGCCTGGAAAACCCGCATTGAGGCTCAGGGTGGGTTGAGCTCGTCGCGAAACCCACCATCTTGCCGAGATTGTCGGGCGGATTGGAATCGAAGGCGTAACCCGCCATCCATGCTACTTTGCCGACGCACTTCATGTCGAACTATCGTCGCGCGTTAGCTCCGGGCAAATGTTTCTTCCTGACTGGCGGCACGCTGGTTTGCAACGGCGGATTACGGCTTCGGCTCCAATCCGCCGTTTCGAGCCACGGTCCATGATCGTTCGGGCCGCTTTCGTAGCGATCGGCTCGATCCTTGCCTGCTCAGCTTCGCGGTGGCTCTGTCCCTTGATTGAGGATGCTCATGTAACGGGTATAAGCGAACAGTCGGCCACGGCGTCGGCCCGAGACCTCACGGACAATGTCGAGTTTTTGCAAATTGGCGATAGCCTTCATTACGGTCGGATGGGTCACTTTTAATTCGCGGCTTGCGGGCACAATGCTCACGATAGGTTGGCGCTGAAGCAGATCATGGACCTGCAGCATGGAAGCTGCGGATCTTCCTAGCGTGCGAATGTGCGCGCGGTCTTCCTCGAACAATTCCAAAAGTTGTCGGGCGGTCTCAACCGCTTCATTCGCGGTTTCGGTGACTCCGGTTAAGAAGAATTCGACCCAGGCTTCCCAATCGCCGCGATCCCTGACGGCTTGCAGGAGATCGTAATATTGCTGACGGTGCATTTTGAAATAGAGGCTGAGATAGAGCATCGGCTCTTTCAACACGCCGTCCACGCACAGCATGAATGTGATCAGCAAGCGGCCCAATCGTCCATTGCCATCAAGGAACGGATGGATGCTTTCGAATTGGACGTGAGCCAGGGCCGCGCGAAAAAGCGTCGGCGTTTTTTCGTCGTGCAGAAATTTCTCGAAATTGTCGAGACAGGCCGGCAGCTCGTTCGGAGGCGGCGGCACGAACAAGGCGTTGCCGGGCCTAGTGCCGCCAATCCAGTTTTGCGTGCGGCGAAATTCACCGGGCTGTTTGCTGCTGCCACGTCCCTTGCGCAGCAGGATATCGTGAATTTCTCGGATCAAGCGCAGGGATAGTGGAAACCCCTCTCCGAGTCGCTTGAGTCCATATTGCATCGCTGCGACGTAGTTCGAAACCTCCTGCACATCGCCGATTGCAACCAAGGGGATTTCGTCATTCTCAAACAGCAGGAGGTCGGAAAGCGAAGATTGTGTTCCCTCGATCTGTGAGGACAGCAATGCCTCTTTGCGGACATACATAAAAAGGAAGAGCGGGGGCGCGGGCAGGATCGAAGTAATTCCGTCAAGCCGGCCGAGGGCGCGGTTCGCCTGCTCAACAAGCGTCATCAATCCGCTGAGTTCGACCGGAGGCGTCGGCGGGAGTGGCGGAGGCACGAAGGCCCGCACCGGTTCGCCGCCATGGGCGGTTGTAACGAGACGGCCGAGCCGGGAAGGTCGACGTGAGATCATCTCGCTTACATTAGCGATTTCGCTATGTAAGGAAAAGACGAATTCGTTACATTAGATAGCGGCTAACCCATCGAAACCGGCCATTTACATTAAAATCCTTGGGCATCGAGTGACGTGTCATTGAATATGTTCACTAATTGTTCTAGTTGTTAGTGTGGCAGCCCAAGGTGGAGGGGTGGATTTTTGCTGCGCAAGATCAATCGCTCCGCACAATTCTGGTGGAAGGAAAAGCGAGTGCGACGCCCAGGACGGCGACAACCGTCAGGGAAATCGTCAGCTATCTCGCGTCACGTGGAAATCCGAGTTTTCTCGATCTCGACAACTAAACTAGCTAGTTCCGCGGCGACGCGAAGCGTCGAACCTGGAATCTCGCGCGACAACCTCTGGACTCCGGGTTCGCGCTGCGCGCGCCCCGGAACGACGGCGCTCTATCCCGCCGGCGCAAACGTATCCGCGCGCGCCATGGCCCAGGCTTCGCGGTAGCGGGAATCGCTGGTGCCGTCGATCAATTCGCCCGGCCGCAGCGACGGATAGAGTCTTGCGAACGACTGCACGTCGGTGGTCGAGGTGCGCTGCGAGAAATGGATCGGCCGCAATTGCTGCGGATGTTCGAGCCCGGCGGCGGCCAGCAGTTCGGCGAGCGCGTGCAGCGTGGCGTGGTGATAATTGTAGACCCGCTCGATCTTGTGCGGCACCACCAGCGCGCGGGCGCGGGTCGGATCCTGCGTTGTCACGCCGGTCGGACAGCGGTCGGTGTGGCAGGACAGCGACTGGATGCAGCCGAGCGAGAACATGAAACCCCGCGCCGAATTGCACCAGTCGGCGCCGATCGCCATCGCGCGCGCCATGTCGAAGGCGGTCGCGATCTTGCCGGAGGCGCCGAGCTTGATGCGGTCGCGCGCATTGATGCCGACCAGCGCGCTGTGCACGAAGCTGATGCCCTCGCGCATCGGCATGCCCAGATGATCCATGAATTCGAGCGGCGCAGCGCCGGTGCCGCCTTCATTACCGTCGACCACGATGAAATCCGGGTAGATGCCGCTCTGCAGCATCGCCTTGCAGATCGCCAGGAACTCCCAGGGATGGCCAATGCAGAGCTTGAAGCCGGCCGGCTTGCCGCCGGACAGCCGCCGCATCTCGGCGACGAAGGCCATCATCTCCAGCGGCGTCGAAAACGCCCGGTGCGAGGCCGGCGAGATGCAGTCCTCCTCCATCGCCACGCCCCTGATCCGGGAAATCTCTTCCGAAACCTTGGCCGCCGGCAGCACGCCGCCATGGCCGGGCTTGGCGCCCTGGCTGATCTTGAGCTCGACCATCTTGATCTGGTCGTCGGCGGCAACGCGGGCGAACTCCTCCGCATTGAACGAGCCGTCGCGGTTGCGGCAGCCGAAATAGCCGGAGCCGACTTCCCAGATCAGGTCGCCGCCGTTCTCGCGGTGATAGGAGCTGACGCCACCCTCGCCGGTGTCGTGGGCGAAGCCGCCCTTGCGGGCGCCGGCGTTGAGCGCGCGCACGGCGTTGGGACTGAGCGCGCCGAAACTCATTGCCGAGATATTGAAGACCGAGGCCGAATACGGCTTGGCGCAGTCCGGTCCGCCGATGGTGATGCGAAACTGTTCGCCGGCGTGGGCTTTCGGCGCCACCGAATGGTGCATCCATTCATATCCCTCGCGATAGACGTCCTCCTGGGTGCCGAACGGCCGTTTGTCGAGCACCATCTTGGCGCGCTGATAGATCACGGCGCGGGTGTCGCGCGAAAACGGCATGCCGTCCTTCTCGCTCTCGAAGAAATACTGCCGCATCTCCGGCCTGATCTCTTCGAGCAGGAAGCGCAAATGCGCCGAGATCGGATAGTTGCGCAGCACCGCGTGGCTCTTCTGCGTGAGATCGCGAATGCCGAGCAGCGTCAGCGCCCCGAAGATCAGGATCGGGATCAGCACCAGATCGAACACTTTGTGATCGACGATCCCGATGCCGAGCAGCAGCGCGGTCACGACGGCGCAGATCGTCAGGATGATGAAGCGTGGCGAGAACGGAAGCATCAACGTTTCCATGGGATCCCTCTGGCGGAATGTGCCGTATTATTGTTTTTCAGAGTCTAGAGCCTTTCCCGTTTCGATGGAATCGAAACGGGGCTCCAGATTCTTGTTTTGACGCGTTTTCTTCACGCGAACCGGTGGCCACTTCGCTCGAAAACGCTCTCATGCAACGCTCGAAACAATGCTGTACACGATATCTCGCCTGCAGGTCATGGATATGACAGGCGCCAAGCTAGCGAATTCGCGGGCGGCTGATCAATCCGTCAAGTGGCTGGGGACATTGATCCGGGGCCGCCCTTTTTGCGGTGCAACGTAAGCCGGCCAGGTCTCAAGGATCGAGCCAATTCGATTCAATGACCTGGCGATTCAATGATTGTGCGGGCGCATCTCGTCGGGAATCCCGCTGCGCTCGAGGCCGCTGGCCGCCAGCCACGCATCGGTCGACTGGATGGCGCGTTCGATGTGATCCGCGGTCCGGGTGAAGTCATAGGGCGATCCCACCAGCGGGCATAATGGCGGCACCACGAAATATTCGATATCGGGGGCAAGGTCTTCCAGCTCGCTGACCAGTTGCCGCGCGATCAGGAGCGTCAGCGCATGCAGCACGTTGGCGACTGCGCCGATCGGCGGCGAGTGGGTGGCGCAGGCATAGCCGGTCGGCAGGATGATCAGACGCTTTGCGCCTTTCTCGACCGCGACCTTGATCGGCGTATTGGAGGAGATCGCGCCGTCGGCGAGATAGAAATCCTTGTAACGGACCGGAGCGAAGGCGCCGGGGATCGCGGTGGAAGCGATGATGGCCTGCGCCGCCGGCCCCTCCGACAGCACCACGGCGTCCCCGGTGACGATATCGGTGGCGACGATATGAACCGGAAGTTTTGCGTCCTGCAGGTTGCGGTAGGGCAGATGATCGTCGATCAGTTTGGCGACGCCGTCATGCGGGATCAGGAAGTCGCGGCGCCAGAGGAAGCCCAGGAGCGTCCGCCAGGTGACCGGAAACACGTCGTGCCGCGTGAGGCCGCGCCAGATGGTTTCGAGCTGCAGCACGCCCTTCAGCGTGGGATCGCCGGCGAAGTAGGCGCCATTCAAGGCGCCGACGCTGGAGCCGACCACCATATCGGCGGAAATGCCATGGGCGGCGAGCGAATGCATCATACCCACCTGAATGGCGCCGAAGCTGCCTCCGCCTGCGAATACGAGCGCCGTCTTGGCGGCATGGTCGGCTACGGACAAAGTCTGGCGCGCTCCCGGTTTCGTCGCGTCGGCGCAGGCGGCGCGCGGCGTTCGCCGGGGTTATAGCAGCCGAATGCAGGGCTGCACCATCAACATTGGTTGTGGGGCGTCATTCCGGGGCATCGCGCAGCGATGAACCCGGAATCCAAAGATTCCCCGATGTGCAATTGCACATCAGAGGTTCGCGTCTTCGACGCGCCCCGGAATGACAACAAGGGGATCGAACGCCTCACCGCTCGGCGAACGCCTTCTCGATGACGAAATGGCCGGGCTCGTTGTTGCTGCCTTCGGCAAAACCGCGCGCCTCGAACATCGCCCGCAGCTCTTCCAGCATCGCCGGGCTGCCGCACATCATGATGCGGTCGGTTTCAATGTCGAGGGGGTGCTGGCCGATATCGTTGAACAACTGTTCCGAGGTGATGAGATCGGTGATGCGGCCGCGGTTGCGGAACGGCTCGCGGGTGACGGTCGGATAATATGAAAGTTTCCGTCGAGCAGTTCCCCGAACAATTCGTCGTCGCGCAGCCTGGCCACCAACTCCTCGCCATAGGCGAGTTCGGAGACCTGCCGGCAGCCGTGCACCAGCACGATGCTCTCGAACCGCTCATAGACGTCCGGGTCCTTGATCAGGCTCGCGAATGGCGCGAGCCCCGTGCCGGTCGAGAGCAACAGCAGACGTTTTCCCGGAATCAGGTTGTCGGCGACCAGCGTGCCCGTCGCCTTGCGCCCGACCAGGATGGTGTCGCCTTCTTTGATCTTCTGCAGCCGCGAGGTCAGGGGACCATCTGCGACCTTGATCGAGAAGAATTCCAATTCCTCCTCGTGATTGGCGCTCGCCATCGAATAGGCACGCAGCAGCGGACGGCCCTCGACCTCGAGGCCGATCATCGCGAACTGCCCGTTCTGGAATCGAAAGCCGGTATTGCGGGTGGCGCGGAAGCTGAACAACGTGTCGGTCCAATGCCGGACGGAAAGGACTTTCTCTCGGTGGAATGCGCTCATGTGATCTGGTTTCTTCCGATTGGCTTTTGCAGAAGGAACGGGTTGTGCGGCCCCTGGACGAGGCTGAAAACCCTTGCGGCGATTGAGGATTTTGATGTTCGACCTACGCCAAAACGGGACATAGTCAACATCCCGCGGCGCGCCATCCGGCCGCAGATTTGCAAGGCATACGGGCCAACACGGCGCCCGTTACGAACCTTCTCCGCAGGGTCGATCCGGCGCAATTAACTTGCCGAAATCGGGCGGTGCGAGGCAGTTAATTGCCACGCGTCACGCAAAAATTCGTTAGAGATAAAACATCAAAAGTCTGGGATGGCTGACCGCCGGAAATTGCATGCGACGACTCCGGGAGTTTCGAACGGGAAAGCCGGGCTATTATCCGGATCAGTCGATCTATGCCGAATATGCCTGCGCCGAATTCGGCCTCGCATTTAGCGATCTCGATAGCGGCAACGGACTTCTGTTCGGCGTCAGTGCAGGTGACAAGACCATTTATTTCGGCGCCGGACGCTGTTCATGGTACCCGCAGAACAATGCGACCGCCGCGATGCTCGCTTCCGACAAGTCCTTCACTAACCGAATTCTGGAACCCGCCGGCGTCGCGACCCTGGGCGGCGAATATTTTTTTCTGCATGACCGGCATCGCGGCCATCGGCCTCCTGGCCATGAACGAGAGGACGCCGCGGAATATCTGAAAAGGCTCGGCGGCGCCGGTTTCGTCAAACCCTTGCTGGGATCGCGCGGGGATTTCGCTCAAATCGTTCGCGGCGATGCTGCGCTCGATCGCTACCTCGCCGAAGTGTCGCAATATTATGATGCGATATTGCTGCAGTCCGTTGTCACGGGCGTCGAATACCGGGTGTTCCTGCTCGACGACGAGGTGCTCTATTCCGCCCGAAAATATCCGCCCTTCGTGCTCGGCGACGGCTTGCAGACCATCCGCGAACTGCTGGCGGTGCATAACGCGGCGCTGCGGTCCCGTGGGCTTTCGCCGGTAGCGGCCGACGACGGCGACGCCGCGCTTGACGCCGTGCCGGCCAAGGGCGCGCGTTGGGAGATTCCCGGACGGATGAATCTGAGCGCCGGCGGCACGATGGTGCTGGAGGCGCCGCGCTCCGAGGCCGTCTACGCGGTCGCGCGGAAGGCCGCCCATACGCTCGGACTGCGTGTCGCCGCTGTTGACCTGTTCACGGAGATCGAAGGTGATCCGGCGTCGACGCGCGTGATCGAAGTCAATTCCAATCCATCGATCCGGCTGCTGGAACAGTCCGATCGCGGCGATTTGATCCTGAAGATCTGGCGCCACACCTTTTCGGCGATGGGGCTGCTCTGATGTTCGGCCTTCCGAAATACGGCGAGGGCATCTGCGTGGCCCGGCTGGCCGAGCTGCTCGACGCGCTCGCGGTGGACCGCGCGCGGCTGCAGCGCATCTCGGTGGTGGTGACCGGCTCGAACGGCAAGGGTTCGACCGCCGCGTTCTGCGCCGCCATCGGCCGCGCGCACGGCCTGCGAACCGGGCTGTTCACCTCGCCGCATCTGTTTTTTTTCAATGAGCGTTTCCAGGTCGACGGCTCGCCGATCACTGATGCCGATCTGGCGCGGCAGGTGGCGCGGATCGAGGCCGCGATCTCGGACGTCTCGCGGCGACGTAGCAAACGCTTCGGCGCGTTCGAGGCGATGTTCGCGCTGGCTTGTCTGCACTTTCAGGAGCAGCGCTGCGATTTCGCGGTGTTCGAGGCCGGCATCGGAGGCCGCTACGATCCGGTGCGGCTGGTCGGCGCAGGCGTGACGTGCGTCACGTCCGTCGATTTCGAGCATGTCGAATTGCTCGGCCCTACGCTGGAATTGATCGCTTCCGACAAGAGCGACGCCTGCGCATCCGGCGGTACGATCGTCTATGGCGAAAACTGCCGAAGTTTGAAACCGCATCTGATAGAATATAACCGCTTTCGCGATGTCACCCCGCTGTTCGTTTGCGACGACATCGCCCTCGGTAGCGCATTGGTTTCCCCTTCCGCGCAGCATTTCGATTTCGCGTTCGGGACCAACCAATTCCGTGCGCTCGAAACGAGGCTCCTTGGCGCATTCCAGTTCAACAACGCCGCCATTGCGGTCGCGCTATTCCTGCTCTGGCTGGAGCGCGAGCATCGAGGCGGGCTGCCGGCGAACGTCGAAAGCGCGGTGCGAACGGGACTGCGCGAGGCGCGCTGGCCAGGCCGCCTGGAAGCAATCGGCCAGGATCCGGTCACCGTGATCGACGTCGGCCATACGCCGGACGGCATCCGGCAATCGCTCGAAGGCCTCAAGAAGATTTTCGGCCGAGAGGGCTGGATCCTCGTGACCGGCGTGTCCCATGACAAGAAGGCCGGCGAGATCGTCGGCGCGCTGACGCCCTCATTCGACACCATCGTCTGCACCCGCGCGCATCACAAGGGAGCCGACGCCGAGTCCATCGCCGCCGCGGCCCGCAAGGCCAATCCGCGGGCGGCTATTCACGTCGCACCGACGGTTGCCGACGCCGTCAGCGTCAGCCGGCAGTTGGCGATGTCGCGACAGCAGAAGATCTATGTTGCCGGCGGCCTGTTCCTCGCGATCGAATACGCCACTATTGCCCGCGGCGGCCGCGCGGAGGATTTGAATTTCTTCTGACGTTAGGAAGTGGCGACTCTCTCTGCTCCCTCCCCCGCTTCGCGTAGCGAGGTGATGGGGGCGCACTGAGCCCGACACGCATGAACCTGAACGCAACGGCCGCCGGCCGCTTTAACCACTCATTAACCATACCGGGCCGATGTTTGCCGCCTCAAGGGAGCATCGCATGGCCGACATATCTTCCGTGACATCGTCCGCGACCGCCTTCGTCTCGCAGCAGACGTCAGCGCTGACCAAGGCTGCAAGCTCGGCGACGACGAGTTTTGCCAATACGCTTTCCAGTGTGCAGACCGCGGTCGTCGGCCGGCCCAAGACAGGCTTCACCGCGGGACCCACCTACGAGGCCAACACGCTGACGGGCAAGACCAAGGCTGCTTTCAACAACACCGTCAGCGCCACGAAATCGGTGTTCGGCATCAAACCGTGAGCCTAACTCCGTGAGACCGGCGATGGCCTCATCCTTCGAGACGCGCGCGAGAGCGCGCTCCTCTGGATGAAGGTCTGATGCCAAACCCTCATGGTGAGGAGCATGCCGAAGCCCAAAGGGCGAAGTCGGGCGTCTCGAACCACGAGGCCGCGGTCGCGCAGCGGCGTGACGAGAACTAATTGCTCGTGCCTTCGGTGTCGTTGAGCACCTTGAAGGCCTCTTCCAGTTGCGGTGATATCTCGACGTTCAGCCTTTCGCCGGTCGGCAACCGCGCCATGAACCATTTATTGTAGAGCGGGATCAGGTCGCGGTTCGAACCGAGCTTGTGGAAGGCGCGCTCGACCACGGCTGCGACCTGCGGCTCGCCCTTGCGGAACATGATGCCGTAAGGGTCGTAGGACAGATAGTCACCCGCGACGTGGAATTTGTCCTGCGACTTGTGCCGCGCGATCAGACCATAGAGCAGGATGTCGTCGGTCGCGAACGCATCGGCCTTGCCATCCGACAGCATCTGGTAGGACTGTTCGTGATCGGACGCCGTCACGATGTTGAGGCCGAGCGACAGCTTCTTGTCGACGGCGTGCATCGCCTGCTCGTTGGTGGTGCCCTTGGTCACCACCACCGTCTTGCCCTTCAAGTCCGCCGCCCCCGAGATGCCGGACGATTTCGCCACCATCAGCTTGGTGCCGGCCACAAACATCAACGGCGAGAACGCCACCTGCCTGGCGCGCTCGGCATTGGCTGTGGTCGATCCGCATTCGAGATCGATCTTGTTCTGCACCACCGCCGGAATGCGGTCGTCGGAAGTGACCTTGACGTATTCGATTTTGAGATTGGCATCGTCGACCTCGACGCCGATCTCGTCGACGATCGCCTCACAGAGTTCGAGGCTATAGCCGATCGGCCGGTTGGACTGGTCGAGGAACGAAAACGGCGGCGAGCTTTCGCGATAGCCGAGACGCACGACATGCATCTTCTTGATATTGGCAAGCGTCGGGCTGAGCCCTTCGCCGCCGGTCTGGGCCGTCGCAGCCGTGGTCAGCAGACATGCCGCCAACCACAGCCCGCAGGCCCCGACCGTTCGCCCCTGGATCTGGCGCATGGATCGCTCCCGTCAATGGCCGGCCATCGCGGGAAGCTCACCGGGGATCATGTCCGGCGGCACGACGTCGTCGGGACCGAGCGCGTGCTCGGGCGCCAGTTCGCCCTCCCATTTCGCCACCACGGATGTGGCAAGCGAATTGCCGATCACATTGGTGGCGCTGCGGCCCATGTCGAGGAAGGTGTCGATACCCATGATCATCAACAATCCCGCCTCGGGAATACCGAACTGGCCGAGCGTCGAGGCGATCACCACCAGCGACGCACGGGGAACGCCGGCGACGCCTTTCGAGGTGATCATCAAGGTCGCCAGCATCGCGAACTGGGTGCCGAGCGACATTTCGATGTGATAGGTCTGCGCGATGAAGATCGAGGCGAAGGTGCAGTACATCATCGTGCCGTCGAGGTTGAACGAATAACCGAGCGGCAGCACGAAGCTCGATATCCGCGCCGAGGCGCCGAACCGGTTGAGGCCCTCGAGCGTCTTCGGATAGGCGGCTTCCGAACTCGCGGTCGAGAACGCGATCATCAGCGGCTCGCGGATCAACCGCAACAGATGGCTGTATCTGGGTCCGATGACGACGAAGCCGACGACGACCAGGATGCCCCACAGGATCATCAGCGACAGATAGAAGCCGCCCATGAAGACGACCAGCTTCCACAGCACCAGCAGGCCGTTCTTCGCCACCGTGGCCGTAATCGCCGCCCACACCGCGATCGGCGCGAACAGCATGACATAGCCGGTCACCTTCAGCATGATGTGGCCGAGATCATCGATGACCGAGAGGATCTGCTTGGAGCGCTCCGGCATGGCGCCAAGCGCTACCGAGAAGAACACCGCGAACACCACGATCTGCAGGATTTCGTTCTGCGCCATCGCGTCCGCGATCGAGGTCGGAATCAAATGGGTGAGGAATTTCTCGATCGAGAACGCCGACACCGGCAATCCCGTCGATTGCGCCTTGTCCGGCAGCGTGCCGGGAAAATTCGCGCCGGGCTGCAACAGGTTGACCATGACAAGGCCGAGCAGCAGCGAGACAAAGGAGGCGCTGACGAACCAACCCATGGTCTTGGCGAAAATGCGACCCAGCTTGGCGCCGCTTCCCATATGGGCGATGCCGCCGACGAGCGTCGCGAACACCAGCGGCGCGATGATCATCTTGATCAGCCGCAGGAACAGCATCGCGATCAGGTTCACGGTCGAGGCGATGTCCGCCCTGCTGTCGGGAAGAAAATTGAAAATCAGCGCGCCCATCACGATGCCGAGCGCCATGGCGATCAGAATGTATTGTGTAAACCTGTTGGACATTTCTCACCCCCGTAAGATCCGACACGGCCGAGTGTGGCAGATTTCGGGGCCGACGCAACTTGCTTCGAACGTCATCGCCTTTGCCACCATGTTTCCGTTGTGGAAAGCACAGCCCCCGACCAGCGCGTTTTCAAGCGAGGCGGTTACCGGTTCGCGTGAAGAAAACACGTCAAAACAAGAATCTAGAGCCCCGTTTCAATTCCATTGAAGCCGAAAAGGCTCTAGCGTTGTACGCAACGCACAATCAATGCAGTTGCGTGTTTCCTGCGTGCCGATTGCACTGGGAACAGCTATGCCAGAGAGGAAATGCCATGAACGACACGATCAATCGCCAGGTATTGCTGGTGGAGAAGCCGACAGGAAAACTGGCGCTAGAGCATTTCAGGATGGCGGAAGCGGCCATTCCGGAGCCGAAGGAGGGCGAGGCCTTGCTGCGGGTGCGATACATTTCGCTGGATGCCGCCAACCGGGCCTGGATGCATGGCGCGACCTATCGCGCCGCGGTCGAGGCCAACACGGTGATGGCCGGCGGCGGTATCGCCGAGGTGGTGTCGTCGAAGGCGCCGGGACTTGCGCCCGGCGATCTCGTGTTCGGCGATACCGGCTGGCAGGAATATGCCGCGGTACCCGCCAGGCATCTGACCAAAATGCCGAAGGTCGAGCCGATGACGCATCTGCTCAGCGTCTACGGCATTGCCGGGCTGACCGCCTATTTCGGGCTGCTCGACGTCGGCAAGCCGAAGGCCGGCGAAACCGTGGTGGTCTCGGCTGCCGCCGGCTCGGTCGGCTCGATCGTCGGCCAGATCGCGAAGATCAAGGGATGTCGCGTCGTCGGCATCGCCGGCGGCAAGGACAAGTGCAACTGGTTGACGAGTGAGCTCGGCTTCGACGCCGCGGTCGACTACAAGGACGGCGCCGTGTTCAAGGCGCTGCGCGCCGCGGCGCCAAAGGGCATCGACGTCTATTTCGACAATGTCGGCGGCGACATCCTCGAGGCCTGCATCGCGCAGATGAACAATCGCGGCCGCATCGCCTGCTGCGGCGCGATCTCGCAATATGATGGCGTGCCGTCGGCGCACGGGCCGCGTGGCGTGCCCGGCCTGATCGTGGTGAAGCGGCTGATCATGCAGGGCTTCATTGTGATGGATTTCATGGACCAGCGCGACGAGGCCTTGAGCGACCTGCAATCCTGGGTCGCCTCCGGCAAACTGAAGGTGCAGGAAGACGTCATCAAAGGGCTGGCGAACACGCCGAAGGCCTTGATCGGTCTGCTCGCCGGCGAGAACCGCGGCAAGCGGATGGTCAAGATATAAGCGCGGGATCGGCGAGGCGTTCATGCAGGGGCTGGCGATGGAAGACATGAAGGTGACGGCCGGCGGATACGATTTTGCGGCGGCGCACGCCGCGATGCGCCGCTATGTGGATGGCGACATCCTTTCCGGCGTCTCGTCCGCAGTGCTGGTCGGCAGGGATCTGGTAGACCTGAACTGTGTCGGCTGGGCCGACAGGGAAGCCCGGACTCCCTTGCGCGCCGACCACATCTTCCGGGCTTTCTCCAATACCAAGCTGATCGCCTCCTGCGCGGCGCTGCTGCTATACGAAGATGGCCGCTTCCAGCTCGACGATCCGATCGAGAAATTCATCCCGCAGTTCGGCAACCGCCGCGTCCTGCGCGCCGGCGCGACCGCGCTGGACGAGGCAGAGCCAGCCAAGGGATCGATCACCATCCGCCACCTGATGAGCCACCGGTCGGCGGATGCCAATGCCCGGCAGGGATAGAGGTGTCGCACGGAGCGGCGCGCTTTCGTCTGCCGATTGAACGAAACGGCACGATACGAGTTGTCTGATATGCCCCAAAGCGGATCCGGCACCGGCCCCATGAGAACGCAGCCGGACTATCGTGCCTCGGTCATGCCGACACCGATGCAGCCCGCGATGCCCGTCGCCGGAAAGAATGCGGGCGCGGCAGAGCCGAAGCAAGAACCGCCACGGGGCGACGTCGTGCGCGCCGCCAAGGCGCGCATCAGCCGGCTCAATTCGTTGCGCAAGCAGCGGGATGCACTAAAGGACGCGACCTGAACGCCGGCCGCTAGTTTAGGCTGTCGATTTCCCGATCGAGATGGCGAAGGTAGGACAGCCCTTCAACAGTCAGGCGGTGCTCGTCCCGTTCGCCTTCGATGTATTTCTTCATCAAATGCTTGGCGAGCCGGTCGCGGGCGCCTTTGGTCTCGAAGCGGTCCGCAAGCGTACCGTATATGCGCAACGCGCGATCGACGGGGAGGATTGTCATGGCAAGCGTCCCGGATGGTTTGAGCCCTCGATTGGTTAAGGCCCGGTGGCCGGGATCGTTCCGTGGAAACCGCGGCTTTCGGTGCGGCAATTGTGAGCGGGTATCGAGGCGCACGTCTACGCGCGCGACGTAGGAGTTCGTCAATCCGATCGGGAATCGGACCCGGCGGCAGATGTCTTGCCG
>Ga0075522_10001692_pt1 | contig 16662 bp, 17 predicted proteins | sample NGEPerA_FD_74796 | JGI IMG/M metagenome (GOLD analysis project Ga0075522, IMG submission 74796) | Arctic peat soil microbial communities from the Barrow Environmental Observatory site, Barrow, Alaska, USA - NGEE PermafrostL2-A | ecosystem: Environmental > Terrestrial > Soil > Wetlands > Peat ... | reverse complement strand
CAAGGGCGAGCAGTTCCGCCCCGAATTTCTCAAGATCGCGCCCAACAACCGCATGCCGGCGATCGTCGATCCTGAGCCCACGGATAAAGGCGCGCCGGTCAGCATCTTTGAATCCGGCGCTATCCTCATCTACCTCGCGGAGAAGACCGGCAAGTTTCTGGCGAAGGATTTGCGTCCGCGCTTCGACGCACTGCAATGGCTGTTCTGGCAGATGGGCGGCCTGGGGCCGATGGCCGGACAGAACCACCATTTTTCACTGTATGCGCCGGAGAAGCTGCCCTATGCGATCGAGCGTTACGTGAAGGAGACCAGTCGGCTTTATGCCGTGCTCGACCGGCGTCTCGCCGACCGGCCTTTCGTTGCCGGCGAATATTCCATCGCCGACATGGCCTGTTATCCCTGGGTGGTGCCGTACGAGCGTCAGGGCCAGAAACTCGAGGATTATCCGAACCTCAAGCGGTGGTTCGAGACGATCAAGGTGCGGCCGGCGGTGCAGCGCGCCTACGAGAAGGGCGAAATCTATCGCCGCGATGCCATTCCCAATACCGACCCCCAGGCCCGCAAGATCCTGTTCGGGCAGTCGGCCGAAACCATCCGGCGCGCCTAGATCGCACCGGGTCAAAACAAAAGCCCCCGGCCATTGGCCGGGGGCTTCCGCATAAGCGCTTAGGCGTCGTCGAAACTACAGGTTGGTCGCAACGCTGTTGAACGTGGTCTTCAGGTTGGTGCCAACGGTCGTCAACGCGGTGACGACAACGACGGCGATGAGAGCGGCGATGAGGCCGTATTCGATGGCCGTGGCGCCCGCGTCGTCGCGGAACAGCTTGGTGAGGGTCTTCATGGTCTCTGATCTCCTGGATCCAATGGACAGGCGGGATCATCGGCGGGAACCTCTTAATCCCGGATTAAAACCGCCTCACAAAAAGCGCAGTTGAAATGACGACCCGGCGCGGTCGGTCGGAATTTCCAGAAAATTCAAGAACGACCCGATGCTTTTCAATAAAATACTGCTGAATTATTGGCGGCTCTGTCGCGCTATCTTGTCGTGGCATCCGGTGGGTCGCAGCCGACCCTCTGATCGGTTCCCTGGTCGCCGCGAAAAGGCCCCCGGTCGCGAGCCGGAGGCCTTTTTATTTGTTCCTGATATCGCCGCGTCGCGACGGTCGCTTGCGGCTAGAGCTCTTTGGGTAGCAGACGATCCAGCGAATAGCGCCCGCCGCCGCGGAAGAAGATCGCGAAGCAGAGCAGCCACCAGAGCAGGGCGTATTCGTAGCCCTTGTTGGTCCAGAAATAGCCGTACTGCGATTGGAAGAAGTAGATGATGACGCTCATGTGGATGAAGATGATGAGCGCAGCCAATCGGGTGAACAGCCCGAGCGCCAGGCAAATCGCCCCCACCGATTCGGCGAAGACCGCGAGATAAGCCCATGCCAGCGGATAGGCCACGCCCATCTGCTTGTCGATATAGGGCGCTAGGGTCACCGCACTGCCAAGCATGATCTTTTGGATGCCATGCGGCACCAGCACGGCGCCGGTGGCGAAGCGCATGAACGAATAACTCGCGGGCGCAAACTTCTGGTAGAGCCCGGCGAGGCCCGGAAAGACGAGTCGATTTTTATCGACGATGACGTCCGACATTTCTTCCCCTCCTGAAAAAGTTTCTTCTTCGTTTTAGAACTCGCTGCCGACGATCCGGTCCAGCGCGTAGCGTCCGCTGTGACCCTGCGCCCAGCATAACATTCCCCGGCCCGGCGGACGATCACATCGCCGTTAACGGGCCGCCTCGGGTGGGCCGGCCGCCGGCGGGCTGGCGCATTTGAACGTGGCGCGAACCGGGGTCAGCACCGGGCAAATCTTGATATCGAGCTTTTGCTCGACGAGCAGAGGGGGGCTGCCCGCCGCGCATTCGAGCTTGGCGATGTCGCGCACCTGCTCGGAGCTGCCGCTGAGCCGGCTGTAGCAGACCGAAACCACGGTAACGGTCGGCGTGCCTTGTGCATCGGTTGGTGCGCCGGCGGTGATCGATTTCTCGACCGGATCCGGCGTCGCCGTCTCGAACGGCGCCAGCTTGGAGCAGCCGGCGAGCGCCAGCACCAGAAGGCCGGCAAGGATGCGGCTTGGTCGCGCCCCACCGCCGCGCGCGTTGCGCCCCGGCCGCATCTGGCATTGCATGCCTCGTGTCCCCGTTTTACGGCTTGCCGCGAATGCGGCGCTGCGTGGGTCGCGAGTATAGCGCCGCGCACGTCGCGCGCCAGCGCTCGGGATTTGCGTCTTGACGGGACCGCCGTTCCGTCCGGATACTAGCGGCGATTCCAAGGGGAGCCCCGCCAAGGGGCTGAGACACCGCTTGAGCGCGCCCATCCTGCTTGGCTTGGACCGGCGCGGCGCGGAAACCCTTCGAACCTGATCCGGATCGTGCCGGCGTAGGGACAGGAACGCTTCATGCCCTCACCCTTCGTCGCCCGCTATCCGGTCGGCCGCCGCCCGTCGCACTGCCCGTCGATCGAAGGAGAGCGTCATGCCCGAAGGCATCCTGAGCCAGGAATTCAAGGTTTCGACCGGCCCGCTGCCGGCGTCGCGCAAAATCCATGTTCCGGGCGAGCGCCACCAGGACATCCGGGTGGCGATGCGCGAGATCGATCTCACCCCCTCCGCCAAGGAGCGGCCGGTGCGGGTCTACGATCCCTCGGGCCCCTATACCGATCCGGCGGTGGCAATCGACATCCGCCTCGGCCTCACGCCCTTGCGCGATCCGTGGATCCGGGCGCGCGGCGATGTCGAGGAACAGTCGGGCCGCGCCGTGCGGCCGGAAGACAACGGCCTCAAGGCGGGCGAGGTCAGCGCCGTGCCGCTTTTCGATCGTGCCGGAAGACGGCCGTTGCGCGCGAAGCCCGGCAAGGCCGTGACCCAGCTCGCCTATGCGCGCGCCGGCATCATCACGCCGGAGATGGAATACATCGCCATCCGCGAGAATCTCGGCCGCGAGGGCGCGGCGGCGAAGACCGACGGCGAATCTTTCGGCGCGGCGATTCCGGCCTACGTCACGCCGGAATTCGTGCGCGACGAGGTGGCGCGCGGCCGCGCCATCATCCCGGCCAACATCAACCACCCGGAAGCGGAGCCGATGATCATCGGCCGCAATTTCCTGGTGAAGATCAATGCCAATATCGGCAACTCGATCGTCACCTCTTCGGTCGCCGAGGAAGTCGACAAGCTGGTCTGGGCGATCCGCTGGGGCGGCGACACGGTGATGGATCTGTCGACCGGCAAGCACATCCATAACATTCGCGAATGGATCATCCGCAACGCGCCGGTGCCGATCGGCACCGTGCCGATCTATCAGGCGCTCGAGAAGGTCGATGGCGCCGCCGAGGAGCTTACCTGGGAAATCTTCCGCGACACGCTGATCGAGCAGGCGGAGCAAGGCGTCGATTATTTCACCATCCATGCCGGCGTCCGGCTGCCGTTCATTCCGATGACGGCCAAGCGCGTCACCGGCATCGTCTCGCGCGGCGGATCGATCATGGCAAAATGGTGCCTGGCGCATCACAAGGAGAATTTCCTCTACGCGAATTTCGAGGAAATCTGCGACATCATGAAGGCCTATGACGTCAGCTTCTCGCTCGGCGACGGCTTGCGCCCGGGCTCGACGGCGGACGCCAACGACGAGGCGCAATTCGCCGAGCTGAAGACCCTTGGCGAGCTCACCCGGATCGCCTGGCGGCACGATGTGCAGGTGATGATCGAAGGGCCCGGTCACGTGCCGATGCACAAGATCAAGGAGAACATGGATCTCCAGCTCGAGCAGTGCCACGAGGCGCCGTTCTATACCCTCGGCCCGCTGGTGACCGACATCGCGCCCGGCTACGATCACATCACCTCGGGCATCGGCGCGGCGATGATCGGCTGGTTCGGTACGGCGATGCTGTGCTACGTGACGCCGAAGGAGCATCTGGGCCTGCCGGATCGTGACGACGTCAAGGTCGGTGTCATCACCTACAAGATCGCGGCGCATGCGGCGGACATGGCAAAGGGCCATCCGGGATCGCGCGAGCGCGACGATGCGCTGTCGCGCGCGCGATTCGAGTTCCGTTGGCGCGACCAGTTCAACCTGTCGCTCGATCCGGAAACCGCCGAGAAATTCCACGACCAGACGCTGCCCGCCGAAGGCGCCAAGCTCGCGCATTTCTGCTCGATGTGCGGACCGAAATTCTGCTCGATGAAAATCTCGCAGGAAGTGCGCGACTATGCCGAGAAGGGCATGGCCGAGAAATCGGCGGCGTTCCGTGACGAGGGCAGCGAGATCTACAAGGTGCTTGAAGGCCGGGCGGCCCCCGTCGATCCGTGAGCAAGCCCGCGCCCTCGTCGAAGCCGGGCCGGCTCTATCCCGAGCGGCCGATCATCGGCTGCCTCGCCATCGTCAAGCGGGCGGGGTGCGTCCTGCTGGCGCAGCGCTCGCTGCCGCCGGGGGTCGACAAATGGGGCTTTCCCGGCGGCATGCAGGAGCTGGGCGAGACCGTCTTCGAATGCGCGCGGCGCGAGTTGTTGGAAGAGACCGGAATCGCCGCCGAGCCCGAAAAGGTGCTCACCGTGGTCGAGGCCATCCGCCAGGACGACAAGGGCAAGGTGATGACTCACTTCACGCTGGTCTGCGTCCTGCTCGATTGGCGGCGCGGCGAAGGCGAGCCGATCGAAGACGCCAAGCAGGTCAAATGGCTCGATCTCGCCGGCGCGGCGAAGCTTGAAACCTTTCCCGACACACTGTCGCTGATGCGGATGGCGCTGGGGACGTAGGCCGGCGAGGGTCATCATGTCAGCAAATGCCTGTGGTAGCGCCAAATCGGAATATGGTAAGAGCAACCTAACAAAGGGCGCGGCATCCATCATTGGATGCCGCCAATAATCGACCGATCTTCAGGGAGGATACCTTGACCAACACATTCCGTTTTCGTTTGCTCGCCGCCATGCTGGGCCTTGGCGCCGTCGCGGCGCTGTCGGCGCCGGCCATGGCGCAGACGCTGCGCGCCTCGCATCAGTTTCCCGGCGGCAAGGGCGACGTGCGCGACGACATGGTGCAAATGATCGCCAAGGAGGTCAAAGCCGCCAATGTCGGTCTCGATATGCAGGTCTATCCGGGCGCTTCGTTGTTCAAGCCCAACGACCAGTGGAACGCGCTGGTCAACGGCCAACTCGACGTCTCGCTCTTCCCGCTCGATTATGCCAGCGGCAAGGTGCCGGCCTTCAGCGCGACGCTGATGCCCGGCCTGATCCGCAGCCCCGATCGCGCCAAGCGGATCGATCAGTCGCCGTTCATGACCGACATGCGCAAGATCATCTCCGACGGCGGCGTGATTGTGCTGTCGGATGCGTGGTTCGCGGGCGGCATGGCGTCGAAGGAAGGCTGCATCGTCAAGCCGGACGACCTGAAGGGCATCAAGTTCCGTGCCGCGGGACCGACCTTCGCCGCGATGTGGCAGGCGGCGGGCGCCAATATCGTGACGCCGCCCTCCAACGAGATCTACAACGCATTCCAGACCGGCGTCGTGCAGGCGACCGACACCAGTCTCGGCACCTTCCAGTCCATGCGCCTCTACGAGCAGACCAAGTGCCTGACGGCGCCCGGCAACAACGCGCTGTGGATGATGTATGAGCCGGTGCTGATGTCGAAGAAGAACTTCGACGCGCTCAACAAGCAGCAGCAGGCGGCGATTCTCAAGGCCGGGAAGGACGCCCAGGCCTATTACGAGTCCAAGGCGAAAGCCGTGGACGACGAGGCGATCAAGGCATTCAAGGACCACGACGTCAAGGTCGTGACATTGACCGATGCGGAGTTCGACGTCTGGCTCGCGCTCGCCAAGAAGACGTCCTATGCCGATTACGCCAAGGAAGTGCCGAACGGGCAGAAGCTGCTCGACGAAGCCTTGGCGGTTAAATAGCAACGCGGTCGGGGATTTGCCGGCACCGACGCCGCATTCGCGCATGGATGCGTTCATCAAGGCGGTCAAAACCGTCTCGCAGGCCTGCGGCATCTTCGCCGCAGGCCTGATCGCCATCGGCGTCTTCGTTGTCTGCGAGATGGTGTTCGAGCGCTCGGTGCTCGGAAGCAACACCATCTGGCAGGGCGATTTCACCACCAACTGCCTGGTCGCGGCGACTTTCATCGGCAGCCCCTACGTGTTGATGACGCGTGGCCACGTCAATGTGGACGTGCTGCCGCTCCATTCCGGGCCGCGGCTGCGTTGGTGGCTGGCGCTGTTCTCGATCCTGTTGGCGATGACATTCGTCATCGTCATGGCGGTGCTCGCCTACAACTTTTGGCACGAGGCCTGGGTCAATAATTGGCGCTCGAACACGGTGTGGCGCGAGCGGCTTTGGATTCCCTATGCCGCGATGCCGATCGGGCTCGGCCTGCTCACGCTGCAATACGTTGTTGAGCTGATCTGTCTCGTGACCGGACGCGAGCCGCCGTTCGGCATCAAAGGCAACACCCCGGTCAATCCCGAGGTTATTCCGTGACCCCCACAGTGGCCGGGACGCTGGTGCTGGTGGCGACGCTCGTCTTGCTCGTTTCGGGCGTGCCGGTGGCTTTCGGCATCGGCGCGGTATCGCTGATCTTCATAGCGATATTTCAGGGCCTGGGCAGCCTGCATGTCGTGGCCGAAACGTTCTATTCGGGCCTCGACGATTTCACCCTCGTCTCCATCCCGATGTTCGTGATGATGGGCGCGGCCATCGGCTCGTCGCCCGCTGGCAAGGATCTCTACGAGGCGCTCGATCGCTGGCTCTACCGCCTGCCGGGGGGCTTGGTGATCTCCAATCTCGGCGCCTGCGCGATCTTCGCCGCGCTCACCGGCTCGTCGCCGGCGTGCTGCGCCGCGATCGGCAAGATGGGCATTCCCGAGATGCGCCGCCGCGGCTATCCCGACGGTGTCGCCACCGGCTCGATCTGCGCCGGCGGCACGCTCGGCATTCTCATCCCGCCCTCGATCACCTTCATCCTTTATGGCATCGCCACCGAGAACTCGATCGGCCGGCTGTTCCTCGCCGGCGTCATGCCCGGAATCATGCTGACCAGCTTCTTCATGGCGTGGACGCTCTTCACCATCTGGCGCAGCGGCTTCCGCCCCTACGCCGCGGATTTCCGCTATAGCTGGAAGCAGAAATTCGTCTCCATTCCCAAGATCGCTCCTTTCATCGTCATAATCGTCGGCGTGATGTATGCGCTTTATGGCGGCCTCGCCACGCCGTCGGAGGCGGCCGGGGTCGGCGCGGCGCTCTGCTTCCTCCTCGCGGTCGCCATCTATCGGATGTGGCGCCCGACCGATTGGTGGAAGATCCTCCGGGATACCGCGCGCGAATCCATCATGATCCTGACCATCATCGCCGCGGCGGTGGTGTTCGGCTATATGCTGACATCGCTCTACCTGACGCAAACGCTGGCGCAGGGCATCGCGGACATGCACGTCAACCGCTGGGTGTTGATGTTCATGATCAACATCTTCCTGTTGGTCTGCGGATTCTTCATCCCGCCGGCGGCGATCATCTTGATGACCAGTCCGATCCTGCTGCCGATCATCACCGCCGCCGGCTTCGACCCGATCTGGTTCGGCGTCATCCTGACCATCAACATGGAAATCGGTCTCATCCATCCGCCGGTCGGCCTCAATATCTATATCGTCAGCGCCATCGCGCCCGACGTGCCCCTGACCAAGATCATGTGGGGGACGTTGCCCTACGTCCTCTGCATGTTCCTGGCCCTCATCGTCCTTTGTATTTTCCCCGAGATCGCTACTTGGCTGCCCGACTACCTCATGGGTGCGATGCATTGAACGGCCCCCGGGCGGCGGTTCGTTTGGTTAAATTCCGCCGTCGCTGCAACCTTTGACGCCGTTCGGGCTTTAATGCTGTGCGCGCCGGCGTGTATTTTGGGCCGGCACGATTCGTTTTGGCAGGGAGGGAAGGAATATGAGAGGACTTCTGGTCGCGGGAATCGTGCTGATCGTGCTCGGCATTGCCGGGCTGGTGGTCAACGTCATACCCGTCCATCATCAGGAGCAAGAGGCCAAGATCGGCCCGCTGACGATCAATTCCGACAAGGAAACCGATTACATCATTCCGAATTACGTCGGGATCATCGCCATCGTCGCCGGCGTCGGGCTGGCGGTTGCCGGCACGCGTAAAAGCTAGCCTCGCGCGCCGCCGCGGCGCGGCAGCGCGGCTGAAATCGCGAAGAGCAGGCTGGCCGCCAGCACGACGGCGGGACCGGCCGGCAAATCCCATGTCAGGCTCGCGGCCAGGCCGCCAGCGACGGCGATCATACCCGCCAGCGCGGCCAGGGCCGCCATCCCCTCGGGGTTGCGCGCCAGGCGTCGCGCCGCCGCAGCCGGCAGGATCAGCATCGCGGTGATCAGCAGGATGCCGACGATCTTGATCGCCACCGAGATCACCAGCGCCATCAGCAGCACGAAAGCGAGCCGCGTCGCGGCGACGTTCACGCCCTCGACCTGCGCCAGCTCCTCATGCACGGTGACCGCAAGCAGCGGCCGCCAGATCATCGCCAGCGCGATCAAGGTCAGCGCGCCGCCGCCGTAAATCCAGGCGAGATCCTGGTTGGTGACGGCGAGGATATCGCCGAAGAGATAGCCCATCAGGTCGATGCGCACGCTTTCGATGAAGGCGAGCACGACGAGGCCGAGCGACAGCGCGCTGTGCGACAGGATGCCGAGCAATGTATTGCTCTCGAGCAGCCGCTGCCGCTCGAGCGCCACCAGCAGCAGCGCGATCGTCAGGCACACCGCGACGACGGCGAGATTGAGGTTGATGCCGAGCACGAATCCCAGCGCCACGCCCAGCAGCGCCGAATGCGACAGGGTATCACCGAAATAGGCGAGCCGGCGCCAGACGACGAAGGAGCCCATCGGGCCGGCCACCAGCGCGACGCCGATGCCGGCGGCTAAGGCGCGCCAGATGAAATCATCCATGGGGATCGGCCCCGTGGTCGTGCGCGTGATCGTGCTTGTGCGCGTAGAGCGCGAAGGCCGCGGCATCGTCGCCGAACAGCGCGCGATAGGCGGGATCGCGCGCCACCGTCGCCGGATGGCCGCTGCAGCAGACATGATGGTTGAGGCACACGACCTCGTCCGTCGCCGCCATGACCAGGTGTAGATCGTGCGAAACCAGCAGCACCGCCGTCTGCCGCTCGTCGCGGATGCGGCGGATGAGCGCGAAGATCTCGGCCTGGCCGGCGACGTCGACGCCCTGCACCGGTTCGTCGAGGACAAGGAGGTCGGGCTCGCGCAGCAGCGCCCGCGCCAGCAGGACACGCTGCATCTCGCCGCCTGACAGGCGCTGCACCGGCAGGTCGATGGTGTGCGAAGCGCCGGTCTGCGCCAGCGCCGCGGCAACGCCGCTCGCTACCCGCGGCTGCAACGCCAAGAAGCGGCGCACGGTGAGCGGCAGGGTATCGTCGATCCGCAGCCGCTGGGGGAGGTAGCCGATGCGCAGGCCCGGCTTGACGAAAACCGTGCCGGAATCGGCCTTTTCGAGGCCGAGGACGATGCGCAGCAGCGTCGTCTTGCCCGCGCCGTTCGGGCCGATCACGGTGACGATCTCGCCTCGATGCAGCGACAGGGAGACGTCCGAAAGCGCGCGGCGGCGGCCGAAGGAAAGGCTGACGTCCGACAGCCGCACGCAAAGATCGCCCTTCTTCATGGTGGGCTTGATAACATCCGCGCTTCCGCCCGTCCAATGGCAGGGTCATGCGATTATCACGTCCAAATTGGCCGCTCGCGGCGATCCTGTTGGTGGCGCTGGCCCGCCCCGCAACGGCCGAGCCGCCGCGGGTGGTCGCCAGCATCAAGCCGATCCATTCGCTGATTGCCGGCGTGATGGCGGGTGTCGGCGTGCCGGCGCTGATCGTCCCCGGCGCCGCCTCGCCGCATACCTATACGCTGCGGCCGTCGGACGCGCGCAAGCTCGAGACGGCGCGGATCGTCTTCTGGGTCGGGCCGAGCATGGAAAGCTTCCTGGCCAAGCCGCTCGACGCGCTCGCCGGCCACGCGGAACGGGTCGAACTCGATCGCGCGGCGGAAGTGACCGTACTGCCGGCGCGCGAGGGCGGACCCTGGGATCCCGATGCCGATGCGCCGCCGCTGCCGCCCGGTACCGCGCATGTCGACGGGCATTTGTGGCTCGATCCGGAGAACGCCAAGGCGATCGTGCGGCTGGCCGCCGACAGGCTCAGCGCGCTCGATCCTGCGAATGCCGCGCGCTACGCCGCGAATGCGCGCGACGTGGAGAGCCGGCTCAACGAACTCGACCGCACGCTGCGCGCCCAATTCTTTTCCCTGTCCGGCAGGTCGTTCGTCGTCTTCCACGACGCCTACCAATATCTCGAGCGGCGTTATGCCCTGAGCGCGGTCGGCGCGATTTCGGTCGATCCGGATCGCCTGGTGGGGGCGCGCCGCATCCGCGACATCCGCGCGCGCATCGTGGCGTCGCATGCGGCCTGCGTCTTCGGCGAGCCGGAATTCCAGCCGGCGCTGCTCGCCACGGTCACCGAAGGCACCGGCGCCCATGCCGGAGTGCTCGACGATCTCGGCGTCAGGGTACCGCCGGGGCCCGGGCTTTATTTCACGGTGATGCGCGGCGTTGCTCAATCCCTGACGGATTGTCTCGGCCGATGATGACCCGGCCAACCGACCTCGCCGTGGCGACCAGCGTCTTGGCATTGCGCCGCGCGGTGGAATCGTGGCGCCGGGCCGGCGAGCGTGTCGCGCTGGTGCCGACCATGGGCGCGCTGCATGCCGGGCATCTGACGCTGGTCGAGCACGGCCGCGCCGCCGCCGATCGCGTCGTCGCCAGTGTTTTCGTCAACCCGACGCAATTCGGCGCCAACGAGGATTTGTCGCGCTATCCACGCGACGCGGCGGGCGACAAGGCGAAGCTCGCCGGCGCCGGCTGCGATCTGCTTTTCATGCCGAGTGTCGCCGAGATGTATCCCGATGGATTTTCCACGCGGATCGATCCCGGCCCGCTGGGCGCGGTTCTCGAAGGGCAATTCCGGCCGGGACATTTCGCCGGGGTCGCGACAGTGGTCGCCAAGCTTCTGCTGCAGGCGAGGCCCGATATCGCCTGCTTCGGCGAGAAGGATTACCAGCAGCTTCAGATCATCCGCCGAATCGTGCGCGATCTCGATATCCCGGTGGCGATCGAAGGCGTGCCGACCGTGCGCGAGCCCGATGGGCTCGCCCTATCCTCGCGCAACGCCTATCTCGATCCGGCGGAACGCCACATCGCGCCGGCGCTGCACCGCGTGCTGCGGGAGGCCGTCTCGCGCGCCGCGCAAGGCGAGAAGCCGGGGGAAATCGCCGCCGGGGCGAATGCCGCGCTGCTCCAGGCGGCCTTTGCCAAGGTCGATTACGTCGCGATCTGCGCGGCCGACAGCCTGGCGCCGCTCGAACGGCTCGACCGCAACGGGCGCATCCTGGCCGCCGCGTGGCTCGGTAAGACGCGCCTCATCGACAATCTGCCGCTCGATCCGCCATAGTGGTCGAAGGGCGGAGGAGCGAATCATTGAAAATCCTGATCACCGGCGGGGCGGGATTTATCGGCACTTCTGTCGTGCGCTTTTTGCTCGGCGCCGGGCAGAGCGTGGTCAATCTTGACAAATTGACCTATGCCGGCTCGAACCCGCCCTTGGGCGATCTTGCCGATCCGGCGCGCTATGCGCTCGAAGTGGCGGATGTCGCCGACCGCGAGGCGGTCGCGCGGATCTTCGCCCGGCACCGGCCCGATGCGGTCATGCACCTTGCCGCGGAAACGCATGTCGACCGCTCGATCGACAAGCCCGATGATTTCATCGCCACCAATTTTGTCGGCACCTTCGTCATGCTCGAAGCCGCGCGCGACTATTGGCAAGCGTTGCCGGCGGACGCGCGGGCGCAGTTCCGCTTCCATCACATCTCGACCGACGAGGTCTTCGGCTCGCTCACGCCTGACGAGCGCGCGGTCGAGGAATCCCGCTATCAGCCGAACAGCCCCTACGCCGCGTCGAAAGCCGGCGCCGACCATCTGGCGCGCGCCTGGCAACGGACTTTCGGCTTGCCGGTGATCGCCACCAACTGCTCCAATAATTACGGTCCGTGGCAATTTCCCGAGAAGCTCGTGCCGCTGATCATCCTCAACGCCATCGCGGGCAAGAAGCTGCCGGTCTACGGCAAGGGCGAGAACGTGCGCGACTGGCTCTATGTCGGCGATCACGCCGAAGCGCTGTGGCGCGTGGTCGGGCACGGCAGGCCGGGCGAGACCTATAATATCGGCGGTGGCGAGGAGCGGCGGAACCTCGAGCTCGTGCGCATGATCTGCGCCATCCTCGACGAGGAACTGCCTCAATCGCCGCATCGGCCGCATGAGAAATTGATCAGCTTCGTTGCCGACCGGCCGGGCCACGATCTGCGCTACGCCATCGACGACCGCAAGATCCGGACAGAGCTCGGCTGGCAGCCGCGCGAATCGCTTGCCACCGGCCTCAAAAAGACGGTGCTCTGGTATCTCGAAAATCGCGCTTGGTGGGAGCCGATCCGCGCCGGCATCTATCGCGGCGAGCGGCTTGGTCGGCTCAAGGCGGAGGCGGCGCGGTGAAGGGCATCATTCTGGCCGGCGGCTCCGGTACGCGGCTTTTTCCGCTGACGCGCGCGCTGTCGAAGCAGTTGCTGCCGATCTACGACAAGCCGATGATCTATTATCCGCTGTCGACGCTATTGCTCGCCGGCATTCGCGACATCCTCGTCATCACCACGCCGGCGGATGCTCCGATGTTTCGGGCACTCCTCGGCGATGGCGCGCCCTGGGGCGCCGCGCTGTCCTATGCCGAGCAGCCGCAGCCGCGCGGCCTGGCCGAAGCCTTCGTCATCGGCCGGGACTTTCTCGCGGGTCAGCCCTGCTGCCTGGTGCTGGGCGACAACCTCATTTATGGCGACGGGCTGTCCGAGATGATGCGGCGCGCCGTCGCGCGCCGGTCGGGCGCCACCGTCTTCGCCTATCGCGTCGTCGATCCCGAACGCTATGGCGTCGTCACCTTCGAGCGCGACGGCAAGGCTGTGGCGCTCGAGGAGAAGCCGGCGACGCCGCGCTCGGATTGGGCGGTGATCGGCCTCTATTTCTACGATGGCGGGGTCGTCGACATTGCCGCATCGCTGAAGCCGTCGGCGCGCGGCGAGCTCGAGATCACCGATGTCAACGCCGCCTATCTCAAGAAAGGCGCGCTCGCCGTCGAGAAGCTCGGCCGCGGCTATGCCTGGTTCGACACCGGTACGCATGAATCGCTGCTCGAAGCATCGGAATTCGTGCGCACCATCGAGAAGCGCACCGGACAGAAGATCGGCTGTCTCGAGGAAGTGGCCTTCCGCCAAGGCTTCATCGACACAGCGCAAATGCTGCAGCTGGCTAAGCTCTACGGCAAATCCGATTACGGCAAGTATCTCGAACGGCTGGCGGAGGAAGGGCCGGAGGCCTAGGCCTCCTTGGTCGCGGCGCGCGCCGGAGCCGCCGCATTGGCGGCGTATTCCGGCACCAGATTCCTGAGCACGACCAGCACCCGTTCGGTGCGGCCCTCCCGCGCATGCTCGGCCAGCTCGTCGAGCGCGCGCGACAGCATGGCGTAATCGATGGTGCGGGGTGCTGCGAGGCGGATGCCCGCGGCTTCGGTCGCCACCAGCGCCTCCTGGTCGTGGAACAGCTCTTCGTGCAGCTTTTCGCCGGGGCGCAGGCCGATGAACTCGATCTTGATGTCCTTGTCGGGCTTCAGGCCGGCGAGGCGGATCATCTGTCGCGCCAGCTCGGCGATCTTCACCGGCTCGCCCATGTCGAGGACGAAGATCTTGCCGCGCGCGTTCTTGTCCGCGCCGGCAAGCGCCGACGCCTGCAGCACCAGCTCGACGGCTTCGCGCGTGGTCATGAAATAGCGCGAGATGTCGGGATGCGTGACGGTGAGCGGCCCGCCCGCGGCGAGCTGGCGCTGGAACAGCGGCACCACGGAGCCGGTCGAGCCCAGCACGTTGCCGAAACGCACGGTGACGAAGCGCGTGCCGGCGGCATGGCGCGATTCGATGAGATCGAGCGCCTGGCAGATGCTTTCGGCGAGGCGTTTCGACGCGCCCATCACGTTCGCCGGATTGACCGCCTTGTCGGTCGAGATCATCACCATCGCCTTGACGCGATGCGTGCGGCAGGCCTCGGCGACGTGCCGCGTGCCGAGCACGTTGGTCAGCAGGCCTTCGCCCGGATTGGCCTCCACCATGGGCACATGCTTCAGCGCGGCGGCATGGAAGACCAGCTCCGGCTTTTCCGTCGCCATCACCTCGTCGACGCGGCGGCTGTCGCGCACGTCGCCGATCAGCGCGCGGCGCGGCAGAGCGGGAAATCGCTCCATGATCTCGCGATCGATGCTGTAGAGCGCATATTCGTTGTTGTCGAGCAGCGTCAGGCAAGCCGGCTCGAAGGCGGCGAGTTGGCGCACCAATTCGGAGCCGATCGTCCCCCCGGCGCCGGTCACCAGGACATGTTTGCCATGGACGAGGCCATGCATGCCGGCGCGATCAAGCACGGTTTGCGGGCGGCCGAGCAGATCCTCGATCGCGACCGGCTCGATCGGTCGCGGCGCATCCGTCCGGGTCTCCCGGAATTCGGTGAAGCGCGGCAGCCGCGCTAGCGAGATGCCGAGGCCGTCGGCGATGTCGAGCAGAAGAGCGACCGTCGGGCCATCGACGCCACGACCGCTCAGGATGAAGCGCTGCGGCTTGTCGCCGCGCCGCTCCAGCCGTTTGACGATTTCCTTGATGTCGTTCAGCGTTCCCAGCACTGGGACGCCGCCGATATCGCGGCCGACACGCCGCTCGTCGCGCGTCACGATGCCGACGACGCGATAGAGGCGGTCGGCATCGCGATAATTGGCGCGGATGAAAAGATCGGCTTCGTCGCCGACGCCGATCAGCAGGATCGGTATCGCCTTGCTGCCGGCGGTGTCGAGGATCTGGCGCAGGCTGCCGTCTTTGAACAGGCGGTAGGCGAAGCGCGGCCCGCCCAGCAGCGCCATCAGCACCAGCCAATTGATGCTTACCAGTGAGCGCGGCAGGCCTTCGAGCCGCGTGACGATGAAGGCGGCGGAGAAGAAGATCAGGATGACGAGGCTGGCGGCGCGCGCCAATCCGAGGAGATCGGGCAGCGAGGCGTAGCGCCAGATACCGCGATAAAGCCCCGCCCAGAAGAACACGCCGGCAGCGACCAGGGTGAACGCGCCGTCATAGGTCCAGAGCAGGCTGTGCGAGTAATGCGCGATGTCGTCGCCGACGCGCAGATAGAACGACAGCCAAAACGAGACCGCCGCCATGACAATGTCGTGACTAAAAGCGGCTGCGGCGCGGCGGCTGACAATTTTCATGCAATGCGTTCCCGGTGCGTTCGGACGTTACGTGATGGGAAGCGCGCCCAGCAAGTGAAATGCGGCTTCGCAGCGCTGGGGCGGTCGCGGCGGATGTGTTAATCATGGCGGCCGACAAAAGCCGGGCCCCGCCCATGTTCTTCTATCTCAGCAAAATTCTCGAGATCGCCTTCGCGCCGGGCAATCTCCTGCTCTTGTTGCTTATGGGCGGACTTTGGCGTCTCTCCCGCACGCGGCGCCGTTCCGGCATGGGGCTCGCGGTCTTCGCCGCGCTCTGTTTTTTGGTTATCGCCGTCACTCCGGTGGCGCAATGGCTCGTCGCGCCGCTTGAAAACCGCTTTCCGGCATCGCCGCATTTGCCGAGCGATATTGCCGGAATCGTCGTGCTCGGCGGCGCCACCAATACATCCGTCACCGCGGCGCATGGGCAGGTGGCACTCAATGATTCCGCCGAGCGCATTACCGAGGCGGTGATTCTGGCGCGGCGCTTCCCGTTGGCGCGCATCGTCTTGTCCGGCGGCAACGGCTCGCTTTTGCCGAGCGGCCCGAGCGAGGCCGCGGCGACGCGCGATTTGCTCGTGGCCATGGGCGTCGATCCAGGCCGTCTGGTGCTCGAAACCGGGTCGCGCACCACCTATGAGAACGCGGTCGAGAGCAAGGCCCTGGCGGCGCCGCGGCCGGGCGAGATCTGGATCCTGTTGACCTCGGGCTATCACATGCCGCGCGCGGTCGGCTGTTTTCGAAAAATCGGCTGGGACGTCCTACCCGATCCGGTCGATTTCCAGGACGACAACGAATACAGACCGGAACGCATTCAGCTCGACGGCAATCTTGCGCTCTTGAACAAGGCGCTGCACGAATGGCTCGGGTTGGCGGTCTATTATGCCACCGGCCGGATCGATACGCTGTTCCCCGGGCCGCTCTCGGCCAGTAGCTCGCGATAGACCGAAGCGGTCGCTTCTTCCACCGACCGATCCGAAAATCCTTCCTCGACGAGCCGCCGGCCGGCTGCGCCCAAGCGTGCCCGGCGCGCCGGGTCGGCCGCGAGCGTCGCCAGGGCCTCGGCGAAGGCCGCCACATCGCCCGACGGCGCCAGGACGGCGTTGATGCCGTCGCGCGCGATGATACGGATACCGGGCACGTCGCTCGCCACGATCGGCCGCGCCATGGCGGCGGCCTCGATCAGGCTCTTCGGGACGCCCTCGCCGCCAAGCGATCCGAGC
>Ga0075522_10001691_pt1 | contig 16670 bp, 15 predicted proteins | sample NGEPerA_FD_74796 | JGI IMG/M metagenome (GOLD analysis project Ga0075522, IMG submission 74796) | Arctic peat soil microbial communities from the Barrow Environmental Observatory site, Barrow, Alaska, USA - NGEE PermafrostL2-A | ecosystem: Environmental > Terrestrial > Soil > Wetlands > Peat ... | reverse complement strand
GCCGGCGTTACGCCGGCCCATCAGTTCGGAGAAGAACGCGAAGGCGAGGCGGCCGATGAAGCCGGAGACCGTCAGCAGGATCATCATCTTGGAGGCTTGCTGCGGCGTGACCTTCAACAGCAGCACGAACAGCGACGGCACCCACAGCGTCATGCCATAGACGCCGGTCTGGGTACCCGCATTGCCGAACCAGGACACGATCAGGCTGCGCGGATATTTGAAGAGGTCGAGCCAGTTGCTCTTGATGATGGGCCCGGCATCGGCCGCGGTCGGCAGCGGCAGCGCCGACGGCTCCATCTGCAGCGCCCACGCCAGCGACTGGCGGGCCTCCTCGTAACGACCCTGGCGGCAGAGCCAGCGCGGCGATTCCGGCACCCACAGCCGCACCAGCAGCACGAGCAGCGCCGGTAACACACCGATCGCGAACAACAGCCGCCACTCGCCGCTGCCGATATTGGCGCCAAGCACCGCGCCTAGGCCGACACCGAGCGGTATCACGCAGGTGACGATGCCGCCGACCCAGCCGCGCTTGGAGGAGGGCATGAACTCCTGCACCAGCGGCAGGTCGACGCAATAAAGTCCGCCGACGCCGAGGCCGACGAAGAAGCGCATGACGGTCAGATAGATCCAGCCATTGTCCGGCGTGAAATACAAAAGGCCGGTGGCGGCCGAGAAGTTCAGTACGGTGCCGATGAAGACCTTGCGGCGGCCGATGCGGTCGGCGAGCCAGCCCCAGGCATAGGCACCGATGATGGCGCCAATACCGGAACTCATCAGCACGATAGCCGACTGGCCGAAGGTGAGCTTCCACGGCCCGATCAGGAAGGCGAGCACGAAACTGATCAGGAAGTAGTCGAAGAATTCCAGCGCGTCGCCGATGATTGCTGCCGCAAGGATCTTGATTTGGTTGCCAGTCAGACTCGTGCGTCGATCGAGCATCTCGAACATGGCGTTTTCCCCTGGCGCCTGTTGTTTGTTTCAGCGGATGTTGCGCCTGCACGCCGCCGATGGACAGATGCTACGCTGCCGGTTCGGCGAACGGAAGGGCGCTGGCGCGCGTTGAGGCCGGAGTTCGCGGTAAGGCCGCAAGCATCCGGCCACTAAGCCCTGTTATGCCAGGCCCATGCCGTCTGGATGATGGTGTCGAGGCTCGAATGCGACATGCTGCAGCCGAGCCGCGATTGGGCTCGACCGGGGGCGGCCCAAAGTGCGGCCGGATCGCCGGGGCGTCGCGGTGCCAACCGAATAGGCACCGCCTTGCCGGTCACACGCTCGACCGCCGTGACGATTTCCCGGACCGAGTAGCCGCGACCGGTGCCGAGGTTGAGGGTGTCGGAGCCGCCGCCCGCCAGCAAATCGCGCAACGCCCGAACATGGGCGTCGGCGAGATCGGTGACATGGATGTAGTCGCGAACGGCGGTGCCGTCGGGGGTCGGATAGTCGGTGCCGAGAATATCGAGATGCGGCAGTTGCCCGGAAGCCGCCATCAGTGCGCGCGGAATGAGATGCGGCTCCGGGTCATGATCCTCGCCGGTCTCGCCTGCGGGGTCGGCGCCAGAGGCGTTGAAATAGCGCAGGATGATCGAGCGCATGCCGTAGCCCACCTCAAAATCCCGCAGCATGCCCTCGACGATCATCTTGGTTCGCCCGTAAGGGCTCATCGGCGCATAGGGCATGTCCTCGGTGACGGGCATGGCCGGCGGCAGGCCGTACACGGTGCAACTGCTCGAAAACACCGCGCAGTTGATTCCGGCCGCGCGCGCGGCCTCCAACAGCACCAGCGATCCCGTGACATTATTATCGTAGTAGCTCGCGGGGTTCTCCACGGACTCGCCGACATAGGCGATGGCCGCGCAGTGCAGGATAGCGGCCGGGGCGTGCCGGCGCAGCACCGCATCGAGCCGGTCGCGATCGCGGATGTCGCCCTGTTCGAGCGGACCCCATTTGACGGCTTCGCGATGGCCGCGATCGAGGTTGTCATAGGTGACGGGAACGAGCCCCGCCGCGGCGAGCGCCTTGCAACTATGGCTGCCGACATAACCGGCGCCGCCGGTAACCAATATTGCCGTCATGCGGAGGCCCTGAGCAAGCCGTCGAAATAGTTGATGCAGCGCTGCAATCCCTGTTCGAGTCCGATGGTCGGCTCCCAACCGAGCAACCGTTTGGCGAGCGAAATATCGGGACAGCGCTGCAACGGGTCGTCCACCGGCAGCGGCTTGGTGACGATCACCGAGCGCGATCCCGTTAGTTCGATGACCTTGCGCGCCAGTTCGCCGATCGAGAGCTCGATCGGGTTGCCGAGGTTGACCGGACCGGTGACGTCGTCCGGGGTCCGCATCAGGCGGACGAAGCCCTCGATCAGGTCGTCGACATAGCAGAAGGCGCGGGTCTGGCTGCCGTCGCCGTAGATCGTGATCGGTCCGCCCCGCAGCGCCTGAACGATGAAATTGGAAACCACGCGGCCGTCATCGATGTGCATGCGCGGGCCATAGGTGTTGAATATCCGGGCGACGCGAATAGCCAGATGATGCTGTCGGTGATAGTCGAAGAACAGGGTTTCCGCGCAGCGCTTGCCTTCGTCGTAGCAGGCGCGCGGCCCGATCGGATTGACGTGCCCGCGATAGTCCTCGGTCTGCGGGTGCACGGTCGGGTCGCCATAGACCTCGCTCGTCGAGGCCTGGAAAATCCTGGCCCCGAGGCGCTTGGCAAGCCCGAGCATGTTGATCGCGCCGTGAACGCTGGTCTTGGTGGTCTGCACGGGATCGTGCTGGTAGTGGTTGGGCGATGCCGGACAGGCAAGGTTGTAGATTTCGTCGACCTCGACATAGAGCGGGAACGTCACGTCGTGACGCATGAACTCGAACCGCTTGTTGTCGAGCAGCGAGAGGATGTTGTCGCGCGTGCCCGTGAAGAAATTGTCGACGCACAGCACGTCGTGACCATCGGCCAGCAGCCGTTCGCACAGATGCGAGCCGAGGAATCCGGCCCCGCCGGTGACGAGTATTCGCTTTCTATCGATCAATGCGAGCCCCTTAATCGTCGTATCATTGCAATCGAGCGGCAGTCCGTCCGCAACGCTGTTCATCACGCCCGCCGCGGCAGTCCGTCAGCCCGTCTCCATCGGACTTTTCTTCTCGAAATAGAGCCGGTTTTTGCTCAGGCCGAAAATCCGCCGTGTTCCCAAGATCCGCGCGGCGTCGGAGCGGCCGGCGGACGTAAGCACGAGCCGTCCCTCCCGAAGTTCGGCGCGGCCGCCTTCGAGCAGGGCGTCGATGCGACCCAGGATGAACGGCTTGAAATGTACGTCGTATAACGACTGCACTGCAATGGCCTGCACCGCACTCCGGGAAATTGCCACCAGCATCAGCACCGAGAGCGAGCGGTAGCAGGTCCCATAGGCGTACAGCAATATGATCGTGGCAAACCAGTACGGCGCGGCACTTTGCCAGTAGTCCATTTCGGCAAGCCACACGGCGCCGGCAATAGTCGTGATGACATGAACGGCTACCGCAAGGGCGATGATGGTCGGAATCGCATTTCGCTGCCGGCGCAGGCGGACGACGATGGGGACTGCGGCCGCCAGGACGGCGAAACTGATCAGGCCGACCAAAAGCGACATCAACGCCCCATCGGCTTGTTGAAATAGACCATCGCCGCCTCGAGCACGGCCACCGGCACGCGCGCGTGGCGTGCCAGCAGCAGCGTGGACCCTCGGAGCGCGGCGGCGCGGGTGCCGAGCAGCAGGTTCAGGCGGTCCCTGAACAGATCCTCGATGCCAAAGCCGCTTCCGTAATCGGCAAGCCACGGCTCGATTTCGACCGGTCCCGGTTTGGCCGACAGGCTGACCAGCAGGGTCGTGCTGACGCCTGCCGCCACCAGCAGCAGCACGATCAATACCGTGAGGATAGTGGACATGATAATCAGGCCGCCCGCCGCCACATCAGACAGCGCCTTGGCATCGAAGCGCCAGAGTTCCTCGCCCGACAGCATCAGGCCCAGCCACAAGGCGATCGCCAGCATGCTGCACAAGCGCAGCCGCTTGCGGAGGTCGCCGACCAGCAACGGCTGCCGTGATAGCGCCAACAGAAAAACCGGAATCGACGCGCTCCCCACCAGGCTGGCGGTAACGATCTGGGAGGGAATGATCACCAAAGCCAACGCTGTTCTCCGGGTTTCCGCAATACCTTGCGATCTGTCCTGCCGTCGGCCACGGCCGGCTAGGGCGCCGACGGATCGGCGCTGAGCGGCCGCAACCGCTTCACTAGCGCCGCGTGGGTGCCCTTGGATGTGACGTTCTGCGCCAGCAGCAAGGGGGCGAGGAACCCCACGACCGAACCGAACAGGCCGATCGCCGCCGGTATCCACTCGCCGTCCCACATGAGCGCGGCGCAGACCAGCGGAAACACCAGCGGGTAAAGGCGGAAGTGCGAGCCGTTGAGCCACCGGAAATAGACGATGGCGAGCGCAACCACAGCCGCCCCCGCGACCGCCGCCGGCAAAGCCAATGGCACGGGATGGCGCGCCAGGACCACGACCGACCAGGCTAGGCCGATCAGATGCGCGGCAATTCGTGAGGTGCGCCATTTGCGGTCTGGATCCGCAAAACTCAGCACCGCAAGGCCTGCATTGGCGATCAGCGCCGATACCGGCAATCCGGCCGCGGCCAGCGCCAGACCGAGCACGGCGTTGAGCCATTTTCCCCTGCGAAACCAGAATTCCGAAAGCGACATCAGGGCCACCAGCGCCACCGCCGGGAGCGCCGGCAGCGATGCCGTAGCCGTCATCGCCGCCATGACGACGGCGCAGCCGCAAAGCTGAAGGCCGAGCCGCTGGAAGCGGCCGACTTTGGCCTGACGCTTGAGGTGATCGGCTATTCCGAGCGCCTGGCGTGCGAAACGCTCGCCCAGCACTTCGTTGCGGGCGTCGGTTCCGGCGGCGACCTTGCCGCGCAGGTCGCCACGGATGTAGAGCGCCACGTCGTCAAGCGGGAATTCAAACATCCTCGGCTCGTCGCCATCGACCCAGGATACGATCCAGTTTTCCTGGGTCTTGTCGATCTTGAGGCTCTGCGCGATGCGGCGGTGGCGTTCCGGCGCGACATGGGCGCGCAGCATCCACATATGCTTCAGCAGCAGAAACCTGAGCGCGTGATGCTTGTTCATTTTCAGTATGGCCGCTTACGAGGCTCGCCTTACCAGTTTTTCCGGGAGAACGGCCGGATCCAGATGTTCGCCGGTACGATCCCAGAGGATCTGGGCCGCCGCCTCCCGCAATTCCTGCACGCCGAGTTTTTTCAGCACCGGAGGACGAACGTTGAAATAGTGGAAGCGCTCGATCATCGCCTTGATGTAGCGCGCGGAGATCGTAATTTCCGGGTAGCTGCCATACATGCAGCCGCTGCATGAGCGCGTGTACGAATAGGCGTCCTCGTGGATGCGCCCGTCGCGATACCAGTTCGGGAACTCCGGGTCGTAGACCGAATATCTTCCGCTGGTCTCGTAATCGCAGCAGACCTTGAGATTGCCATTGGGCGCGATCGCGAAATACAGGTTCGGCGAGTCGCAGACATTGCCGTTGCGGCGCCGCCACTGCAGCGGCTCTTTGGCGACGAAGCGGTAGACGTCGTCGAGATATTCGTCGGAGTCGTAGAGGTTGAGGCCGGCGCGCCGCAGCGACTTCAGATGCTCGGTCGCCTTTTTCACCTCGGCGTAGCGCTCCTTCGGAAAGGTCACGACCGCCTCGTCGTCGAAGGTCTGGAAACCACGCGGCTTGTCGGCAGTCGAGACGTGAACCGGCACCACGGAAACCCCCCAGCCGATCGCGGTCGCGAAGCGGATGACGTCCTGGATGTCGTGGAGATTGCGCGGCATCAACACGTTGTTGAAGAACGCCGTGCCGTTTTCCGGGAAGATTTCGTTGATGACGGCCACCGAGCCGATCGCTCGCTCCCAGCTCTTGCTGAAGCCGCCATTGATGGTGTCCTGCAATTCCGGTCGCAGGCTGTCCAGTGAAATGCTGATGTCATGGGCGCCGTTGCGGACGCATTCCTCGAGCGCCTTGCGGGTGGCGAGCCCATTGGTCTGCATCCGCACATGGATGCCGCGCTCGGTGAACGCCTTGACGATCTCCGGAAGATCCTTGCGGACGAAGGGCTCGCCACCGATCAACAGGATGACGCAGACCCCGATCGCCGCCAGATTGTCCGCCATCCGTCGGATCTGCTCGATATTCATCTCCTGCGCGTTGGCGTCGGCATAGATGATGTTGCATTGTTCGCAGGCGAGGTTGCATCGCGCGGTGATGTAGAACTGCACATAGGCCGGGCTGGTCTTGGTCACCAGGCTGCGCGCCAGCGCGATCTTTTGATCGAGGCTAAAGTAGTCCATGCCTGCTTTCCTTCCGGAGCCGGTAGTTCCGGAACGGGACCGAGCTGTCCGCTTCGAGGGTCATGCTTTGGGGCAGCTTTTAGCAGCCGCCCGGTAGTTTTGATAGCGCAGCAGGGTCAATCCGCCGCTGCGAATCACCTGATCCGGCGTCCGGCCGTCGAAAACATCGGCCCGGTCCTCCCCCTTGCGTACGACGACGACGCTGAAAGGGCCGCAGAGGGAAACGACCTTGCGGTCGATATCCGCGAAGGAACTGGCCCGATAGACCAGTTTTCCGGCGACCGCGGCTTCGATTCCGAATGGAGTAGTCTCAAAGTCTGGCGAGAACACGACATCATAATAATTGGTTTTCTCGTGGATCGTCTGCCACGGAACGGGCGCGGCCGGATCGATCCGGCCCAAAAGATACGGCGCGCGGTCAGGCCACGCCGTGGCGCCAATCCAGACTGCAAATGCCAGAACGCCGAGGCTGCTCACCAGGCGCCATGCCCTGTTCCATCGCCATCCCGTCAGCGCCAGCTTCGCTCGCTCGAGGACGGTCACGGTCAAAAGCGGCAGCAGCACGCCGGGAATCATCGCCAGCGGCACCACCACCTTGGCGATCGACCAGGGGTGGATGAAGGTGTGCTGCTTGAAGACGATCATCTGAACGTAGGCGGGAACGATCGATAGCAGGAAAATCGAGAACAAGCCAAAATGGATTCTGCGCGCGGCCGCGTCGGACCGAGACATCGCGAACAGCACCGCAAGCAGCGCGAGGCCGGCAATAAATCCGCCACCGATCAGAATAGGCGCCGTGTCCCAGAAGAAGTAGCGATGCGCTTCGTAGAACGGCCCGAAGAATTGGCCGGCCGACACCGGATGGTCGTCGGTATCGCCGACGCGGTAGACGAATTTCCAAACCAGATCCTTGATCGATGCGACGACGCCCTGTTTTGCGGCGATCGAGCCCGGCGTCACGAAACGCCAGAACAGGAACATCGCAAAGGTCACGAGCGGCAATGCCGTCAGCGCCACGCCTTCGTTCCGACGCAGCGGTCGGCCGTCCTGCATCCAGGTCCCCAACGTCCGAAGCGCGAGCCAGAGTGCGAATACGAAGTAGAACAGCCAGTCGACGAACAGGCCGCAGACCAGGATCACGATCTCGAGATAGTAGCACCTGCGCGCGGTGGCGCGATCGGACGCATTGAACTCGAGCGCCACCACAAAAATCAGCAGGGCATAGTAAACAACAACATGCGTATCGAACGCATAGACTTGGGAGAAGAAGTATACCGGACCGCGTGGAAACAACACCAGGCACGCGGCGACGATCGCCAGCGCCACGCCCTCGATGTTCGGACGGCGCAGCATGTTTGCGGTGACATAGGCCGCCAGCGCAACGAACAGCGCGATCAGTCCATGGCCTGCGACATTCAGCCAGTTGACCATGGTGATGCTGGGCTCGGTCCCCGTCAGCTTGGCGACCAGATAGAGGGCAAGCACCGCCCCCGGCGGCCAGGACTGATACATGTCATCGCGCAAATCGGGCGTCGGGGTTTCCACCGACAGCGGCACATAGGGCATCGAGAACAGCATGTGCCACGGGCCCTCGATCCACCAATTGCGCGCGAACATCATCATCACGGTGGTGATGTAATCGAGGTCGAACATCGGAAGCTGGTGGATGTAGGGATAGCGCCAGTCCAGCACCATGACGTAGACGACGCATACGCCGAGGATGGCGCAGGCCAGCGATACGGCGGTGTGGTTTGCGCCTGTCGCGATGTCCGGATTGGCTATCGAATCCCCCGTGTCGGGAGGTACGAAATATTCATTTGGAGAGATCATTCGAACAGCCTGGCTCTTCAGTTCGAAACCACGCGCGGCCGTTCCGAGAGGTCGGCGGCGGGCCGGGTCCATCGTTGCGGCTTTGCCCTTGCGCCGCGGGCAATCCGAGCCGCTCGGCCACCACATAGACCGGGCGCCGTTTGATCTCGCCATACATGCGCGCCACATATTCGCCGATGATGCCGAGCGAAAGCAGCTGGATGCCGCTAAAGAACTGCAGGGCCAGGAACACCGAGGTATAGCCGGGCATGTCTTGCGGCGCATACCCGAAGATATGGACATTGAACAAACGCTGCAGCAGCAGCAAGATCGCGCCCAATATCGCTCCGGCCGACGTCAGCAGGCCCGCGAGCGAGATGAAGCGCAGCGGCACATCGGAGAAATTGAAGATGCCGCTGGCCGCGAGCCGGACCAGGCGAATGAAGGAATATTTGGGTTCGCCGGCGTGCCGCGCGGCGCGCTCATAGGCATAACCGAATTGACGGAAGCCAGCCCAGGCGCGCAGGCCCCGCAGAAAGCGTCCGTTCTCCGGCAAAGCGCGCAGGACGTCGGCGACCTGGCGATCCATGACGCAGAAATCGCCGCTGTCGACCGGCACCTCGATATCGGCCATGCGCTGCCAGACCCGGTAGAAGATCCGGTAGCAGGCGCGCTTGAAAAGGCTTTCCTTGCGATTGCGGCGCACGCCGTAGACCACCTCGAAGCCCTCGCGCCATTTCTCCAGCATGGCGAGCAGCACCTCCGGCGGGTCCTGCAGATCGGCGTCCATGATCGCCACCGCGTCGCTCAATGCGTGGTCGATGCCGGCCGACACCGCGGCCTGGTGACCGAAATTCCTGGAAAAACGCACCAGCTTGACCCGCGGGTCCCGCTTGCGGATGTCGCGAAGGATGGCGGAGGTTCCGTCGCGACTTCCATCATCGACATAGATGAACTCGAAGCTGAAGTTCGGCGACGGGCCGAGGCACCGGTCCAGCTCAGCATGAGTGGACGCGATGACCTCGCTCTCATTGTAGCAGGGAACGACGACTGAGACGGTTCTGGGCAAGATCCCACCTCCGGCGCGCGGCTACAGGGGCCCCGCAAGGTAGGCGAGCTATAACAGGGCGAATCAAATCCTGCTACCGCGAGCCCGGTCCAAATTTGGGAAGAAAATTACCTCCGACCGGGAGGGGTCCTCGCATCGGCCGGGCGGCTGAATTTTTGAAGCCCGCCGGAACGGTCCGCAACGGGGGGCGGAACCGCAGTCCAATTTGTTTAGGGTTTTCCGCTAGTGCTTCGTCGGTTGGCAATCGGGGCTGAACCGATGGAAGAGCGACGCAAGCATCCACGGATCGAAACCGACCAGACCGCTTATGTGTCGTCGGGCGGTTCGATCATAAGTTGCCGGGTGCGCAACATCTCGGCCGAGGGCGCAGCCATCGAGGTCGAGAACCCCGCCTTCGTCCCGCCGCGGTTTCGCCTGGTGATGGCGCACGACTCCTCGGTCCACGACTGCCGTATTGCCTGGATCCAGCGCAACCGGATCGGGGTCACCTTCACGCAGGCGGCCGTCACCGATACATCATCCCAGCAAGGCGTAGAGACGAGCGGCGTATCGACAGCGATCTGATGCCGGCGTCGATCCCCTCAAACGACAACGCCGCTCCTTGGCGCAAAGGGCGGCGTCGACGGCTGACGGTTGAAATCGAGGAGCGCGGCCTAGACCCAGCCTGCGCTCGCATCCACGCCTGCCGCGATCAGGCAGAACGAAACGAGCAGGCCGACGCAGCAAAACATCGCAATCGTCCTGGACGATCGGTCGATGACCCGCGCGGCCGGAACCGAAAGAATCGAAAGGTTGGAAATAGCTGACATCTTGTTGGCTCCCCGGTTTTTTGATCCCGAATTGTCTCGAAACGGGGAGGGTTGTAGGTCGAAAGTCTTTATAGCCGATTGCCACGCATCGTTAATCGAATCGTAACAAGTCACGTAAACGGCACGACATGGTCGGACCCAGGTCGGATTCCAACTCAAATCCCGGATCGGTTGCAAGACGGATATCGTCAGACCCTGGGCGAGCCGAGCACGGTGGCAATCGTTCTCGCCGTCATCGCGGCCCGGTCGGAGGCGCGCTCCGCCTCCAGCCGTTCCCTGGCCCGTTCTTCGATCAACAGATCGATCAAAGCCATCCGCCGGCTCTCGTCGACCGCCTCGGCCAGCAATTGCCGATAGCGATGATAGTCGAATCCCAGATCCTGCTTACGCATCTCACGCCCCCGCGCGCCACGCCACAACCGCTCAAGTGTTTCCCAAGGCGCCCGCAGGCGCAACCGGTTTGCGCAAAAAATCCACACGCGAAGGCACGCGGGGGGCCTCACCGCCGGCGAAACGGAAGCGAGGGCGTCTATTTGGGCTGCTCGACTTTCGGCCGCGCCGCCTCCTGCGCCCGCGCCGCCATCCAGGCATCATATTCGGGCGTCCCGCGCCGCGGCGGCACGCCGGCCGGTTCGCCGCCCATCCAATGTGGCAGGTCGGCGAGATGTTCCCCCGCCGTCCTGCCGGCACAGGCCGACAGCGACAGGGCGGCAAGGCAGAGCAGGGCGCGGGTGAGTTTTGGCAGGCAACGGTTCATCGACGCGTGGTGCCACCGCAATGCGGCGAACGAGCCGCGCAAACATGGCGGCGATGGGGTGAACACGGCCGCTTTTCCGCGCCATCCCTCCCGGATCATCGCAGCTCTGAAGTCACTCGAAGACGATTTTTTAAGCGATTGATGTTCTTATGAAAAGGCCGCACCGCCGCGCGGTCAGATAGCCGGGCACCGCCCTTTTGACCTACCCCAGAGAGCGACCGCCCGGCTATTTTGCGCGCGGTGGCTTTCCTGGTGCCGGGACCGAGGGTTCGGAACTCTATTCATCCGGAGGACGAGATATCCGCGCCTCGGATGGGGTGCGGCCGAACCTGCGGCGGAATGTCCGATTAAAATAGGACAAGTCTCCGAATCCCACACCGAAGGCGATGGAGCTGATGGAGCAATCCGCGAGACCCGGGTTGATCAACATTCGACGCGCACGGGCGAGACGCGCCTCAAGAACGAACTCACTGAATGTGATCCCGTCATTCTCGAACAGCATTTGAACATATCGGGTTGTCAGCCGATGACGGGATGCAATTACACCGGCCGTCAGGTCCGCTTGGTGAAGGTTATTTCTGATATCGTTTTTGAAGGCCAACATGCGGGCGGTCTGCACACCGCGGCCTTTGGCCATTTGAGCGGACTGTTGTCTTGCGCCAACCATCACGGCCAAGAGGTCATACGCGTGTAGTACCATGAGATCCAGCACCTCGGGCGCACGGATTTCCAGTTCCCCCATCAAGACCTTCAAACAGTGTTTGAACAGCCGTAAACCTGCGTGACTATCGAGAATAGGCCGCAGAAGCACGGCATCGATATCTGGCACCAGCGGTTGCACCCGGGCGCGCGGCAAAGCGACACAAACGAGTGACGATGGGCCTTGAGGCCCGGAATAGCTTATGGCACCCGGGTCTCCATTCGACAGTAAAACCGCGCTGCCGGGGTCGAGAACCACCTCTCGACCAAACTGTTCCAGTACCCCTGTCGTTGGCGACATATTGAGGAGCAATGCGAGCGTATCCTCACCGTTACTGAGCAGCGCCTTGGTTCGCGCGAGACGAACGGAGGAACTCGACACCATTGCAACGCCAAAATCCGGCAACATCCTCAATGTCACCTGGGCGCAAAGCGGACCATGCAGCGGCTCGAAATCCAGCCCAAGCATCTGCCGTCCGTAAAACTCGCGAAACGCGGCAGCGCGTTCGCGTACGGGAAGGGCATCGGTTGAGAGTCTGACCGTGTTCAGTCCGACTCCGTGTCCAAATACAGCGGCCACGTATCACCTCGATCGCGTCCGGTTATTATCGCAAGCCGGACAACGTTGGTCGAGATCAAAAGCAGATCATAAGCTTTGTTCAATCATGACCCGATCGGCTGCGCCCGCGAAGCCCGAGCGGCGGAACGGGCGAGTTCATTGCAAAAGGACCGGTTCCGGTTTTGCAAGAGCTCCATTGCCCTTCATTGCAGGCGTGCCCGCGGCGAGCGCGAGAACCGCAGGGCCGCCAGCCGCCACGCTCGACGCCATTCGTGCTTCCGCATCGAGAAGCACCGCCATCGGCGTTCCGTTTGCGCCAAATGCAGCAGCGGTCCGATGATCGCTTTCCAACAACACCATGGAGCGCAGCTTCATGGCACGAACATCGTCAATCTGCCCGGCGGAAATGACGACCAGCCGCGGTGCTCCGGGTGGCGGGTCGGCCTCCCAGGCGCGCAACTCATCCAGCATCTGCCGGCAGAAGCCGCATCCGGTGTTCCAGAACAGCAACAGTGTTCGTTCTCCGCGCAGGCTCGGCAGGGCCACCACGTGCCCATCGAGACTGGCGAGTTCAATTGCAGGTACCTTCTCTCCCACGGCAATTGGCCTGGGCGCCGGCCGGGACTGCATCACGGGCGGCGCGTTGTTATGCTGCATTGACGGTGCCGGTAGAGGTTCAGCGAGCAATCCCAGTGCCCGCGCCACCAAGGCCCGAATGGCATCCACTCCAAATGCTACGCCGCTCCCGATCGTCCCGTCGGCACGAATGATGACCGCGGCAGGAGTGCCGTTTGCCCGGAGTGCGATCGCAAGCTCGCGTTTTTCCTGCAGCAGGATTTCAGAGATGCCATGCTTCTCGGCATATGCCCGGTTTTCCTTGATTGTTCCGTCACTCACGACGACGAAACCGGTCGCGGTGAACTCCCGCTGCCAACGAGCGATCTCCGGCAGAAGCGCCGAGCACGGGCCACAACCGGGATTGACGAAGACGATTACAGATGGCTTTCCGCCCCCCAGCCGGCTCTGGAGCGCAAATTGTCCGCCATCCAGCGATTTCAACCGAAGGGCCGGTGCGGGAGAACCAATGGGAACGCCGACAACCGGCGCAGGTGAACTTCCGGTTGCCGTCTTTTCCGAAGCCGCGGGCGTTCGGGCTTCAAGATCGTCCATCCGCGACAGCAGTCGGCCCTGTTGGCGCAAGACCTGAAGAAGAAGAAAAGACTGGCTGGCCAGCAACGCAATCGCCGCGGTTGCACCCGTCAACAGGAGACGCTGACCAACCGACAGGTCTGCGATCCAGCTGACGGCGCTGGGCCCAGCCCCGGAGGGTCCTTGTGCGACAACGGTCAGCGCCAGCACCGCGAGAACCGCATTTCGCGTTAGCGTCGACCACCCTGCCGGAGCCGAATGAAGTTGCCCGAAGCAGTGGCAATCCGGGGTGTGGCCGCGGGAAAGATTGATTCCGATTGCCGCGACAAAACCGGTGAGCAGAATGAACGCCGCGAGAGCGCCATACCACGCGCTGAAAGCGGGGATCAGCATGACGGCGATGAGAACCTCACCCCATGGCAACGCTATGCCGAGCGGCGCTGACAGCGCTTGCGGACTTCCGAACTCGCTCACGGCCCGGATGGAACCTTCACGATCGGCAAGCTTGGCCGCCCCGGCGATCAGGAATAGCGCCGACAACAGGAGCCTGGATCCGATCAGAACTTCATCCATGGGATTCTCCGGTTCTTTCGTACGCTGAATTTCAATCGGTTATGCAAGACAGTAGGAGCCCAGATTGCAGCCGAACTGTCCGTTTGATTGACCTAACCCCTCTACAGGCTGGCAGCAGATTTGATTTTTGTCAGGACAGCACGCTCCGTTGCAGCAGCTATGGCCTGCTGGGCAGCAGAGATTGGGCCCGGTCGGATAAGGAGCACACGGGACAAATCCCGTTTGACAGGCGCTGGTTGAACAAACATGTGCTGCAAGATCACAGATATGATTTGGGGGGCAACAGAAACTGCTGCCGTCTGCGAGTGAACAGTGTTGCGCAGGATGACAACACGCGCCGTTGATGCAAATATCGCCATTGTCGCAACACGAGTTGCCGCACGGGCTGTGTGTGAAGGCGCAACAGAATTTGTTGTCGATGCACAAGCCGAGTTCGTCGCAGCACGTGTCGCCGCATTGATGACCAGGCAGGCAACATTTGCCGTTTATGCACTTCTCACTTGGATCGGAACAGCAGCCGTCGTTACAGGCCACATGTCCCTCGGCGCAACAATGCGTACCGTTTGTGTTGGGATTGCCCTCATTGTCCGGACTGCAGATTGAACCGTCGGGACAGCAAAGGAAAACCGCGTTGCCGTTGCAGATTTGACGTGGCGCGCAGCAGTTACCGTCCTTCTGGCAGACCTCACCGGGATCGCAACACGACGAATTCGAGCAAGGAACCCGTCCTTGCTCGCAGCAGATTCCGCTGTTCTTATCGAGACAAATTTCGCCACTTTCGCAGCAGGGCGGGTCGTCGGCTGGGGTCGTCAAGCCGGCCGTAATCGGGTTTACCGAACATACCACGGGGCAGCATCCGGAACCGCGCGCGCAACCATTGAAGCAAAAAAGATCCGCCGTAAACGTACCCGCAAGGGCCCCTGCGAGCGCCCCGGGTCCACCCGTGATGCCGGAGACAATATCCCCGAGAACTCCGAAACCAGCGCCGACATCGCATCCAAGGTAACAATCCTGGCAGGCCTGATCGAGTTCAGGCTCGCTACGATGACTGCCGTCGCCGTGTCCTTTCCTTGGCGACTTTGGCGCCGTTGTTGACCGGCAAGTACGGACGATCACCTGGGCTCGCGCAAAGAGCCGTTGGAGAGCCGCCGTGAGATCGGGTGGTCCCGGCTGAAATGGCGGCAGACTTCCGCCATCCGCAAGACGCAACGCCGAGCCCGCGTTGGCGGTCGCTGCGAACGGCAGCAGCCGCCGACCATCCAAAGTACCGCGAACGATCCGCCCGCCATCGACCGCCAAGACGAGGGTGTTGAGGCCAGGAATTTGCGGACCAAAGCGCAGTTGTGCCTCCGATACGGGAGCGCCGCTCGGTGACGTGCTGAAACGCCCATCTATCAAGACATCTGCCGCAAGCTTCACCAGAACTCTTGTGGCGGTGTTTCGCGCGGCGTCGCGCGTTCCGGCAAACTGGAGCACGAGGGCTTTGCCCCCAAAGCTCGTTTGCGCAGTAAATTCAATAGTCCCTCGACGGCCTTCAATGCTGGCGGTGCATTGCCCCGTAACGGCTGGGACAGGCTCCGTCGTTGGCGGCGGATTCTGCGCGGGTGGCCGTTCAACGACCGGTGGCGGTCGCTCACCCACAGGCGGAGGTCGCTCGTTGAGCGGCAGTGGTCGTTCGATAACGGGGGGTACTCGCTCAATAATGGGCGGCGGTTCGCGGAGCAATGGAGGCCGCTCACGCAGTGGTGGCAGTGGCCGAGGCGGCGGAGGCAATCGAGGACGCTCGCCACGAAGCAGCGGCAAGCGTTCCTGCGCCAAGGCAAATTCAGAGGTCCCAGCTATCCCCACCCCGAGCGCCAGTTGAAGGGCTGATCGGCGCGAGGGATTCGACGCGGCCAGATCTCTGGTAAATCGATCGAACCAATGAGTCGCCACAATACGTTCCTGGGGTTAGAATCCCGGAGTCATCTCGAACAATCGAAAGCCGAATTGTTTAAAAGCCAATCCAAAATATCGGAGGTCCCGAGTGAAATGTCTTGGACCACTGCGAAGCGATCAGGACGGGCGCGCACAAATTTAGCTCCCGTGGGTGTCGAGGCTGTCCCGACTGCCGTGGATTCCGCGTGCCGATGGCGGGCTCCGACCCTGTGGGGTCTCGCGCGGCAAGTAGTGCCGCGGCAGCAATCGGATTCCGATCCACACGACGACTACGATCGCCACGATAATGAAGCGGCTACCCATGACGGCTCGTCGCTTCTGATCGGGAACGGTTCTCACGGCGTTGCCGAATATCGCAGAGCGCGGCGAGGCTGCCCCGGCCGCTAAAACTTGCATCTTACCTCGAGGACGCGCGCCAGTTTGAGCGCTTGGCGCCGAGGAAACAAATCCAATCATCAAGGCTCAATTTGAAAAGCAGGCCGAATCCTACCGGAACCTTGCCGAGCGCCGAGTTCAATTCCTTAACGCGGCTACACCGAAAATTTCGCCGACCAAATGCGGAAATAACGAGCACGCGATTTGTCTAGCTTTAGCCTGCCAATAGGCGCAGCCATTGCGGCGGGTCCCCAGCACGGGAGATTGATCTGGACGGCAAAATATTCAATAGCAAAGGCGTCCATGTCGCTGTGGTCGTCGGTCCCGCAATCTTCGACCTCAACGGAAAAAGCTCTACGATCTCCGGGGCATCAACATTTATAAGCTATCCGGCGTTCTTGTCGGACATCTGGCAGGTGCGCATGGCGATAGGCACTTGGACAAAGCCGCGGATAAGCTATTTCACTGATTGATTGCGAAATGCCAAGCCCTTCTCGGGGGGCTTTCGCGCTGCGGTATTGCTTTCGACCGCAGGTTGCGTTTGGAT
>Ga0075522_10001690_pt1 | contig 16674 bp, 12 predicted proteins | sample NGEPerA_FD_74796 | JGI IMG/M metagenome (GOLD analysis project Ga0075522, IMG submission 74796) | Arctic peat soil microbial communities from the Barrow Environmental Observatory site, Barrow, Alaska, USA - NGEE PermafrostL2-A | ecosystem: Environmental > Terrestrial > Soil > Wetlands > Peat ... | reverse complement strand
GAGTGCGGCGATGATGCCGTCCTTATCGGTTGACCAGACGCTGCCGTCGACGCGCAGGAAGGACGCACCGGCGCTCTCCTCGCCGCCAAATCCGAGCGAGCCGTCGAGGAGCCCGGCAACGAACCATTTGAAGCCCACCGGAACTTCATAGAGCCTGCGGCCGAGGCGTGTTGCGACGCGGTCGATGATACCGCTGCTGACCACGGTCTTACCGATCGCGCTGTCTCGCCGCCAGCGCGGACGGTTGCGATACAGATAGTCGACGGCGACGGCAAGATAATGATTCGGCGGCAGGAGGCCCGCGGTTTTGGTCACGATACCGTGACGATCGTGATCGGTGTCGCAGCCGAAGGCAATATCGAAGCGAGCCTTCATGCCGATCAGCCGTTGCATCGAGTACTTTGAAGAAGGGTCCATGCGGATGCGGCCGTCCCAATCGAGCGTCATGAAACTGAAGGTCGGATCAACCTCCTCGCTCACGACGACGAGATTGATTCCATACTGCTCGGCGATGCGCGGCCAATAATGCACGCCCGCGCCGCCCATGGGATCGACCCCCAGCGTCAAGCCCGCGCCTTTGATGGCCGCTAGATCAATCACATTGCCGAGGTCGCGCACGTAGTTGCTCACAAAATCGTGCTCGTGGATGCTGGGCGCGCGGCGCGCGGCGGCAATCGGCACACGCGCGATCTCCTGCACGGCATTTGCCAGCAGCGCGTTGGCGGTGACTTCGATCGCGCCCGTGACGGCGGTGTCGGCCGGGCCGCCATTTGCCGAGTTGTATTTGAAGCCACCGCTGTCGGGAGGATTGTGCGACGGCGTGACCACAATGCCATCGGCAAGCGCCGCGGTGCGGCCGCGGTTATAGACGAGAATCGCGTGCGACACCGCGGGAGTCGGCGTGTACTCGCCGCCCTGCGAAATCATGACTTCGATCTTGTGCGCGGCAAGCACCTCGAGCGCGCTTTCAAAAGCCGGCAGCGACAGCGCGTGTGTGTCGATGCCGATGAAGAGCGGCCCATCGATGCCCGCCTGCTTGCGGTAGCGGCAAATGCCCTCGGTGATCGCAAGCACGTGCGCCTCGTTGAAGCTGCCGTCAAAGGAGGTGCCGCGATGACCGGAAGTGCCAAATGCAACGCGCTCGCCAGGTACTGCGGGATCCGGCCGTCGACTGTAGTAGGCATCAATGAGTTTCTTTACATCGAGCCGCGCGATGCTATTTGCAGGCTTGCCTGCAAGGGCGCTCACCTGGGTACTCATACGGCGGTCCTGCGCAATCGACGGTAGCGGCGGATCAGCGTATTGGTAGAGCTGTCATGGGCGAGCCTGGGTTCGGCGGCACTGGTGACTTCGGGCACGATGCGATTCGCAAGCACCTTACCGAGCTCAACCCCCCACTGATCAAAGGAATCAATGTTCCAGATGGCGCCCTGAGTGAAAACGCTGTGCTCGTAGAGCGCCACCAGCACGCCGAGGGTATAGGGCGTCAGGCGCTGTGCAAGTAACGTGTTGGTCGGCCGGTTGCCCGCAAACACGCGGTGCGGTACAAGCTTGCCGTGCGTGCCGGCCGCTTCCACTTCCGCCGCGGTCTTGCCGAACGCAAGTGCTTCGGTCTGCGCAAACAGGTTCGCCAGCAGCAGATCATGGTGTGCGCCGAGCGGGTTTAGGCTCTGGCAGAAGCCGATAAAATCGCACGGGATGAAGCGCGTGCCCTGGTGAATCAGCTGGTAGAAGGAGTGCTGGCCATTGGTACCCGGCTCGCCCCAATAGATGGGCCCCGTATCGACGCCGACTTCCTCACCCTCGACGCTCACGTGTTTGCCGTTGCTCTCCATCGTTAACTGCTGCAGATAGGCCGGGAAGCGCTTCAAATACTGATCGTAAGGAAATACCGCCGCCGTCTGGGCACCGAAGAAATCGTTGTACCAAAGCGCGAGCAGTCCCATGAGTGCGGGCAGATTGCGCTCAAAGGGCGTGTAGCGATAATGCTCGTCCATCGCATGAAAGCCCGCGAGCATCGCGCGAAAATTATCCGCGCCGATTGCGAGCATGGTGGAAAGACCGACTGCCGACTCCATTGAGTACCGCCCGCCAACCCAATCCCAGAACCCGAACATGTTCGCCGGGTCAATGCCGAACTTCGTGACTTCGGCAGCATTGGTTGAGACGGCAACAAAGTGCCGCCGGATAGCACGCTCATCGCCAAGCTTCTGCAAAGCCCAAGCGCGCGCCGTGTGCGCATTGGTAAGGGTCTCAAGCGTCGTGAACGTTTTCGAGCAGACGATAAACAGCGTCTCCTCGGGATCAAGGTCGCGCGTCGCTTCGGCGAAGTCGGTGCCGTCCACATTTGAGACAAAGCGGAACGTCAGGTCGCGGCGGCTGTAGTGGCGCAATGCTTCATAGGCCATAACCGGTCCCAAGTCCGAACCGCCGATGCCAATGTTGATGACGTTTTTGATTGCTCGGCCGGTATGGCCGCGCCAGATGCCGCTGCGCAGCTCCTCGCTGAATGCTGCCATGCGCTCGAGCACCGCATGCACTTCAGGGACGACATCGACGCCATCAACCTCAATGCGCTCGCCGACGGGCGCCCGCAAGGCCACATGCAGCACGGCGCGCTCTTCGGTCACATTGATCTTTTCGCCGCGGAACATCGCCTCAATATGCGCAGCAACGCCACACTCGTTTGCCAGGCGTATCAGTAGCGCAAGCGTCTCATCGTTAACCCGGTTCTTCGAGTAGTCGAGGTACAAGCCGCAGGCCTCGACCGTCATGCGCTCACCGCGGTCGGGGTCGCTTGCAAAAAGCTCGCGCAGATGCAGCGCACCGATCACCTTGCAGTGCGCCGTCAACGCCTGCCACGCCGGCCGGTCTTTAAGCGCGACCCTGCCGCGCGCCCCCACCATGCTCATCGACTGCCCACGCTCTTCTGCACGCCGGTGGCAAGCATTGCACTCTTCGAAGCGATGACATCCATGAGGCTGCGCCAGGATTTGGTAAAGGAGTCCGCGCCCTCGCGCTGCAGCTCGGCCGCAAGCCGCACATGACTCACGCCCGCAGCTGCGAATTCCTTGAGCACAGCACTACCATCCCCGCCATCGGCGGGCATCACGCCCTTGAGGACACCGTGGTCAGCGAAAGCCAGGAGTGTTTTCTCCGGCATCGTGTTGATCGTATCCGGAGCGGCGAGCGCCTCAATGTAGAGGGTGTCGGGCGCGGCGGGGTCTTTGGTGCCGGTGCTCGCCCATAACAGCCGCTGCGGCCGCGCGCCGGCGGCGGCAAGCTTGCGAAAGCGTGGCGCCGCCAGGAGCTCGCGATAATCCTTGTAGGCGAGCTTGGCAATCGCGATGCCGAGGCGATTACGCAGCCCCGCCGGGACCTTGTCTTTCACCGCCACATCCCAACGACTGATGAAGAGCGATGCCACCGAGCGAACATTCGGATTTAAGCCCGCGGCGATGCGACGCTCGATGCCGCGCAAATAAGCCTCGGCGGCGGCCAGATACTGCTCGGTCGAAAACAGCAGCGTCACATTTACCGGGATGCCTGCAAAAATCGACTCTTCAATGGCCGTGATACCCGCCTCGGTACCCGGAATCTTGATAAACAGATTGGCGCGTGCAGCGCGGTCGTGCAGCTGGCGCGCCGCCTTAATGGTGCCGGCTGCATCGTTCGCGAGCAGCGGCGAAACCTCGAGCGACACCCAACCATCGACGCCAGCGCTAGCCTCGTAGGCCGGCCGGAACAGGTCCGCCGCCTGCGTCAGATCCTCGACCGCGAGTTCGAAGAATAATGCCTCCCCGGAGGACCCGCCGGCGCTCTTCCTGCCAATCTCCTCATCGTAGGAGCTACTCTTTTTGATCGCCTCATCGAAAATCGTTGGATTAGAGGTAAGCCCGGTCACGGCAAGGTCGCTGATATAGCGACGTAACGTGCCATCGGCCAAGATCCCGCGCGTGATGTTGTCAAGCCACAGGCTTTGACCCAGGTCTTTAAGCTGTTGCGTCGTCTTCATAGGAGCCTCCGATCGCGGAAAATGCCACGGAACGTGCATCACCGCCGTGGGATATAGAGCAACAAAGAGTGCTGCGGGAGCCGCAGCGCACATTACTAGGCCGCGCTGCAAACTAAAACAGTCCCAGATTAACGTAATTTCATTCCGAATCCGTTCGAAATGCCTGTGGTGGATGCGGCGTAACGCTTACTGGCCGCCGCGGTTCCTTCCCTAGCCGTGCAATGCCGTGAGCGCGCTGTAGCCCTGCCAGATGATCTCTATGCCGATACACATGAGAATGAAGGCCGACAGCCGCACCAGTACGTCGACTCCAGTGCTACCCAAGAATCGCGCGATGTTTGCCGCGAAACGGTAGGCGATATAAATACTGATGGCGATGGCGATGAGCCCGCCGAGCGCACCGGCGGCGCGCATTGCAAAATCGGTTAGTGCAAACGGCCCGTCGGGCTTCCGGCTGCCAATTGTGATGGCCACGGACATCGATCCGGGCCCGACGGTGAGCGGCATGGTCAGCGGATAGAAAGAACCCACTGGCCCCCGTGGTTCGCTACCGAATCCGGTTCCGGCGTGGTCTGTCCACTGATCCTCGGTGAGAAGCTTCCAGCCCAACGCCGTAACGACCAGGCCACCGGCAATGCGCACCACCGGCAGCTGGATGCCGAAGAACTGCAATAGCCATGGCCCCAGGGCCATCGAACCCAACAGCAGCACGAAGCCGTTCACAGCGACGCTGCGCGCGAGCGCGTTTCTTTTTGCCGCTGGCAGGCTCTTCGTCAGCGCGAGAAAGAACGGCGCGGATTCGAGCGGGTTTACGATCGGAAACAACCCGGCAAACGTCAAAGCGAACGCGGCGACAATACCGTTCATGAATAGCAGCAGCCGCTCGCGGCGGCGGCAGACGCAGGTTTAGCACTCATGCGAGCGTTCCCTACTCGGCCGCCGCGCGATCGTGGAACGCCGCCGCGAACATCAGTAGCTCGGTGCGGCCTGGAGCGGGCTCGAAGAAACGCGAGTTCGTCTCGTTGACGATCACCGAACCTACGTAACGTCGATTCGTCAAATCGTTCACACTTGCGTACTCGGAGAAATGCCAGGCGCCGCGGTCCTGCTCAAAACCCGCGCGCAGGTTCTCGACCCAGTAACCAGCGGCCGCATCACTGTTGCGGTCGTCGACGAATATCTGCGCGCGGCTCAAAGTTTCCCCCGTGATCGCAAAGCGGGCCGGCGCGTAGCGCCAAGTCAGAGCAGCGTACAGCGAGTTTGCGGGCACAGCCGGCAGACGGTTGCCCTCGGGCACCACGATCGGATGGCACGGTACCGTCACACAGGTATCGTACGGGGAAACGACTTCAGCCTTGATATAGGTGTAGGCGGCACGGGCAGTGAAGCCACCCCTCCACCAGGCGTCAAGCGCGAGCTCCGCACCGCGGCGCTGGGTTTCTTCGATGTTCTCAAATACCGAACGGCCCGCGGAGTTGGACTGCACCGCAAGTTCATCGTGCGTCTGGATATAGAACGCCGCGAGCGTTCCGCGCATATGGCTCGCCTCGGCCTTCACGCCGACTTCAAAGTTGTCGCTGCGCGCGGGCTTCAACGCAAAGTTGAGACCCGGAATGCTGCCGTCGGTCGAGCGGTACGCCAAATCATTCAGCGTCGGGGTTTCGAACCCCTTGCCGTAGGAAGCGTAAAAGTTAAGCGTGTCGGTTGCGCGGAAGGTCACCCCGGCCACCGGGTTGGTGGCGCTGTAGCGCACGCCGGTTTCGCCGACCGCGCCCGCCGATGGCAGATGATTAAACGAGCTGACGTTGACGATGCTGTTGCGCATCCCGGCAATCACCCGCCAACGCGCGCTCGCATCCCATTGGGCCTGCAGATACTCATCGAGGTCATAAACGTGATTGGTCTCATCGCGGCGCAATGCACCCTCGACTCCGAGTTCATCACCGATAAAATTCAAGAAACCGCGCCGCGCCTCATCAAGCTTGTCGTAGCTCACGCCAGCCGTCAGCTGCAGCGGCATGTCGAGGACACTGCGATGATCGGTGACGTGCAGATCGGTTCCATAATAGGTACGGCCTAGGTCAATGACGCCGCCCGGATGAGTCGGTAAGGACTCGCTGCTCATCGGAATCGCCTGAAACTGGGTCGTATCGCGATGCCCAGTATACGCCGCGAGCGACAGCGCATCGGTGGCTGTCAGCTGCCGTTCGTAGGTAGCGCCGATCTGCTCCTGGCTCAACGATTTGCGGGTGTTGTAGGCCATGGCGCCCGTGCCCGCCTGGCGTGGATCCGCCGCCAGCTGCGCCCGCGTCAATCCCAGCGGATCCTGCACGAACGGCGTTTCAACCGCGTTCACCACGAATGTCAGCTTCGATACATCGTCGAGTTTGAAACGCACTTTGGAATTGAAGTTGTTGCGCTCGGCGTCGCTGTGAAAGCGGTAACCATCGGTCTGGAAGTGCGCGGCGTCCGCGACGTAGTTGACGCCGCCACTATCGCCGCTGCCCTTCAACGCATAGCGCTGGCTATTGAACGTGCCGTACTCGGCGGCGCCATCGGCTTCGAATCCCGGCTTGCCGTCCTGCGTGAAGATTGCGATCACCCCGCCCGAGGAGTTGCCGTAGAGCGCAGAGAACGGACCGCGCAGCACTTCGATATGATCGGCAGAGCCAAGATCGAACTGCGAGAATTGACCCTGGCCATCAGGCATGGTGCCGGGGATGCCGTCCGAGTACAGACGCACGCCGCGCACGCCGAAGCTTGAGCGTGCGCCAAAACCGCGCACCGACAGCTGCAGATCCTGGGCGTAATTCTGGCGGCTCTGGATTGAGACCCCAGGTACCTGGTCCAACGATTCCGACATATTGACCTGCAGCTGGCCCTCGTGGATGCGCTGCTCGCTCACGCTGTCGACCGACACCGGCAAGTCAAAGCTCGACTGGGCGACACGTGTTGCAGTAATGACGATCTGGGCAAGAGCAGGTTCGGCGTCGGCACTGCTTGTGCCTGGCGGATTCGCCGCGGCAAGCGCTGTGGGCGCGCGCGTCTGTGCACCGGCGACGGCGCCAAAGAGCGCTGCAAATACAGTTAACAATGCACCTGCGACCTTGACTCTGAGGTCTATTGGCAACAATCTGTTAGGTCCTTTTTTCGAAACTAGCATTCGAGTGGCGCCGTCATCACGCTAAGCCCGCCCCTGGGAGGTGCGATCGTAGCAGCTTCCAACTGTCGTCAAGAACGCCACACGCCTGCTCGAAATGCACCTCAAACACCAAAAGTTTCCGGCATGCGCCCGCGCCGAACGCGCATGACGAGGGTCCGTTGGGATGTGCGAGAACTTTTCCTCGGTGGGCCTCAAGGAATTCTCGAAACGACCTTCAGCGCGTCAGGGCTTTGCCCGCCGCCGCGAGCGTTACGAGCAGCGCCGCGGGTGTCCAGGAGCCCGGATCGCTGGCCGGATTGGCGGCAAAGCCGTGCATTGCGGCGAGCACTGTATTGAGCCCGATCGTATCGGCGTAAAACATGGGACCGCCGCGCCGCGCCGGAAAGCCGTAGCCCGTGAGGTACACGACATCGATGTCCGAGGCGCGCAGCGCGATGCCCTCCGCGAGGATCTTTGCGCCCTCGTTCACCAGCGCGAAGATCAGGCGCTCGACAATTTCCGTAGCGCTGATCGCACGCCGTACCAGCCCCGCGCTCTTGGCTAGCTCCAGAATGAGCCGCTCGACATCCGTATCGGACACCGCCTCGCGCCCGCCGGCGGGGTAAAGATAATAACCTTTGCCGCTCTTCTGGCCGAAGCGCCCAAGCTCTACCAAGCGGTCGGCGATGAGCGAGCGCGGCCGCTCCGGCTGTTCGAGATACTGACGTTTGCGAATGAGGCCGCTGACATCGGTGCCGGCAAGGTCGCTGACGCGAAAAGGGCCCATTGCCATGCCCCAGCGCTCCACCGCAGCGTCCACTTCGTGCGGCAAACAGCCCTCGAGCAGTAACAGCTCCGCCTGGCGCAAATACGGGCGCAGCATACGATTGCCGATGAAGCCTTCGCAGACACCTGCAACCACCGCAACCTTATTGAGCCGCTTGGCAAGCTGCAGCACGCTTGCGAGCACTTCCTTGGAAGTCGCCGCGCCGCGCACGATTTCAAGCAGCCGCATGACGTGCGCGGGACTGAAAAAATGGGTGCCGACCACATCGGCAGGTCTGGCGGTGAAATTTGCGATGCGGTCGACGTTTAGTGTCGAGGTGTTGGTTGCGAGAATGGCGCCCGGCTTTGCTACCCGATCCAGTGTTTCAAATACCTGGCGCTTGACGTCGAGGTCTTCAAACACCGCTTCAACCACAATATCGGCGCGGGCCAAGTCCTCGGCGGCGAGTGTGCCGCTGATACGCGCGGTGCGCGCGCTTTTTTCCTCGGCACTCAACTTGCCTTTCTGCACCGCGCCTGCGTAAATGCTGCTGACGCTGGCAAAGCCGTCGCGCAGCGCAGCCTCGCTCGTATCCAATATCTTGACCTCGATCCCGGCGTTCGCGAATGCCATCGCAATTCCGCGCCCCATGGTGCCGCCGCCAATCACGCCGGCCGTACGGATCTCTCGCACCGGGGTAGTTGCTGGCAAGTCGGGTATTTTCGCGGCAGCGCGTTCGGCAAAGAACGCATACCGCAGCGCGGCTGACTCCGGACTTTGCATGAGTCTCGTGAAAAGCTTGCGCTCAAGAACCAGCCCCTCGTCAAAGTCGCCAAGCGCAGCGTGCAGCGCTTCAATGCAGGCCTGCGGCGCCGGCAGGTCCGCAACCGGCGCGCTATCGCAATGCGCGGCCATTTCCGCGAATTTGGCATCGCTCACCGGCTCGACGTTAAGATCGCGCGCGCGCGGCAGCGGCCGTGCGGGTGCGATCTCAGCGGCAAAGGCGCGCGCGGCCGTCAACAGGTCGCCTGCAACGACGCGGTCGAACAAACGCGTGCGCGCAAGCTCATCCGCTGCCACCGTACGTCCGGAGACGATCATCGCAAGAGCAAGCTTCAGGCCGATCAGCCGCGGCAGACGCTGTGTGCCGCCCGCTCCCGGCAAGAGGCCCAGTTTGACCTCGGGAAATGCGATGCGCGCGCCGTGCGCCGCCAGGCGATAGTGGCAGCCGAGCGCCAATTCCAATCCGCCACCCATCGCGATCGTGCCGATCGCGGCGATGACGGGCTTCTCACAGTCGTCCAGTTCGCGTATGAGCGTACGCAAAGTCGGCTCGGCCGCTGCGAGACTCGTGCCGAATTCCCTGATATCGGCACCGCCGGAGAAGCCGTTGGCACTGCCGACGATCACGATGGCGCGCACCTGTGAGTCGTCCTGGGCGCGCTGCATGCCGGCGAGCACGCCGTGGCGCAGCGCTTGGCTCAGGCCATTGACCGGCGGATTGTCCATCGTGATCACAGCGACATCGCCATGCCGCGCATAGCCCGTTACGCTCATGCAGCCCCGAACACGCCTTCAACTATTGAACGGGTGGCGCAGCACGATGGTGTCGTCGCGCTCCGCACCGGTTGAGACCATATCGATCGGGACGTTCACGAGGCTCTGGATGCGCGCAAGATAGGCGCGCGCGTTGGCGGGCAGGCCCGCGTACTCGCGGATGCCGATGGTCGACTCTTTCCACCCGGGCATCTCCTCGTACACCGGTTCGATCTCCGCGTACGAATCCACACACAGCGGCGGATCGGCCGCCACCTTGCCGTCGATGCTGTAGCCCACGCAGATGCGCAGCGTGTCGAGACCGTCGAGCACGTCGAGTTTGGTGATGCACAGGCCCGACACGGTCGAATGAATGATCGCGCGCCGCAGCGCCACCGCATCGAACCAGCCGCAACGGCGCTTTCTGCCGGTCACCGAACCGAATTCATGGCCGACACGCGATAGGTGCTCGCCGCACTCATCGAAGAGCTCGGTCGGAAACGGGCCTGCACCCACGCGCGTCGTGTAGGCCTTGACGATGCCGAGCACGGCGCCGAAGGCGCGCGGCCCGATGCCGGTGCCGGAGCTTGCAAAACCGGCCGTCGTGTTGGAGGAAGTCACAAACGGATAGGTGCCCAGATCCACATCCAGCATCGCCCCCTGCGCGCCCTCGAACAGCACATTGGCATCGGCAACGCGCAAGGCTTCCAGCGCGAGCGTGACATCGGTTACGAGAGGCTCGATCTGAGCGCCGAGTGCAAGCTGCGTATCGAGCGTCTTCTGAAAATCGATCGGCGGCTGACGGTAGTAGCGCTGCAGAATGAAGTTGTGGAAATCGAGCACTTCGCCCAAGCGCGCGCCAAAACGGTCGCGTTGAAAAAGATCGGCAACGCGCAGCGCGCGGCGCGCCGCCTTGTCCTCATATGCGGGCCCGATGCCGCGACCGGTCGTGCCGATCGCATTGGCACCGCGCGCCTGCTCGCGCGCGCGGTCGAGCACGACGTGCGAGGGCAGAATAAGCGGACAGGATGGCGAGATACGCAGGCGCTCGAACACCGGTACGCCCTGCCCGATCAGCATCTGCGCCTCGCTCAAAAGCGCCTCGAGCGACAGCACCACGCCATTGCCAATGAAGCAGCGCACCTGCGCACGCAGAATTCCCGAAGGAATGAGCGAGAGGATCGTCTTCTTGCCGCCGATCACGAGCGTGTGCCCGGCGTTGTGGCCGCCTTGGAAGCGCGCGACGGCAACGGCACGCTCCGTCAAAAGATCAATGATCTTGCCCTTGCCCTCATCGCCCCACTGGGTACCGATCACGATGACGAACTTGCCCACGCTCAGCGCACCAGAAACAGAATTGCCAGTCCGACCAACATGCTGCCCAGTCCTGCGATACGCAGCTCGCGGTCACCGATCTCAAGCAGGCGCGTCAACGCGCGCTTCATACCACTGGGATTTAAAAATGGCGCCATGCCCTCAAGCACGAAGAACAGCGCGACCGCAGCGATGAGATCCGACAGGTGCAGCATGAGCGTGCGATGCGGCCAGGCCTGCGGCGGCGATCAGCGTTTACCCGGCTTGCCCGGACTACCGGGACTGCCGGGATCCTTGAAGTATTTGAAGAACTCGCCGTCCGGCGTGATGACGAGTACGTCACCGTCCTTGCCGAGGGAGCGCTCATACGCCTGCAGGCTTCTGTAAAAAGCGTAGAAGTCGGGATTACTTGCATAGGCGCGCGCGAAGATCTGCGCAGCTTCTGCATCGGCCTGGCCGCGCACGCGCAGGGCATCGCGCTCGGCGGCCGCGAGGATTTCCGTGCGTTGGCGCTCGGCGGTCGCGCGGATGCGCACCGCGGCGCTCGAACCCTCGCCGCGCAGACGGCTCGCGATCTTCGCGAAGTTCTGCTTCATGCTGTCGTAGACGCGCGTGGCGACATCTTCCGGCAGGTCGATGCGCTGCACCCGCACGTCGATGAGTTCGACGCCCAAGCCCGCAACAGCGTGGCTCGCGCGGCCAAACATGTCGCCGGTCACGGCGGCGCGCTCGGAGGTCACGATCTGTTCGAGCGTCCGCTGCGCAACGACGCTCTTGATGCCGTCCTTCACGATCTCCGCCAAGCGCTCGGCTGCGATGCCCTCCTCACCGCCGGTCGCCTGGAAGAAACGTGACGCATCATTGACGCGCCATTTGACGTAGAAATCGACAATGAGACCGCGATTGTCGTTGGTGAGAAAGGTTTCGCCCTCGTATGACTGCGAGAGGATGCGCCGCTCGAACTTCACGACCTGATCCCACGGCCACTTCCAGTGCAGGCCCGGATCGTAGTCGATGCCAACGATGGCGCCGAACTCGGTACGGATCGCAACCTGCGTCTCCTGCACTGTAAAGAGCGAGGTCAGCATGATCAGTGCAGCAACCGCGAGCACCACGAGCAAAGGGACGGAGCGTTTGAACATCTAACGATCCGTACGCACGCGGCCATCGGCGCTGACGATATCCGGATCGACACTCTGGGCAGCGCGCGGTCCCGCATCGGGCGAGGCCTCGGGCTCCTTTACGGGCAACCGGTCGAGGAGCTTGTCGAGCGGCAGATAGATGAGATTGCCGTTGCCGCTGCCGGCTTTGGCGTCGAGCAGAACCTTGTGCGAGCGCGCCAGGATGGTTTCGATGGTTTCAAGATAGAGCCGCTTGCGCGTGACTTCCGGCGCCTGGGCATAGGCCTGCGCAAGCTGCGTGAAGCGCGAGGTTTGGCCCTCGGCCAGCGCCACGACCTGCGCATGGTAGCCGGCCGCGTCCTGCTGAAAGCGCGAGGCCCCGCCTTGCGCAACCGGGATAACGCCATTCGCGTAGGCCTGGGCTTCTTTCACGAAGCGCTCCTGGTCGGCGAGCGCCTTGTTGGCGTCGCGCTGCGAGGGGATCACCGCATCGGGCACCTGCACGTCGGTGAGATTCACGGAAGTCACCGTGATGCCGGCGTTGTAGAAATCAAGTGTGCGCTGAATAAGCTCCTTCGTAAGCTGCGTGATGTGCGGGCGAGTTGCGCCAACGAGCACATCATCGAGCGGGCTCTGCCCTACGATCTGGCGAAAGGCGCTCTCGCTGACGCCGCGCAATGTGGCTTCGGGGTCTGCGACCTTGAACAAGACCTTTACCGGATCGGTGTACTGGTACTGCACGGCGAAGCGCAGCTCAACTAAGTTGACGTCCGCCGTCAGCACACGCGACTTGTAGTCACTGCTGTTGACGTTGGCAACATTGACTTTGGTGAGGGTCTCGATCGGCCACGGCCAACGCCACCCCAAACCCTGCCCGCGCACGTGCGTGAGTTTGCCGAAACGCTGGATGACACCGCGCTCGGCGGCCTTGATCTGAAAAAAACCGCTCGCAAGCCACAGAAGCAGCGCCACCACCCCGATCACGGTCACGAGCGAGCCGCCGCCGCCGCCACCACTTTCGCTGGCGCCCGGGCGCAACAGCGACTCGAACCAGCGTTGCCATTCCTTCAGGCGCTCATCAAGGCTTGCGCTGCCGCCGGGCCGCTTGCCCCAAGGACTTTGTTGACCGCTGCCGGGTTGATTCCAAGCCATAGATGTTCTAGGAGTGCTGCGCGTCGTTTACCGCAAGCTTCAGCGGAGCCGAGTTGCGCCAGAAAAGGGCGCAGATTGTAGAAAGCCCTCTGCGGGGGCACAAGCCAATTCGTCTTCGCTGATCTCGATGATCCGCACCGCGGTCGTGCGTGCAAGTGCCAAAAGCTCGAGCATCGGCAGTTCCACCGTGAGTTCGATCGAGCCGTCGTCGAGCGAGTGCTCTGCACGCACCACGCGTGCGGCATACAGGCGCGAGCGCAGCGCCCCGCCGCTTGCCGGAACGCTCAGCCGCGCACGGCGCGTGGCGCGCGCGAGTCGTTCGGTCATGGCCTTCTCGAGCTCGCCGATTCCGGTGCGCTGCGCAGCCGAGATCCAAACCGCGGCGACGCGCCCGTCTGCGTCGCGGTCGATGCGCGGCGCAAGCTCGAGCCGATCGACCTTGTTGTAGACCACAATCTGCGGGATGGCTTGAGCGCCGATATCGGCGAGCACCGCATCGACCTGCGCCATATGTTCATCGCGGCGCGGGTCGCTGGCATCGATGACGTGCAGCAGCAGCGTCGCCTCGCGCGCCTCGGTCAGCGTCGACTTGAAAGCCGCGACCAGCTCGTGCGGGAGCGCGCGAATGAAGCCGACGGTATCGGCGATGACCACGGGTGTGCCACCCGGAAGCGTAATGCGCCGCACGGTTGGATCAAGAGTTGCGAAGAGCTGATCGGCAACGTAGGCCGAGGCACCGGTCAGCGCGCCAAACAGCGTCGACTTGCCGGCATTGGTATAGCCGACGAGTGCAATTGAGGGCACCGGAATCTCCGCGCGCATGCGCCGGCCGGTTTCGCGCTGCTGCTGGATCTTCTCCAGGCGCTTGGTGAGCACGCGCACGCGCTGGCCGATGAGGCGTCGGTCCGTCTCAAGCTGCGTCTCCCCGGGTCCACGCAACCCAATGCCGCCTTTCTGACGTTCCAAGTGCGTCCAGCCGCGCACCAAGCGGCTCGCGATATGCTTCAGCTGCGCAAGCTCCACTTCAAGTTTGCCTTCGAAGCTGCGCGCGCGCTGCGCGAAGATGTCGAGAATGAGGCTGTTGCGGTCGAGCACGCGCCGGCCGATATGCTCTTCGAGATTGCGCTCCTGCGAGGGCGAGAGTGCATGGTCGACGAGGATGACGTCGGCGCTCGCCGCGATGGCTGCGTCACGCACCTCGTCCGCTTTGCCGCTGCCCATGAAGAAGCGCGGATCCGGACGCTCGCGCCGTCCGGTCACGGTGGCAACGGGTTGCGCACCTGCCGAGCGCGCGAGCTGCTCGAGCTCGCGCAGATCTTCGGCATCGACTGCACCACCGAATCCAAGCCGCACCAATACCGCGCGTTCACCGCTCCTCGGGCGCTCGAACACTCACACGCTCCGCGAGCGAATCATTATTCGACGGCAGGCTCCGCGGCCACGTCGCCCTCTTCACCCGCCGCCAAATTGACGTTGCGCGCGGGCACGACCGTGGAAATGGCGTGCTTGTACACCATTTGACTGACGCTGTTCTTCAGTAATACGACGAACTGATCGAAGGAGTCGATCTGCCCCTGCAGCTTGATCCCGTTGACCAAATAGATGGATACCGGTACGCGCTCTTTTCGTAGGGCATTCAAAAACGGATCCTGCAGCGATTGGCCTTTGGCCATCGTTTTCTCCTTCTTATTACTGTTTTTTAGTTTTTCCGTGATCATAATCTTAGCATGCGCCTTCAACTAACAGCCAAGCGCGCGTAACTCTTCATACAACCTTCCCTCCCAAGCGGCGAACGCGCCGGGCGCCGCAGGCTCAATACGCTCGAGTGTCGCGTCCGAGCGAATCCATGTCAGCTGACGCTTGGCAAGTTGCCGCGTTGCAGCGATTGCGGCTTTGACCGCGTCGGCAAGAGAAAGTGCGCCCGCAACGTGCGCCCAGAGCTGTCGATAGCCTACCGCGCGCATCGCCGGATGCTCAGCGCTCAAGTCGCCGCGCCCGTGCAGTCGCTCGACCTCGCGTAAAAAGCCATTCGTCATCATCGCGTTGAAGCGCTCGGCGAGACGCTCATTAAGAGCAGTGCGATCGCTCGGCACGAGCGCCCAGCGGCGCAAGCGGTAGCCTGCGAGGGCGCTTGGGCTTGCGCGCTGTAAAGTCGAAATCGGCTGCCCTGTGGACAAGCACACCTCGAGCGCCCGCTGAATGCGCTGGGGATCGTTACGGTGGATACGCGAGGCAGCCTCGGGATCAAGGCACTTGAGCTCCTCATGCAGCTCGTGCCAGCCGACCCGGTCGGCGCGCTCGTTAAGCTCGCGGCGCAATTGCGCCGAGGCCTGGGGCAAGCTTGCCATGCCTGAAACGAGCGCGCGCAGATAAAGGAAAGTGCCCCCCACAAGAAGTGGTATGCGGTCGCGCCCATGAATTTCAATGATCCGGGCGGCGGCATCGGCAACAAATTGTCCGGCGGAGTAGCTACGGGTGGGTTCGCAGATGTCGATCAGATGATGGGGAATCCGCTCTCGGAGCACGATTGACGGCTTCGCCGTGCCGATATCAAGCCCCCGGTACACCATCGCCGAGTCGGCGCTCACGATCTCCACGGGATAGCGCTCGGCGGCACGTATCGCCCAATCGCTCTTGCCGGTGCCAGTGGGGCCCGTGAGTATCAGAACCGGGCGGGCAGCGCGGTCCCGCTGCGCGGACATCCTCAGCGGCCCCGTAGAAAGAAATGATCAAGTTCCGCAAGCGTCAAACGCGTCCAGGTCGGTCGGCCGTGGTTGCACTGGTTGGCGCGTTCGGTGGCTTCCATCTGCCGCAAGAGCGCGTTCATTTCCGGCAGGCTCAGGCGTCGATGCGCATGGATCGAAGTTCGGCACGCCAGGGTCCCGAGGAAGCGGTCGACCGCTGCATCCAAATGGTGCACGCCTGCATCAAGCTCAAGGTCACGAATCACCGCACCGACGGTTGCCGCAACGTCGGTGCTCGCGAGCATCGCCGGCACCCGCCGCACTGCAAGCTGCGTCGGGCCCAACGCGTCGAGTTCAAATCCGGCGCGCTCCCAGCTCGCCCGATCCTCGAGCACGGCGTCCAGCTCGTGCGCCTTCAGATCGACGACCACTGGCGCAAGTAAATGCTGCGACGGCACACTATTGCCGACCTGATCGGCTTTCAGCTGCTCATACAGCACGCGTTCGTGTCCGGCATGCATGTCGACCAGGATGAGACCTTCGGTGCTTTGCGCAAGAATGTAGGTGCCATGCAGTTGCGCGAGCGCCGTGCCGAGCGGCTGCGCCGGGCCCGCGACCGCGGCCCCGCCGGCATCACGGACCGCGGCGGCAAGGCGCCAGGGATCTGGCGTGTCAGCCGAAAATTGCAGCGATCCATTGCGCGCACGCCATGGTTCGTACGGCATTGACGATGCGCGCGTCTCAGCTGTCCCCGACACGGCGGCGCCCGCGCCAGGCGAGGTGCCCGCGAGCGCCTGTTCGAGCGCGCGCATGACGAAATCATGAATCGAGCGGCTGTCGCGAAAGCGCACCTCAAGCTTGGAGGGGTGAGCGTTGACGTCAACCAAGCGCGGATCGAGGCTCAAATACAAAACGTATGCGGCGTAGCGGCCGTGATACAGCAC
>Ga0075522_10001688_pt1 | contig 16679 bp, 12 predicted proteins | sample NGEPerA_FD_74796 | JGI IMG/M metagenome (GOLD analysis project Ga0075522, IMG submission 74796) | Arctic peat soil microbial communities from the Barrow Environmental Observatory site, Barrow, Alaska, USA - NGEE PermafrostL2-A | ecosystem: Environmental > Terrestrial > Soil > Wetlands > Peat ... | reverse complement strand
GCGGAGGTAGTCGTTGGGGAGGGATTCGCGGACGGTGTCGGCGACGACGACGGGTGGTGGAGGGACAGCGGCGGCGGTGACGCGGTGGGTCGCGCAGCCGGTGGTCAGCAGCAAGAGGGCGGGTGCGAAGTATGCGGCTGGAAATGCTCTGCTCATGATTGGCTCCGGAGAGATATTTCTAGCAGATGATTGTCGGTCGCACAATGAGGTCTGTGGGCGAGCGGAAGGGGTTTCATTATTAGCTCCGAGCTACGAGCTTCGAGCTACGAGTTTTCAGTTGCAAGTTTGTCGGCGTGCGAAAATTAGGCGTGCTTCCGCAAGCAAATCAACGTCATGGATAGCGCCGCGCGGCAGAAGCGGATGGCGCTCGGGTTCCTGTCGAACTGGGTGAGCCGGCTCGCGGGCACCGTGATTCAGTTGATCCAGGTGCCGGTGTTCCTGCACTTCTGGAGCCTGCCTCTGTATGGCGAGTGGATTGCCATCAATGCGATTCCCGCGTATCTGAGCTTTTCGAACATTGGGTTTGGGACTGTCGCGGGCAACGAGATGACCATGCTGATGGGGCGCGACGACCGGGCCGGCGCGCTGCGGGTGTTTCAGAGCTGCTGGTGGCTGATCCTGCTGGTGTGCGCGCTGACCATGGTGGCGTTTGGCGTGGCGCTGTTTACGGTCCCCGTGTCGCTGTGGAACCGCTTCAATGTCCTGTCGGATTCCGATGCGCGGTGGATTTTGTTTGCGCTGGGGATGGCGGTGCTGTTCGGGCAGCTGGAGCAGTTGCTGGGGTCGGTGTATACGTGCGTGGGGCGGTATCCGTATGGGACGTTCGTGAAGAGCATCCTGTCGCTGTGCGCGTTTGCGGCGATGATGGTGCCGGTGGTGCTGGGGCGCGGGCCGAGGGCGGCGGCGGATGTTTTTGCGGCGGCGAACATCGTCGGAACGGTCGTCCTGGGGTTGATGACGCGCAAGGACGTTCCGTGGATCGAGTTTGGGTGGCGTCATGCGTGCTGGCCGGAGATTCGGCGGCTGACGCGGCCGGCGTTTGCGTTCATGGCGTTCCCCATCGGCAATGCGCTGAATTTGCAGGGGACCGTGCTGGCGGTCAGCTATGCGCTGGGGCCGGTTGCGGTGGTGATCTTTGCGACCGCGCGGACGATCTCGCGGGTGGCGCTGCAGATGGTGCAGCTGGTGAACCAGACGTTCTGGCCGGAGCTGGGAGCGGCGTTTGGGGCGGGCAACATTGCCCTGGTGCGGTCGCTGCATCGGCGGGCGTGCCAGATGGCGGTGATCATTGCGCTGGGGCTGATCGCGGTGATGATGACGATCGGGCCGTGGTTCCTGGTCCATTGGACGTCGCATAAGGTCCCGCCGAGCAGGGAACTGCTGTTGCTGCTGGTGGTCAGCGTGCTGTTTTATGCGGGGTGGTCGACCAGCTCGACGCTGCTGACGGCGATCAACCGGCACCAGACGCTGGCGGCTTACTATCTTTTCGGGACCGGGGTGACCGTGGTGGTGACGTACTTCGCGGCAAGGTATTCGGGGCTGCATGCGGCCGCGGCGTCGCTGATTTTGTCCGAGCTGATTATGAATACGTATGTTTTGCCCGCATCGCTGAAGGTGGCGCACGATACGTGGGGCGGGTTTGTGGCGGCGATGTTTCGGTATCCGCGGTCGTTGCGGCCGGCGGAGTTGTGGCGGCGGCTGCGGGAGACGCCGGGGCAGCCTGGAGAAATGGAAATATAAGGCGTCTTATGATTGAGGTTGCCCGTATCCTTTTAATGAAACTCTCACAGTCCGAGGTCCGTATGCTTTTTCGCAGTTTGCGTGTTGCCGTAGCACTTTCCGTTTGCCTGCCCGCCCTCGTATATGCGCAACAGCCGCGCACGCTGACCACCGAAGATTATGCCCACGCGGAACGCTGGATGAGCTATAACGTCGCCGGCCTGGTGCAGCACACGATTGGCGGGGTGCAGTTTCTGGCCGATGGACGGGTGTTCTATCGCGATCCGGGCAAGGACGGGACCGTGTACATGATTGCCGACCCGGCGAAGGGGACGACGGCCCCGGCGTTCGACAACGCGAAGATGGAGAAGGCGCTACGGGACGCGTCGAAGCGGGCGTTTGAGGCCAGGCGGCTTGGGGTCATGCAGTACACGCCGGACGCCGACGGCTTCACGGTCATGACCGGGGCGGGGAAATTTCATTGCGACGCGGCGGTGGGACACTGCGAGCCGGTGCCCGATCCGAATGCCCCGCCGCAGCGGTCGCGGGGTGAGCGGAGCGTGCCGGAAGTCGGCGGCAATGCGCAGGCGAATCCGCAGGTGCGGGCCACGGCGCGGCCAGGGGTGGGACGGCCGCGGCCGTTCGATACTTCTCCGGACAAGAAGTATGCGGCGTTCATTCGCGACAACAACTTGTGGGTGCGCGTGAATGCGACCGGCGAAGAGAAGCAGTTGACCACGGACGGCGTGAAGGACTACGGCTATGCGACCGACAACGCCGGCTGGACGCACTCGGATGCGCCGATCGTGCTGTGGTCGCCGGACTCGACCAAGATTGCGACGTTTCAGCAGGACCAGCGCAAGACGGGATCGATGTACCTGGTGCCCGTGACGAACCGGCATCCGGTGCTGGAGGAGTGGAAGTATCCGCTGGTCGGGGATAAGGACGTGACGATGATCGAGCGGGTGGTGATCGACGTCGATACGGCGAAGGTGACGCGGCTGAAGATGCCTCCGGACCAGCACCGCAGCACGGAATGCGACGACATCAGCTGCCGCGGCGGGTCGGGGTGGGACGATGTGGAGTGGTCGGCGGATGGCGCGCACCTCGCGTTTATTTCAACGTCGCGCGACCACAAGGACGAGTGGCTGCGCATCGCCGACACCGCGACCGGCGATGTGCGGGAGGTTTACCACGAGCATGTGGACACGTATTACGGCTGGCAGAGCAAGACGAACTGGAAGTATATGCCGGAGACGAATGAGTTTTTGTGGGTGTCGGAGCGCAGCAACTGGGCGCAGATTTATCTGTACGACCTGACGACGGGCAAGGTGAAAAACCAGATCACGCACGGCGATGGGCCGGTGTACGACATCCTGTATGTCGATCAGAAGGACCGCGTGATCTATTTCGAGTCGGTGGACAAGGAGAAAGGCGAGAACCCTTACTACGTCAACCTGTACCGCGTGGATTTCGACGGCAAGCACCAGAAGCTGCTGACGCCTGAAAATGCGAACCATGTGGCCACGCTTTCGCCGGATGGGAGCACGTTTGTCGATGTGTATTCGACGATCAATACGCCGCAGACCGCGGTGCTGCGCGACAACAATGGCAAGGTGCTGATGACGCTGGGCAAGCAGGACATTTCGGCGCTGCTGGCGACGGGATGGAAGCCGCCGACCGAGATCAAGGTGAAGGCGCGGGACGGCAAGACGCCGCTGTATGGGTTCATGTTCAAGCCGACGAACTTCGATGCGACGAAGAAGTATCCGATTGTCGATGGGGTGTATCCCGGGCCGCAGGGTTCGGAGTGCCAACTGGCCGGGCGCAGCTTTTCGCCCGCGCACGGCGACGATCAGGCTCTCGCGGACCTGGGTTTCGTGGTGGTGTGCATCGACGGCATGGGCAATCCGGGGCGGACGAAGAGCTTCCACGATGCTCATGCGTCGACACCGGCGGAAATGGGCGACGATACGATTCCTGACCAGATTTCGGGGATCAAGGACCTGGCGGAACAGTATCCGTTCATCGATGTGGACCGCGTCGGCATCTGGGGACATTCGGGCGGCGGCAATGCGACCGTTTCGGCGATGTTCCATTTTCCGGAGTTCTTCAAAGTTGGCATCGCGGAGAGCGGCAACCACGACAATCGCGACTACGAGGACGACTGGGACGAGCGCTGGGCCGGGCTTGAGGTGATCGGGCCGGATGGCAAGAGCAACTACGACGCGCACGCCAACCAGAACTATGCGGCGAACCTGAAGGGCCATCTGCTGCTGGCGCATGGAACGATGGACGACAACGTTCCGCCGAACAATACGCTGCTGGTGGTCGATGCGCTGATCAAGGCGAATAAGGATTTTGATCTGATCATGATTCCGAACGCCCATCATGGATACGGCGAGGCTGCGCCGTACATGATGCGGCGGCGCTGGGATTATTTTGTGCGGTATCTCGCAGGCGAAACTCCGCCGGTTAATTATCAGATGAAGACGGCGCAGGAGGTGCAGCGGATGATGTTCGCGAACGGGCCTTCGGATGAGGATGTGGAAGCGGACGAAGAGTAGTGGCTGGGGGTTTGATTTTCAGCTACGAGTTGCCAGTCGCGAGTTGCCAGTTTAAAACTTTGCGCGGACTTGCTGCGGCGTCAGACCGGCTTCGCGGAGGGCGCGGAGGCTGAGGGCGTCGTGGCGCTTGGCGAGGCGGATGCCGGCTTCGTCGCGCATGAGGTCGCAGTGGAAGTAGGCGGGCGTCGGCAGGTCGAGAGCTCGCTGTAAAAGGATCTGGCGGGCGGTGGATTTGAGCAGGTCGCGCCCGCGGACGACTTCGGTGATGTGCATGGCTGCGTCGTCGACGGCGCAGGCGAGCTGGTAGCTGGGGAGGCCGTCTTTGCGCCAGACGAGGAAGTCGCCGAAGTCGGCTTGGGCGTCGGTGCCGCAGCGGAACGATTGAGGGCCGGCGTGGAGGTCGGTGAAGGTGATGGTTTCACCGTCGGGTACGCGGAAGCGGTAGTTGGTTTGAGGTGCGAGCGGTTGCGGTTCCCCACTCATCGCGCCAAGTGCGGGCGCGATGAATGGGCCACCCGGAGTTTTGCGGCGGCATGTGCCGGGGTAGACCGGTTCGTCGTCGTCTTCATGCGGGGCCTGGGTGGATTGGTGGAGATCGCGGCGGGTGCAGTGGCAGGGGTAAACGTGGCCGGCGGCGAGGAGTTGTTGCATGGCGTCGCGATAGAGCGGGAGGCGTTCGCTCTGTCTGGCTTCGCCGGCCCATGCGATGCCGAGCCAGCGGAGATCTTCGCGCATGGCGGCGGCGAACTCGGCGCGGGAGCGGTGGGGGTCGAGGTCTTCGTCGCGGAGCCAGAGCTTGCCGTTGGCGGCGCGGGCGCGCTCGAAGGCGATCCAGAATGTGCGGGCGTGGCCGAGGTGAAGGAGGCCGGTGGGAGAGGGGGCCAGGCGGCCGACGTAGGGTGTCGAGTTGGGCAGCGAAGCCATTTGCGGGTCAGAGGTGCTTGAGGAATTCGCGGGCCTGGTCGTGTTCGGGGAAGAGGCGTTCTTCGGCCTGGAACTCGCGGGAGTGGACGCAACGGCGGCCCGCTTTGACGCGGACGGGGTGCTTGAGGTGCAGCATCTCGTGGTACAGGAGGTACTCGATAGCGAAGCGCGGGGTGCCGGGGCGGTCGAAGACGCGGCTGACGACGATGGTGTTGTGGGCGGCGTCGTAGTGGCCCAACATGCGCTTGGCGACGTGGGCGCTCCAGGTGAGGGTGGGGCGGCCTAAGAGTCCGTGGAAGAAGCGGAGGTTGAGGGACTCGAAGACTTCGTCCAGGTCGAACTGGTGGCCCTGCGGGGAGGTGAGGAGTTTGCGGCCGCGGGTCTGGCGGATGCGCTCGGCTTGTTTGGAGACGATTTCAGACTGCGTGTAGCGGCGGTAGCGGTCGTTGTGGTGGCGCTCGACCGGCTTGCGGTAGAGCTTGGCGAGCAGGATGTGCGCGATGGCCTGGTGGACGCTGTCGGGTGCGTGCTCGAGCAGGTCGGAGAGACGAATGTGGAGGCGGCCTTCGCGCAGACGGATGGTGGTGTTGAGCGAGGTGAAGCGGCGGAAACGGATGTCCATCGGCGGCATCGGGGCGCGCGGACGGAGCTCGCGGTACTCGATTTCGAAGATCGAGATGACGGAGGCTGGGACCGGGGGAAGGGCTAAAACAGGCACGCTTTCGCCAGCCTAACACGCGGGCTGTGGAGAACCCGCGGGCTGGAACGAGCGTAGAGCTTAGAGCGAGAGAGCTTAGAGGAAAAGCGGGTCGAGGGACGAGGCTTTACTGCCGGGCCCGGTCGGGTTTGAGTTGGGAGTTTTGAGTGGTGAGTCAATTCCAGGGGCGCCGCCGATTGCGTTATCACGCATTGCGATACATCGCAATACCCAATTCACTTAAGAAGGCGGAAACATTCGAGGTAGAGCCTGCGGGAAGGTTCTCAGGGACAATCGGAGGGTAGCCTTCTTTCACACCGGGGCTTTGGGGGACGTATCGCAGCGCGAATGGAACTTGGGAACCTTCTGGTTTTGGCGAAATTGATCACGGTTGGGCAACTGAACGATGCTCTGGATCGCCAAATAGGGAATAGCGGACGTCTCGGCGATCATCTGGTCGATGCCGGTCACATGACCGGGGAGGCACTCGCCAAGTTCCTCGATACATTTCCCGTTGAGCCCGGAAACATTGAAGACATTGGCATCGATGAGACCGACCTTCTGGGCCTGCTGATGAAGCAGATCTACACCGCCCGGCTTCGGTCCACGCCCGAATTTGCCGAAGCGATCAAGTTACCGCGCCACATCGTCACCGAATTAGTCCGTCTGGCGATTGAGCGAAAGCTGCTATACGCCAAGGGCGTGCGCGCGGACAATGCCGCCATCATGACCTACGACCTCACCGAGGAGGGCAGGCGATGGGCCATGGATGCGCTGAGCCGATCGCAGTACAACGGGCCGACTCCCGTGACTCTGGAACAATTCAATCACCAGGTCAATCTACAGAAGATTACCAATGAGGTTGTCACCTTCAAGCGTGTCCGCGGCAGCCTCAGCGACCTGGATATGGAGCAAAGCCTGCTCGAACAAGCTGGACCGGCGTTGAACTCGGGCCGCGCCATCCTTCTCTACGGGCCGCCGGGCAATGGAAAAACTACGTTCGCGTTACGCCTGGCCAATATCTTCACCGACATTATTTATGTGCCGTACGCGGTCGTCGTGGAGAGCCAGGTGATCCGTGTTTTCGACCCCAGCATTCATATTCCGGTCGAGGTGAAAGCAGACCCCGATGACCAGGAATCGCCATTTTTGCGCGGCGTGGAAGTGGATGCGCGATGGGTCCCATGCAGGAGGCCCTTTGTCGTTGCCGGCGGCGAGTTGAACCTGGAGATGCTGGACCTTCGCTACGACGCCGTGTCCAAGCTGTATGAAGCGCCGCTGCATATGAAAGCATTGGGCGGATGTTTCGTGATCGACGATTTTGGGCGACAATTGGTGAGCCCGGGCGACCTGCTCAACCGCTGGATCGTTCCTCTGGAAAGCCGGATCGACTACCTGAAACTTCATACCGGCAAGAGCTTCAGCATACCTTTCGATGAGTTGGTTATTTTTTCTACCAACCTTGATCCGGAAGATTTGATGGACCCCGCGTTCCTGCGCCGCTTACCGTACAAGATCGAGATTGGAGCGCCCTCGGTCGAACTCTTCAAGCGCATTTTGACGAAAGAGTGTGTGTCTCATGGAATAAAAGTGACCGATGAAATACTCGATTCCATCGTGCATCGAATTACGGTCGACAAAGAGCTTGAACTGGCTGCGTTCCAACCCAGGTTCGTCATTGAGCAGGTGGTTTCATCCTGCCGGTTCGCGGAACAAAGCGTGACTCTTGAGCCACGATTCCTGGACTATGCGCTGGACAATCTGCGGGTGCGGCGCGCCGCTCCGGCAGCGGCGCCTCACGAAGACCCCGGCGCCTCGCCGAAACTCCTCACTTCCTGGGAGTTGCAGAATGACCCCGAAGCGGAACACAAATAACGGCCCTCCGAAAGTGGAGGGCCGTTTTTGCGCCCGCATGGACAGAAGCGTGCAGGCCCACTATGTCAATAGCGATACTTCAGTCTCTCTATTGAGCGGCGTATAGTCTGAAGGTGTGCGATTTTGAGGCACTGAGGCGTGGGCGTGGGTTCCATTGATCCGTACCCAAAACCTCAAAAGCCCGATGGCACAATGGACAGGAGAAGGGTACGTGAAAATGGAATTCAACCGGCGCAGTGCGTTGAAACTTCTGATGGCAAGCGCCGCATACACGACTTTCGATGCGCCGCCGTTTGCCTTTTCTCAGGAAATCGCTTCGGCCATACCGGCGCGTGGAACGTATAAAGATCCTTCGCTTTCGATAGAGGCGCGGGTGAACGATCTGCTGCGTCGCATGACGGTTGAAGAAAAAGCCCGGCAGCTGGACATGTACGCTGCGCTCTCCGATCGTGTGCAGCCGCTGGCAAATCGCGATGCGGCGTTTCTGGTGGACAACAACTCCAGGTTGAAGCTGTCGCCTCCCGCCGTCTCAACGCCGAACGTCGCCAAAGATGCCAACGGCGCTACGGACGCGCAACTGTCGGAGGCGCAGGCAGCGTGGGGGACGCTGGGGGTGGGCACGATCCATGACCTTGACCCAAACGCCGAACTCGTCAACAAGATTCAGTCGTGGATGCTTGGCCACACTCGCCTGGGTATTCCGGTGCTGTTCGTCGAGGAGGGCTTGCACGGATATTTCGACGGCACGATTTTTCCAGCTCCCGTGAATTTGGCCGCGACATGGAACCGCTCGTTGGCGATGCAGACCGGCGCGGCCATCGCCGCGGAAGCGCGTGCGAATGGCGTTGCGATGATTCTTGCGCCGGTGCTCGATGTGGCGCGCGATCCTCGCTGGGGGCGCGTCGAGGAGGACTTTGGCGAAGACCCGTACCTGAGTGGACAACTGGGGCTGGCTTATGTGGAAGGCGCGCAGGGTACGAGTCTGGCGACGGACCACACGGTGGTTGCTGAAATTAAGCACTTCGCCGCTTACGGTTCCCCGGAAAGCGGAACGAATACGTCCGAGGCGCATGTGGGCGAACGCGAGCTTCGCACCGTGTTGTTGAAGTCTATGGAGCCTTCAATCCGCGAAGGCCACTCGATGGCCGTGATGGCGGCGTATAACGAAATCGATGGCATTCCTGTGACTGTCGATCGCCATCTTCTCATTGAAATTCTGCGCAACGAGTGGGGCTTCAAGGGCTTTGTGCTTTCCGACCTTGGCGCCATTCGTCATCTCTACGACCGGCATTTCGTCGCCGCAACGCCGAAGGATGCGATATGCCGCGCCATCAGTTCCGGCGTGGATATGCAGTTCTACGACTTCGACCACAAGACATTTCAGGATGCGATCAAGACCGGCATCGGCGATGGAACTCTTTCGCGAGCGGCCCTGGATCGCGCGGCTTCTTCGGTGCTTCGCGTGAAGTTCATGCTGGGTTTGTTCGATCGTCCGTCCGTGCCCGTGACTCTGGACAAAGCTGTCCGGCGCTGCCAAGCGCATCTGGATCTGTCGCTGGAGTCGGCGCGGCAGTCCATGACGCTGTTGAAGAACGAAGGCAATTTACTGCCGCTACAAAAGACGCTGAAGAAAATTGCGGTCATAGGACCGAATGCGGATGTGGCGCACTATGGCGACTATGCGGATGAGACGAAAGGCGCGCGCATCAGTATGCTGACCGGCATCAAGACGCTGCTGCCCGACGCCGACATCGTTTTCGACGATGGAGAAAATATCGCTGCGGCCGTTTCCAAGGTGAGCGGCGCGGAAGTTGTGATTCTGGGCCTGGGAGAAAATCAGAAAATATCGGGTGAAGGGTTCGATCGATCCAACCTCGACCTGCCCGGGAACCAGCAACAATTGCTTGAGGCGATCAGCGCCACGGGAAAGCCTATCGTCGTCGTGCTGCAAAATGGGCGTCCGCTGACGATTGGGTGGGCGAAGAAGCATGTTCCGGCGATTCTTGAAGCGTGGTATCCGGGGGAATTTGGCGGCCATGCGATTGCCGAGACTCTGTTCGGGATGAACAATCCTGCCGGACGCCTGACGATCACTTTTCCGCAAACCGTTGGCCAACTGCCCGACTACTATGACTACGATCCATCGAAGAAAGGCACATACATCGACAACGACGGAAAGCCTCTTTTTCCGTTTGGATTTGGCTTGAGCTATACGACGTTTAAGTACGACCGGATAACCGTTGCGCCTCCCGCGACCGGAAGCGGCGGCGACATTTCTGTAACGGTCGAAGTGACAAACACCGGCGCGCGGGCCGGCGACGAAGTTGTTCAGCTTTATTTCCGTGAAAACGTGACGTCGGTGGAGACCGCCGTGAGGACGCTTGGTGACTTCTCGCGCGTTTCTTTGAAGTCACAGGAGACCAAATCGGTCACGTTGCATCTGTCGCGAAAGCGACTCGCCGTGTGGAACGAAGATGGGCGTTGGGTTTTGGAGCCCGGCACGTTTACGGTGTGGGTTGGCGGGTCGTCTGAGGCGATGTTAGCTTCTCACTTCTCTCTGAAATAGCGTGTCAGGACGGACTGTGCCATGCGGCCACGGCGGAACGCCAGCAGACTATTATATTCAGGCGGGCCAGTTAGGGAAATGCGGGCGGCCGAGCCGGCCGCGAAATCTCCTCAGCGACTGCCTGTACATTAAGTAGATGCCCCGCGCCTCGTCTCTCATCGATACCCGCATCATCCATTGCGGAGATTGCCTCGATCAACTCAGGCAGCTCCCGGACAACTGTGTGGACGTTTGCTATATCGACCCGCCGTTCAACTCCAATCGAAACTATGAGGTCTTCTGGGGCGAGACCAAGGAGTTGCGGTCCTTTGAGGACAGGCACGAGTCGACGAAAGCCTATATCGAGTACATGCGCCCGCGTTGCGTAGAAATCGCAAGAGTCCTGAAGACGACGGGGTCGTTCTACTACCATTGCGACTGGCACGCGAGCCACTATGTTAAGGTCATGTTGGACCAGATTATGGGTGAGGGAAAGTTCATCAACGAAATCATCTGGAAGCGGCAGTCGGCGCATAACGACGCCAAGCAGGGCTCGAAGCATCTTGGAAGGGTGCATGACACGATATTTCTGTACGGAGGCGGGGATGCCGATTACTACTTCAAGCATCTTTACCGTGCATACGATGAAGACTATGTGGAAAAGTTCTACAAGCACGTTGAACCGGTTACCGGACGACGGTATCAGTTGGGGGATTTAGGCGCTCCCGGTGGAGCAGCGCCTGCCAAAGGGAATCCGCACTACGAATTTCTGGGCGTGACCCGCTACTGGCGTTTCAGCCGCGAGAAGATGCAGGAGTTATACAGTCAGGGGTTGATTGTCCAAACCAAACCTGGATCGGTGCCCCGGTTTAAGCGATATCTGGATGAGGGCAAAGGGGTTCCGATCGGCTCTATATGGGACGACATTCGCTCGATTCAAAGTCAGGACGTTGAGCGCCTCGGTTATCCGACGCAGAAACCACTCAAGTTGCTCGAACGGATACTTGAGATATCCTCGGGACCTAACGACATTGTGCTGGATGCGTTTTGCGGTTGCGGGACGGCGCTGGTGGCGGCGCAGCAGATGGGACGGCAGTGGATTGGGATCGATGTCTCGCCGACAGCGTGCCGGGTTATGGCCAAGCGGTTGAGGGATGTGGTTCGACTGCCTGAAAGCGAGTCGCTGTGGAAGGTTGGCAGAGGTTTCATTGTTCGCGATCTGCCGCAGACGGAACAGCAATTGCGCCGGCTGCCACCCTTTGAGTTTGAGAACTGGGCGGTCATTGCCTTGGGAGGCATCGCCAACAAGGTGCAGGTGGGCGACATGGGACTGGACGGAAGGCTCTATCCACTTTCAGCAACGCCAACCGTGAGACCCGATTCGTTCGACTTTATGGACGTGTGGTATCCGATCCAGGTGAAGCAGAAGGACAAGGCGGGACGGCCCGATATCGACTCGTTTGAGGCCGCCATGGTCCGCGAGGAACGGATGAAGGGGTTCTTCGTGTCGTTCGACTACACCAGCGACGCGCTTACCGAGATACAGAGGTTTTTCAAACAGACGGGAAGAGTGATCGTTGCGTTGACCGTGAAACAGATTCTGGATGATGAGATTGCAATGAAGCTGGCTTGACGCCAGACTAGAGTTCGAGCCGCGAGTCGTCGATCGCCAGCCGCACATTCCCATCCGACTTCTGCAACCGCCGCACGGCTTCCATCTTGTCGACGTTCGCCTTCAGCATGACCAGTGCGATCGGGATCGACTTGCCCGCGGACTTGATCGTCCGAATGGCCGTTTCGCGGTCGATGTCGCACACCTGCATCAGCACGCGGATGCCGCGCTCGACCAGCTTGGCGTTCTTCATGTGTACGTTGACCATCAGGTTTTCGTACACGTAGCCGAGCCGCGTCATGGCGCCGGTGGTGATCATATTGAGGATCATCTTCTGCGCGGAGGACGCCTTCATGCGCGTCGATCCGGAGAGGATTTCCGGGCCGACTTCGGCGCAGATGGTGACGTCGGCGACCTGCGAAAGATCGGAGTTCAGATTGCAGGTGATGGCAGCGGTTTTCGCTCCGCGAGTGCGGGCGTACTCGGTTGCGCCGACGACATACGGCGTACGGCCCGAGGCCGAGATGCCGATGACGATGTCCTTGCGCGTGGGGCGGCGGCGGGCGATGTCCCGCTGGCCGAGTTCGGGGGAATCTTCGTTGACGTCGGAGGCGGAAGCGAGTGCCTTGGGACCGCCGGCCATGATGTATTGCACCTGCGACGGCGCGGTCGAAAATGTCGGCGGGCATTCGGATGCGTCGAGTGCGGCAATACGGCCCGACGAGCCGGCGCCGACGTAGATCAGGCGTCCGCCATCGCGCAGCGAACGTGCGACGATGTCGATCACGATAGCGATTTCCGGCAGCGCCTTTTTGACGGCGGTGGTAATCTTCGCATCTTCGTGATTGATGATGCGGGCAATCTCGATCGCCGACTTCGTATCGAGTCCGATCGACGCTTCGTTGAGACGCTCCGTGGTGAGTGCGTCGAGGTCGGAGAAGTTCCGCGCAGGCGTTTTTGCCGTGGTGTGCGGTTCGAGCATAGTCAAAGTGGCCATAGGGCGGATGCGTAATCCATTCTAGCGCAATCGGACATGCTCTGCCGAGTTGGGCGCGGTTCGGACCCGTGCTTTGTGCTGCAATGGGGCGTTGGCGTGTAAGATGCGGTGCATGAGATCGCAGTTGTTAGGACGGTTTGTCGTGGCGGCAAGTTTACTTGGCGCGGTGTCCTGCGCGGCACAGACGCAGGACGAGGCGTTGCTGAAGCAGCTACAGCCGATCGTTGCCGCACATCATGGCAACGTCGCGCTCTACGCCGTGCAGTTGAACACGGGGAAGTCCGTTGGAATCAATGAGACGGAGCCGGTGCAGACGGCGAGCGACATCAAGCTGGCTATTCTGTACGAAGCGATGGTGGAAGTTCGAGCGGGCAAGGCGAGTTGGGACGAGAAAATTACGCTCAAGCCCGGAGAGGCTGTCGGCGGATCGGGGATGCTGCACTTCTTCGATCCGCCGCTGACCCTGACGCTGAAAGATGTACTGACGATGATGGTCATCGTCAGCGACAACACGGCGACCAATCTCGCCATCGACCGCTTTGGCGTGGAACCGGTGAACGCGCGCATGGAGGCGCTGGGGCTCAGCAATACGCACCTGTACAAGAAAGTGATGAAGCCGGCAACCGGGCCGATGCCCGCCGACCAGCCGAAGTTTGGGTTGGGCAAGACGACTCCGCGGGAGATCGCTGAATTGATGACGTGGATCGGCGAGTGCAAGCTGCATCCGATGCAGCCGGCGAAGGCGGGAGATCTGGCCTTTGCTCCCGCCGACGATGCCGACCGCGCGGTCTGCGCCGTAACGCTGGATATGCTGAAGGACCAGTTTTATCAGGAAACCATTCCGCGCTACCTGCATGGCGGGGACGGGACGACAGCCAGCAAGACCGGCTCGCTCAACGCTGTCCGCAACGATGTGGCGATTGTGGCAGGGAAAAGCGGGCCGATGGTGCTGTCTATTTTTACCTATGACAACGCAGATCATAGCTGGACGGTAGACAATGAAGGAGAGGTCACTATCGCAAAGCTGGCGAAAGCCATCGTCGAGGCCTGGTCGCCGACTGGCCTGGATGCGAAGATTCTGGTCCCCGGCTTGGGGCTGGATAAGGCGCCGGCGGAGTGACAGTAGACGCAGGACGAAAATCATCGTCTAAATAAGTGAGGGAAGAGGTAACGTGGAAGAACCGGTCAGCGGGAAGATGGTCGAGTTGGAACAGAAGGTGAAGGAGCCGGGGACTGGCAGCGTGGTGGGATGGGCGCGCGATCTGCTGGTGGCTTTCATCGCATCGATGGTCATCATTTTTTGCCTGTACCAGCCGGTGCGCGTTGAGGGCACGTCGATGCTGCCGGTGCTCCAGGACCAGGACCGGCTGGTCATCAACAAGATCGCGTTTTCCTGGGCGGGAGAGTTGGTCGGGGAGGAAATCCATCGTGGCGACGTGGTCGTGTTTCGCTACCCGCACGATACGACCAAGAGCTACATCAAGCGCGTGATCGCTTTGCCGGGAGACACGCTGCGCATCGATCATGGCCGCGTGTTTGTGAACGGGATCGCGCTGAAGGAGCCGTATGTGCCGGCCAAGTACGCCGACGAAAGCTCGCGGCCGGAGAGCGTGATTCCACCCGATAAATATTTCATGATGGGCGACCACCGTTCGGTCTCAAGCGATAGCCGCGACTTCGGGCCGGTATCGCGAAACCTGATCTACGGACGGGCCGCCTTCGTTTACTGGCCTGTGGATCAGGCCGGCGTCGTGCGTTAGGCGCAGATAAGAATAGGAAAGCGCGCGGACAGGCCAAGCCTGTCCGCGCGCTTTTTACGCGTAGTTGACGATCTTCGCGAAGGTGGCCGGCACGAGGCTGGCGCCGCCGACCAGCGCGCCGTCGATCTGGTCCTGCTGCATGAGGTCGCCGATGTTGTCGGGCTTGACCGACCCGCCGTACAGGATGCGGGTGTTCTCGGCGACTGCCTGGTCGCAACACATGCCGAGTTGGTGACGGATGATCGCATGGGCTTCATTGGCGATCTCCGGCGTGGCCGTAGAGCCGGTGCCGATGGCCCAGACAGGTTCATACGCGATGACCAGGCGGTGGGCCTCGGTGGCTGTCACGTTGAGCAGCGCGGCCCGGATCTGCCGGCGCAGCACTTCTTCGGTCTGCGCGTCTTCGCGCTCCGTCAGCGTCTCGCCGATACACACGATGGGCGTCAGTCCATGGTTGATCGCGGCCTTCAGTTTGAGGTTGACGCGCTCGTCGGTTTCGTTGAAGTACATGCGCTGTTCCGAGTGGCCCAGCAGCACATGCCGGCAGCCGATCGACAGCAGCATGGTGGGCGAGGTCTCGCCGGTGTAGGGGCCTTCGTTGAGCCAGTGCATGTTCTGCGCGCCGGCGTGAACGTTAGTCCCTGCCGTCGCTTCGATCGCATAGGCGAGGGAACTCATGGTCGGGAAGACTGCGATCTCGTCGCGCGTATGGCCGGCGACCATGGGAAGAAAGGCTTCGAGGAAGGCAAGGGATTCTTTTGGCGTCTTGTACATCTTCCAATTGCCGGCGATGAGGGGTGTGCGCATTCGGTCTCCTGTTGCGGGTTGAACTTCGACAATAAAAGAATAGCAAGGGTAATGGCATTGTCCGGCATTGCTGTTAGGCTTTCAGCTTCGAGTTGCGAGCCGCGAGCTACGAGTTTTGCTCGCGACTCGTAGCTCGCGACTCGCAACTGAAAAATTACCCTCCACGTTGGGCACAAAGGAGAATGCATGCAGGATTTTAGAAATGTTGATGCCTGGAAGAAGGCCCACGCACTGGTGCTTTCGGTTTACCGCGAGACGCAAACGATGCCTCGCGAAGAGGTATTTGGAGTAACGATGCAGCTGCGTCGCGGAGCCACAACAGTGGCGACCCGGATCGCAGAAGGCACTGGACGGAACAACAATGCAGAATTTGCTGCGGATCTGCGCCGGGCCATGTCGAGTTCCAATGAGCTTGAATACCTCATGCTCCTGGCCCGCGACCTCGGATACTGGAAGCCCGACCTCTGCGAGCGCCTCGTCGCCGACGCCATCGAAGTCCGCAAGATGATCTTCGGTCTCGTGCGCAAGTTGTGACTACTTGTCCGTTAACGCGGCGACTCCGGGAAGAATCTTGCCTTCCAGAAATTCGAGGGACGCGCCGCCGCCGGTGGAGATGTGCGTGACCTTATCGGCGACGCCCGAGTTATTGACCGCCGCCACCGAATCTCCGCCGCCGACGATACTGATGGCGTCCTCGTTCTTCGCGACGGCCTTCGCAATCGCATTGGTGCCGCGCGCGAAGGGTGTCAGTTCCGCGACGCCCATTGGCCCGTTCCAGACGATGGTCAGCGCGTCGGCGATTTCCGCCGCAAACAGCTTGATCGTTTCAGGGCCGATGTCGAGCGCCATCCACTCCGCCGGGAATGGCTCTGTTCCCGAGAAAATTTGCGTGCGGGCGTCGGCGGCGAAACGGTTCGCGAGGCAGTGGTCGATCGGCAGCAGAAAACGAACGCCGCGCGCTTCCGCCTTGTCCAGCGCAGCGCGGGCAATGTCGATCTTGTCGGCTTCGAGCAGGGATTTGCCGGTGGTCTGGCCCTGCGCGTTGAGGAAGGTGTAGGCCATGCCTCCGCCGATCAGAATGGTGTCGACGCGATCGATCAGCGCGTTGATGACGGAAATTTTATCGGAGACTTTCGCCCCGCCGATGATCGCGATGAACGGACGGTTCGGCTCGGT